>Ga0265293_10001482_pt1 | contig 50979 bp, 47 predicted proteins | sample Munlanlewell138R_FD_192505 | JGI IMG/M metagenome (GOLD analysis project Ga0265293, IMG submission 192505) | Leachate microbial communities from a municipal landfill in Southern Ontario, Canada - Leachate well 138R | ecosystem: Engineered > Solid waste > Landfill > Unclassified | place: Canada... | reverse complement strand
TCAAACTGCAACTGGTCGGTTATCCGGCCGGCCGCATCCTCGCCAGCCATGTGCTGCAGGCACGGGCACCGGCACGCAGCCAGCAGGCGCCGGACGCGGTCGCGGCCTTCGGCGATGCCTTGCAGGAATTGCTGCCGCAAATCGTGGACTGGAGCGTGGCGCAGGGCGAAGCGGCGTGGGCGCAGCGCGAGAGTGATTCCGGGCAATGAGTGTGTCTCAGGCGGCCCGCTGTGTGCGGGCACGCCTGGTGGCTGTGTCATGGGGCTGTTCGGCGCCCGGATTCGATGGTGAAGAGCAACGGCAGGGGAAGATTCACGCCAGCCGCCGTTAGCTCATCAGATCCTCACGCCGCCTGATACTGCCCGTAACCGCGCAGGCGTTCGTAGCGATCCTGTAGCAGGGCATCGGGGTCGCGGCCTTCGAGCTGGTCGAGCTGGGCCAGCAGTGTGTTCTTGAGGCGGTCGGCCATGTCCTGCGGATCGCGGTGGGCGCCACCGAGCGGCTCCTTGATGAGATGATCGATCAGGCCCAGTTCCAGCAGGCGCGGGGCGGTGATGCCCAGGGCTTCGGCGGCATCCTTGGCACGTTCGGCGGTCTTCCACAGGATCGAGGCGCAGCCTTCCGGCGAGATCACCGAGTAGGTGCTGTATTCGAGCATCAGGGTGCGGTCGCCAACGCCGATGGCCAGCGCGCCGCCGGAGCCGCCTTCACCGATCACGGTGCAGATGATCGGCACGCGCAGGCGCGCCATTTCCAGCAGGTTGCGCGCGATCGCCTCGGACTGGCCGCGCTCTTCCGCGCCCACACCCGGATACGCGCCTGGGGTGTCGATGAAGGTGATGATGGGCAGTTTGAAACGCTCGGCGGTCTGCATCAGGCGCAGCGCCTTGCGGTAGCCCTCCGGGCGCGGCATGCCGAAGTTGCGCTTGATCTTGGCCTTGGTGTCGCGGCCCTTCTGCTGGCCGATCAGCATCACCGCGCGGCCCCCGATACGGGCCAGGCCGCCGACGATGGCGGCATCGTCGGCATAGGCGCGGTCACCGGCCAGTTCATGGAATTCGTCGCAGACCAGTTTCACGTAATCCAGGGTGTAGGGGCGCTGCGGGTGGCGCGCCAGCTGCGAGACCTGCCACGGTGTCAGGTTGCGGAAGATCTCGGCGGTGCGGGCCTTGAGCTTGTCCTGCAGCTTGGCGACTTCCTCCTCGATGTTGAAGGCGCTGCCCTGGCTGGCGTGGCGAAGTTCCTGGATCTTGGCCTCCAGTTCGGCGATGGGTTGTTCGAAGTCGAGGAAGTTGGGGTTCATGCAAGGGGAACCATGACGTGAAAGCAGGAGCGCCAGTATAGTCGCCGCTCGCCCGGCCTGGCCGGGATCGTCGCAACCACCGGGAGTTTCCATGCCTGATGTACAGACCGCTGCACCCCTGATCACCAACGACATCGTCGTGTTCGGCCTCATCGCCGCCACCCTGGGCGCGATCTTCTGGGCCGCGAGCGGGCCGACGCCGTTCCTGCAGCGCTTTTTCAAGGTCGTGCCGGCATTGCTGCTGTGCTACTTCATCCCGGCGATCTACAACACCACCGGTCTGATCGATGGCATCAACACGCCGCTCTACAACCCGGTGGCGCGCGATGTGCTGCTGCCGGCGGCGCTGGTGCTGCTGACCTTGTCGATCGATCTGAAGGGCATCTTCGGGCTTGGGCCGAAGCTGCTGATCGTGTTCGCGGCCGGCACCCTCGGCGTGATGCTGGGTGCGGTGGTGTCGTTCCTGCTGTTCGACTGGCTGCATCCGGTGACGGTGGAAGGCGATACCTGGGCCGGCATGGCGGCACTGGCCGGAAGCTGGATCGGTGGTGGCGCGAACATGGTCGCGGCCCGCGAAGTGTTCGAGGTCGATGCCACCACCTTCGGCCAGTTCGCCGTGGTCGATGTGGCGGTGGCCAGCCTGTGGATGGCGGTGCTGCTGTATCTGGCCGGGCGTTCGGAAGAACTGGACGCGCGTTCAGGTGTGGATACCCGGGCGCTGGACGAGTTGAAGGCCAAGGCGGCGGCCTACGAGGCGCAGCACGCGCGGATTCCGAGCCTGACCGACCTGATGGTGATCGTCGGCACCGGTTTCGGCATCGTGGCGCTGGCGCATGCGCTGGGCGGCGTGATCGCGGCCTGGTTCGCGGCGAATGTGTCCTGGGCCGCGCAGTTCAGCCTGACATCGAGCTTTGTCTGGGTGGTGGTGCTGTCCACCACGATGGGCCTGCTGCTGAGCTTCACCCGCGCGCGCCGGCTGGAAGGTGCCGGCGCATCGAAGATCGGTTCGCTGCTGCTTTATTTCCTGATCGCCTGCATCGGCATGCAGATGGATTTGCTGGCGTTGCTGGACCGGCCATGGCTGTTTGCGCTGGGCGTGGTCTGGGTGAGTGTCCACATCATCTGCCTGCTGATCGCGATGAAGCTGACCCGGGTGCCGCTGTTCTATTTCGCGATTGGTTCGCAGGGCAATATCGGGGCGGCGGCCTCGGCACCCGTGGTGGCGGCCGCGTTCCATCCGTCGCTGGCGCCGGTCGGGGTGCTGCTGGGCACGCTGGGCTATGCCACCGGCACCTATCTGGCCTATGTCACCGGGTTGATCCTGAAGACGCTGGCGGGGCAATGAGGTGGCCGCGTACCATCGTCACCGATGAGCGCTTCGATGAAGCATCCGGATTCCGCTGAGACCGCTGCGCGTCCGCTGCGCATCGTCCATCTGATCCTGACCCGCCGCTTCGCCGGCAGCGAGCGTTATGCGGTGGAACTGGCCAATGCGCAGGCCGCCGCCGGGCACGAGGTGGTGATGGTGCTGCGCAGGATCGCCGCCGCGCCGAGGGCGGATGCGATCGCGGCGCGGCTGGATCCGCGCGTGATGCTGGAAACCATTGGTGAGCTGTTCCAGACATGGCAGGCGCGGCGGCTGCTGCGACGGCTGCGCCCGGACGTGGCGCATGCGCATTTGAGCCGCGCCTGTCGTGCGTTGCAGGCCCTGGATCGGGCCGATGGCGTCGGTCTGCGCCTGGCTACGCTGCATATCCAGTACAAGCCGCAGCAGCACGCCGGACTGGACGCACTGATCGCGATCGCTCCGTGGCAGTTGGCCGACATTCCGGAAGCGCAACGCCAACACTGCGTGCAGATCGACAACTGGACCCAGCCCGAAGCCGCCAGCGCTGATGCGCGCGAACGGCTGCGGCGCGAGGCCGGTATCGCGCCGGATGCGTTCGTGTTCGGCGCGCTGGGGCGGATCGAACACGGCAAGGGCCTGGATGTGCTGGTGCAGGCGTGGCGCCAGGCCGCTTTGCCGGCCGATGCGCGTCTGGTGATCGTCGGGCAGGGCAGTGCCTTCGACGCCTTGCGTCGGGCCGCGCCGGAGGGCGTGCTGATGCCCGGTTTCGTCAGCAATACCCGCGACTGGCTGGAGGTGTTCGATGTGTTCGTCAGCGCGGCACGGCGCGAGCCGTTCGGGCTGGTCTTGCTGGAGGCGATGAACGCGCGCCTGCCGATTCTGGCCAGTGCCAGCGAAGGCGCGCGGCATCTGGCCGATGTGATCGGCACGCCGTTGCTGCCACCAGGCGATGCCGATGCTCTGGCGCAGGCGCTGCTCGAACTGCATCGCCAGCGCCCGGTGCGGCGCGATTACCCGATGCAGCGTTTCGAACCACAGGCACGCATGGGGGAGATCGAAGCCTTCTATCGGCGTGAATTGGCGCGGCACTCGGCCATCGCGCGTGAATGAGGCATCGGTGTGCGGGAGTGACATGAGCATCTATTTCGAACAGCGCAGCCTGCGCTTCCTGCAGCAGCTGGCCGACAACAACAATAAAACCTGGTTCGACCAGCACCGCAGCGATTACGAGCGCTTCGTGCGTGAGCCGTTCCTGCGCCTGATCGCGGACCTGCAGCCGGCACTGGGCAAGGTCAGCCCGCGTTTCCAGGCGGATCCGCGCATCGTGGGCGGCTCGTTGTTCCGCATCCATCGCGATATCCGCTACAGCCACGACAAGTCGCCGTACAAGCCGTGGCAGGGCGCGCGGCTGTTCCACGAGCGGCGGCGCGAAGTGCCGTCACCGGCGTTCTATCTGCATCTGCAACCGGGCGCGAGTTTCGTCGGTGCCGGGCTGTGGCAGCCGGAAACACAGGTGCAGTACCGCATCCGCCAGTTCATTTTCGACAACCCGGCCAGCTGGGAGGCGGCTGCGCATGCGTCGGCGGTGCGCAAGCGCTATGCGCTGGATCGGGGAGGTTCGCTGCGCCGGCCACCGCGCGGGTTTCCGGCGGATTTCGCGCATATCGAGGATCTGAAGCTGCGCAGCTGGGCGCTGTCACGGCCGCTGGAGGATGCGGTGATGACCGGGCCGGAGCTGCGCTGTCAGATCGAAGCCGACCTGCGCGCGCTGGCGCCGTTCGTGGATTATCTGTGCGCGGCGCTGGATCTGGAGTTTTGAGGCGGGTGCAAGGATCCATCGCGCACCCGTAGGGGTCGCGAACCACAACTCGATCAGCGCTTTCAAACCGCAATCGCGGCCGGTGCAGCCAGGCGTCCGCGCAGTGAGTTGCTCATCGCGTGCGTGACCACGACATTGACGAACTGGCCGATCAGCGCGCGGTGCGTTTCGGCGCTGGCCGGGAAATTCACATAGCGCATGTTCTCGGTGCGGCCGGCCAGTTCGTTCGGATCCTTGCGGCTCGGGCCTTCGACCAGCACCGTCTGCACGCTGCCGATCATCGCCTGCGAGATCGCCTTGGCATTGGCATCGATCGCGGCCTGCAGCGTGGCCAGACGCTGCTTGCAGATGTCAGCCGGGACTTCGTCGGGCAGGTTCGAGGCCGGGGTGCCCGGGCGCGATGAATAGATGAAGCTGTAACTGGCGTCGAAGCCGATGTCGTGCACCAGCTTCATGGTCTTGTCGAAATCGGCATCGGTTTCGCCGGGGAAGCCGACAATGATGTCGGTGGCCACGGAAATGTCCGGCCGCACTTCACGCAGTTTGCGGATGCGCTGCTTGTATTCCAGTGCGGTGTAGCCACGCTTCATCGCGGCCAGGATGCGGTCCGAACCGGCCTGCACCGGCAGGTGCAGATAGTTGGCCAGTTGCGGCACATCGCGGTACGCCTCGATCAACGAATCGGAAAACTCCATCGGGTGCGAGGTGGTGAAACGGATGCGACCGATGCCGTCGATCTGCGCGATCGCACGGATCAGGAAGCCCAGGTCCGCAGTTTCGCCATCATGCATCACGCCACGGTAGGCGTTGACGTTCTGGCCCAGCAGGTTGACCTCGCGCACGCCCTGCGCGGCCAGTTGCGCCACTTCCACGATCACATCGTCGAACGGGCGGCTGATCTCCTCGCCACGGGTGTAGGGCACCACGCAGTAGCTGCAATATTTCGAGCAGCCTTCCATGATCGAGACGAACGCGGTCGGGCCTTCGGCGCGTGGCTCGGGCAGACGGTCGAACTTCTCGATTTCCGGAAAAGAGATGTCCACCTGCGGCTGGCCCGATTCGCGCTTGGCGCGGATCAGCTCGGGCAGCCGGTGCAGAGTCTGCGGGCCGAACACCAGGTCCACGTACGGTGCACGCTTGATGATCGCTTCGCCTTCCTGCGAGGCCACGCAGCCGCCCACGCCGATGATGACGTTGCTGTTGGCCTGCTTGAGTTCCTTCCAGCGGCCGAGCTGGCTGAAGACCTTTTCCTGCGCCTTCTCGCGGATCGAGCAGGTGTTGATCAGGATCACGTCGGCCTCGGCCTCGTTGTCGGTCAGCGTCAGGCCATGCTCGGCGGCTAGCACGTCGACCATCTTGGTCGAGTCGTACTCGTTCATCTGGCAACCGTGGGTCTTGATGAAGAGCTTTCCTGCTGGGGTCTTGCCGGACATGGGGCACTCGTGGGCTGGCGGGCCGGTCGCGGAATGGAGCGGCGGGCGGGACGGAAAACAGCGCGCGCCTGCATTCGGAACAGCTGCGCGGGGAACTGCGCATTGTACGCCGTGGTCGATGCCCGGGCCATCGCAAGCATCGGTTGTGCTTGGCTTTTCCCCGAAACTGGTCAAGACTTGCCCCGTGAAACCGCTTCCGCACCCTTCGTTCCTTTTCTCCGCTGCGCCGCCGGTGCTGGCCGCGCTGTGCCTGTCGGGCCTGCTGCTGCCGGCGATGGCAACGGCCAGTGCGCTGTACCGCTGCAAGGACGCGCAGGGTGTCACCGCCTACACCAGCACCCGTGCCGGGTACCAGCAGTGTTCGCTGATCGGCAACTTCCCGCCCGAGCGCAAGGCGGCGCCGGCGCAGATCGCGGCACAGCCTGCTGAAGCCGGTTCATCGGCATCGGCCCCGACGGCGGCCCCGGCTGCGGTCGAATTCCGCACCGCGCCAGGCGATGCCGAACCCAAGAAGGTGGCGGCGCCGGCCAGCGCCACGCCCCGGGTGATGCGTGGCGCGGTCTACAAGTACGAGCGCAACGGCGTGACGCACTACACCAACCAGCGCCCGGCCGGGCAGCGCTCGCAGGTGCTGTTCACCTATATCGAAACCTGTTTTGCCTGCGGCAGCCGGCCCGGCGTGGACTTCAACAATGTCGGCTTGAACCTGACCGCGTTCACCGACGAGATCAATGCCGCGATGGCGCGACACGGGGTCGAGGAAGCACTGGTGCGGGCCATCATCCATGCCGAATCGGCGTTCAATCCGAATGCGGTGTCGCGCGTGGGCGCGCAGGGCCTGATGCAGCTGATGCCGGCCACGGCGGCACGTTTCGGCGTCAGCGATGCGTTCGAACCGGCCCAGAACATCGATGGCGGCGTCGGCTATCTGGCATGGCTGAGCCAGCGCTTCGATGGCGATCTGAACCGCATCGCGGCCGGTTACAACGCCGGCGAGGGCGCGGTCGACCGGCATGGCGGGGTGCCGCCGTATCAGGAAACCATCGTTTTCGTGGAGCGCGTCGGCATCCTGCGCGATCGCTACCGCAAGGAACTGCTGGCCAAGACCGGGCCGACCGCAGCGGCCGTGACGGCCGCCAGTGTTCCGGCCGGCGGCAGCTGAACGCGGAACGGGTGCCGGTGGTGTGAATTGCCCGGGTGGCGCATAACCGGTTCAGGCGATGCCGCGGGAATCGGACGCAGCGGAGCAGATGAGCCGGCAGGCGTTGTTGCGGGGAACCTCGGCGCACTCCGGATCCAGCCGGTTCGTGCGAATCCTGCGCTGCCGCTACGTCTTCGGAATCTGGTTGCAGCAACTCACCCCGGCCGTGAAGCCGGCCGTTGTGCCAGCTGGAGGCGCAATTCGAATGGCACCCCTGCGCGCAGCCCGGCCAGTGTCACTTCGGTGCCGGGCGCGGCGGCGGTTTCGCGGCTGCGCAGATCGAACTGGTCGATGATGTCCACCCCGTCCAGGCTCAGCAACACATCACCGGGACGCAGTCCGGCCTGCGCCGCCGGGCCGTTGGCGTAAAGGCCGGTCAGCACCACGCCGTGCGAGATTTCCGGGGGCAGATTGCCGCTGCCGGCCGGCGCATCGCTGTACTCGGCGCCAAACCAGCCGCGCACCACGAAGCCGTGTTCGACGATCTGCGCCAGCACTGCACGTGCCGTCGCGGCCGGGATCGCGAAGCCGATGCCTTCAGCGTCCATGCTCATGCGCCCGAGCACGAAGGTGTTGATGCCTATCAGCCGGCCCTGGGCATCGACCAGCGCGCCGCCGGAGTTGCCGGCATTGATCGCGGCGTCGGTCTGGATGAAGTCCACCGCCGGAAACGATTGCGCGTTTTCCGGGCCGCCCAGCAACGCCTGGCTGCGCGCCAGCCCGGACACGATGCCCTGGGTCACGGTCTGGCTCAGCCCGAACGGATTGCCGATCGCCAGCACCACGTCGCCCACACGCAGCGGGATTTCATGGTCCAGCGCCATCGCTGGCAGGTGATTGCCGTCGATCTTCAGCACCGCAAGGTCGGTATCGCGATCGCTGCCGACGATGGTGGCCGCAGTGACCCGCCCGTCCCACAGCACGATCTGGATCTCGTTGGCGCCGGCCACGACATGGTGGTTGGTCAGGATGTAGCCGTCCGGAGACACCAGCACGCCCGAACCCTGCGCGCGTTGCAGACGCTGCCGTGGCAGGCCCAGGGTGATGCCGGAAAAACGCTGCATCGTCGGATTGGGCAGCAGGATCGGACGCTCGGTGATGACCTTGTTGACGTAGACACTGACGACCGAGGGCGCCGCGCGCTGCACCGCATCGGCATAGGAGTGCGGCGCCGCGGGCGGGTGTTGGGCCGGGACGTTTTGACTGGGTTGGCCCGCCACGCCGGTCAAGCCCAGCCGCGCGCGCAGCCATGGCCCGGCTTCGGGAACCAGCAGTCCGATGATGAAGGCGGCCGCCAGCCCCAGCAGCACGGATTGCAGCAGGAAGCGGGCAAAAGACAGGCGTTTGCTGGGCAAAATGACAGACCGGGTGCGGCAGGCAGGGGCCGGAATTGTCGCACGCGGCCGGCAAGCGTTGTGGCCGGTCTGAACCTTCCGTTAAACTAAGTTGCTTTGCGGCAGCCGTGAGCCACCCCAATCGCCATGGCTGTCATCCGGAATCCAACTTCAGCGTGACTGTGGAGAGCCGAATGGCTGACCAAGGCGTCAATACTGGCCGTCGCCGATTCCTCACCGCCACAACCGTGGTGGTGGGAGGCGCAGGTGCAGCAGTGGCTGCAATCCCGTTCCTCAAGACCCTCAAGCCCAGTGCCCGGGCGCAGGTGGCCGGTGCGCCGGTGACCGAGGACATCAGCCGGCTCGAACCGGGCCAGCGCATCGTGCTGCAGTGGCGCGGCCAGCCGGTGTGGATCATCCGGCGCACGCCGGAGATGCTGGCCACGCTGCCGACCCAGGCCAGCCGCCTGCGGGATCCGGATTCGGACAACCCCGAGCAGCAGCCCGAATACGCGCGCAACGAGCACCGTTCGATCAAGCCGGACCTGCTGGTGCTGGTCGGTACCTGCACCCATCTGGGCTGCTCGCCGACGTTCCGTCCGGAAATGATCCCCGAGCCGTTCGACTCCGAATGGCAGGGCGGTTTCTACTGCCCCTGCCACAACTCGCGCTTCGACATGGCCGGCCGTGTGTATGAAGGCGTGCCGGCACCGACCAACCTGGCCGTGCCGCCATACCGTTATCTGGACGACAACCACGTCCAGATCGGCGTCAATCCTGAAGGAGCCGCGTGATGAGCAATATTCTCGTGCGGGCCGCCAATGGCGCCGCCGACTGGTTCAACGAGCGCGCTCCGGGCTTCATGCCGTTCTACCGGAAGCACATGTCCGAGTACTACGCGCCGAAGAACTTCAACATCTGGTACATCTTTGGCATCCTCGCCACGGTGGTGCTGGTCAACCAGATCGTCACCGGCATCTGGCTGACGATGAACTACAAGCCGAGCGCGGCCGAGGCGTTTGCCAGCGTCGAATACATCATGCGCGACGTGGAGTGGGGCTGGCTGATCCGCTACATGCACAGCACCGGCGCCTCGATGTTCTTCATCGTGGTCTATCTGCATATGTTCCGTGGCCTGATCTACGGCAGCTATCAGAAGCCGCGTGAGCTGGTCTGGGTGCTGGGCATGTTCATCTTCCTGGCGTTGATGGCCGAGGCCTTCTTCGGCTATGTGCTGCCGTGGGGCCAGATGAGCTACTGGGGCGCGCAGGTGATCATCAACCTGTTCGGCGCGGTGCCGGTGATCGGGCCGGAGCTGACCGAGTGGATCCGTGGCGACTATCTGGTTTCCGATGCCACGCTGAACCGTTTCTTCGCACTGCATGTGATCGCGCTGCCGCTGGTGATCCTGCTGCTGGTTGCGCTGCACCTGTTCGCGCTGCACGAAGTGGGTTCCAACAACCCCGAAGGCATCGACATCAAGAAGGGCCCGAAGGGCAACCGTTGGTCGGCCAACGCACCGGCCGATGGCGTGCCGTTCCATCCGTACTACACGGTGAAGGACACGTTCTACGTCGGTTTCTTCCTGATCGTGTGTGCCTTCATCCTGTTCTTCGAGCCGACCCTGGGTGGCCTGTTCCTGGAGCATGACAACTTCGTCGAGGCCAACCCGCTGGTGACGCCCGAGCACATCAAGCCGGTGTGGTACTTCACGCCGTATTACGCGATGTTGCGCGCGATCCCGGACAAGCTGCTGGGCGTGGCGACGATGGGTGGTGCGGTCATCATCCTGATCTTCCTGCCGTGGCTGGACCGCAGCCCGGTGCGCTCGATCCGCTATCGCGGCTGGCTGACCAAGCTGCTGATCGCGATCTTTGTGGTTGCCTTCGTCTGCCTCGGCTGGCTGGGCCTGCAGTCCGGCAGCACGGTGCAGACCTGGGCGGCGCGGATCTTCACGTTTTATTACTTCGCCTTCTTCATCACCATGCCGATCTGGACGCGTATCGACGCGACCAGGCCGGTTCCGCAGCGGGTGCCCGAGCATGACTAAGCGACTGATTGCATTCCTGCTGGCATTTTCGCCCGCACTGGCCCTGGCGGCCTCCGGCGGCGCGCTGCAGTCCAGCCAGATCAACCCGAACGACACCGCCTCGATGCAGCGCGGCGCGGCATTGTTCATGAACTACTGCGCCGGCTGTCATTCGCTCGGATTCCAGCGCTATTCGCGCATGGCCGAGGATCTGGGGCTGAGTGAAGAAGAGGTGATGCAGAATCTGGTATTCACCGGTGCCAATTACGGCGAGCCGATGCTGTCGGCGATGAAGCCGGAAGACGGTGAAAAATGGTTCGGCACCGCACCGCCGGATCTTTCGCTGGTGGCGCGCGCCAAACTGGGCGGCGCCGACTGGACCTACACCTTCCTGAAATCGTTCTACGTCGACGAATCGCGCCCCAGCGGCTGGAACAACACCGTGCTGCCCGGTGCCAGCATGCCGAACGTGCTGTGGGAGATGCAGGGCGTGCAGCGTCCGATTCTCGATGGCAACGGCCAGGTTGAACGGCTGGAAGTGGCTTCGGCCGGCACGCAGAGCCAGGCCGAATTCGACCGCACCGTGCGCGATTTGACCAATTTCCTCAATTATGTTGCCGAACCCTCAGCGGCCAAGCGTCGCTCGCTCGGGGTGTGGGTTATCCTGTTCCTGTCCGTGTTCACGCTGCTGGCGTGGCTGCTGAAGCAGGAATACTGGAAGGACGTGCACTGACGGCAGGGTTCCCGTTGCCGCAACGGGAATCTGCTTGCCGACCTGATCATCCGGAGCCGGGAGGCGATATATGGTGGTGGCAGCGAGTCCGCGAACGCGCAATACCCTGACCCTGTTCTCCGCGCGTGACTGCGTGGTGTGTCACCGGGTCCGGCTGGTGCTGGCAGCCAAGGGGGTCAACTATGAAATGGTGCCCGTTGACCCCTCCAGCCCGCCCGATGAACTGATCGAACTCAACCCCTACCATTCGGTGCCAACGCTGGTGGACCGTGATCTGGTGCTGTACGCGGCCTCGGTGGTGTCCGAATTCCTCGATGAACGTTATCCCCACCCGCCACTGATGCCGATCGATCCGCTCTCGCGTGCGCGCCTGCGCCTGGCGATGTTGCGCATCGAGCACGAATGGGTGCCGCAGATCCAGGCCATCCAGCATGGTGCCAAGAACCAGGCCGATGCCGGTCGCAAACATTTGAAGGATCTGCTGCTGGCCTCGCTGCCGTTGTTCAAGGCCTCGCGCTTCTTCCTGAATCAGGAAATGAGCCTGGCCGACTGTGCGATGGCCCCTATTGTCTGGCGCCTGCCGGCGCTGGGGATTTCCTTGCCAAAGGACGCCAAAGTGATCGAGGAGTACGGGCAGCGTATTTTCCGCAATCCCGGTTTCGCCCGCAGCCTGACCGCCGAAGAGCGCGCCCTGGGTGAATTGCCGGCATGAGTGGAGCGGCGATCCAGATGACCTCCAACCGTCCCTACCTGATTCGCGCGATGTACGAGTGGATCGGTGACAACGGTCTGACGCCGTATCTGCTGGTGGACGCCGATTCGCCCGGGGTACAGGTGCCGACCAGTGCGGTGCGTGACGGCAAGGTGGTACTCAATGTCGCGGCGCGTGCGGTGTCACAGTTGGAACTGGGCAACCAGAGCATCCATTTTCTGGCACGTTTCGGCGGTGTCAGCCAATTGGTGGAGTTTCCGGTCACGGCAGTGCAGGCGATCTACGCGCAGGAAACCGGGCAGGGCATGATGATGCCGCCCGAGTCGGCCGATGGCGAAGGCGTCGAACCGCCGCCCGAATCCGATCCACCCGCGCCGCAGGAACCTGCCGCGCGCCGTGGAGCGCATCTGCGCGTGGTCAAGTGACAGCACGCCAAGTGTGGCGGGAGTCGCTCAGATTGTCTTGAATGGAAGCACCACGCTGCTGCCGGCAGCAGCGCGATTCAGCCTTTCGGCAGCCAGAGCGTGACCGGCGGCGGGGGAGCGACCGGTTCCGCCGCTTCGGGTGGCGGCGGCATGTGGATCCAGCGCAGTTCGCGTCCATGCAGTTCCAGGTGTCCCCGATGGCGGTCGTGGCCATTGGTGGAGAAATCGAAACGATAGCGCCGCAGCGGCCGGATCCAGCCATCGGCGGCGCGGCGCAGGCTGATCCGTTCCAGCATCACCGTATGGTCCAGCCACTGCACCCGGCTTTCCTCGCAGGCGCGACGGCCATAGTGCGATGCCAGTTCACTGGCAGCGCGTGCGCTCATCCAGCCCAGGGCGATGCTGCCGAAGATGGCCAGCGCAATGATTGCCGACAACATGTCCACATCCGTCCTCCACGCGATGACCAAGCATGGGGGCGGACGGCGCAACAGGCAATGGCACAGACGTCGATGCTGGCAGGCCGGTGGGCACGGGATACAATCGGCGCAAGGTCGGGCATTGTGGGCGCAGGCCGTTCGGCGGCATGACTCGGGCGAGAGGAATGGAAGGCGTACTGGATTTTCCCGGCTACAGCGTGATGGGTGTGATCGGACGTGGCGGCATGGCCACGGTCTACCGCGCGCGCCAGGACATGCTGCACCGCGAGGTCGCGCTGAAGGTGCTGATCCCGGCGCTGGCGGCGGATCCGGCCAATGCCCAGCGTTTCCTGCAGGAAGCCCGGATGCTGGCTTCACTCAGCCATCCCCATGTGGTGCCGGTTTACGACGTGGGCGTGACGCCATCCGGCAAGCATTATTTCTCGATGCAGCTGCTGGAAAATGGCGACTTTTTCCAGCGCCTGCAACGAGGGGTGGGCGAAGCCGAGCTGGTGCGGGTACTGTCGGCGGTGGCCGATGCGCTGGCCTATGCGCATGCGCGCGGCTATGTGCATCGCGATGTGACGCCAGCCAACATCCTGTTCGACAGTGACGACAAGCCTTATCTGACCGATTTCGGCATTGCCCGTGCGATGGCGCTGACTTCGCGCATCACCGCCTCGGGCCTGTCGGTGGGCACCAGCCATTACATGAGTCCGGAACAGGCGCGCGGCTCTGAAGTCGATCCGCGTTCGGACATCTACAGCCTCGGCGTGCTGTGCTACGAGGCGCTGACCGGCAAACCGCCATTCGAAGGCGAGGACGGCTTTGCGGTGGCCTATTCGCATGTGCACGATCCGGTGCCGCCGCTGCCTGAACCACTGGCCAAATGGCAGCCGCTGATCGACCGCTGCATGGCCAAGGATCCGGCCGAGCGTTTTCAGGAGTGCGGCCAGTTCATCGAGGCACTGCGCGGTATCGCGTTCGCCCCGCGCGCGCCGGTGGCAAAACCGCCCAGGCCGATCACCAGCACGGAGATTCCGGCGGTTGACCATGTTGTCAGCTTCCCGGATCCGGATGATGCGGCTGATCCGGCGAAGATGGCTCAGGCGTTGTCACCCGGAGCTGTAGCTTCGCAGGCCCTGGTGCCGAGCGATGAGGAGCAGGATGCCAGCGATGCACAACCGGCGTGGCTGGGCCCGGCTGCCGGGGTGCTGGGGCTGCTGCTGGTGCTCGGCCTGTTTGCATGGAAGCCGTGGGAACGCCAGGCAGCGACGCCGCTGGCGACGGATGCGGTTGCCGGAGCCGTGCCCGCAGGCGCAATGGACAGCGGCGTGGAGAACGTGACCTTGAACGCCGTCGAGGCGGAACGTGTTTCCGCCAGCGACGATGACGTCGGGCTGGATGCCTCCGCGATGCATGGTGTCCAGGACCCGGTCGAAACACTGCTGCAGCAGGCCCGCCAGGATCTGGCCGCGCGCCGTTACACCTCGCCGCCGGGACGCAATGCGCTGGAGCGCTATCTGCTGGTGCAGCGTTTCGAGCCCGGCAATACCGATGCCCGCGCCGGTATCGAACGGGTCGCCGGCGCCTATCTGCTGCTGGCCGACGAGCATGCCGGTGATGACGATCCCTCGATGTGGCTGGGCTATCTGCAACGTGCCGAGGAACTGGGAAAACAGCACCAAGTGCCGGGTGTCGAAGCCGGCGCGGTCGAGCGTCGCAAGACCCGGGTAGCCGAACTGGTGGAGCAGGCCGAAGCGGCGGTACAGGGTTGGGAGCGGGAACGCGCGGTACTGTTGTACGAGCGCGCGCTGAGCATGGAGCCAGGCGAAGCGGCGTTGGAAACCGCACTGGCGCGCGCACGCAATATCGGCCGCAGCGGCTTCGCCTTCCATGACGGCAGCGGCGCCCGGCGCGGGCCGGAAATGGTTGTGGTCGGGAAGCTGGCCTTCAGCCGCACGCCGGTCACCCGTGCGCAGTTCCAGCGTTATTGGGCGGCTGCCGGCGAGCAGCGCTTCGGTGCCAGCCTGCCAAGCTGCCGTGACCGGGAATCGCTGTTCCGCAGCCGCAGCCATACCTTCCTTTCACCCGGTTTCAGCCAGGCCGACAACCACCCGGTCGTCTGCGTCAGCGCCGCGATGGCCGATGACTACGCGCGCTGGCTGTCGCAGGGCAGTGGCAAGGTCTACCGGGTGCCGGCCAGCGCCGAACTGCTCGCAGCCGGGGTTGGTTTCGCCGATGACTGCACCGCCAATGTGCGTGATGCGGCCTACCGCGCGCAGTTCGGCGGGCGTGACGCGCTGGCCTGCAATGACGGCCACGCTGCCACCTCGCCGGTGAGCGCCTTCCGCGCCGGACGCGGCGGCCTGCGCGATCTGGGCGGCAATGTGCGTGAATGGAGTGCCGATTGCGTCGGCGGTGCCTGCCGCGAACGCATCGTGGTGGGCGCCAGCTGGCACTCGCCACGCGGTGATGGCGGGGCGCAGTCCTTCCCGGCAGACACCGGATTCAATACCATCGGCTTTCGTGTCGTGCGGCAAATCGAATGAAGGGTTCCGGATGAAACTGTTTTTCCCCAATGGTGAACACCCCCAGGTGCTGCTCGGAGCGGGCAGCCAGGAGGTGGGTAGTGCGGCCGGCCTTGCGGTGGTCCTGACCGCGTCCGATGTGCTGGAGCGGCACGCCGAACTGGTGCGCCAGGGCGAGGAGGTCACGGTGCGTGCGCTGGCGCCGGAGGCCAGCATCAGCGTCAATGGCCAGCCATTGGCCGACCACGGCACCGGCTCGTTGCGGGCTGGTGATCTGGTGACGTTCGGCAGCGTGCAGGCGCGCGTGGTGGAAGTGGAGAAGGCCGGCCTTGCCGCCGCGCCGCCGCGTCCGCAGCCGGTCGATGACATCAGCGCCACGCGGGTGCGGGTGGCAGTGCCGCGCTTCGTGTTGCGCGGTGTATCCGGGGCGGCTTTCGGCAAGACCTATCCGGTCATGGCGCAGCAGGTCATCGGGCGCCAGTCCGATTGTGACATCGCGGTGCCGAGCGAGGAAATCTCGCGCCGCCATGCGCAGGTGCGGCCGGTGCCGGAGGGCCTTCAGGTTGAGGATCTGGGCTCGTCCAACGGCACCTTCATCAATGGCAAGCGGGTGCAGCAGGGCTTGCTGAAGCCGGGCGAGGAGCTGCGCCTGGACAATATCCGCTTCCTGCTGGTGGCGCCCGGTGCGGAGATTCCGCAGGTCTCGCGCCTGGCCAAGGAGCAGGAGCCGGTGGCAAACGAAAAGACCGGTTCGGCGATCGGCTGGATTGCCGCCACGGTCGCGGCGCTGGCCGCAGCCGGTGCGGCAGGCTATTACCTGTTCCTTGTCTGAGCCAGGGCCAGCGCAGGCCCGACCTGTGTCCGGAAACCCTGAGGCGGGCTGCATCTTCTGCGCGATCCTGGATGGTCGCGCAGAAGCCAGTTTCGTGCATCGCGACGAGCTGTGTTCGGCGTTCATGACGATCGAGCCGGTCAACGCGGGGCATGTGCTGGTGGTGCCCAATGCCCATGCCGACAACCTGCTGGACATGCCGCCGGCCACGGCGGCGCGGATGATGCAGGTGGCGCAGAAGGTGGCGGCGGCGTTCTTTCCCGCCGGGCTGGGCGGCGAAGGCTTCAATCTGATGATGTGTAATGGCGAGGCCGCCGGGCAGACGGTGTTTCACGCGCATCTGCATGTCAGTCCGCGCCATGCCGGCGACGGCTTTTCGTGGACCTTGCCGGCACACTGCGCGCAGCCGCCCGCGCGCGAACAGCTTGATGCAGTGGCGCTGCGACTGCGTCGGGTGCTGGAAATGGCACCGGATGCTGCGCCAGCAACGGCGGCCAACCTGGACAGCTGACATCCACCGGAGCATCGGCGACCGGTGCGGATTCCTGCCTCAAGATTCCTGCGTCAATACGCGTCGTTGTGGACCGACTGCACGGCGCGGCCGGACGGATCCACGACGTTTTTCAGGCTCGGGTCCCAGTCCAGCGCGGCGGCGGTGGAGCAGGCCACGGACGGGCCGCCAGGCACGCATTCGGCCGCGAACGGCTGCGGGAAATGGCGCTCGAACAGGCTGCGGTAGAAGTACGCCTCCTTGGTCAGCGGGGTGTTGTGCGGGAAGCGGAAACGGGCGCTTTCCAGTTCCTGATCGCTGACCTGCTGTTCGGCGTGGGCCTTGAGCGAATCGATCCAGGAATAGCCCACACCATCGGAGAACTGCTCCTTCTGCCGCCACAGTACCGAATCGGGCAGATAGCCGGCGAAGGCTTCGCGCAGGAACTGCTTTTCGATGCGCCCGCGCTGTTTGCCGGACAGCTTCACTTCCGGGTCCAGCGACATCGCCGCGTCGATGAAACCCCGGTCCAGATACGGCACGCGCGCTTCCACGCCCCAGGCCGACATCGACTTGTTGGCGCGCAGGCAGTCGAACAGGTGCAGGTCGTCAAGCTTGCGCACGGTTTCCTCGTGCAGCGCCTGCGCGCTGGGTGCCTTGTGGAAATACAGATAGCCGCCGAACAGCTCATCCGAGCCCTCACCGGAAAGCACCATCTTGATGCCCATCGCGCGGATGCGGCGTGCCATCAGATACATCGGAGTGGAGGCGCGGATCGTGGTGACGTCGTAGGTTTCCAGGTGGTAGATCACGTCCGACAGCGCGTCGATGCCTTCCTGCACGGTGAAATGCAGTTCGTGGTGCACGGTGCCGATGTGCGCGGCGACTTCGCGCGCAGCCTTCAGGTCGGGCGAATCAGCCAGGCCGATGGCAAAACTATGCAGCTGCGGCCACCAGGCTTCGGTCCTGCCGTCTTCGTCCACGCGCCGGGCGGCGTACTTCTTGGCAATCGCCGCCACCAGCGAGGAATCCAGCCCGCCGGACAGCAGCACGCCGTAGGGCACGTCGCTCATCATGTGGCTGCGCACCGCTGCTTCCAGCGCATGGCGCAGCGCGCCGCGGTCCGAGTCGGCGCCGGCCACGCTGGCGTAGTTGCGCCAGCCCGGGCTGTAGTAGGGACGCGGTCCGGCTTCGCCGCTGAGCCAGAAATGCCCCGGCGGAAATTCTTTTGCATCGCGGCAAAACTGTGCCAGCGCCTTCAGTTCGGAGGCGACGTGGAAATTGCCCTGCGCGTCGTGGCCGCAGTACAGCGGGATGATGCCGATCGGGTCGCGCGCCACCAGCCAGCGGTCATGCGCGGCATCGCGCAGCACAAAGGCGAACATGCCTTCAAGGCGGTTCAGCCATCGGCCGATCGCTTCGGCGTCGCTGCCGGCACGGTACAGCGGCAGGATCACTTCACAGTCCGAATGGGTCTGGAAATCGTAAGAGGACTCGTGTTCGGCGCGGAGCGTGCGGTGGTTGTAGATCTCGCCATTGACCGCCAGTGCGAGGGCTCCGTCGGCGCTGCGCAAGGGCTGGGCGCCACTGTCCACACCGACGATGGCCAGGCGCTCATGAACCAGGATCGCGCGCGCATCGTCGTAGACGCCGGACCAGTCCGGGCCGCGGTGGCGCATCAGGCGCGATTGCTCCAACGCTTGGGCGCGCAGCGCGGCCGGGTCGGACGTGATGTCGAGGATGCCGAGGATCGAACACATGGCGGCGCGTTGCCTGTTGCGGGAAGTGAGGCCCGATGCTATCAGTCTGCGGGCCGATTGTGCAGTGCGGCATGAAATGGATGAAATCAGGCTGTTTCGGGGCGCGGGGTGCCCGATAGGCGGCTGGCACGAGGTTCCGTGCTGCGTGCCCGGCATATTCCCCAGCTTTTCGTAGATGAAAAGGAAAGCCGTGCCCGGGTTGCGGCTTTTACGCTCCGAACAGATCGCGTTCGCAGGCCAGCTTCACCGGTGCGAAGCTGCGGCGGTGGTCGGGGCAGGGGCCGTGTTCGCGCAAGGCAGCCAGGTGTTGGGCGGTGGGATAGCCCTTGTGGCGCTCGAAGCCGTAGTGCGGGAAACGCTGATGCAGTTTCAGCATCATGCGGTCGCGCGTGACCTTGGCCAGGATCGAGGCGGCGCCGATGGCGGCATCGCGGGCATCGCCGCCGACCCAGGCTTCGGCGGCGCAAGGCAGGTCGGGTGGAATGCGGTTGCCGTCGATGCGTGCCAGTGCTGGTGAAACGGCAAGCCCACGCACGCATTCGCGCATGCCGTGCATCGTGGCCTGGAAAATATTGATCTCGTCGATCAGTGCCACCTCGACCACGCAGATGTGGAAGGCCAGCGCCTGTTCGCGGATTAGCGGAAACAGCGCTTCGCGACGGCGTTCAGTCAGCGCCTTGGAGTCACTGATGCCGTCGATGGGGCGGGAAGGGTCGAGGATCACTGCCGCGACCACCAGCGGGCCGGCCAGCGGACCGCGTCCGGCTTCATCGACACCGGCGATCAGCGCGGACTCATTCATCCAGCAGGCCGGTAATCGCGTCGGTGGCGCGGGCGGATGCATCGCAGCGCAATTGCGCGTGGATCGCGGCAAAGCGCGGCTCCAGCTCGGCGATGCGGGCAGGGCGGGTGAACCAGTCCAGCACGGCGGCGGCGATTTTTTCGGGGGTGCAGTCGTGCTGCATCAGTTCCGGCACCACTTCTTCACCGGCCAGCGCGTTGGGCAGGCTGTAGCGCGCAGTTTTCAGCAGGCCCAAACCCTTGACGATGGCGTAGGTCAGGCCGGAAATGCGGTAGGCCACGACCATCGGGCGCTTGGCCAGCATCGCTTCCAGCGTCGCGGTGCCCGAGGCCAGCAGCACCACGTCGGCGGCGATCATCGCTTCGCCGGCACGTCCGTCGATCAGGTGCAGCGGCACTGGTGACGGGGATTGTTCCAGTGCGCGGCTGATCTCTTCGCGGCAGGCGGCATTGGCGGCGGGCAGCACCACTTCCAGGGCCGGCATGACCTGGGCGATATGCGGCAGCGCGGCCAGGAACTCCGGCAGCAGGCGGCGGATTTCGCCCAGCCTGCTGCCGGGCAGCAGCGCCAGCACGGGAACATCCGTGCGCAATCCGAGCGCGTTGCGCGCGGCGGCGCGATCCGGCTGCATCGGCATCGCATCGGCCATCGGATGGCCGACAAAGCGCGCATCCACGCCGTGGCGGGCATAGATCGGCGGTTCCATCGGAAACAGGCACAGCACCCGGTCCGCGCTCCGGCCGATCTTCGCGGCGCGCCCGGCGCGCCAGGCCCAGACCGACGGGCTGACGTAGTGCACGGTGCGCAGGCCGCGCTGTTTGAGCCAGCGTTCCACCGGCAGGTTGAAGTCGGGTGCGTCGATGCCGATGAACACGTCCGGCTGCCAGTCCAGCAGGCGCTGCCGGAAACCCTTGCGCAGTTTGAGCAGGCGCGGCAGGTGGGCCAGCACTTCGGCCAGCCCCATCACGGCCAGTTCGGAACAGTCGTGCCAGGCATCCAGGCCTTCGGCGCGCATTTTCAGCCCGCCGATGCCGGCAAAGACCGCATCGGGAAAACGTTCGCGCAGACGTGCGATCAACTCTGCACCCAGCAGGTCGCCGGAGGCTTCTCCCGCGCACAGGGCAATGCGAAGCGCGCGTGTCCGAGTCTCCATTCGCGGATCCCCGATTCCGGCCGTCAACGCAGCAACGGGCGTTCGCTGCCGGCGATGAAATCCAGCATCGATTGCACATCGGTGCTGTTGCTGGCCATGCGGGCCAGTTCCGTCTTGGCATGTTCCAGTTTGGCCTCGCCCATGTACAGCGCACGGTAGGCGCGCTTGATCGCGGCGATGCGGTCCGGTTCGAAGCCGCGCCGCTTCAGGCCCTCGGTATTGATCCCGCGCGGGCGCGCGTAGGAGTCCTGCGCCACCATCAGGAACGGCGGCACATCGCCGTTGACCAGCGCCCCCATGCCGATGAAGGCGTGGTCGCCGATGCGGCAGAACTGGTGCACGCCGACAAAGCCGCTGAGGATCACCTGGTTGCCGATGTGCACATGCCCGGCCAGTGTGGCGTTGTTGGAAAAAATGCAGTCGTTGCCGACCACGCAATCGTGCGCGATATGGCAATAGGCCAGCAGCCAGTTGCGGTGCCCGACGCGGGTGATGCCGCTGCCATCGCCGGTGCCGCGGTTGAGCGTGACGAACTCGCGCACCATGTTGTCGTCACCGATCACCAGTTCGACCCGCTCGCCGCGGTATTTCTTGTCCTGCGGCTCGCCGCCGATCGCGGCATGGCCGTGGAACACGTTGCCCGAACCGATCCGGGTCGGGCCCTGCACGCTGCAGTGCGGCCCGAAACGGGTGCCGTCACCGATCTCCACGTCCGGGCCGATCCAGCAGAACGGCCCGACCTGCACACCCTGGCCCAGCCGCGCGGCCGGATCGACATGGGCACTGGGATGGATCAGCGTGGCGCTGGACATCAGGAATTCCGTTCGGCGCAGAGGATCTCGGCGCAGGCGGCTTCTTCGCCGTCTACCAGCGCGCGGCAGGCGTACAGGCCCATGCGGCGCAGCATGCGCTTCTGTTCCACTTCCAGCACCAGCTGGTCGCCGGGGCCGACCATACGCGAGAAACGCGCCTTGTCGACCTTGACCAGATAGGACGGATTCGGCTCCTGGGTGTTGTCCGGATTTTCCGACAGGCGCGTCAGCAGACCGCAGGCCTGCGCCATCGCTTCGATGATCAGCACGCCGGGCATCACCGGGTGGCCGGGAAAGTGGCCCTGGAAGAACGGTTCGTTGATCGAAACGTTCTTGAGTGCGGTCAGGCGCTGGTGCGGGACCAGCGCGGTGATGCGGTCCACCAGCAGGAACGGATAGCGGTGCGGCAGCAAGGCATTGATGCGGTTGACATCGACGGGCAGGTCGACGGCCGGAGCGGTCTGGGTGGTCAAATGGAAACTCCTTGGCGCGGGCCCGGACAGCCGGCCGGGCGGGCCGCGCATGATCGCATGCACCCGCATCGGCTTCCAAACCCGTGTTGTCGTATTGTCTGCTGCAAGCCGCGGTGGCGTGTGGTGGCGATGCCGCGCGCCGTGTCCGAACGGATCAGTCGCTGTTGCTGTCGCGGTTGCGGCGGGCGGAACGGTCGAGACGATTGAGGCGTGCCAGGGTGCGGTGCCAGCTGCGGGCTTCACGTGCCGGAATCGTGGCGCTGTAGACGCCGGGTTGTGTGATGGACTGGGTCACCAGGCTCATCGCCTGCACCGTGACCTTGTCGGCGATCGCGAGATGCCCGGCAACCCCGGCACCGCCGCCGATCAGGCAATAGCGCCCGATCCGGGCCGAGCCGGCCACCGCGACGCAGCCGGCCATCGCGGTATGTGCGCCGACCACCACGTTGTGGGCGATCTGGATCTGGTTGTCCAGGCGCACATCCTCTTCCAGCACGGTGTCATCCAGCGCGCCCCGGTCGATGGTGGTGTTGGCGCCGATTTCGCAGTCGTCGCCGATGCGCACGCCGCCCAGTTGCGGCACCTTGATCCAGCGGCCTTCGTGCATGGCCAGGCCGAAACCGTCGGCGCCCAGCACCGCGCCGGGATGGATGCGCACGCGCTGCCCCAGCCGCACCCGGCACACCAGCGTGACACGCGCGATCAATTCGCTGCCCACACCGATGTGACAGTCTTCGCCGATGCTGCATCCCGGCCCGATATATGCGCCGGCGTCCACACGGCTGCGGGCGCCGATGCTGACATGCGGGCCGATGCTGGCGCCGGCATCGATCTGCGCGTCGGGTGCAATCACGGCGCTGGGATGGATGCCTGCGACAAAGGCTTCGCGCGGTTCGAACAGCTCGGCGATGCGTGCGAACGCGGTATAGGGATCGCGCGCCAGCAGCGCGTTGCCGCTCCAGTGCCCGGCATCCTCGGCACGCAGCACCAGGGCGCCAGCGGCGCAGTGCGCCAGTTCGCGCCGATAACGTGGGTTGGCAAGAAAGCCCAGATGCTGCGGGCCGGCATTGGCCAGCGTCGCCACGCCGTGTACCACGTGCTGCGGATCACCGTGCACTTGCAGGTCGAAGCGTTCGGCCAGGGCGTGGAGGGTGAAAACGGTATGCGTCATGTCAGCGCCCCGGGGTCTGTTGGCTGCGCAGCCGGGCCAGGATGTCGTCGGTCAGATCGATACGGCCGCTGACATAGGCCACCGGGCTGGTCAGGATCAGGTCGTAGCCGTGTTCGCGGCCGTGTTCGGCGATGGCATCGTTGATCGCCGGCCAGGCACTTTCGGTTTCCTCGTCGACGCGACTGGCCAGTTCCTCGCGCAGGCGCTGACGAGTGCGTTCGATTGAACGGCGCAATGCCTCGGCCTGGCGGGTGAGTGTGGCCTGTTCGTCGCTGTCGCTGCTGCGTTCGATGCGCTGTTCCAGTTCGGCCAGGCGCGCGTTGTCCACGCGCAGGTCGGCGTCACGCGAGTCGAACTCACGCTGCAGCCGGCTGCGCGCCTCCAGGATCTGCGGGGCCTGGCTCAGTAGCCGCTGCATGTCGACGTAGCCGATCCGGGTGCTGCCCTGGGCCTGCGCCGCAGGCGCCATCAGGCACACGCACAGCAACAGCACCAGCACCGAGATCGGCCGGTACCGCTGGAGTGCTCGTGTGAGGGCGGATGCTGGCATGCACGGGACTCCTGGTCGCCTCCGTGGCTCAGAACTGGGTGCCGAACGAGAACTGCAGGCGTTCGGTACGGTCGTCGCGATCGGTCAGGAACGGGTAGGCCAGGTTCAACACGATCGGGCCGACTGGGGCCTGCCACTGCAGCGAGACACCGACCGAAGCGCGGTATTCGCGGAACTCGAAATCGTCGGCATCGCGGTAGACGTTGCCGAAATCCAGGAAGGCCGACAGGCGGGTCTGGTCGGTGTCGAACAGGGTCGGGAAGATGGCCTCGATTGTACCGGTGGTCTTCAGCGCACCGCCCAGTGACTGGCGATAGTTGCTCAGCGCACTGGTGGCGTACGGGCCCAGGGTGTTGTCTTCGAAACCACGGATCGAGCGCACACCGCCAGCGTAGAAATTCTCGAAGAACGGCAGGCCGTCTGCCACCACGGTGCGCACCAGATTGCCTTCCTCGTCGTAGATTTCACGCGTGACCCGGTCGCCGTAGCTGTCGCCGTAGCCCAGCTCGAAATTGGTCAGCAGCACCAGGGCGCGATGCACCGGCCAGTAGCGCGCGTATTGGTAGTTGAGCTTGTAGTACTCGACCGTGGAACCGGGCAGGGTCAGCTCGGCGGCCACGCGCTGGTACGAGCCGCGGGTCGGGTTCCAGTAAGCGTTGCGCGAGTCGCGTGCCCAGGACAACTCGCTGCGCCAGGCGTTGAAGGTGCGGCGGTCGAGCGCATCGATATAGTCGATGATCGGCTGCGGCGTGACTCCCCAGGCCGGCGTGATGGTGTTGAAGTCGATGCCGAAGCTCAGGCCCACGGTATCGGTTTCGGTCAGCGGCAGGCCGAACACCGCGCGCGCCATGCCGCTGTCGGCGTAGTAGCTGGCGATGTTGAAGTCGCTGTAGTCCGACTCGCTGTAGGACAGGTTGTAGCCGACCGAGATGCCGTCGCGGGTGAAGTAGGGATCGAAGTAACTGACGTCGAAGCGCTTGGAATAGTCGTTGTTCTGCACCGCCACGCCGACCCGGTTGCCTGTGCCCAGGAAGTTGTTCTGCGATACCGACAACGAGGTGATCAGACCGGCCAGCTGCGAATAGCCCAGGCCGATCATGAAGCTGCCCGAGGTGGTTTCAGTGACGTTGAAGATCACATCGACCTGGTCGTCGGTGCCGGGAACGGCCGGGGTTTCGATTTCCACATCGCTGAAGAAGCCCAGCCGGTTCAGGCGGATCTTGGAGCGGTCGATCGCGGCCTGCGAGTACCAGCTGCCTTCGAACTGGCGCATCTCGCGCCGCAGCACCTCGTCGGCGGTGCGAGTATTGCCCTTGAACTGCACCTGGCGCACCTGCACGCGCTTGCCCGGTTCAACGAAGAAATTGATCTTGACGGTGCGCCCCTCGCGGTCAACTTCCGGCACCGGGGTGACGTTGGCGAAGGCGTAGCCGATGTTGCCCAGCAGCGCCATCATGTTGTCGGCGGTGATTTCCAGCAGGCGGCGCGAGAAGGTCATGCCGGGACGGACCAGCACCAGGCGCTCCATTTCCTCGACCGGGATCACCGTGTCACCGGTGACGATGGCCTCGGAGATCGAATAGACCTCGCCTTCGCGCACGTTGGTGGTCAGATAGACATCGCGCCGGTCCGGGCTGATCGAGACCTGGCTGGATTCGATGTCGAAATCGACATAGCCGCGATCCAGGTAATAGGAATTCAGGGTTTCCAGGTCGCCGGAGAGCTTTTCGCGCGAATACTGGTCGTCGCGCCGGTACCAGGACAGCCAGTTGCTCTCGTCCGATTCCCAGCCCTTGCGCAGCTCCTTCTGCTCGAAGGTCTCGTTGCCGACGATGTTGATGTGGCGGATCTTGGCGGCCTTGCCTTCCTTGATGTCGATCTGGATATCGACGCGGTTGCGGTCCAGTGGCGAGACCGAGGGCTGGATCGAGACGTTGTACTTGCCGCGGTTGTTGTAGGCGCGGGTGAGTTCCTGCACCACGCGGTCCAGTTGCAGGCGGTCGAAGGTTTCGCCTTCGGCCAGGCCGATTTCCTTCAGGTTGCGGGTCAGCTCCTCGCTCTTGATGTCCTTGTTGCCGATCAGCGTGATCTTGTTGATCGCCGGACGTTCGGTCACGGTCACCACGAGGATGTCGTTCTGCCGCTCCAGCTTCACATCATTGAAGAAGCCGGTGCGGAACAGCGCGCGGACGGCTCGGGCCGCGGTGGCCTGGTCGACTTCGTCGCCGCGCTGCAGCGGCAGGTAGGTGAACACCGTGCCGGCCGAGATGCGTTGCAGGCCATCGACGCGGATATCGCTGATGGTGAACGGTTCCAGGCTCTGCGCGTGGAGCGGCGAAGCAAGCGCCAGTGAGGTGAGCAGCGGGACGATGGCGATACGCTTCATCATGACATCCGGAAAAAGGCGGCGCCGCAGCGCTGCACGTGGTGGGCAGAAAGGCAAGGAACAACGCGCCGCGGCGAATGTGCCACGAACGCGGGGCAATGGGCGAGGATCATGGGGAATGGTCTTCGGGCAGGGGATTCATCGGCTCGTCGGCGCCACGCAGCGGATCAGGACGACACCAGGTGCAGGATGTCGTTGTAGAACGCCAGGCCCATGAGCCCTGCCAGCAGGACCATGCCCACGAACTGGCCGGCGATCATTGTACGTTCGCTGACCGGACTGCCCTTGATCATTTCGATAAGGTAATACAGGAGGTGACCGCCGTCCAAGATCGGGATCGGCAGCAGATTCATGATGCACAGGCTCAGGCTCAGCATCGCCAGGAAGGACAGGAACCAGGCCAGACCCATCTGCGCCGAGGCATTGGCGTACTGCGCGATGGTGATCGGCCCGTTGATGTTGTCCAGCGATACCGCGCCGCGCACCATGCGCCAGATGATGCCCAGCGTGGCGCTGGCCAGGCGGCCGGTTTCCTCGAACGCGGCGCCGAGCGCCTGCACCGGGCCGAAGCGCAGCAGGGCGTCATGTTCGGCGCTCATGGCCGGTGCGGAAATACCCAGCAGCCAGCGCGGCTGTTCGCCGCTGCTGTCCAGTTGCGGCTGGATGCGGGCTTCGTGGCGTTGGCCGTCGCGTTCGTAGAGCACCAGCAGTGGCGCGTTTTCGCCGGCCTGGACCTGCACCTGCGGGCCGATCTGGTCCCAGCTGCGCAAGGACTGGCCGCCAATCGATACCAGGCGGTCGCCGCCACGCAGGCCGGCCTGCGCCGCAGCGCTGTCCGGTGCGACGCCGCCGACCACCGGGTCGAGCAGGAACTGGCGCGGCACGATGCCGATCTCGCGCAGCGCGCGGCCCGGTGCGGGTGCCTCGGTGAAACCGCCCAGGTCCATCTTCAACTGCGCGCTGTCGCCGTTGCCGCGCATGACGTCCAGCGTGACCGGACGGCGGTCGATCGCGGCCGTGGCCAGCGCGATCTGGGCGTGCGTCCAGGTATCCATGCGCTCGCCGTCGATCGCCAGGATGCGGTCGTCCGGGCGCAGGTCGGCTTGTGCCGCCACACCCTGCACCTGGCCGACCAATGGCTGGAAATCAGCCTTGCCGATCACGAACATGGCCCACAGGAAGGCCACGCACAGGATCAGGTTGAACAGCGGCCCGGCCGCGACGATGGCAAAACGCTGGTAGACGCTCTTGCGGTTGAAGGCCTGGTCGAGCAGCACCGGCGGTACATCGGCCTCGCGCTCGTCCAGCATCCGCACATAGCCGCCCAGCGGAATCCAGCCGATCACGTACTCGGTACCGTCGCGGCCGACACGACGGAAAATCGGGCGGCCGAAGCCGACCGAGAAGCGCAGCACCTTGACCCCGCAGCGCCGTGCGACCCAGTAATGGCCGAACTCGTGGAATGTAACGAGGATGCCGAGGCTGACGATCAGCCACCAGATCCAACCTGCGTACTGGAACATCCGTGCTATGCCTCGCTACGTGTCAATTCGTCCGCCAACCGGCGGGCGCGTGCATCCAGGTCCAGCAGGAAAGCCAGATCGCCGTGGCCGCGTTCCTGCAATTGTGCCAGCGTGGACTCCAACACGGCGGGAATCCCAAGGAAACGCAACCGGCCCTGAAGAAAGGCTGAAACCGCGACTTCGTTGGCGGCGTTGAGCACCGTGGTGGCGGCCGGGCCTGCGATCAGCGCCTGTCGGGCCAGACGCAGGCAGGGGAAGGCGGACTCGTCCGGAGGCTGGAAATCCAGCCGCCCGATCGCGGCAAGATCCAGCGCCGGCACGCCGGCCTCGATCCGTTCCGGCCAGGCGAGGCCATAGGCCAGCGCGGTGCGCATGTCCGGGTTGCCGAGCTGGGCGAGGGTGGAGCCGTCCACATAGTCCACCAGCGAATGCACGATGCTTTGCGGATGCACCACCACGTCGATGGTCTCGGGTGCGGCATCGAACAGCCAGTGTGCCTCGATCACCTCCAGCCCCTTGTTCATCAAGGTGGCCGAATCGACCGAAATCTTGCGGCCCATGCGCCAGTTCGGGTGCGCGCAGGCCTGTTCGGGCGTGATGCCTTCCAGCTGGGCCCGGCTCCATCCCCGGAACGGCCCGCCCGAGGCGGTCAGCACGATGCGCCGCACGCCCGGCCGCGCGGCGGCGCCGATGACGGTTTCGCCGGCCGGGCAGGGCAGGCACTGATAGATCGCGTTGTGCTCGCTGTCCACCGGCAGCAATTGCGCGCCGGATTCGGCCACCGCCTGCATCAGCAGCGCGCCGGCCACGACGATGGCTTCCTTGTTGGCCAGCAGGATGCGCTTGCCGGCCTTGGCCGCCGCCAGCGTGGAACCCAGCCCGGCGGCGCCGACGATGGCCGCGACCACGGTATCGCAGGCATCCGAACCTGCGACATCCGCCAGTGCCTGCGCGCCCGCCACTGCGCGGGTGTCCAGTCCGGCATCCGCCAGGCCGTCACGCAATGTGGCGTAATGCGCCTCGTTGGCGATGATCGCGATGTCCGGCCGGAAACGCAGGCACAGCGCGACCAGTTCCTCCACATTGTCATGCGCACTCAGCACGCTGGCGCGGAAGCGCGCCGGATGGCGTGCGATGACATCCAGGGTGCTGCTGCCGATCGAGCCGGTGGCCCCGAGGACCGCAATCTGTCTCACAGCCCGAACCATGCCTTGAAGGTGGCGAACACCGGCAGCGCCGCCAGCAGGCTGTCGATGCGGTCAAGCACACCGCCATGGCCAGGCAGCAGCGAACCGGAATCCTTGGCCCCGGCCTGGCGCTTGATCAGGCTTTCGAACAGGTCGCCCAGCACCGACGCCAGCCCGGCGATCAGGCTGACCGCGATCAGGGTGGGCAGTTGCGGCAGCACCACGCCCAGCAACGGCGCCATCAGCATCGACAGCACTACCACGCCGAACAGGCCGCCCCAGAAACCGGCCCAGGTCTTGCCCGGGCTGATCGAAGGCGCCAGTTTCGCGCCACCGAAACGCCTTCCGGAAAAATACGCGAAGGTGTCCGCGGCCCATACCAGCAGCAGGCCATGCAGTGCCCACAGCGCGCCATCATCGTGCAGCAGCGCGAACGCGCACCAGGCCGGGATCGTCAGCAGCGCGCCCACGCCCAGCTTGAGGCTGCGGTTGCCCACGGTATCGGCCTTGCCGAATGCGGGCCTGCGCAACCACGCCAGCACCGCCAGCCACCAGGCCACACCGGTCAGCACCACCCATGGGAACAGTTCCTTCCAGCCATACCAGGCCAGCCAGGCCATCGCGGCGGCATGCGCAAGCAGGATCAGCGCGCGCCCGGTCGGACTGGTGATGCCGACCAGCCGGGTCCATTCCCACAACCCGCCCAGCAGCGCTGCGGCGATCAGTGCCATCAGCACCGCCGGCGGCAGCCACAGGATGCAGGCCAGTACCACCGGCGCCAGCAGCAGCGCCGTGATCACGCGTTGTTTCATGCAGGAGATTCCTGTGCCAGTTGCTCGGAGATCATGCCGAAGCGGCGTTCGCGCCGGGCGAAGTCCTTCAGTGCCAGATGCAGGGCGGCACGGTCGAAATCCGGCCACAGGACCTCGGTGAAATACAGCTCGCAGTACGCCAGCTGCCAGAGCAGGAAATTGCTGATCCGCAAATCACCGCCGGTGCGGATGAAAAGATCCGGTTCGGGCAGATCATGCAGGCTGAAGAACGAGCCCAGCCGGGCTTCGTCGATGTCATCGGGTGCCAGACGACCGGCCAGCACCTCGTGCGCCGCAGCGCGCGCGGCCTGCACAATGTCCCAGCGCCCGCCATAGTTGGCTGCGATGCACAGCGTCAGTTGCCGGTTGCCGGCGGTCAGGGTCTCGGCGCGGGCCATGCGGGTCTGGATATCCGGGCTGAACGCGCTGCGCTCGCCGATGAAGCGGATACGCACGCCGCGACGGTGCAGTTCATCCACTTCGCGATCCAGTGCACGCAGGAACAGCTGCATCAACGCCCCGACTTCCTCGGCCGGGCGGCGCCAGTTTTCGCTGGAAAACGCGAACAGCGTCAGCGCCTGGACGCCTTTCTCGAGACAGGCGTCGATACAGGTGTTGACCGCACGTGCACCGGCGCGATGACCGATGCTGCGCGGGCGATGGCGTGCCTTGGCCCAGCGCCCGTTGCCGTCCATGATGATCGCGATATGGCGCGGGGTGGGGGAATCGGGAGTCGGGAGTGGGGAGTCGTTCAAGAGCAGTCCAGGCACCTTTGGGCAAGCAGTGAAATGAGGAAGGCGATGGGGCGATTCCCCATTCTCCATTCCCTATTCCCGGACCATCACACCGCCATCAGCTCGTCTTCCTTGGCCTTGACCACGCCGTCGACTTCCTTGACGAAGCGGTCGGTCAGCTTCTGGATTTCCTCCTCGGCACGGCGCTCGTCGTCTTCGCTGATCGATTTGGCTTTCTGCAGTTCCTTGATCTGCTGGATGGCGTCGCGGCGCACGTTGCGGATCGCGACCTTGGTGTTTTCACCTTCGCCATGCACGTGCTTGCCCAGTTCGCGGCGGCGCTCTTCAGTCAGTGCGGGCAGATTGATGCGGATCACGGTGCCGGCGGTGTTCGGGGTCAGGCCCAGGTCGGAGGCATAGATGGCTTTTTCCACTGCCGCGATCATGCCTTTTTCCCACGGCGTGATGGTCAGCGTGCGGGCATCGCTGACCGCCACCGTGGCGACCTGCGACAGCGGCATGTCCGAGCCGTAATAGGCCACCTTCAGGTTGTCCACCAGCGCGCTGTTGGCACGGCCGGTGCGCACCTTGGTCAGTTCGTGGCGAAGCGCCTCGATCGACTTGGCCATGCGTTGCTGGGTGTCGTTCTTGATTTCGTTGAGCATGGGCCGGATTCCGTTCTCTTTGCAGGATGGGTAATCGGAAATTATAGGCGAAAGCGGCCATCGTCCGCGCCGCAGTGCAGCGAAGCGGCTCCAGCCCTGCGGTGGACGCGGTGCTGCAGCGCTGGCACGATGGCCGGTTCACGCCACCGCGGCGTGCCGTCTGATGAACACCGAGAACTGCAACATGAGTCAATTGCCCGCCTGCCCAGAATGCGCTTCGGTCTACACCTACGAGGACCGGGGTCTGTACATCTGCCCGGAATGTGCGCACGAATGGTCGCCGCAGGATGCCGCCGACAGCAGCGGTGCAGGTGGAGATGAGCGCGAGATCCGCGATGCGAACGGCACCGTGCTGGCCGACGGCGATACGGTGACCGTGATCAAGGATCTGAAGATCAAGGGCTCATCGCAGGTGGTGAAGGTCGGCACAAAGGTGCGCAACATCCGTCTGGTGGATGGCGATCACGATATCGATTGCAAGATCGACGGTATCGGCGCGATGAAGCTCAAATCCGAGTTCGTGCGCAAGGCCTGATGCCGCGGTGCGCCGGCAGGCCGCCGGCGCAGGAAAGAGAGTGCTTCAGTCGTTGCGGCCGTGCACCAGGGTGCCGATCGCCGCGCCCTGCACAATGCGCTTCAGGTCGCCCGGGCGGGTGATGTCGTAGATCCGCAGCGGGATGCCGGAATCGCGGCACAGCGCGATCGCAGCGGTGTCCATCACCTGCAGATCGCGTGCGATCACATCGTCGTAGGACAGCGTTTCGAAGCGGCGTGCGTCCTTCTTCTTCTTCGGGTCGGCATCGTACACGCCGTCGACCTTGGTGGCCTTGAGCAGCAGGTCGGCGCCGATTTCCACCGCCCGCAGAGCGGCGGCCGAATCGGTGGTGAAGAACGGGTTGCCGGTGCCGGCGGCGAACAGCACGATGCGGCCCTTTTCCAGATGCCGGATCGCGCGGCGCCGGATGTAGTCCTCGCACACGGCGTTGATCTTGATCGCGCTCATGACGCGCACGCTGGCACCCAGCTGTTCCAGCGCATCCTGCATCGCCAAGGCGTTGATCACGGTGGCCAGCATGCCCATGTGGTCGCCGGTGACGCGGTCCATGCCGGACGAGGCCAGGCCGGCGCCGCGGAAGATGTTGCCGCCACCGATCACCAGGCCGACTTCGATGCCATCGTCCTGCAGCTCGATGATTTCGCGAGCCAGGCGCACCAGCACCTCGGGATCGATGCCGTAATCCGCATTGCCCATCAGCGCCTCGCCGCTGAGTTTGAGGAGGATGCGGCGATAGGGCGCGTTGGCGGCGGTCATGGGAGGCTCCAGCGGGACAAAACGGCGAAATTGTAGCCGGTGGCGGGCGCGGCGGCACCCTGCCGGGAAACCGGCGTTCGGCTTGCATGCAAACAACGCGGTCGGCGTGCGGCGCCGGCGATGGCGGACAAGGAAAGGCCGCGGATGACCGCGGCCTTTCCGGTGTTGCAAGGGAAGGACGGAATCAGGCCAGGCCGGCCTGCTTCATCACCTCGGCAGCGAAGTCGTCTTCCTTCTTCTCGATGCCTTCGCCCACGACCAGGCGCTGGAACGACAGCACTTCGGCGCCTTCCTTCTTCAGCGCCTGCTCCACGCTCATGTCGGTGTCCAGCACATAGGCCTGACCGGTGAGGCTGATTTCGGCCAGGGTCTTGTTGAGCTTGCCGCTGATCATCTTTTCCTGGATTTCGGCCGGCTTGGCCTTGTCCTTGTCGCTCATCTGCGCCAGCGCGATTTCCTTTTCCTTGGCCACAAAGTCGGCCGGAGCATCGGCCGGGGTCAGGTACTGCGGATTCATCGCGGCGATGTGCATCGCCAGGCCCTTGGCCAGTTCGGGTGAACCGCCCTTGACGTTGACCAGCACGCCGATGCGGCCGCCGTGCACGTAGCTGCCGACGTTCTGGCCATCGGCCAGCACCGCCAGACGGCGCACCTGCACGTTCTCGCCGACCTTGGCGATCAGTGCGGCGCGGGCTTCCTCGACGGTGTTGCCATCGGCCATGCGGGCGTTCTTCAGCGCGTCGACATCGGCGGCGCCGCTGCTGAGGGCAACCTGGGCCAGTTCATTGCTGTACTGCAGGAAGTTCTCGTCCTTGCCGACGAAGTCGGTTTCGCAGTTGACCTCCACCAGCACGGCGCGGGCGCCATCGGCCGCGGTGCTGATGCGGCCTTCGGCGGCGACGCGGTCGGCCTTCTTGTCGGCCTTGGCCAGGCCGGTCTTGCGAAGGTGTTCCATTGCCGCTTCGATGTCGCCGTTGTGTTCGACCAGTGCCTTCTTGCACTCCATCATGCCGGCGCCGGAGCGCTCGCGAAGTTCCTTGACCAGGGCGGCGGTGATTTCCATGACTACCTCGGAATGTTCTGCGTGAATGTGCGCGGCGGCCGCGGCCGCCGCGCGTTGGCGGGCCAGTGTGCGTGGCCCATGTGACGTGCTTGCGGCTTATTCGGCCGCGGGTGCCTCGGCAGCAGGTGCTTCGGCGGCGGGCTCTTCGGCAGCCGGAGCTTCAGCAGCAGCTGGCGCATCCGCAGCCTTGGCAGCGCGCTTGGCCGGTGCCTTCTTGGCCGGGGCGCGGCCACGCGGGGCGGCCTTGCGGGCCTCGCCTTCATCCTGGCGGGTGACCGGGTTGCCCTGTTCGTCCAGCTCGATGAACTCGTCTTCACCCGAAGCCATGATCGGCGCGGCGGACTTGCCTTCCAGCACCGCGTCGGCGGCGGCGCGGGCATACAGCTGCACCGCACGGATGGCGTCGTCGTTGCCCGGGATCGGGTAATCGACCAGGCTCGGGTCGTAGTTGGTATCGACCACGGCGACCATCGGAATGCCCAGCTTGCGGGCTTCGTCGACCGCGATGTTTTCGTGGCCGATATCGACGATGAACAGCGCGTCGGGCAGGCCGTTCATGTTCTTGATGCCGCCCAGCGACTTCTCCAGCTTCTCGCGCTCGCGCTGCAGGCGCAGCACTTCGTGCTTGACCAGCTTGGCGTGGCTGCCGTCGGTTTCGGCAGCTTCCAGTTCCTTCAGGCGGGCGATCGACTGCTTGACGGTGCGGAAGTTGGTCAGCATGCCGCCCAGCCAGCGGGCCGAGACGTACGGCATGCCGCAGCGTGCGGCTTCCTCGGCGATGGCGTCACGCGCCGAACGCTTGGTGCCGACGAACAGGATCGTGCCGCGCTTCTGCGCCATGCCGGAGATGAAGTTCATCGCGTCGGCGAACAGCGGCATCGTGGATTCGAGGTTGATGATGTGGATCTTGCCGCGGGCGCCGAAGATGTATGGAGCCATCTTGGGGTTCCAGTAGCGGGTCTGGTGGCCGAAGTGAACGCCGGCTTCCAGCATCTGGCGCATGGTGATCTGTGGCATGGGATTTCCTTGATCGCGAAGGGGAGCGCGCCGCGTCGTTGTGCGGGGGATACGCTCCGGGGTTGGGCCTCCACGCGGTGCCGTTGCCGAACCCCGAAGGGCACCCCGGAACGGGAAAAGACCGCGTGTGTGTATTCACCGCTGACGTGCGGTGTGGACGGCGCCGGACGGAATGCGCGCGGCAGAGCCCGAGAATTGTAACCGGCTGTGGCGCGGACGGCAAACAGGCAGGTGATCACTCCCGAGGCGGGACGCCACCATAGGGCCGCCGCTGGCCGCCGCCGGCCCGGCTGCGCGATAATGGCCGAATGGCAATTTCCATCAAAACCCCCGAAGACATTGAAAAGATGCGCATCGCCGGTCGCCTCGCGGCCGAAGTGCTGCGCGTGGTCGAACCGCATGTGAAGCCCGGCGTCACCACCGGCGAGCTGGACCGCATCTGCCACGACCACATCGTCAACGTGCAACAGGCGATCCCGGCCAACATCGGTTACGGTGGCGGCCACGGGCGCATCCCGTTCCCGGCCACCACCTGCACCTCGGTCAACAATGTGATCTGCCACGGCATCCCGAGCGAATCCAAGGTGCTGAAGGATGGCGACATCCTCAACATCGATGTGACCGTGATCAAGGATGGCTGGCACGGCGATACCAGCCGCATGTACATCGTCGGCAAGCCCTCGGTGCTGGCGCAGCGCCTGGTGGATGTGACCCGCGAGGCGATGTTCCGCGGCATCCGTGTGGTGCGCCCGGGCGCCACGCTGGGCGATGTCGGGCATGCGATCCAGAGTTATGCCGAATCCGAGCGCTTCTCGGTGGTGCGCGAATACTGCGGCCACGGCATCGGCCGCATCTACCACGAGGAGCCGCAGGTGCTGCATTACGGCATGCCCGGTACCGGTGAAGTCCTGCGCGAAGGCATGGTGTTCACGATCGAACCGATGATCAATGCCGGCGCCCGCCATACCCGGCTGCTGCCGGACGGCTGGACCGTGGTGACCAAGGACCGTTCGCTGTCGGCGCAGTGGGAGAACACCGTCGCAGTCACCGGGGATGGTGTCGAAATCCTGACCCGCGTACCGGGCGACGACAACGGCCCATGAACACGACGGTGCCGGGTCGGGTGGCAGGCGGCGACACCGACGCCTGGAAGCGCACCATGCGCGCGGCGCTGGAGGACAACGAACAACGCCTGGCCGCCGCTTTCGATCAGGACACCGATATCGACCGGCTGCTGGCACAGCGGGCCCAGGCGGTGGATCGTGCCGTGATCGGCGCCTGGATGCTGGGTTTCGAAGGTGCGCCCGGGCTGGCGCTGGTGGCCACCGGCGGCTACGGCCGGGGCGAGCTGTTCCCGTATTCGGATGTGGATCTGCTGGTGCTGGCCGAGGAGGACACCCAGCAACAGTGCCGTGGCGCGATCGAAGCCTGGATCGCGCTGTTGTGGGACATCGGTCTGGCACCGGGGCATGCGGTGCGCAGCGTCGCGCAATGTGTTGCGGCGGCGCGCGAGGATGCCACGATCGCCAGCGCGATCATCGAAGCCCGGCCATTGGTGGGTGACAGTGCCGCGCTGACCCGTCTGCTGGTGGCGATGCGTGGCCCGGGTGTCTGGCCGCCGGCCGAGTTTCTTGCCGCCAAACGGACCGAATGGCGGGCCCGGCATGCGCGCTACAACGACACCGCCTACAACCTCGAACCCAACATCAAGGATGGCCCCGGCGGGCTGCGCGACATCCAGGCGCTGGGCTGGTTGGCCAAGCGCATCTTCGGCGTGCGTGGGCTGGAGGATCTGGTGGCGCTGGGTGCATTGGGCAGCGATGAATACGATGTGCTCGATACCCGCCGCCGCGCGCTCTCGCGGCTGCGCTACGGCCTGCATCTGGTGGCCGGGCGGCGTGAGGAACGGCTGCTGTTCGATTACCAGAAAGCGCTGGCCGCGCGCCTGGGGCTGCACGATGAACACCGCGAAAACCTGGCGGTGGAGCAGATGATGCAGGGTTTCTTCCGCAGCGCCGCGCTGGTGCTGCGGCTGGGCGACCGGTTGTTGCAACGTTTCGATGAAAGCCTGCAAGTGGCGCAGGAACCGGTGCCGCTGGATGAGGAGTTCGTCCGCATCGGCGACAGTCTCGCGCTGCGCGATGTGGACCTGCTGTACCGCCGTCCGACCACGATTCTGCAGCTGTTCCGGGTCTGGCAGCAGCATCCGGAAATCGCCAGCCTGCATTCGGCCACCGCACGCGCGCTGGGCGAGGCGCTGCCACGGCTGGACGAACGCTATCGTGCCGACCCGGGCATCCGCGCGCTGTTCATGCAACTGCTGCGCGATCCGCAGGCGGTGCCGACGCTGGAGCGCATGGCACGCCTGGGCGTGCTGGGGCGTTATCTGCCGGCCTTCGGGCGCGTTGCCGGACGCATGCAGTACGACCTGTTTCACGCCTATACCGTGGACGAACACACCTTGGCGGTGCTGCGCAATATCGCCAGCTTCGCGTGGCCCGAATCGGCCGAGCGTTTCGCGCTCGGGCATGAGTTGTGGTCCCAGTTGCGCAAGCCCGAACTGTTGCTGCTGGCCGGCCTGTTCCACGACATCGCCAAGGGCCGGGGCGGCGATCATTCGGTGCTGGGGGAACAGGATGCACGCGAGTTCTGCCAGGCGCACGGCCTGTCCGAAGGCGATGTCGATCTGGTGGCCTGGCTGGTGCGCGAGCATCTGACGATGTCGGTGACGGCGCAGCGCAAGGATATTTCCGACCCGGAAGTAGTATCGCGCTTCGCGCACCAGGTGGGCGAACGCGAGCGTCTGGATTATCTGTACCTGCTGACCGTGGCCGATATCGCCGGCACCAGTCCAAAATTGTGGAATGCGTGGAAGGACCGGCTGCTGGCCGATCTGCATTCGGCCACGCGTTTTGCGCTGCGGCGCGGTCTGGCCAAGCGCCTGCACATCGACGAACGCATCGCCGAAATCCGTGATGCCGCGCGCGTGCTACTGCATGCCGAAGGGCTGGAGGATGCCCTGATCGACCGGCTCTGGGCCGAGTTCCCGAGCGACAGCTTCCTGCGCTATCGCGCCGAGCAGATCGCCTGGCAGACGCGCGGTATCGCCGAGGCCGGCAGCCAGGGCTTGCCGGTGGTGCTGGTGCGCCCGCATGCGCGGCGCGGCGCGCTGGAGGTGTTCGTCTATTCACCCGATCGCGATGGCCTGTTCGCGCATGTCGCGGCCACGCTGGACCGGCTGGGCCTGTCGATCGTCGATGCACGTGTGGTGACTTCGCTCGGTGGCATGACGCTGGATACCTTCCAGGTGCTGGATTCGGAAGTCGACCCGGAGGCGGTTTCGCCCGAACGCCACGCCCGGGACATTGCCCATCACCTGCGCGACAGCTTGCGTGAACCCGGTCCGCAGCGCCCCCCTGCGCGGCGCGCGCTGCCGCGCCAGCTGCGCCACTTCCGGGTGCCGACGCAGATCGAATTTTCCGATGAGGCCCACGGCACGCTGCTGACCCTGGTCTGCAACGACCGGCCCGGCCTGCTGGCCCAGGTTGCGGCGCTGCTGCACCAGCATCAGGTGCGGGTGCATGATGCGCGCATCGCCACCTTCGGCGAGCGGGTGGAGGATTTCTTCCTGCTCAGCGATCAGAGCGACCAGCCTCTCACCGAGGTCCAATGCGCGGTGCTGGGCGAGGCCATCGCAGACTGCCTGAACGGCTGATCCCGGGCCGCGTGTGCTGCGCTGCCAGATGGCAAGGTGCTGTACTTGCCATCACACTTGCTGATCGGACTGCGGCAGGCTCCAGACAGGGGCGGATGCATATGTGCGTCCATATTTCCTTTGAATTCAGGGGTTTGCATGATAAAGGCCATCTTGCCGCTGCCTGCTGCGGCGCTGTCTTTCGCATTGTTGTTTTCACCGTTCACGACTGCGGCCACGGCGGCGCCTGATCCGAATTTCACGCTGGATCTGGGCGGGCAGCGTTTCGATCCGCTGGTTGATCCGCCTGCGGCGACGGTCAGCCGCGATGCCGGCGCCCAGCTGCGCCTGGTGCAGTTTTCCGGTCCGATCCAGCCCGATTGGCTGGAGGCGCTGGACCATGCCGGCGCCGAGGTGCTGCAGTACATCCATCCCTACAGCTATGTGGTCTGGGCCGATGCGCAACAGGTGTCGCGTGCCGCGCAGAGCGTGCCGCTGCGTTGGAACGGTGCCTACATCGCCGGATTCGCGCTGTCGCAGGCCAGCCGTGGCCTGGATGCGCAGCCGTATCCGGTGATGGTGATGGCGGCGCGCAAGGCGGATGCGGGCGCGCGCCAGTCGGGCCTGCATGCGCTCGGTGCGAAAATCGAACGCATCACGCGGCTGGATCAGCATTTCGATCTGCTGCATCTGGAAATCGCCGGCGATCGTCTGGCCGAACTGGCGGAGCTGCCCGGCATGTTCGCGGTGCAGCGGATCCAGCCGATTACCGCCGAGGAAGCCAAGCGCGGCGAAAAAAGCCAGCTCTCGGTGGTGGGTGCACATGGCCCGGCGCCGAGCTATACCCTTGTGCCGGGTTATTTCGACTGGCTGGCAGAGTCCGGTTACGACGGTGATGGCGTGGTGGTGGGCATCGTGGATGGTGGCGTGCGCCTGAGCCATCAGGAACTGGTGGGCCGCATGCTGCCGTGTGAAAACAGCGGCATGACCGGCGTGCCGACTTCGTGCAACGTGCTTCCCGACGATCACGGCACCCATGTGGCCGCCGCCGTGGCCGGCATAGGTGCCGGTGCGCTGGACGGCAACGGCTTCCGGCGCGGGCAGGGCGTGGCACCGGGGGCCAAGCTTGTGGCACAGGATTACGACCCGTTCCTCGGCGGCGGCCCGGGCGGCATGGTGGCCGACGGCATGCTGACCATTTATCGCGAATCCGCGCTCAGTGGCGCGGTGCTGACCAACAACTCCTGGGGGCCGACCGGTTCGCCACAGGGCTACGACATCCCGACCCGGCAGATGGACATGGTGACACGCGATGCGCTGGAGGATGTGCCGGGCCAGCAGCCGGTGCTGCCGGTGTGGTCGATCATGAACGGCAATGGCGACCGGAATAGCGGCACCTGCCGGCCGGCGTCGCTGGGCTCGCCGGATGAGGCCAAGAACCTGTTTGCGGTGGGTTCCACGAAGATGCAGTCCGGCGCGAGCCAGACCGCAGCCATGTTCGATATTTCCTCGAACTCGGCGCACGGCGACGCCTGTGATGGTCGCCGCGTTCCGCATATCGTCGCGCCCGGTTGCAGTACCGACAGCGCCACGGATACCAACGATACGGCCTATGCCCACATGTGCGGCACCTCGATGGCCTCGCCGGTGGTGTCCGGCGCGGTGGCACTGTTCATCGAGAAGTACCGTGATCTGCACGACGGCGCTACGCCCAGCCCGGCGTTGGTGAAAGCCGCGTTCACCGCCGTGGCGCGCGACCTGCACGGCCAGCGCAATGCCGACAACGGCGTCATGGGCCACCGTCCGGACCGTTTCCAGGGCTATGGCCGGCTGGATCTGGATGCGGTGATCAATCCGTCGGAATCGGTGCTGTATTTCGATCAGGAACATGTGTTCCGCGCGTCCGGCCAGCATTGGGAGCCGCAGCTGGTTGCCGCCGATCCGACTCGGCCGGTACGCATCATGCTGGCCTGGACCGATGCGCCCGGCGCCGGCCTGGGCGGCACCACGCCGGCCTGGGTCAATGACCTGGATCTGTTGGTGATGGCGGACGATGTTGTCTATCGCGGCAACGCGATCGGTGATGACGGCTGGTCGGCGGCTGATGGCCAGGCCGATCCGCGCAACAACCTGGAAGGCGTGTTCCTCGGCCCGCATCAGCATACGGGTACGCTGACGCTGCGGGTGGATGCCACCAATGTCGCCGCCAACGCGCTCGATCCCTGGCAGGTCGGGCGTCCGCGTCCGGCACAGGATTTTGCGCTGGTCTGCTACAACTGCCGCATGATCGATCTGTTCGGCGACGGCTTCGAGTGAACCGTGGCGGGTCCGGCCTTGCTTGCTGGCCGGATCCGCAAGCTGGCCACATCCTCGACATGAATCGGGCGGTAGGCGAACACGGTCGCGGATATCAAAGCACGGTGGACACGTCCACCCGGTCACGTCCGGCGCGCTTGGCGCGGTAAAGCCGTGCATCGGCCTGGCGCAGCAGGTCGGCGGCGGTGCAGGGCACGCCGGGCGGCACGATATGCACGCCGATGCTGACCGTCACCGGGATCGGCTGGTGCTCGCATTCGATCGGACTGGCCGCCATCGCGCTGCGGATGCGCTGGGCCAGTTCCACTGCGCTTTCGGAGGTGGAATCGGTTAACAGGATCGCGAATTCCTCGCCGCCGTAACGCGCCAGCAGGGCATCGGGCAGATCGCGCAATAGCGCGTCCAGGCGCCGGCTGATGCCGCGCAGGCAGTCGTCGCCGGCACTGTGGCCATGCAGATCGTTGATCGACTTGAAATGGTCCACGTCGATCATCAGCAGCGCGATCGCGCCCTGCATCCGTTGCGGTGCATTGCAGGCGGCCACCAGACGTTCGTCCAGATGGCGACGGTTGTAGAGCCCGGTCAGGCCATCGCGGCGGCTGAAATCGTGCAGGCGCGCATTGGCCTGTTCCAGCGCCTGCAGGGCGTTGTCCAGTTCCGCAGTGCGTTGCTGCACGCGCGTTTCCAGCTCGTCGCGGGCCTGCTGCGCGATCACCTGATTCTGTCGGGTCAGCAGCTTGATGCGATAGGCCATCGCGAACGCCAGCAGCAGCACTTCCAGGGCCGAGCCGATCTGGATGCCGTATTCGGTCAGCAGGGTGCGCGGCAGCCAGCCCAGAATCATCGCGGCGTAGGCGGCAGTGCCGGCCAGCAACGAAATCCAGGCCAGCAGGAAGAAGCGGGCAGGCGGATTGTTTTTCAGGTTCAGCAGCGCCACACCCAGCACCGCAGCTGCACCGAACAGTGCCAGCAGGGTTTGCAGCCGGATCACCGTTCCGTAGCTGGTCAGCGGGAGCATCAGCAGCAGGGCCAGCGTTGCCAGCAGCAGATGGCGCAGCAGGCGGTCCTGGCGCGGGGCGTGCTCGGCCAGGACAAGGAAGCGGCGGGAAAACTGGAAGATCGACATCTGCGCCGCGCCGATCAACAACGGCACCGCGAGGTTGCCCCAGTCCGGATGATCCGGCCACAGATAGGCAAAGGCCAGTCCGTTGAAGCACAGCAGCATCAGGCCGTAGCTGGCGGTGTAGATCGAATACCAGAGGAAGGCGCTGTCGCGCACCGACAGGTACAGGAACAGGTGGTACAGGCCCAGCGCCAGGAAGATGCCGTAGTACAGCCCCAGCACGACACGTGGCTTGAGGCGTTCCAGCACCAGATCGGTGGTCGGCGCCAGGCTCAGCGGCACCAGCATCGTGCTTTCCGAGCGCACCTGCAGCACGAATTCGGCGCGTGCGCCGGGCGCCAGATCAAGCAGCAGGTTCGGATGCAGCAGCGGCAGGTCACGTGAGGAAAACGGCAGACGGTCGCCAGTTTCCCGCACCGCCGCCGCGATGCCGTCATCGAAACGATGCAGGCGGATATGGTCCAGCAGTGGGTAATGGATGATCAGCACCCGTTGCAGCGGCTGCGGCGTCGTGTTTTCCAGCGCGAAATACAGCCAGACCGTGTCGCGCGTATAGCCCAGCCCGCGCGCATTGTCGTTGCGCAGCGGCAGTTCTCCGTCCAGCGCCAGTTGCCTGACCGTTGCGGCGTCCAGCCGGTGCGCCGCATCGCGTGCGATGGCGGTGTGTGCGGCCAGATTCAATGTCGCAGAGTCATCGTCCAGCCACACCGGCGCCGGCACGGACGCGCGCGCCAGTGCGGGCGCTGCCAGACACATCACCATCAGCCAGAGCGCGAACCCGGCGCCCGGCAGCCGGCGCAGGCGCGTCGATGGCACAAGTGGCAGGGTTCGGCGGGCGATCATGTGGCGGGCAGGGTGGAAGTCGGGTTCGAGTTCAGTGGCATTGGAGGGTGGCAGGCGGCCGTTGATGTGAAGGCGCCACCGGTCTTCGGAACATCCCAGAGGCGCGCGTTTCCGACAAGCCCTTCTCCGGGGAAAACGGCACTGCGTCAAGCTCCTGTGCGGATTACGGCGCCTGGTCAAGCGATATTCATCCGGGGGCTTCGGCGGTCAGTCTGCTGATGCGGCACGCTGCCGATACCCGCCCCGCCGTTGCCGGGCGCGATGGGCTTGCCGGATGTCGGGTTTCATGTTCCAATGTAATAACGCGCTATTACATTGATCCACTTGTCCGAAGTGAAACGCCTCCCCACCCGAAGCCCCGAATGCCGCGAACGCGGCCTGGATTCCCTGGTCCAGGCGCTGCTGTCGCTGCGTACCGCGGAGCAGTTGCGCGCGATGCTGATCGACCTGTGCACGCCGGCCGAGATCGAAGCGCTCTCGGACCGCTGGCAGGTGGTCGCGCCGTTGTTGCAAGGCGTGCCGTACCGCGACATCCAGGAGCGTACCGGCGTCAGCGTCACCACCATCGGACGTGTGGCGCGCTGCCTTTCCCACGGCGCCGGCGGCTATATGCAGGCCGCCGATGCACTCGGCCTGCGCCGACATCCGGAGCTCTATCCGCCATCGCATCCGGCCTGAGCGCCGCCCGTCACTTCCTCCCCTTTTCCGGACATCCCATGAAACCACGTGACCGCCTGCGTATCGCGACGCAGAAATCCGGCCGTCTCTCCACGCCCGGGCGTGAGCTGCTGACGCGCTCCGGCCTGTCGTTCCGCGAAAGCCGCGACCGCCTGTTCTGCTACGGCGAAGTGCTGCCGATCGATCTGCTGCTGGTGCGCGACGACGACATTCCCGGCCTGATCGCCGAAGGCACCTGCGATCTGGGTTTCGTCGGCCGCAACGTGCTTGAGGAACTGCGTCTGGGCGAAATCCGCGAAGGCCGCGAACCTGCGTTCGCCGAACTGCGCACGCTCGGATTTGGCCACTGCCGACTCTCCATCGCGCTGCCGCAGGAACAGGAATGGAACGGTCCGCAGACCCTGGCCGGGCTGCGTATCGCGACTTCGTATCCGAACCTGTTGGCCGACTGGCTGGACAAGAATGGTGTGCAGGCCGAGGTCGTGATGCTGTCCGGCTCGGTCGAAATCGCGCCGCGTCTGGGCAAGGCAGAGGCGATCTGCGATCTGGTGTCTTCCGGCGCGACGCTGGCGGCCAACCAGTTGCATGAAGTCGCGACGATCCTGCAAAGCGAAGCGGTGCTGGTCGGCCCGGCACAGGCGTTCGCCGACGAACGCGCGGCGCTGGCGGATCTGCTGCTACGCCGGCTCGACGGCGTGCTGAAGGTGCGCGATGCGCGCCTGCTGCTGTTGCAGGCCGATCGCAGCACCCTGGCCGATGTCACCGCGCTGCTGCCCGGCGGCGCGCTGCCGACCATCAGTGTCATCGAAGGGCGCAGCGACGCGGTGGCGCTGCAGGCGGTCTGCGATGGCGAAATCACATGGCAACACCTGGAAGACCTCAAGCGCGCCGGCGCCCGCGCGATGCTGGTGCTGCCGGTCGAACAGATGCTGGCGTGAGGGCGGGGTGATGAAGATTTCCGACTGGAATGCGCTCGACGCCAATCAGCGCAGCGCACTGATGCAACGCCCGGCACTGGCCGACGATGCCGCGCTGCGCGCCTCGGTCGCCGCATTGATCGCGCAGGTGCGAAGCGAAGGGCAGGCGGCATTGCGTGCGTTGACCGCCCGTTTCGATGGCTGCGAACTGGATGACTTGCGCGTCGGTCCCGAGGCCTTTGCCGCCGCCAACGCGCAGCTGTCCGATCAACTTCGTGCCGTGATCCTTGCCGCAAAAGACCGCATCGAGCGCTTCCACGCCGCCGGCATGATGCGCCCCTACGTGCTGGAAACCGCGCCGGGCGTGGCCTGCGAACGGGTCATGCGGCCGATCCAGCGCGTCGGCCTGTACGTGCCGGCGGGTTCGGCCCCGCTGCCTTCCACCGCGCTGATGCTCGGCGTGCCGGCGCAACTGGCGCGTTGCCCGGAGGTCGTGCTGTGCACGCCGCCGCGCGCCGATGGCACCGCCGATCCGGCTGTACTCGTGGCCGCGCAGGCCTGCGGCATCGAACGCGTGTTCCTGCTCGGCGGGGTGCAGGCGATTGCCGCGATGGCCTATGGCGTGGGCGAGGTGCCGCGCTGCGACAAGCTGTTCGGGCCGGGCAACAGCTATGTCACCCAGGCCAAGCAGCAGGTCGCCAACGATCCGCAGGGCGCGGCCATCGATATGCCGGCCGGCCCTTCGGAAGTGCTGGTCATTGCCGATGCCGGCGCGAACCCGGAGTTCGTCGCCGCCGATCTTCTCTCGCAGGCCGAACACGGCCCGGATTCGCAGGCCATCGCGATTTCCGACGGTGCCGCGCTGCTGGAGCAGGTCGCCGCACAGATTGCCGAACAGGCCGCCGTGTTGCCGCGTCAGGGCATCGTGGATCGCGCGCTGGCGCATGCGCGCCTGATCCGAGTGGACGACATCGGCCAGGCCATCGCGATCTCCAACGCCTATGCGCCCGAACATCTGATCCTGTCTCTGCGTGAGCCACGCCGCTGGCTTGATCAGGTCAGCAGCGCCGGCTCGATCTTCCTCGGCGATTACGCACCCGAGGCGCTGGGTGATTACTGCAGCGGCACTAATCACGTGCTGCCGACCTACGGCGCGGCGCGCGCCTGGAGCGGGGTGTCGGTGGCCAGTTTCCAGAAGGCGATCACGGTGCAGGAAGTCACGCCAGCCGGGTTGAAACTGATCGGCCCGGATGCCGTGACGCTGGCCCAAGCCGAACAGCTCGACGCCCACGCCCAGGCAGTATCGCGCCGGCTGGCACGGATCGGAGATGCGGCATGAGCGTGCTGGATCTGCTGCGCCCCGATCTGCGCGCTTTTGCCGGCTATACCTCGGCGCGCAAGACCGGCGTCAGTGGCTGCATCTGGCTCAATGCCAACGAAAGCCCGTGGGCAAACCCGGGTGATGCCGGGGCGCGCTGCAACCGCTATCCGGCGCCACAGCCGGAGCCGCTGCGCCAGGCGCTGGCCGAACTGTATGAGGTTCACCCCGAGCAGCTACTGATCGGACGCGGCAGCGATGAGGCCATCGATCTGCTGGTCCGCGCGCTGTGCCGGCCCGAACGCGATGCCGTAGTGACCGCCTCGCCGGTGTTCGGCATGTATGCGGTCAGCGCACGCCTGCAGAACGCGCCGCTGATCGATATTCCGCTGGTTGACGGGCCGCAGGGTTTCGCGCCGGATCTGGCTGCCATCGGCGATGCGGCGCTGGCCGGTGGCGCGCACCTGGTGTTCCTGTGCTCGCCTGGTAACCCTACCGGCGAGGCTATCGCGCTGGCGGATATCGCCGCTCTGGCATCGCGCCTTTCCGACAAGGCCGTGGTCGTGGTGGACGAAGCCTATGGCGAATTTTCCGACCTGCCTTCGGCCACGGCCTTGCTCGGTGCATATCCGAACCTTGCCGTGCTGCGCACGCTGTCCAAGGCGCACGCGCTGGCGGCGGCGCGCATCGGCACCTTGATCGCCGCGCCGGAACTGATCGCGGCGCTGCGCAACTGCCAGGCACCGTATCCGCTGCCCACGCCGTGTGTGGATCTGGCGCTGGCCGGGCTGGCACCGGCGGCGTTGGCACAAACGCGCGAGCGCATCAAACAGATCCGTGCCGAACGCGAGCGCCTGTCTGCTGCATTGGAAATCCTGCCCGGCGTGCGCCGGGTCTATCCCTCGCAGGGCAACTTCCTGCTGGTGCGTTTCGACGATGCACAGGTTGCATTCGACCGATTGCTCGCCGCCGGTGTCGTTGTGCGCGATCAGCGCGCCGCGCTGCAACTGCACGATGCGTTGCGCATCAGCATCGGGTCGCCGGAAGAAAACGAAGCAGTGATCGCCGCACTGTCGAACAACAAGGACGCCACCGCATGACTCGCATTCTGTTCGTTGATCGCGATGGCACGCTGATCGAAGAGCCCGCCGATTTCCAGATCGATGCCTACGAAAAACTGCGCTTCGTGCCTGGCGTGATTCCGGCGATGCTGAAGTTGCGCGACGAGGGTTTCGAGTTCGTCATCGTCACCAACCAGGATGGCCTCGGCACCGAGAATTTTCCGCGCGAGCACTTCATCGGTCCGCATGAATTGATGATGCAGGTGTTCGCTTCGCAGGGCATCCGCTTCCGCGAGGTGCTGATCGACGAGAGCTTCCCGCACGAGAACAAGCCCACGCGCAAGCCGGGCATCGATCTGGTGCTGCATTACCTGCGCGACCGCTCGATCGATCTGGACGGCTCGGCGATGGTCGGTGATCGCGATACCGACATCGAATTCGCGCGGAATCTGGGTATCCGTGGTTTCAAGCTCGGGCCGGGGCTGGAAACCTGGGAATCCATCGCGCACGCGCTGGTCGATGCGCCGCGCACTGCTGTGGTCGAGCGCAACACGAAGGAAACCCGGATCCGGGTCGAGCTGGATCTGGATCGCTCCGGCACGGCGGACATCCACACCGGGCTCGGCTATTTCGACCACATGCTCGACCAGATCGGCAAGCACGGAGGCTTTTATCTCGCGCTGCACTGCGACGGCGATCTGCATATCGACGAGCACCATACCGTCGAGGACAGTGCCTTGGCACTGGGGCAGGCGCTGCGCCAGGCCATCGGCGACAAGCGTGGCATCGGGCGTTATGGTGCGGCCGCGGAACAGGCCGACGAGGCGGGCGGCGAATCCGATCCGCTGAGTGGCGGCATCGTGTTGCCGATGGACGAGACCCTGGCGCGTGCGGCGCTGGATTTTTCCGGGCGGCCGTACTTCGTGTTCGACGGCGTGTTTCCGCGCGAGCAGGTGGGCGAACTGCCGACGGAGCTGGTCGCGCATTTCTTCCGTTCACTGTGCGAAACCGCCGGCCTGAACCTGCATCTTTCAGTGCGCGGCGAGAACGCGCACCACATGGTCGAGGCCAGCTTCAAGGCCTTCGCGCGCGCCTTGCGCCAGGCCATCGCGCGGCAGGGGAGGGAATTGCCCAGCACCAAGGAGGCCTTGTGATGCGCGTGGCGGTGATCGACGCCGGCGGCGCCAACATCGGCTCAGTACGCTATGCGCTCGACCGTCTCGGCGTGGCCTCGGTATTGACCGCCGATGCCGACGTGATCGTCGCCAGCGAGCGCGTGATCCTGCCCGGCGTCGGTGCGGCGAAGGTGGCGATGGCGCGGCTGCGGGAGCTGGATCTGATCGAGACGATCCACAGCCTGCAACAACCGCTGCTGGGCATCTGCCTGGGCATGCAACTGCTGTTCGATTCCTCGGAAGAAGGTGAGGTGGAAACGCTTGGTTTGCTGGCCGGTCGCGTCACGAAACTGCCGGAAGCCACCGGAATCCGCATTCCCCACATGGGCTGGAACCAGCTGGCGATCCGACGCGAAAGCCCGCTGCTGGCCGGCATTGAATCCGGTGCTGCCTGCTATTTCGTACACAGCTACGCCGCACCCGTCACGCAGGATTGCATCGCCTCCAGCGCCCACGGCCTGCCGTTCGCCGCCGTCGTGCAGCGCGGCAACGTGGCCGGTGCCCAATTCCATCCGGAACGCTCCGGCGCGGTCGGCGCACGGCTGCTGCAGAACTTCATCAGGAGCCCGTTGCCATGATCAGCCAGCACGTAGCCCGGGTAAGCGCAGCGCACCCGGGGCCGCATAAGGTTCGGGCGTGGTTGATATCCATATCCGCGTTCTTTTCAACGCAACCCCGGGTGCAGCGTCGCCTTACCGGGGCAATGCAGGATCACAGCGTCTCAGTCTGTCGCGAATACGCTGGAAACTTCGCACGGAGCCGCCGCGCATGAATATTCCGAACGCTGCTTTCCCGATTCCTGACTCCCGACTCCAGAATCCCGGCCCCACCATCTACCCCGCCATCGACGTGCGCGATGGCCGCGTCGTGCGGCTCAAACAGGGTGACTACGCGCAGCAGACCGATTACGCGCCGGCACCGCTGCAGCTGGCGCAACGCTACGCGGCCGACGGCGCGCACTGGCTGCATCTGGTTGATCTGGATGCAGCGCGCGATGGGGGCTACACCCTGGCACCGTTGCTGGGTGGGATTGCCGGTAGCACGGCGTTGAAGGTGCAGACCGGCGGCGGTATCCGCAGCGTCGATGATGTGCAGTGCGTGCTCGATGCCGGCGCGGCGCGTGTCGTCGTCGGCAGCCTCGCGGTGCGCGAGCCGGAAACCGTCGCCGGCTGGATCACGCGTTTCGGCGCGCAGCACATCACCATCGCGCTCGATACGCGCCTGATCGAAGACCAATGGCGGCTGCCGCTGCACGGCTGGACCGATGTTTCCGAACGCACGCTGGATGAGTTGGCATTGTTCTACGCGCAGGCCGGTCTGGCGCATCTTCTGTGCACCGATATCGGCCGTGACGGCATGCTGGCCGGGCCGAACACGGCGTTGTACCAGCACCTGTGCGCGTTGCTGCCCGGTGTCGCGGTGCAGGCTTCGGGCGGTATCCGCGATGTGGCCGATATCATCGCCGCGCGCGCGGTTGGCTGCGGCGGTGCGATCCTCGGCAAGGCGCTGCTGGAAGGGCGCTTCGAACTGAAGGAAGCGTTGGCATGCTGAGCCGTCGCATCGTGCCCTGTCTGGATGTGCGCGATGGCCGTGTGGTCAAGGGCGTGCGTTTCCGCGATCACGTCGACATGGGCGGCATCGAGGAGCTGGCCACGCGCTACCGCGATGAAGGCGCGGATGAGTTGGTGTTCTATGACATCAGCGCCAGCCCGCAGGGTCGCAGCGTGGATCGCGCCTGGGTCGAGCGTGTCGCGCGGCTGATCGACATTCCGTTCTGCGTGGCCGGCGGTATCCGCAGCGTGGACGATGCGCGCGCCGTGCTGCATGCCGGTGCCGACAAGATTTCGATCAACACTCCGGCGCTGGAACGGCCGGAATTGATTTCCGAACTGGCCGATGCCTTCGGCGTGCAATGCGTGGTGGTGGGCATCGACAGCCTGCGCGATGCCGATGGCCAGTGGCGCGTGCGCAGCCATACCGGCGACCCGGACGCGACCCGCAGCCACACGCGCCGCACGCTGGACTGGATCGTCGAAGCGCAGCAGCGCGGGGCAGGGGAGATCGTGCTCAACTGCATGGGTTCGGACGGCGTGCGCACGGGTTACGACATCGAACAGCTCGCCGCCGCGCGTGCGGTGTGCCGGGTGCCGCTGGTGGCGTCCGGTGGTGCTGGTGTCATCGCGCATTTCATCGATGTGTTCCGCCAGGCCGATGTCGATGCGGCGCTGGCCGCCAGCGTGTTCCATTCCGGCGCGGTGGCGATTCCACAACTCAAACGCGAACTGGCCGGCGCTGGCGTGGAGGTGCGCAATGGCGAATGAAATCCTTGCATCGTTCGATCCCGATGCACTGGCCTGGGAGAAGCAGGACGGCCTGCTGCCGGTGATCGTGCAGGACGCGGACAACCGGCGCGTGCTGATGCTCGGCTATATGGACCGCGCGGCGCTGTCCGCGACCTGTGACAGTGGGCGCGTCACCTTCTTCAGTCGCAGCAAGCAGCGATTGTGGACCAAGGGCGAAAGATCCGGCCATGTCCTGAAACTTGTCCGCATCGAAACCGATTGCGATGCCGACACGCTGCTGGTGCAGGCACATCCGGCCGGCCCCACCTGCCACCTCGGGCGCGCGAGCTGTTTTCCGGGTGCGCCGCAGGATTTCCTGGCCGGGCTGGATGCCTTCATCACGCAGCGCGAACGCGAGCGGCCGGCAGGCAGCTACACCACCAAACTGTTCGAATCGGGCATCAAGCGCATCGCGCAGAAGGTCGGCGAGGAGGGCGTGGAAACCGCGCTGGCCGCCACCGTGCGAGATACCGAAGAACTGAAAAACGAAGCCGCCGATCTGCTCTATCACCTGATCGTGCTGCTGCGCGCTTCCGGCCTGTCGCTGGCCGATGCGGTGGAGGTGCTGCGCCAGCGCCACGGCGGCTGAAAGCCCGTGATTTTTCACTGCGGTGGTATCGTCGTGGCCTGATCCAGTCCGGGATACGGGAGCGCGATGATGATGGAAGCCGAGTCCAGCGAAGGCCGGGTGGCGGTACTGGTGGACTGCGACAATGTGCAGCCGGAGATCGTCGAACACGCGCTGCGTTTCGTCGCGCAGTTCGGGCGCGTCGTGGTGCGGCGTGGCTACGGCAACCCCGGCACGCTGTCCGGGCGCTGGAAGGATACCCTGGTGGAACTGGCGTTCACCCCGTGCCTGCAATACCAGTACGCCAGCGGCAAGAACACCGCCGACATCGCGCTGGCGCTGGACGCGATGGAGCTGCTGTTCGACGAGCGCGTCGACACCTTCTGCCTGGTCACCAGCGATTCGGATTTCGCCTATCTGTGCCGCAAGCTACGCGAACGCGGCTCGGTGCTGTGTATCGCCGGCGAGGCCAAGACTCCGAAGGCGCTACGCAATGCCAGCGATCATTTCTTCGAATGGTCGCCGGACATGGACAGTGGCGATGACGACAGTGGTGCGCCGGAAAAACCCGAAAGCCGCGCCAGCCTGAAACGCGCCGATAGCGACGACAGCGCCCGCTCCCAATCCAAGCGCCGTCCGCGCCTGATCGTGAACGCGGTCTCGATGCTGGCCGGCGATGCCTCCGACGGCACCGTCGATCTCGGCGCGCTGGGCAATTACCTGCGTCGCACCAACCCCGACTTCAGCCCCAAGACCTACGGCCACTCCGGTCTGCTGGACATGCTGCGCAGCTACGACTTGCTGGAAGTACAGCAGGCCGCGCAAGGGCACTGGCGGGTGGGATTGGCGAAGAAATCCTAGGAGTCCGTGCGGGCTGTTGAAGCCAAGCGTGGACTGCGTGTGGCTGACAACACC
>Ga0265293_10001481_pt1 | contig 50981 bp, 47 predicted proteins | sample Munlanlewell138R_FD_192505 | JGI IMG/M metagenome (GOLD analysis project Ga0265293, IMG submission 192505) | Leachate microbial communities from a municipal landfill in Southern Ontario, Canada - Leachate well 138R | ecosystem: Engineered > Solid waste > Landfill > Unclassified | place: Canada... | reverse complement strand
CAGGGCCAGGCAGCAGCAAGGCTTGGCGCAATGGCCTTGCCGCGTGAACTGACTCGCTGCGGTTGTCTGAGCGGAGTACGCCCGCAGGGCGTGCGCAGCGAGTTCCGCAGCGGCTGCCTGGCCCGAGCACCGCAGGGCGCGACAGCAGGGTCGCCTTTGCGGCAAGTCAGCAAAAAACAATCTGTGCCGCGCGCTGGCGCGAGCTTTGGTTACTTTCTTTTGGCGAAGCAAAGAAAGTGACTGCGCTGCCGGGCGCATATCCCGGCAACCCCAAACATTGACCAAACCGGTCTCCATCAACCCAAACCTCGGATCAAAACAAGAACCCGCCGCGCCCACGATACAGCCAGCCACGCCCTGCTCCGGGAACGCCCCGGCCCCACTCAGCAGTCGGCAGACGGCGGCCCCGCCTCGAAGTTCAGCGTCTGCACGCCATCCTGCGTCGCCAGCAGGCAGACACTGGCCCTGTGCTGCGCAAACACGCCCACGGTGACCACGCCAGGCCACTGGTTGACGGTTTGCTCGAACGCCAGCGGATCGGTGATTTGCAGGCCGTGCACGTCCAGCAGGTGCTGGCCGTTGTCGGTCACCAGCGGCCCTTCGGGTCCCTCGCGCAGCACGGCACGGCCGCTGGTACCACAGACGCCGGCGGCAAAGCGCCGGCCGATGTGCGCGGCCGCCATGGGGATGACCTCGACCGGGAGCGCAAACCGCCCCAGCACCTGCACCTGCTTGCTCTGGTCGGCCACGCAAATGAAGCGCCGCGCCAGCGCCGCGACGATCTTCTCGCGCGTCAGCGCCGCGCCGCCGCCCTTGATCATGCAGCCGCTGCCGTCTATTTCATCGGCGCCGTCTATGTATACGGACAGATCGGCCACCGCATTGCTGTCGTGCACCGCGATGCCCAGCGCGCGCAGGCGCTGGCTTGATGCCTCGGACGACGAGACGGCGCCGCGCACGTCGAGCCCGGACTGCGCCAGCGCGTCCAGGAAGTGGTTGACGGTGGAGCCGGTGCCCACGCCAATGACCTGCCCCGGCTCCACGTACGCCAGCGCCGCGCGGGCTGCCATGGCCTTGAGTTCATCCTGTGTATGCGTTGCAGCGCCCATTTGCGACAATGCCCCATATTGCTTGTGATGCCCAAGCGTTGATTATCCGATGAGCCTCATTCCCTATTGTGTGACGCGCACGGCGCTGTTTGCGCTGGACCCGGAAACCGCGCACGACCTCACCGTCGACACGCTGGCGCGCTGCGACGCGACGCCGCTGCAGTGGGCCTGGCGCAACAGGCGCATCAGCGATCCACTGACGCTGGCCGGGCTCACCCTGCCCAACCGGGTCGGCGTCGCGGCGGGGCTGGACAAGAACGCGCGCGCCATAGACGGGCTGGCGAGCATGGGCTTTGGCTTTGTCGAGGTGGGCACGGTGACGCCGCTGGCGCAGCCGGGCAACGCCAGGCCCCGGCTGTTCCGGCTGCCGCGCGCCAACGCGCTGATCAACCGCATGGGGTTCAACAACGACGGCCTGGATGCCTTTGTCCGCAACGTGCGCAACTCGCGCTTCTACCAGCGCCGGCACGTCGCGGGCGACGGGCCGCCGCTGGTGCTGGGGCTGAACATAGGCAAGAACGCCAGCACGCCCATGGAGCGGGCCACCGACGACTACCTGGCTGGCCTGGCGGGCGTGTATGCGTACGCGGACTACGTCACCGTCAACATCTCCAGCCCCAATACGCAGGACCTGCGCGACCTGCAGCAGGACGCCGCGCTGCGCACGCTGCTGACCGCACTCAAGTCAAGGCAGGCCGAGCTGGCCGATGAACACGCGCGCCAGGTGCCCATCTTTGTCAAGATTGCGCCCGACCTGGACCGGCAGCAGGTGCAGGCGGTGGCCGCGGCGCTGCAGGAGCACCGGATTGAAGGCGTCATTGCCACCAACACCACGCTGGCGCGCGATGACGTGGCGCATCTGCCGCACGGCCACGAGGCGGGCGGACTTTCCGGTGCGCCGCTCTCGGCCGCCAGCAACCGCGTCGTCGCCGGGCTGCGCCAAGCGCTGGGGCCAGGCTACCCCATCATTGGCGTGGGCGGCATCCTGAGCGGGACCGACGCCGTGGCCAAGATCAGGGCCGGCGCCGACGCGGTGCAAATCTACACCGGCCTCATCTACAGGGGCCCGCAGCTGGTCCCCGAGATCGCGTCCGCACTGCGGGCAAGCGCCTGACCCGGGCGCCGGTGCCGGCGGCGCCCCCGCGCTGGGCTGGCAGTCAGCAAGCGTCGCACATCAAGCATCCTGATGGGAAACGATGCTCAGCAACACGCAGGCGCATGACGGATGACCTCGCTGGCGCCTCGATGACCTTGCCGCTACGCGGCTGCAATGACTGCGGCTGCGCCGCCATGACGGGGAGGTTGAGCGTTGAGCGTTGAGCGTTGAGCGTTGAGCGTTGAGCGTTGAGCGTTGAGCGTTGAGCGTTGAGCGTTGAGCGTTGAGCGTTGAGCGTTGGGCGTTCACGCTGGACGCTGAACGCTTGACGCAAAACCTTCATCAGCCGCCACAGGCGGCTTTCATCCAGGGCCCGCAAGGGCCGAAATCATCTGTCATCCGGTGAGCTGACGGTGCTTGCCAGTCAGGTGAAGCATTACATGACTTCACACGGGGCACAAGGCACCGACACCCGCGCGCTCCAAACTGGGTGCACGCGAGTTCCAGCAACTCGCATTTTGCACACAGCAAAGGAGAAACCTCATGTTCAAGTGGATACGTCCCGCCGCCCTCGTCCTGGCCGCCGGCCTGTGGACCAGCACCGCGTTTGCACAGCCGCGCAGCAGCACGCCACAGGCCGTGCAAGCTTCGCAGCATGCGCTCGGCCACAACGTCGGACACGCCAGCACGTCCCGCTCACGCTCGTCGCATGCGCATGGCCGGTCCGCGCGGAAGCACTACCGCTCGTATCCCCGGGCACACAGGTACCAGCATCGCGGGTTCCAGCGCCATCACTGGCAGAGCAACCGCCGTCCCGGAACGCGGCGGGGACAGCGCTCGCACCGGCCGGCGCAACAGGGCTGGTCGCGGCATCAACGGAGCTGATTGAGCGCGGCGCGCACCTGCGGCGCGCCGCGGCCGACAGACAGGTACGCGCTGCTGGCCGCCCATCCGGCCGGCCGGGCCGTTTTGTCCCGCTCAGGCAGGCGCGGGGTCAGCCACAAGCGCCCATGTAGCCGCAGCTGGTGCAGAAATCGCAGCCGTCCTTGTTGATCACGTGCGGCAAGTGGCATTCCGGGCAGCGCGCGCCTGCCATCACCGTGTCGGCAGCGGGTGACTGCAAACCTGCGGCATCGGACTCGGCCTGGACCACGCCCATCTGCCGCAGCGGCTCGCCGTTCTCGTCCAGGATGCCCAGCATGGCGTAGCGGTGGATGAGCAGGCGCGCCAGGTACGCCTCCGTTGACGGGTACGTGCGGGATTTCTCGCTGCCGGGCATCCGCGCCAGGAAATCGCCCTGCGGCTCGGCGTAGTTCATGAGCTTGCGCAATTTCATCGCGATCCAGGCCGGGTCAACGATGCGCATGTCCAGGCTCAGGAGCTTGAACAGGCCGGCAAAAGCGCGCGGGAATTCTCCGGCGCCCCAGACCGAATACGGGCGCGCGCCGCCGTCGGGCAGGCGCAGTTCCTTGACCATGAGGACAAAATCATCCCCGGTCACCGGATTGAGCACGTCGCAGACCCAGCCCATGGTGCCGTCGGTGCCGGTCTTGGGTTCGCGCGGCGCAATGAGCGCACTCATCATGGCCGAGGCGCCTTCTTCCGGCGCCGTCACGCCCAGCGCCTTGTGCCGGAACTCGACCAGCTTGGCCACGGCGGCAACGGGGGACGGCACCCAGATGGGCTCGCCGTTGCGCGGATTGCTGATCTGGAACGGACTCTCGCCGCTGGTGCGCGCCAGCACCTGCAGCTTGCGCTGCAGCCAGGGAAAGTCGTCCACGTACATGTCCAGGCTCAGCATCTTGGCCACCGAGCCCAGGCCGCGCGGCGGCCGGGCGCCGTTGACCCAGACCTCGAACGGCCGCTGCTGCAGGTCCGAGACAAAGACCACGAAGCTGCCCTCGGGCACCTCGATGGCGTCGGATGCCCAGCACGATGCGCCGTGCGGCAACCGCGGCCGGCTCGGCCAGCGCAGGCTGTTGAGCACCGGCTCGATGGCCTGCTTGAGCACCAGCCGCTGGTCTGCCTCGGACAGCGAGATGGTCTCCGGCTGCGACCCGGCGGCCGCTGCCTCGGGGGTCACCGACAGCACCGCGTCGCGCTTGCCGCTGGGCCGGTACGTCGTGATGCCCTTGAGGCCGTAACGCCAGGCGTCCAGGTACAGGTCCTTGAAGTCCTCGTACGGGTAGTCGGCCGGCACGTTGACGGTCTTGGAAATGGCCGAATCCACGTGGTCCTTGACCGCCGCGACCATGCGTGCATGGTCTTGCGCGGAAATCTCCAGCGCGGTGCGGAAATACGGCGGCAGCGCGTCGGTGTCGCCGCCCAGCAGGCGGTACAGCCGCCACGCATGGTCCTGCACCGCATAGTCCTGCCGGCTCCCATCGGCCATGCGCTTGGTGCGCGTGTACGTCCAGGAAAACGGCGGCTCTATGCCGTTGGATGCATTATCGGCAAACGCCAGCGAGATCGTTCCGGTGGGCGCGATCGAGGTCAGGTGGCTGTTGCGCAGCCCGTGTTTTGCGATGGCGTCGCGCAGGTCCCTGGGCAGCCGCTGGATGAACGGGCTCGCCAAGTATTCCTTCTTGCTGAACGCCGGGAACGCGCCGCGCTCGCGTGCCAGCGCCACCGACGCGCGGTACGCAGCCTCTGTGATCTCGCGCATGAAGCGGCCGGCCATGGCGCGCGCGGGGTCGCTGTCGTACGCCAGTCCAAGCATGATGAGCGCGTCGCCCAGCCCGGTGATGCCCAGGCCCACGCGCCGCTTCTGCGCCGCCTCCTCCGCCTGCTCGGGCAGCGGCCAGACGGTGGCGTCCAGCACGTTGTCCAGCATGCGCACGGCCACGGCGGTGACTTCGGCCAGGCCCTGCCAGTCGACGCTGGGCTCGCCGCTCAGGCCAAAGGGATCGCGCACGAAGCGCGTCAGGTTGATCGAGCCCAGGCAGCAGCAGCCATACGCCGGCAGCGGCTGCTCGCCGCAGGGATTGGTTGCTTCCAGCGTCTCGATGTACGCCAGGTTGTTTTCCCGGTTGATCTGGTCGCGAAACAGCACGCCCGGCTCGGCGTAGTCGTAGGTTGACTGCATGATCAGGTCCCACAGCTCGCGCGCCCGGATCTGGCGGTACACCCACGGGCCGTCCTCGCGCCGGAACGCGCCGGCGGCCTTGAGGTCCTCGCCCGGCTCGGCCGCATGGACCAGCGGGAACAGCGCGTCGTCCTGCACCGCCTGCATGAAGTCATCGGTGACGCTGACCGAGACGTTGAAATTGGTCAGCTCGCCGGCGGTCTGCTTGGCGCGGACAAAGGCCTCGATGTCCGGGTGCTCCACGTTGAGAACGCCCATCTGCGCGCCGCGCCGGGCGCCGGCAGACTCGACCGTCTCGCAGGAGCGGTCAAACACGCGCATGTACGACACCGGCCCCGACGCCTTGGACGCGGTGCCGCGCACGTGCGCACCGGCGGGTCGGATGTGGCTGAAGTTGTAGCCCACGCCGCCGCCGCGGCGCATGGTTTCCGCAGCCTTTTGCAGCGCGTCGTAGATGCCCGGCAGCCCGTCCTCGGTGGCCGAAACCGAGTCGCCCACCGGCTGGACAAAGCAGTTGATGAGCGTGGCCTGCAGGTCCGTTCCGGCGGCCGAGTTGATGCGGCCGGCGGGAATGAACCCGCGCTGCTGCGCCTCGACAAACAGCGCTTCATGGTGCGCGCGCTGCTCGGGCGCCTCCATGGCCGCCAGCGCGCGCGCCACGCGGCGCTGCACCTGGCCTATGGTGGTTTCGTCGCCCTTGGCGTATTTTTCCTGGAGCACCTCCAGCGAGATCGCCTGCGGCTCCAGTCCGGACAAGTGTTCGTTTCGCTTCATCGTGTGCTCCTGTTCAGGCCATCCATGGATTGTCGATCGTCGGCGTGCCTGCTGCTTGTTGACGTGGGGTTTCTTGTGTGTCGCGCCGCGCCTGCGTACGTGCGACTGTCCCGCCATGCAGGCCGCAGGGGCGCATGCCGTGCGTTCCCGGGGCCATTCTGGCGCTTTCGGGGAAACCACAACATGTAGCAATGATAACCTATGTCTGGCCCACATATTGTGTTGATTTTACAAAAAACACCGTATAATCACCACACGTTGGTGCTCGCGCGCCGCCGCTCTGGCGGCCGCAGTCAAACGGGAAGCAGGAGAGCCTTGGCAACTGGCCAGGCGCTTGGCCTGCGCTGCCCCCGCAACGGTCAGCGGACGACCCGGAGTCCAGACGACGGCACCGGGTCGGTCTGCGCCTGAACCGAGCCACTGGTGGTGCACACGCACCGCCGGGAAGGCCAGGCGCCGATGCCCTCCGCCAGCCCGGATACCGGCCAACGACGGGATCACCGCGCGCCCAGCCGGCGCGCGGCGATCGTTGACTGGGCTCCATGCGCCGGCGGGGAAGCTGGCGGGAGCGCTCGTTCAGGACCTGGCCATGAAATCAGCATCGGCGCGCACGCGGTGGCAGCGCATCACCTGCCTGGGCGGCACCGCCCTCACTTCTGTTGCCCTGGCGCAAAATCCCGGCCCGCCCATGCCGGCCACCGCCACGCCATCGGACACACCGTACAGGGTCGTGATCTCGGCACGCCGCACGGCGCAGCCGCTGTCCGGCGTGCTGGCCGACACCACGCTGATCGACCGGACGCAGATCGAGCGCAGCGGCGCAGCCAGCATCGGCGACCTGCTGCAGCGCCAGCACGGGATCGAACTCTCGCGCTCGGGCGGACCGGGAACGCAAACCGGCATATTCATGCGCGGCGCCGACAACCGGTTCACCGCGGTCTACGTGGATGGCGTGCGGGTCGACACGCAGGCAACGGGCGGCGCACCCTGGGAAGCGATATCGCTGGCGCAGGTGGACCGCATCGAGATCGTGCGCGGCCCCGCCGCTGCCGTCTACGGCTCCGACGCCGTGGCCGGCGTCATCCAGGTCTTCACGCGGCGCGGCGAAGGCCCGGCGCAGCCTTACGCAGCCGTGGGCGCCGGCTCGCACCAGCGCCGGCAGCTGCAGACAGGCGTCTCCGGCGGCGACGACCGCATCGACTACTCGCTGGGCGTCACGCGCGAGGGCAGCCGGGGCTTCAACGCCATGCCGGCCGGCAACCCGGACCGTGACGGCTGGCGGCAAAACAGCGCCAACGCGCGGCTCGGCTGGCAGGTCCATGCGGCGCACCGCATTGATTTCACCGGCACGTACACGGACATGGATGCGCAATACGACGCAGACCCGGCATTTGATCCGGACGCCCTGGTGCGCCACGACCGTGCAAGCAACCGGCTGGGCACAGCGGGCATCACCTGGTCGGCACGCTGGAACGACCGGTACAGCACGCGTGTCGCCATCAACCAGTCCAGCCACCGGTACGACGACCCGCCGTCCGCGTACACGAGCAGGACGCAGTTGCGCAATTTCCTGTGGCACAACGAGTGGCAAGCGGGCAACCACCTGTTGAGTGCCGACCTGGAACGGCGCGAAGACCGTCTCGACAACGCGCCCATCAACCAGGGCCGGCACCAGGACGCACTGGCGCTGGGCTACAGCTATCAGGGCAGCAGGCACAGCCTGCAGGTCAACGCCAGGCGCGACCAGGACAGCGAATTTGGCGGCCAGAGCAGCGGCAGCGTGGCGTACGGACTCCGGCTTGCCGACAACTGGCGGGCAACGCTCTCTGTCGCGACCGCGTTTCGGGCACCCACGCTGTACCAGACGCAATTTGCCGCGCCCGGGCTGGGGCCGGAAAAAAGTCGCAACCTGGAAGCCGGAATCCACTGGAGCCACGGCCGTAGCGGAGCGGACCTGGTTCTCTACCACAACCGCATCCGCAACCTCATCGACTGGGACCCATCCACTCCCTGCGAGCAGCCGCTGTTTGGCGGCTGCTACGTCAACACCGGGCGCGCCAACCTGCGCGGTGCGAGCCTGTCTGCCCGGCACGCGCTGGGTACGGTGAACGTGAGCGCGTCACTGGACTGGCAGCAGCCCACCAACGCCGATACGGGCAAGCTGCTGGCGCGACGTGCGCGCCGCCAGATCAAGCTCAACGCCGACACGCGCGCCGCCGGCTGGACGCTGGGCGCCGAATGGCTTGCCACCAGCCAGCGCTGGGACGATGCCGCCAACACCCGCCGGCTGGCCGGCTACGGCCTGCTCAATGTGTACGCCCACACCACCATCGCGCGCGACTGGGACCTGTTGCTGCGCGTGGACAACGTGGCCAACCGGCGTTACGAGCTGGCCGGCGGATACGCTGCGCCGCCGCTGCAGGCGTTTGCCCAGCTGCGCTGGACGCCGCGCTGACGCCGCCTGCCCCGCTCAGTCGTGGCTGGGTGCCTCGTTGGCGTCGCCAGCGGCCTCCCGCGCCAGCACGAAGACCAGGTCGCCAGCGCGGTTGAGGAAGCTGCTGACCTGCTCCGAGACCGCGTGCCCGGCGCCCGCAGCGGCGACGACGCTGCGCTCGGCCCGGCGGACCACGGCGCGCGCCACGTCCAGCTGCGCCGACCCGCGCGTTGCCCCGGGAACGATGAAGACCGGCTTGAGCGGTCGCCTGGCCAGGCGCCTGTCCATGTCCTGCTCCAGTGCATCGACCATGGCGGCGCTGACCCGCGACAGCCCGTCCACGGTCTTGTCGCGCGCGCGCGGATTGGCCATGAGGTCGGCAGCCACGACGAAGAACTGCCGCTGCAGCGCCAGCACGTCCGCTGCCAGCGCCGGGTCCGCATCGGCCAGCAGCGCACGGGCCAGCCCCAGCGCGGCCACCGCCTCGTCCACGTCGCCGCAGGCGGCCACCAGCGGGTCGTCCTTGCCGACGCGACCGCCAAACAGCAGGCCGGTGGTCCCGTCGTCGCCGGTCTTGGTGTAGATGCGTGGACCCTGCTCGCTCATGCGCTGGTTTCTCCGTGGTTTGCCGGCTCCCTGGCAGCGTCACCAGGGCTCCGGATCCGAATAAAAGGCTTCGGTGTGCACGTGACCGGGCCGTGCACCCAGGCTGCGCGCGGCCTGCGTGCAGGCGGCAACCAGCCCCGGCGGGCCCGCAATGTACACGTCCATGCCCGAGAGGTCAGCATACAGCGTGGGCAGCACCTGGGGTATGCGGCCCAGCGGTGGCTGGCCGCTGGCACGCGTCAGCGTGCGCTGGTAGCGGAACGGGCGGTGCGCCTGCTGCCACTGCCGCATCTGGGCCGCGTCCAGCACGTCGTCCTCGGCCCGCGCTGAAAAGAGCACGTGAAAGGGATGGGGAAACCCCGCCTGCTCCGCCTGCTCGGCCATGGCCCGCAGCGGTGCCCAGCCGGACCCGCCGGCCAGCGCCAGCACCGGACGCTCGATCTGCGGCGGCAGCGTGAACGTGCCGTAGGGCCCGCTGACCAGGACGCGGTCGCCGATGCCGAGCGCGCCCGTGAGCCAGCCGCTCACCGGCCCCTCGGGAACAGCGGTCACCAAAAGCTGCAGCAGCCCGTCGGCGCGCGGCGCGTTGGCCACGGAATACGAGCGCGGTGGCAGCCGGTACGCGGGATCGCAGACCTGCACGTATTGCCCGGGCCGAAACGCAATGCGCGCGTGCAGCGGCGCCAGCTCCAGCTGCACGATGGCCGGGCTGAGCCAGGACCTTGCGCGCACGATGAACTCGGCGTCCCGGACGATTCGGCGGCGCTGCTGCGCGATGCCGAATCCAGCGCTCATGGGCAGGACCACCGGGCAGCATCCCAAGGCGGCAACGGCGCGGCCCGCGTGCACAAAGTCTTACCGCTGTTTACGCCGCGCACAAGCTGCAGACACGGCAGTCTCCTATGCTGGCCCAACAGGCGGTTGCGGCTCAAGCGCGCATCCGCCGCAGGTACTTCAACCCATTCAGCCAAGGGACAACTCATGCCAACCTGGATACGAGCCGCCGCGCTCAGCCTGGCCACCGCGCTCCTTGCCGTGCCGGCGCTGGCCGGAGGCGGCTGGGACTACGCATACCACTCCCCCTACCCTGCAGCCGGCGGCTTGCACTGCGACGACTGGTCTGGCAACGCACGCAAGGTCTGCAAGGAGCGGCGCAAGGGTCGGCGCAAGATCGCCAAGACGTACCGCAAGGCCGAGCGGGATCCGGGTCCGGAGAGCAGCTACAAGCTGGCCAAGACGCGGATCAAGGCCCGATACAAGGTGAGAAAGCAGTGGTGCAAGTCGCTGCCCGGCGAATACGCGCAGGACCTGTGCAAGGACGACGCCAAGCGCTGGTACAAGATGAGCAAGCACGCACTGGGGCCCGAGCCGGACGACTGAAGCAGGCGCCGCGTCGATCTGGCTGGCAGCCGCCAGGTCCAGCCGCAGCTCCAGAGGTTGCGGGCAACCGCCCCCCTGCATGCAGCGGCAGCCAGCCGCGCACCCGTGGTGAGCAGCCATCAACGGCCAGTCGGCGCAGGCTCGCGCGCGGCGTCGAGTGCGCGGCGCACCATGCGCTGCGGCGCAAAGCCGTGGTTCATGGGTCCCACGCCATGGCCGGTGACCACGCCGCTGCCAGCCTGCAGCGCGCCGCGCACGTAGTCGCGCGCCTGCGCCACGGCTTGCGGCAGCGACCGGCCCAGCGCCAGGAACGCCGCGATGGCCGAAGACAGCGTGCAGCCGGCACCATGCAGATTGGCGGTGTCCATGCGCGCTCCGGAAAAAACCTGCGGCGGCTCGGCGCCCATGTCCAGCACGTCGATCACCTCGTCGCCCGGCAGATGCCCGCCCTTGAGCAGGACCGCGTGCGCGCCCAGCTGGCGCAGCGCCGCGGCAGCCGGGACCAGGTCCTGGACACGGCCAATGCGGCGTCCCAGCAGCAGCGCGGCCTCGTCCAGGTTGGGCGTCACGATGGCCGCGCGCGGAAACAGCACGTCGACCAGCGCCTGCGTGGCGGCCTGCTCGATGAGCACGGCGCCGGCTGCCGACACCATGACCGGATCCAGCACCACCTGCCGCATGCGGTGGGCATCGATGGCCGTGGCCACCGCCTGCACGATGTCCGGCGCATGCAGCATTCCGATCTTGACCGCGTGCGCCCCGATGTCGGTCATGACCGCTGCGATCTGCGCCTGCAGGAACGTGGCCGGTGCCGCGTGGATGGCGTGGACGCCGCAGGTGTCTTGCGCCGTGAGCGCGGTGATGGCACTCATGCCGTAGCAGCCCAGCGCGGCAAAGGTCTTGAGATCGGCCTGGATGCCGGCACCCCCGCCCGAATCGGAGCCGGCGATCGTGAGCACGCGCACGTACTCGGCCCGTGGTCCCGGATCAGCGTTCATGGACAGGCTCCAGCGTGGGACGCGGCAGCGCCGGCACAGGCAGCGGCGACAAGCCCCCGGCCGCCTGCACCGCGGCCCGCCACTGCGGCCAGGTCTGCTGCGGATCGGCGCCCAGCCCCCGGACCACGCAAATGGCGGCCGCGCCGCTGCGCGCGGCCTGTGTTGCCTGCGCATGCTCGAGGATGCCGCCTATGGCCACCACCGGCGCGCCGGCCATGTGGACCCACCAGGCGAGGTTGTCCAGCCCCTGCGGCCGCCACGGCATCTCCTTGGTCAGCGTGGGCCAGACCGGGCCGCACGCCACGTACCACGGAGACAGGCTGCGCGCCCGCGCCAGCTCCCACAGGCTGTGGCTGCTGACACCCAGCGGAACGCTGCTGGCATGCAGCTGCCGGCGTTGCGCCGCGGTGAGGGCAAGCAGGTCTTCCTGCCCCAGATGCAGCGCCAGGCCCCGCGCATCGGCCGCGGCCAGTTCCAGCGCGAGCTGCCAGTGGTCGTTGACAACCAGCGTGGCGTCGACCTGGCTGCAGGCGCCCCGGGCCTCGGCCAGCGTTTGACGCAGGCTCGACTGCCATGCGGCGTCCGCGCCGGGCGGCGCCTTGATGCGCAGCTGGACCAGGCGGGCGCCTGCATCGAGCACCTGGCGCAGCCGCGCAACGCCGTCGACGACGGCGTACAGCCCCGCATGGCCGGCCGCGCCCCGCAAGGCCGGCAGGTCCGCGCGCGCGGGACCGCCGCCTGGCGCCGGCACCGCGTCGGCATCCCAGGACAGCGTGGGCAGCAGCTCCGGCTGGCTGCCAAAGCCCGACCGCGACCAGACCGGGCCACGTCCTCCGCCGGCCTCGTCGCTGTGCATCAGGGCAAAGGTGGTGGCCATCTTGGCCAGCACCAGTGCATCGGCCACGCCGAACCCCAGCGCCAGCGCACTGGCGGCGCTGCTGGCAAAGGTGCAGCCGGTGCCATGCGTGTGGAAGGTCTGCACGCGCGGCAGCGCAAGCCAGCCGCTTGCATGCCCGGTTGCGATCCAGTCGCGCGACCGGCGCGCCCACCGGCTGTCGCTGGTCGTCTCGTCCCCCCCGGTGATCACGACGTTGGCAGCGCCTGTAGACTGCAGCGCCTGCGCCAGCGCCGGGGCATCGGCGTCAGGGGAGGCGCCGGGAACCAGGCGGTGGGCCTCGTCCAGGTTGGGCGTGATGAGCGTGGCGCGCGGAAACAGCTCCGTCTGGTAAGCGGCAATGACCGCGTCATCGGCAAATGCGTTGCCACCGCTGGTGGCCGAGAGCACCGGGTCGATGACCAGCGCCACGGGCGCCTGCTCGCGCAGCCGGTCCACCCACGCGGCCAGGACCGCCACGTTCCCGGTCGAGCCCAGCAATCCGGTCTTGATCACCCGCGGCGGCAGGTCGTCGGCCAGCGCGGCCAGCTGGGCGTCCAGGAGGTCTGGCGCCACGACATCCATGCGCATGACCGCATGCGAGTTTTGCGCCGTGACGGCTGCCACGACAGGACAGAGGTGGACGCCAAAGGCGGTGGCAGCGCGCAGGTCGGCGCCCAGTCCGGCGCCGCCACCGCTGTCGTTGCCGGCGACGCTCCAGATCACCGGCTTCATGGCGCCTCCCCTATCAGCAGCGGATCGCCGGTCACCGGTGTCGTGGCAACGGCAAAGTCCTGCCTGGCCATGACCCCGGCGCGGTACGCCGTCCGTCCGGCCACGACGCCGGCCTTGAACGCAGCGGCCATGCGCGCCGGGTCCGCCGCCTGGCTGACCGCGGAATTGAGCAAGATGGCGTCGTATCCCATCTCCAGCGCCAGCGCGGCGTCGCTGGGCGCGCCTATGCCGGCGTCGATGACCAGCACGGCATCGGGCAGGCGCTCGCGCAACAGGCGCAAGGCAAACGGGTTGATCAGGCCCTGACCGGAACCTATGGGCGCTCCCCAGGGCATGAGCACGGCACAGCCGGCGTCCAGCAGCCGCTTGCAGGTCACCAGGTCGTCGGTGCAATACGGAAACACGACGAAGCCGTCCTTCACCAGCTGCCGCGCCGCGACCACGAGCTCCTGCGGGTCCGGCTGCAGCGTGTATTCGTCTCCCACCACTTCCAGCTTGAGCCAGGCGGTGTCGTAGAGCTCGCGCGCCATGTGCGCCAGCTCGACCGCCTCGCGTGCGGTGGTGCAACCGGCGGTGTTGGGCAGCAGGCGCGCGCCCTGCTCGGCCATGGCCTGCCGGATGATCTGCAGGAACCCGTTGTCGCCCGCCGCGGCCAGGCGCCGGCGCAGCCCCACGGTCACCAGCTGCGTGCCCGACGCGCGGATCGCACGCGCGAGCACCTGCGGCGACGGATAGCCCGCCGTGCCGAGGAGAAAGCGGCTGTGCAGTGACACGCCATCCACCTGCCAGGGATCGGAGGACATCCCGCAATCCGTACCTGCCACAGGGTCCATTTCAGCCTCCCACCACGGGTTGGAAAAACAGCACCACGTCGTTGCTGCCCAGCACGCGGTCGCGCGCGCTGCGCGCAACGAAGCTGCCGTTCACCGCGGTGCTGATCGCCTGCGGCTCATGGCCCAGCGCATGAACCAGCTGCGCCAGCGTGGTGCCCGCGCGCACTTCATGCGGCTGGCCGTCGAGTTGAACCGTGATCGTCGAAGCATCTCTGTCCTTGCTGCTCATGCTGCCTTCCTTTTATTCGCGTCTGCCACAAGAAGCCCGCCGCACCAGCCGCTGCGCTGCAGCGCCTGTTCCACAAGCGCGGGCGCCAGCAGCCAGCCGTGCCGGAACAGGCCGTTGATCCGCATCAGGCCCGGCTCCAGCGCAAGCAGCGGATTGTTGTCCGCAAGCGCGGGCCGCAGGTTGACGTCCATGGCCAGGATGCGTGCCTCGGCCAGCGCCGGCATCACGCTGTGCGCCGCAGCCATCAGCTCGACGGCCGAGCGCAGGCTCACCGGCGAGCGGTCTTCGCTCTCTATCTCGCTGGCACCGGCCAGCACGACGTCCGGCGTGCGCGGCACCAGGTACACGCGGTGTCGCGGGTGCAGCAGCCGCACCGGCCGCTGCAGGCCGTGTCCGGCGCAACGCAGCCAGATGATTTCGCCCCGGACGCCGCGCACCGGCAGGTCGGGTCGCGCACCGGCCCCGCGCACGTCGATGACCGCGTCAAACGCTGCCGTGCCGCCGTCCGCCAAGGTCAGCTCGCCGCGCCCGCCGGATGCGCGGCAGGCAGCCACGGGCGTGCGCCAGCGCCAGTGCACGCTCGCTGCGGCGGCGTGCAGCGCGCGCAGCGTCGCCATCGTGTCGATCTGGCCCTCTCCGGGCAGCAGCCAGGCCTGCGCCACGCCGCGAAGCGCCGGCTCCAGCTGCTGCAGCGCGGCCTCGTCAAGCTCGCGGATTCCCGCTTGCGGGCTCAGGCGCTGCCAGCTCGCCGATCGCGTGGCCGCTTGCAGCCGGTCCAGGACCCGCTGCGCCGCTCCAGCGTCGCCACGATGCGCCAGCAGCACGCTGCCGCGCACGGAAACCAGTTCCGGCGCGGCCAGCTGCCGCACGATGCGCTGCCACAGCTGCAGCGAACGCCAGCCCATTGCCGCCACCGCCGGCTCGGCGTTGTCCAGCTCGGAAATGGGGCTGAGCATGCCGGCTGCGGTGAAACCGGCCGCAGTGGGCACGGCGTCATCTGGCGCCTGGCTGCGCAGCAGCGGCTCGGGGCCGGCGGCGGGGTCAAACACGGTGACGCGGCAGCCAGCCTGCGCCAGGCGCCAGGCAAGCAAGCGACCCAGGAGGCCGGCACCAGCAATGCCAACGGAACCCGGTTGCTCCGTCAGCATGGCGCTGCTCTCAAGTGGGGGACGCCGCGGTACGCCGCAGGCAGGACGGGTTGACTCATGATCCGCATGTTCCAGAAAATCCCGGCTTGCTTCCAAGCCGCAACCGGGGCACCCGGCTGCCGGTTCATCGAGTCATGCGCTGCTCCTTTCGCCGGTACGAACCGGATCAAGTTCGGCGGGTTCGGCTCGATGGACCATCTCAGCGCGCGTCGGCTGCGCTGCGCCTGAACATCCCCGGGATCTTCAGGAGGCAGCACACCGGCGGGCGCACCCCGGAGCAGCGTTCATCATAGCGCAGCGCCGGCGCCCGCGAGCGAAACCCGCACAAACCGGGCCGGTGGACAGGGTGCGGATTTGTGACGGTATAATTGAGCGCTTGTTCCCCGATAGCTCAGTCGGTAGAGCGACGGACTGTTAATCCGCAGGTCCCTGGTTCGAGCCCAGGTCGGGGAGCCAATTTGCCCGTGCTTGAGCCCAGGCCAGTCAACGGGCTTTTTCAGCAACCCGGCGCGGTGGCTGACGCCCCGTCGAATCGCGGCTTGACTGCGCTGCGGCCTCACCCGAATCGCACCGCGGTTTCATTGCGCCCGGCCGGGCGCCTGGCAAGCACGCATCATGCACCGCGTGCACGCGCCGTCGCTGACGACACTTTTCCAACGCCCATGTCTGCCGGCAAGAGAAGCAAGAAGGCCAACCGGGCCTGGATGCACCAGCACCTGACCGACCCCTACGTGCGGCAGGCACAAAAGGACGGCTATCGTGCGCGCGCCGCATACAAGCTGCAGGAAATTGACGCGGCGCTGCACCTGATCCAGCCCGGCCAGTGCGTGATCGACCTGGGCTCCGCGCCCGGCGCGTGGAGCCAGTACGTCGCGCGCAAGCTCCAGCTCCCTGCGGGGTCCGCCAGCAACGCTGCGGTGCTGATCGCCATCGACCTGCTGCACATGGAACCCGTCGATGGCGTGCAGTTCGTGCAGGGAGACTTTCGCGAAGACGAAACGCTGGCGCGACTCGGGCACCTGCTTGCCGGGCGACGCGCGGACGTGGTGCTCTCGGACATGGCGCCCAACCTCTCGGGAATCGCGTCCGCGGACGCGGCGCGCGCCGGCCACCTGGTCGAACTGGCGGTGGACCTTGCAGCCACCACGCTGCAGCCACACGGAAACCTGGTTGCCAAGGTCTTTCACGGCAGCGGCTACAGCCAGCTGGTGCGGCTGTTCAAGGACACGTTTGAACAGGTCAAGGTCATCAAGCCACAGGCGTCGCGAAGCAGATCGGCCGAAACCTACCTGGTCGGACGCCGGCTGCGCGAGCCCGGAACGCGTTGAACGCGGCAGGCCGCGGTCGATGTGGGCGGGCACAAATCAACCACCAAGCCATGATCCTAGATTCAGCAGTCGAACGCTGATTGATGTGCATATCTTGTTGTGATCAAAGGAGAAGCCTAGTTTGCACGAGCACACCATTTTGGTGGCCACGCCATGCGCCCGATCGCACAGCGCTGGACGCGCCATGCTGCGTTGCTCCGCCTTGCAGACAGTAGTCTGCCGCGTTGTCGCGTCTTGCCTGGCACGCCCATCGCAGCACGCTCGAACGCATCCAACTGCTGAATCTAGGATGATCAGCGCTTGAATTACCTACAATGACCCCGTATCTGTCACGGGAGAGCAGATACATCAACCGGAGCGCAATCTCTTGAAAAATCAGTGGTTCCCAAAGATCGCCGTTTGGCTGGTGATCGCCATGGTCCTGTTTACCGTCTTCAAGCAGTTTGACGGCGGGCACATGGCCAGCGCCAATCACATGGCGTATTCGGACTTCCTGGACGCGGTCCGGTCCAACAACGTCAAGCAGGCGACCATACAGGACACGCAAAGCGGCACGCAAGTCCTGGCCATCCTCGGCGATGACCGGCGCGTGCGCACGCAGGCGACCTACCTGGACCGTGGGCTGGTGGGTGACCTCATCAACCACCATGTCAAGTTCGACGTGAAACCGCGCGAGGAAAGCTCGTTCCTGATGACGCTGCTGGTCAGCTGGGGACCCATGCTGCTGCTGATCGGCGTCTGGATCTATTTCATGCGCCAGATGCAGGGCGGCGGCAAGGGAGGCGCGTTCAGCTTTGGCAAGTCCAAGGCGCGCCTGCTTGACGAGAGCACAAACACGGTGACCTTTGCCGATGTCGCCGGCTGCGACGAAGCCAAGGAAGAAGTGACCGAAGTCGTTGAATTCCTCAAGGATCCGCAACGCTACCAGAAGCTGGGCGGGCGCGTACCGCGCGGCCTGCTGCTGGTCGGCCCGCCCGGCACCGGCAAGACGCTGCTGGCCAAGTCGATTGCCGGCGAAGCCAAGGTGCCCTTCTTCAGCATCTCCGGCTCGGACTTCGTTGAAATGTTCGTTGGCGTGGGCGCGGCGCGCGTGCGCGACATGTTCGAGAACGCCAAGAAAAACGCGCCCTGCATCATCTTCGTCGACGAGATCGACGCCGTGGGCCGCCACCGTGGCGCCGGCCTGGGCGGTGGCAACGACGAACGCGAGCAGACGCTGAACCAGATGCTGGTCGAGATGGATGGCTTCGAGACGCACCAGAGCGTCATCGTGGTGGCCGCAACCAACCGGCCCGACATCCTGGACCCGGCGCTGCTGCGCCCCGGCCGCTTTGACCGGCAGGTCTACGTGACGCTGCCCGACATCCGGGGCCGCGAACAGATCCTGAACGTGCACATGCGCAAGGTCCCCATTGGCCCCGACGTCAACGCCAGCGTCATTGCCCGCGGCACGCCCGGCATGAGCGGCGCCGACCTGGCCAACCTGTGCAACGAGGCGGCGCTGATGGCCGCACGCCGGAATGCACGCGTGGTCGAGATGCAGGACTTCGAGAAGGCCAAGGACAAGATCATCATGGGCCCGGAGCGCAAGTCCATGGTCATGCCCGAAGAAGAGCGGCGCAACACCGCCTACCACGAGGCGGGCCACGCGCTGGTCGGCCGCCTGCTGCCCAAGTGCGACCCCGTGCACAAGGTCACCATCATCCCGCGCGGCCGCGCGCTGGGCGTGACCATGAGCCTGCCCATAACCGACCGCTACTCGTACGACAAGGAGTACATGCTGCAGCAGATCTCCATGATGTGCGGCGGCCGCATCGCCGAAGAGGTGTTCATGAACCACGTCACCACCGGCGCGTCCAACGACTTCGAGCGCGCGACGCAGCTGGCGCGCGACATGGTCATGAAGTACGGCATGAGCGAAGCGCTGGGCCCCATGGTCTACGCCGAGAACGAGGGCGAGGTGTTCCTGGGCCGCAGCGTCACCAAGACCACCAACATCTCGGAAAAGACCATGCAACTGGTGGACGCCGAGGTGCGACGCATCATCGACGAGCAGTACGACGTGGCGCGCAAGCTCATCGAGGCAAACGCCGACAAGATGCACGCCATGGCCAAGGCGCTGCTGGAATGGGAGACCATAGACAGCGATCAGCTGGACGACATCATGGCGGACCGTCCGCCGAGCCCGCCGGAGCACTTCACGCCACGGGCACCGCGTGACGACGGTGGCACCGGTGGCACGCCGGTCGGGCCCAAGGCCGCCGACCCGGACCCGGAACCCTCGGCGTCGGTCGCCTGACTCCCGGACGCGGCAACGCAGTCAGACGCCGTTCAGTACGGGGCCGCGCGGCCCCGTTTTTTCCTGATGGATGCGCGCATGAAATGGGCCACGACGCGGTTTGAAGTGGACCTGTCCCAGCCCCGCATCATGGGCATCGTCAACGTCACGCCGGATTCGTTTTCCGATGGCGGCGACTGCGCCGATGCACGCTCAGCGCTCCGGCGCTGCGAGACATTGCTGGAGGAAGGCGCCGAGCTGCTTGACATAGGCGGTGAATCGACGCGCCCCGGCAGCCCGCCGCTGCCGCTGCAAGAAGAGCTGGCGCGCATCATGCCCGTGCTGCGCGGCGCGCTGCAGCTGGGCATTCCCGTTTCCGTGGACACGTACAAACCGCAGGTCATGCAGGCGGTGCTTGACGCGGGCGTGGACATCATCAACGACGTGCGGGCGCTGCGCGAGCCCGGCGCGAGCGCGGTCATCGCGCGTCACGGCTCCTGCGGCGTCTGCCTGATGCACATGCACCGCGAGCCCCGAACCATGCAGCAGGCGCCCATGCAGGGAGACGCCGTGCCGCAGGTGCGTGAATTCCTCGAACAGCGCGCTGCCGCCCTGCTGCAGCAGGGTGTGCAGCGCAGCCGCATCGTGCTGGACCCGGGCATAGGCTTTGGCAAGACCGTTGCGCAGAACTTTGCGCTGCTGGCGCGCCAGGAAGCGCTGCTGGCGATGGGGTTTCCACTGCTGGTGGGCTGGTCGCGCAAGTCGTCGCTGGGCGCAGCCCTGCAAGGGTCTGCCGCGACTCCGCCGCCGCCCAGGCAGCGGCTGGTGGCCGGCGTTGCGGCCGCGCTGATGGCCGTCGAGCGCGGCGCCAGCGTGGTCCGCGTGCACGATGTCAAGGCCACGGCCGACGCGCTGGCCGTGTGGCGGCAGGTGCGCACGCAACAACTGGCGCAACCCGAGGTGGGCACAAGCTGACGCCAGCCGGCGGCGCGTGGTGGCCGCGGCGCTCAGAAATCGTCTTCGGACCCCTGCGCCAGGCTCTCAAAGCGCGTCAGCGGCTTGATGAACGCCAGCTTGATCGTGCCGGTGGGCCCGTTGCGCTGCTTGCCGATGATGATTTCGGCCACGCCCTGCTCGGCCGAGTCCTTGTTGTAGTAGTCGTCGCGGTAGATGAACATGATGATGTCGGCGTCCTGCTCTATGGCGCCGGACTCGCGCAGGTCGCTCATCAGCGGCCGCTTGTCGGTGCGCTGCTCGACGCTGCGGTTGAGCTGCGAGAGCGCCAGCACCGGGCACTTCAGCTCCTTGGCCAGCGCCTTCAGCCCGCGCGAGATCTCGCCCAGCTCGGTGGCCCGGTTTTCGTCGCCGGACGTGTTGCCGCTCATGAGCTGCAGGTAATCAACGACGATCAGTCCCAGCTTGCCGCACTGGCGGGCCAGCCGCCGCGCGCCGGCGCGCAGCTCCGACGGCGTCAGCCCCGGCGTCTCGTCTATGTGCAGGCTGACGCCGCGCAGGCGTTCTATGGCCTCGGTCAGGCGCGGCCATTCCTCGTCGCTGAGCTTGCCGGTGCGCAGGTGGCCCTGGTCGACGCGGCCTATGGATCCCACGATGCGCACCGCCAGCTGCGCCGCGCCCATCTCCATGGAGAACACGGCCACGGGCAGCCCCTCGTTCAGCGCCACGTGCTCGGCGATGTTGATCGCCAGCGCCGTCTTGCCCATGGAGGGCCTGGCGGCCAGCACCACCAGGTCGCCGGCCTGCAGCCCCGCGGTCAAGCGGTCCAGGTCGTAGAAGCCCGTGGGCACGCCGGTGATGTCGTTGGGGTTGTCGGCCATCTCCTGGACCTGGTCCAGCAGCTGCACGACCAGCGACTCCATGGACTGGAATCCCTGCTTGAGGCGCGCGCTTTGCTCGCCGATCCGGAAGATCTTGCCTTCGGCCTCGTCCAGGATCTCGGCCACGGCCCGGCCGCGGGGCGCAAAGGCACGGGTCGCGATCTCGTCGCTGGCGCTGACCAGCTGGCGCAGGATGGAGCGCTCGCGCACGATCTCGGCGTAGCGCCGGATGTTGCTGGCGCTGGGCACGTACTGCGCCAGCGCATTCAGGTAGTTCAGCCCGCCGGTATCCTCGGCTTGCCCCAGCCGCTGCAGCTGCTCGTGCACGGTGATGACGTCGGCCGGCTTGTTCTCGGCAATGAGCCGGCCCAGCGCCGCGTAGATCAGCCGGTGCTCGTGCCGGTAGAAATCGGCCTCGCCCAGCACGTCGCCGACACGGTCCCAGGCGCCGTTGTCGAGCAGCAGCCCGCCCAGCACGCTGGACTCGGCCTCCAGTGAATGCGGCGGAACGCGCAGTTGCGCGATTTGCGGGTCCATGCCGGCTGGCAACAATGTGTCCATTTCAAGCATGGGGTCTTCGAATGCAGCAGACATGATTTCCTCTTGAGCCCAGGTTGCATGCAACCTGTCCATGTTAGTGCCGCGGCGTGATGATGTCACGGGACAGGGCTGTGGACAACGTGTGCACGAGCTGGGCAGAACCCGTGGGCAAGCCGGGAACAACCAGCTGGGAACCTCAAAAAAGAGGAGCCGCCCGCAGGCGGCTCTTGCACGCAGCGGTGGCGCCTGGCTCAGGCGGTCTCGCCGTACACTGAGACCGTGATCTCCACGGTGACGTCCGTGTGCAGCAAAACAGCGACCTGGGTGTCGCCCACGGTCTTGATCGGGCCTTCGGGCAGGCGGACCTGCGACTTCTGGATGTCAAAGCCCTGTGCCTTCAGCTCGTTGGCCACGTCGTGGTTGGTCACCGAGCCAAACAGGCGGCCATCGACGCCCGCCTTCTGCGTCAGCTTGATGTTGTGGTCCTGCAGCTTCGCGGCCTGCGCCTCGGCCTCGGCCAGCCGCTCGGCGGCCTGCTTCTCCAGCTCGGCCCGGCGCGCCTCGAACTCGGCCTTGTTCACTGCCGTGGCGCGCCGCGCCATGCCGCTGGGGATGAGGAAATTGCGGGCATACCCGTTTTTCACCCGCACGATGTCGCCCAGGTCGCCCAGGTTGACGACCTTGTCGAGAAGTATGACTTCCATGTTGCGCTCTCCTGTCAGGCCTTGTGCTGGTCGGTGTAAGGCAGCAGCGCCAGGAAGCGCGCGCGCTTGATGGCGGTGTTGAGCTGGCGCTGGTAGACCGCGCGGGTGCCGGTCAGGCGGGCCGGCACGATCTTGCCGTTCTCGCCGATGAAGTCGCGCAGCGTGTCTATGTCCTTGTAGTCGATCTCCTCGACGCCGGCGGCGGTGAAGCGGCAAAAGCGCTTGCGCCGGAACAGCAGGGACTGCGAACGGCCGCGGGGCTGCCGGCCTCTTCTGTTGAATCTGGCCATGGGGCCTCCTTGTCAGTCTGTGTGAAATTCCTGAATGTGCAATACAACGGTCCTGCCGCGGCGCGGGCTGGCCAGGAAACCCCTGAAGCAGCCGCTGCTGCCGACGGCCTGCGTGGCCATGCGCTCGGCAAGCATGCCCAGCGCCACCGCGCGCAGCGCAACCTTCACCTGCCGCTGCTGTCCGGCTTCTTCAGCCACCGACGCATGCTCGATCTCCAAGTCCAGCGCCGGGACGCCTGCCGGCGTATGGCGCAGCGGCTTGAGTCCGACGATGGTCGCGGACAGCGCAACCCGGTTGACCGCGTCGGCCGTGCCCGGATCAGCGATGCCCGGCCGACTCCTTCTGGTCGGCCTTGCGCGCTTCCTCGCGCTCGACGGACTTGAGCATGGGCGAAGCCGCCGTATCGGCCGCCTTGCGCTTGACCGCCAGGTGCCGCAGCACCGCGTCGTTGAAGCGGAACGCATGCTCCAGCTCGTCCATGACTTCCTGGCCGGCCTCGATGTTCAGGCACAGGTAATGCGCCTTGGTCAGCTTGTTGATGGGGTACGCGAGCTGGCGACGGCCCCAGTCTTCCTCGCGGTGGATTCTGCCGCCGCCGTCGGTGACCGCGCTCTTGTATCGCTCCAGCATGGCCGGTACCTGCTCACTCTGGTCCGGGTGTATGAGCAGGATGATCTCATAATGACGCATTGCAACTCCTTGTGGATCTGGACGCCCTGCGCGCAAGCGCGCGGGGCAGCGCCACCCCCGAGCGTCGGTCAGGGTGTGGCAAGGAAAGGGGAGATTCTATCAGGTGCGCGGGTATTTCACGCGGGCGCGCCGCAGAGCAGGAACGGTTGCGTGCGCTGCGGCTCAGGCTGCGCCAGCATCCGCCAGCCGCACTGATTGGAAACGATGCCCAGCAACACCACGCGCATGAGGGATGGCTGCGTTGACGCCTTGAGGAGGTTGAGCGAATTGCGTCCAGCGTGTGGCACCCCGCTCAACGCCTGACGCCAAACCTTCATGGGCCGGGATCATCTGTCATCCGGCGAGCTGACGATGCTTGCCGATCAGGTCAAGACATGGACCTGAGCCGCTCTTCGCCGGTTTTGGCCGCCTCGGAATCAGGGTAACGCTCCTGCAGCGACTGCAGCGTCTGCCGCGCCGCCTTGCTGTCTCCCAGCTCGACCTCGCAGTTGGCGATGGACAGCAGCGCTTCCGGCGCCTTGTCGTGATTCGGACGGCTGTCGACCAGCGAGCGGAAGTTGATGATGGCTTCCTTGTAGTCGCGCGTCGCGTACTGGGCGTTGCCCAGCCAGAACAGTGCATCGGGCGCCAGCTTGCTGCTCGGGTACCGCTTGACGAAATCGGCAAAGCCCGCCTGCGCCTTCTTGTATTCCCCGGCGCGGAACGCTTCCAGCACGCGCTGGTACTGCTCGCGTTCGTTGCCCTGGCTCAGGTCGCCGGCGTCCGTGTCCAGGTTGCCGACCTCGGTGGGCGAACCCATGGGCGGGCCGGCGGCGCTTGCTTCCTTGAGCTCTTCCACGTCGCGCACCAGGCGCTCCTGCTCGCCGCGCAGGCGCGCCATTTCGCTGCGCAGCGACTCGATGTCGCGTTGCAGCTCGAGCATGTTGCGCCGCAGCGCCGTGTTTTCCTCGACCAGGCGGTTCTGCGCATGGACCGACTCGTCAAAGCGCTTGCGCAGGTCCAGGATGGCCTGCCGGGCCTGGTCGTCGCCAAAGAGCTGCGCCTGCGCCAGCGGCGGCACCGCGCAGGCCATGGCCAGCAGCAACAGCGAAAGCGTCGGGGTCAGCCGGAGTCTCATGTCAGCGATAGCGTATCTCGACACGGCGGTTTTGCGCGTAGTCTTCTTCCGTGCTGCCGTACGCGGCCGGGTTTTCCTCGCCAAAGCTCACCGCCTCCATCTGGCTGTCGGAGGCACCGGCCAGCCTCATGGCACGGCGCACGGCCTCGGAGCGCTTCTGCCCGAGCGCCAGGTTGTATTCGCGGCTGCCGCGTTCGTCGGTGTTGCCCTCGAGCGCGACGTTGCGGTCCGGATGGGAGCGCAGGAAGCGCGCGTGCCCTTCCACGATGGGTTCGTACTCGGGCTTGACGACAAAGCTGTCAAAGTCAAAGTAGATGGTCCGCCCCACGCTGGCAGGACCCATGCGGTCGCTTTCGCCATCACCCGCCTGGACCTGGGTGACCGTGCTCTGACCGCTCCCGGTCGTGGCGCTGGCGCCATCCTCGATGGATGGGTCCACGCCCGCGCTCGAACACGCGGCCAAGGCGGCTGCCACGACAGCCAACACAAAAAAACGTTTCCGCATTTACCTCACTCCTTCAAGAGCCAATGATGAAATTCAGCGCTGGAACGGCCCCCAGGACGGCTCACGGATATCCCGCCCGTGCCCGGCCAGGCGCGCCTTGATCTTTCCGTCTATGGTGGTCGTCATGAGCACGCGCTCGGCCCCCTCACGCGTGGCGTACACGATGAGGCGGCTGTTGGGCGCAAAGCTTGGGTGCTCGTCGTCCCGCGTGTCGGTGATGGCAGTCGCCTTGCCACTGGCCAATTCCATCACGTGCAGCCCGAAACGGCCTGACTTGCGCGAAATATACGCCATCCACCGGCCGTCCGGACTGATGCTTGGTGACACATTGTAATTTCCGTCGTAGGTCACCCGCTGCGCCCCGCCGCCCTGCACCGACATGCGGTAGACCTGCGGCCCGCCGCCGCGGTCGCTGACGAAGTACAGGTCCTTTCCGTTGGGCGAGAACCGCGGCTCGGTATCGATGCTCTGTGACTGCGTCAGCCGGCGCAGGCCGCTGCCATCGGCGCCGATGATGTAAAGCTGCGAGCCGCCGTCGCGCGACAGCGTCACGGCCAGGTGCCGGCCATCGGGCGACCAGGCCGGCGCGCTGTTGGAGCCCTTGAAGTTGGCCACCAGCCGCCGCTGCCCTGTCGCCACCTGGTGCACGTACACCACGGGCTTGCGCGCTTCGAAGGAGACGTACGCCAGGTAGGCGCCATCGGGCGACCAGCTGGGCGAGATGATGGATTCGTTGCTGGAGAGCGCAGCCTGCGCATTCTCGCCGTCTGCATCAGCGACCCAGAGCGTGTACCTGCTGCCCGACTTGGTCACGTACGCCAGCCGGGTCGAGAAAACGCCCTGCTCGCCGGTCAGCTGCTCGTAGATGTAGTCTGCAATGCGGTGCGCGGCCAGCCGCAGGTCGGCCTCGGGGACCAGGTACCCCTGCCCGCCCAGGTCGCGCTCCTTGACGATGTCCCAGAGCCGGAAGCGCACGCGCCAGCGCCCGGAGTCGGCGGTGGCCACGCTGCCGGCAGCCAGCGCGTCGGCGCGCCGGCCTCGCCAGGCGCTGAAGTCCGGCCGCGTGGTCTCGTCCATGTCGCGCTCGTCGCCAAGCGCGCGAAAGCGGCCGCTGCGCTCGAGGTCTGCGCGGACGATCTCGCTGATCGGCTGCGGCGAGGCACTCTGCCCCCTGAAGGTGGGCAGCGCAATCGGCAACTGCGTCATGCCGACACCGGAGACCTCGACCCGAAACTGCGCCAGCGCCGGCAGCCAGGGCGCACCGGCCAGCGCGGCCAGCAGCCCGCGGCGCACGAAGAAGGAATTGGAACGGTGATCGAGCGTCATTCAGATTCAGGTCGCAAAGGAGACATTATCGCCGGCATTGCACGCAAGAAGTTTACAAATCGTACACCACGCGTGGTGCCATTGCGCCCCATGGTCCGCCCGTATATTGAACCACATCAACGGCCATCCTGCGAATCAGAATCGGGGGCGCACTGCAGCGGCGGCATCCAGCCGCGCCGGGGCAGGCTCTAGAATACAGCGCTAGCGCTCATGCCTTCACCACACCTCCCTCACCGGCCGGCCGAGCAGCCGCTGATGCAACGCCTGCGCCGGCTCTGGCCCTATTTTCGCCAATACAAGACCGGCTGGTTCGTTGCCGTTGGCGCCATGCTGATCAACGCATTGACCGAGCCGGCGATACCGGCGCTGCTCAAGCCGCTGCTGGACCGCGGCTTCACCGAGCAACGCCTGCAGATCTGGATGGTTCCCACGGCCATCATCGGGCTCTTCATCATCCGGGGCACGGCGCACTTTGCCGGCCGCTACGCGCTGGCACGCATTTCTGCCACCGGCATGGTGGCGCTGCGGCAACGGCTGTTTGACCGGCTGTTGCGCGCCGACCTGTCGCTGTTTTCCAGGCAGACGGCCAGCGAGCTGGCCAATACCATCGTCTACGAGGTTCAGACCGGCTCGGACCAGCTGGTGCAGGCACTGCTCAACCTGACCCGCGACGGGTTCACGGTGGTGGCGCTGCTGGCATACCTGCTGTACCTGAACTGGCAGCTCACGCTCATCGTGCTGGTGCTGGTGCCCTGCGTGGCGTGGATCATGCGCACGCTGTCGATGCGCCTGTACCGCGTGACCAAGCAGAGCCAGGCCGCCACCGATGACCTGGCGTACGTGGTCGAGGAAAACGTGCTGGCGCACCGCATCGTCCGCCTGCACGAGGCCGAGGAAGGCCAGGCGCTGCGCTTTCAGGAGCTGAGCCACCGCCTGCGCGACCTGGCGGTCAAGGCGGTGCGTGCGTCAGCCGCCAGCATGCCGCTGGCGCAGCTGGTTGCGGCCATCGCGCTTTCGGCGGTCATTGCCATCGCGCTCTCGCAAAGCCAGCTGGGCGGCGGGCAGTCGGTGACCGTGGGCAGCTTCGTGGCGTTCATCGGTGCCATGCTGATGCTGATCTCGCCCACGCGCCGGCTGGCGGACGTGATCAATCCCATCACCCGCGGGCTGGCAGCGCTGGAGCGCGGGCTGGTGCTGATGGATACGGTGTCACCGGAATCGGATCCGTCCGAATCCGAAGCAGCCGGCACGGCCCCGGCGCCGCGCGCACGCGGCGAGATCGTGCTGGATGCCGTGAGCGTGCGCTATACGCGGGATTCGGCCGCCGCACTGGACGGGGTCAGCCTGCACGTGGCGCCGGGCGAGATCATTGCGCTGGTGGGCCCGTCGGGCGCGGGCAAGACGACGCTGGTCAACCTGCTGCCGCGCTTTGTCACGCCAACAGGCGGACAGGTCCTGCTGGACGGCACCGACATCCGGCAATGGGCGCTGCCACAGCTGCGTGCACAGTTTGCGCTGGTGGGTCAGACGGTGGTCATGTTCAACGACACCATTGCGGCCAACGTGGCGCTGGGCGCCGCCCGGATCGACCGCGAGCGCGTGCAGCACTGCCTGGAGATGGCCAACCTGGGCAAGCACATCGACAGCCTGGCGCAGGGCATGGACACGGTGCTGGGGCACAACGCCGCCGAATTCTCCGGCGGCCAGCGCCAGCGCCTGGCAATTGCCCGCGCGCTGTACAAGGATGCGCCCATCCTGCTGCTGGACGAGGCCACGTCGGCGCTGGACACCGAGAGCGAACGGCTGGTGCAGCAGGCGCTTGAAACCGCGATGGCCGGCCGCACCACGCTCATCATCGCGCACCGACTGTCGACCATCGAGCACGCGGACCGCATCATCGTCATGGAGCGCGGCCGCATCGTCGAGCAGGGAACGCATGCGCAGCTGCTGCAGCTGGACGGCCTGTACGCGCGCCTGCACGGCCAGGCACTGGGCGCGGCGCTCAAGACGCCCGATGCGGCAGCAACCATCCCCTGACCCCTCGCGACCGCGTTGAGCGTTGAGCGTAGCCAAGTCAACTATCATGCGAGCGTACCGGGATCCGGCACCAGCAGATTACGGCAAGGCCGGGTTCAAACCCGGGTTCAGCAACCCTTGGAGGAGAATAGCAAGCGATGTTCGCAACATTCAAGAACGTCCCCATGCCCGATGAAAACGGATTCTTCGGCGAATACGGCGGGCAACTGGTGCCACCGCACCTGAAAGCGGCCATGGACGGCATCGCGACCGCCTATGCCGAGATTCGCGAGCGGCCGGATTTCAAGGAGAAACTGTCGGGCCTGCTGGCCGACTACGTGGGCCGGCCCAGTCCCATCTTCTACGCGCGCCGCCTGTCCAGGCAGCTTGGCGGGGCGCACATCCACCTCAAGCGCGAGGACCTCAACCACACCGGCGCGCACAAGATCAACCATTGCCTGGGTGAAGTGCTGCTGGCCCAATTCATGGGCAAGAAAAAGGTCATCGCCGAAACCGGTGCCGGCCAGCACGGCGTGGCGCTGGCCACGGCGTGCGCGCTGATCGGAATCCCGTGCGAAATCCACATGGGCCAGGTGGACATTGAAAAGCAGCACCCCAACGTGACCAAGATGCGCATCCTGGGCTGCAAGGTGGTGCCGGTCACGCGCGGAGCGGCCACACTCAAGGAAGCCGTGGACAGCGCGTTCGAGGAGTACCTGAAGAACCCGGACGACTACTTCTACGCGATTGGCTCGGTCGTGGGTCCGCACCCCTTCCCCATGATGGTGCGCGACTTCCAGGCCGTGGTCGGACGCGAGGCACGCGAGCAGTTCCAGGAGCGGCACGGCCGCCTGCCGCAGCACGTGGCCGCCTCGGTTGGCGGTGGCTCCAACGCCATCGGCTTGTTCAGCGCGTTCCTGGAAGACGAGGGGGTGCATCTGGTTGGCGTCGAGCCGGCCGGCGAGGGCGTTGACAAGCCGGGGCGGCACGCGGCGACGCTGACCCGCGGCAGGCCCGGCGAGATCCACGGCATGAAATGCTACGTGCTGGCCGGGCCGGACGGCACGCCTTCGGCCGTGCACTCGGTGGCGTCGGGGCTGGACTACCCCGGCATCGGGCCGCAGCACAGCTACCTCAAGGACGTGGGCCGCGTCGACTACGTGGCGGTGGACGACCAGGAAGCGCTGGATGCGTTCATGACGCTGGCGCGCACCGAAGGCATTCCCCCGGCGCTGGAGAGCGCGCACGCGGTGGCCTGGGCGATCCGGGAGGCGCCGCGAATGGCCGGCGACGAGCACATCCTGGTCAACCTCTCCGGCCGCGGCGACAAGGACGCCGACTACGTGGCCGAGCGGCTGGGCCTGTAGCGCGAACGCAGGCGGCATGGCACAGACGCTGGCCCGCGCCGTCCATGCCGAGCTGCTGGTGCGCAAGAGCCAGTTCATCGGCTGCGTGCAGCCCATGGGCGACCGCGCGCAGGCGCTGGAAGTGGTGCAGGCGCTGCGCGTGGCGCACCCCCGGGCCACGCACGTGTGCTGGGCGCTGCTGGCTGGCGGCGAATCCGCGGCGGTGGACGACGGCGAGCCGGCCGGCACCGCCGGCCTGCCCATGCTGGCCGTCCTGCGCAAGCAGGAACTGGACCAGGTCCTGGCCACCGTCGTGCGTTATTTTGGCGGCATCAAGCTGGGCGCGGGCGGCCTGGTTCGCGCGTACACGGAAACCGTTGCCCGGGCACTGGCCGAAGCCGACAAGGTGGCCATCGTCTCCTGGCAGCGGCTGGGCTGCACGCTGCCGTACGCGCTGGAAGGCATCCTGCGGCACGCGCTTGAACAAGAGCCGGTACGCAATATCAGGCTGGCGTACGGCGAGCACGTGCGGCTGGCGCTTGAAGTCGACGCCAGCCACGCCAACGCGCTGCGTGCACGGCTCGATGACCTGGCGCATGGCCAGCTGCGCTGGGACGACGCCGGCCCGGGCGGCTGAGCGGCGGCTGCGGCAGCCCTACAGCAGCACGATGTCGTACTGGTCGGGGCCCACGTCCGTTTCGGCCCGCAGCGAGATGGGCTTGCCAATGAAGTCCTGCAAGCCGGCCAGGTACTGCCCCTCCTCGTCCATCAGCATCTCGACCACCTCCGGCGCCGCCAGAACGCGGAATTCACGCGGGTCGAACTGGCGCGCCTCGCGCAGGATCTCGCGCAGGATCTCGTACGCGGTGGAACGCGTGCTGCGCACGCGGCCGGTTCCCCGGCACTGGCTGCAGGGGCTGCACAGCGCCTGCGCCAGCGACTCGCGCGTGCGCTTGCGCGTCATTTCAACCAGCCCCAATGGGGAAAACTCACCCACGTAGGTCTTGACCCGGTCCATGGCCACGCGCTTGCGCAGCTCGGCAAGCACCGCGTCCTGGTGCTCAGCCTGCGTCATGCCGATGAAGTCAACGACGACGATGCCACCCAGGTTGCGCAGGCGCAGCTGCCGGGCGATCGCCTGCGCGGCCTCCAGGTTGGTCTTGAACACGGTTTCGTCAAAGTTGCGCCGGCCGACAAAGCCGCCGGTGTTGACGTCTATGGTGGTCAGCGCCTCGGTCTGGTCGATCACCAGGTAGCCGCCGGACTTCAGGTCCACCTGGCGGCCCAGCGCCCGGTTGATCTCATCGTCTATGCCGTAGAGGTCGAATATGGGGCGCTCGCCCCGGTAGCGGGCCAGGTGCGCCACCGCTCCGGGCATGTAGCTTGCGGCAAACGCCTGCAACGCCGCGAACTGCTCGGCCGAATCGATCTGCACGGACGCCGTCTGCTCGGTGACCAGGTCGCGCAACACCCGTTGCAGCAGCACGGGTCCGCGGTGCAGCAGCGCGGGCGCCGCCGCGTCCCGGCTGGCCTGCAGCACGTGCGCCCAGGTGCGGCGCAGGTAATCGACGTCGCGCTGCAGGTCGGCGTCGCTGGCGCCTTCGGCATTGGTGCGCAGGATGAATCCGCGCAGGTCCTGCCCGCCGTCGGCTTGCAGCAAGGCCTGCATGCGCGCGCGCAGCGTATCGCGCTCGGCCGACCCTATCTTGCGCGACACGCCGATGCGGCTGCTTTGCGGCAGGCAGACCAGCATGCGCCCGGCCAGGCTGATTTGCGTGGACAGCCGCGCACCCTTGCTGCCCAGCGGATCCTTGATGACCTGCACGAGCAGGCTCTGCCCCTGGAAAATGCGCTTTTCTATGGGCTCGACGGCTTCGTCCCGCTCGGCCGGTCCTTCGTCCGGCAACTCCGGGCGCAGCAGGTCGGCCACGTGCAGGAACGCCGTTCGCTCCAGGCCGATGTCGACAAAGGCCGACTGCATTCCCGGCAGCACGCGCGCGACCCGGCCCAGGTAGATGTTGCCGACCCAGCCACACTCGACGCTGCGCTCCACGTGCAGCTCCTGCACCACGCCATGCTCGACCACCGCCACCCGCGTTTCCTGCGGCGACCAGTTGATCAGGATGTCCTGCTGCATCAATGCGCCGGCGCGCGCCGGGAAAGCTGCTGCGCCGCGCGGCGCAAGAGCGCCGCGGTCTCAAACAGCGGCAGCCCCATGACGCCGCTGTAGCTGCCGCTGATGTGCGCGACAAACTGCGCCGCCAGCCCCTGTATGGCGTAGCCTCCGGCCTTGCCCTGCCATTCGCCGCTGGCCACATAGTCGCGGATGTCTGCCGCGTCCAGCTCGGCAAAGCGGACCTGCGTCGTGCTGAGGCTGGCCAGGCGCGCATCGCCCGCCGCCACCGCCACGGCGGTCAGCACCTGGTGCGTGCGGCCGGAGAGCTGGCGCAGCATGTCCGCCGCCTGCGCCGCGTCCTGCGGCTTGCCCAGGATGTCCCGCCCCTGGGCAACCGTGGTATCGGCGCACAGGATGACCCCGCCGGTGCAGCTGGACCAGCGCAGCGCGTGCTCCAGCTTGCTTGCGGTCACGCGCTGCACGTAGCGCTCGGCGGCCTCACCCGGCCGGATGGATTCCAGCGACTCGGCCTGCGCGGCATCGGGCGGCAGCAGCACGGCAAAGCGCACGCCCAGTTGCTCCAGCAGCTGGCGGCGGCGCGGGCTCTGCGAGGCCAGATGGACAAAGGGAAACCGGGGTGGCATATGAGATGCAAGTGTACGCCGTACGCCGCAGTGGCCGGCAGGCGCGCAGTCCGCCTGCATCAGGCGCGATGATATGGGTGCCCGGCGTTGATGGACCAGGCCCGGTACAGCTGCTCGGCCAGCAGGACCCGCACCATCGCGTGCGGCAGCGTCAGGTCCGACAGGCGCAGGCGCTCGTCGGCGTCTTGCAGCAAGCCCGCATCCAGCCCGTCCGGGCCGCCGACCAGCAGCGCCACGTCCTGGCCCTGCCGCTGCCACTGGCGCAGGCGGCGCGCCAGATCCACGGTGCGGACCCGGTCACCCCGCTCGTCCAGCGCCACCACGTGCACGCCCGTGGCCAGCGCGGCGCGGACCTGCCGCGCCTCTGCCGCCTTGAGCATGTCCGGCGTCTTGTCGCCGCGCCGCGGCGCGGCCTTGACCGGCTTCAGGCCGAGGCGAAGTTCGGCCGGGAAGCGCCTGGCGTATTCATCCCAGGCCTGGTCCACCCAGGCCGGCATGCGCACGCCGACCGCGACCACGGTCAGCTTCACGGCACGGGCTTGCTCGTCCGGCTCCCGGCTGTGGCCAGCCGCATGCGCACCGGCTTCTCGCCCCACAGCTCTTCCAGGTTGTAGTACTGGCGCACCGCCGGCTGCATGACATGCACCACCGCCGCGCCGCAATCGACGATGATCCATTCGCCGTTCTCCTGGCCTTCGAGCCGGGGCTTGTCAAAGCCGGCCTGCTGCACGCGATCCTGCACGCCCACTGCCAGCGCGCGCGTCTGGCGGTTGGTGTTGCCGCTGGCGACGATGACCCGGGAGAAAAGCGGGGTCAGGTGGTCGGTATTGAACACGCGGATGTCTCGGGCCCGGACGTCTTCCAGGCCATCGACGATGGCGCGCTGGAGTTTCTGGATTTGTCTCTTGTCAGCAGCTTCGTTCATCAAGTCTCGGATCGGTAAAGGTGATGGGCATCAATATAACGTGCCACGGCCGCGGGCACGCAAGAGTCAATGGGCAGGCCCGCAGCGGCCCGGGCCCGGATCACGCTGGCGCTGCAATCCATGGCGGGGAACTGCAGGATGCGCACCGCGGACGGCGGTGCATCGGTGCCCGGCAGCGGATCGGCGGCATGCCAGGCTGGCGCGCCGCCGGCGCGATCCGGGCGCACGGCAATGGCCACCGTGGCCTGCTGCAGGATCTCGGCCCAGCGATGCCAGCGATGAAACCGCTGCGCCTGGTCCGCGCCCATGAGCAGGAACCAGCGCGCGCCGGGCTCGCTGCGGCGCAGGACGGCCAGCGTATCGACGGTGTAGCTGCTGCCGGAGCGCGTCAGCTCGATGTCGCTCACCGTGACGGCGGGCAGGTCGGCAAAGGCCAGCCGGCACATGGCCTGGCGCGCGGCGCCGCAGCTGAGCGTGCGCGGCTTGTGGTAGGCGTCGCCCGTGGGCACGACGAGCAGCTGGTCCAGGCGCAGCTGCGCAATGGCTGCGCGCGCCAGCGCCACGTGCGCGTTGTGCGGCGGGTCAAAGCCGCCGCCGTACATGCCCAGGCGGCGCGTCAATGCAGGCAAGCGCTCAATCCTGGACGGCCGGTTCGACCCATGCGCGGGGCGCCAGGTAGCGCTCGAGCAGCTCCGCCTCCGGCGACCCCGGCTCCGGCTGGCGGCGGTAGCCCCAGGCCACGCGCGGCGGCATGGACAGCAGGATGGATTCGGAGCGGCCACCGGACTGCAGGCCGAAATGCGTGCCGCGGTCCCACACCAGGTTGAACTCGACGTAGCGGCCGCGGCGGTGCAGCTGGTGCTCGCGCTCGCGCTCGCCCCATGCCATGTCCCGCCGTCGCTGCACGATGGGCAGGTACGCCGGCAGGAACGCGTCGCCCACGGCGCGCAGCAGCGCAAATCCGTTGTCCGGCCCACCCTCGTCAAAGTCGTCAAAGAAGATGCCGCCCACGCCGCGCGGCTCGTTGCGGTGGCGGTTGAAGAAATACGTGTCGCACCAGTCCTTGAAGCGCGGGTACTTGTCGTTGCCAAACGGCGCCAGGCAATCGCGGCAGGCCGCGTGGAAGTGCACGCAGTCTTCTTCAAAGCCGTAGTACGGCGTGAGGTCCATGCCGCCGCCAAACCAGCGCACCGGCTCCTGGCCCGCGTGTCCGGCCGAGATCATGCGCACGTTCATGTGCACGGTGGGCACGTAGGGATTGCGCGGGTGAAACACCAGCGACACGCCCATGGCCTCGAACGGCGCGCCGGCCAGCCCCGGCCGGTGTTCGGTGGCCGAAGGCGGCAGTCGGGGCCCGCTCACGTCTGAAAAGCCGATGCCTGCGCGCTCGAAGACATCGCCATCTTCCAGGATCTGCGTGACGCCGCTGCCCTGCAGCAGCTCGCTCGGGGCCTTCTGCCACGGGTCGCTCAGGAAGCGGGCGCTGCCGTCCTCGGCTTGCAGCGCCGCCACGATGCGCGTTTGCAAGCCTTGCAGGTAGTCGCGGACCTGCGCGTTGGTGGTTGTCATGTCGAGATCACGGAATGCAAGCCGAGGTCGCGCAAGGACAGGCAAAGGCTGCGGTCATGCATGGGGCCCTGCTCCTTCAAGACGCCTGCCTGCCTTCTTCTTCACCCGGCAGGTCCAGGTTGGCGTTGTGGTAGACGTCCTGGGCATCGTCCAGGTCCTCCAGCGCGTCTATCAGCGTCTGCATCTTGAGGGCTTCATCGCCTTCGAGGTCCATGGGGTTGTCCGCGCGCATGGTGATCTCGGCCATGTCCGGCGTGAGGCCGGCCGCTTCCAGCGCCTGCTTGACGGCGTCAAAGTCTTGCGGCTCGGAAATGACCTCTATGGTGCCGTCCTCATCGGTGATGAGGTCCTTGGCACCGGCTTCCAGCGTGGCTTCCATGATTTTTTCCTCGCTGGCGCCCGGCCCGAAGAAAAACTGGCCCACGTGCTGGAACTGGAACGCCACCGAGCCTTCGGTGCCCAGGTTCCCGCCGTGCTTGCTGAACACGTGCCGCACCTCGGCCACGGTACGCACGCGGTTGTCGGTCATGGTGTCGACGATGATCGCCGCGCCGCCGGCGCCGTAGCCCTCGTAGCGGATCTGCTCGTAGCTGACCCCCTCGAGGTTGCCGGTGGCCTTGTCTATGTTGCGCTTGATGGTGTCGGCCGGCATGTTGGCCGCCTTGGCCCGGTCCACCGCCAGCCGCAGCCGCGGATTGGCGTCCAGGTCGCCACCGCCATCACGCGCCGCGACCATGATCTCGCGCACCAGCCGCGTCCAGATGCGCTGGCGCTTTTCATCCTGCCTTCCCTTGCGGTGCTGAATGTTGGCCCATTTGCTGTGACCAGCCATAAATGCCCGACTCCTGTTCCGTGATAATGGGCCATTTTAAAGAATCAGGGCATGACCCGTCGCGCGTGCGCGCTTGTCGTGCGCGAAGAAGCGCAAGCGGCGCGCACCTGCGCTGCCGGGTCGGGTCATGACCGGGTGTGCAGCGCTTGATGAAAGAAGGAGTGCCGCCATGGCAGAACCCCTGCTGATCGCCCAGCGCGACGCCATCCGCGCCGCCATCCTGCCGGCACTGGCCAATCGCCATGGCCTGATCACGGGTGCGACCGGCACCGGCAAGACGGTGACGTTGCAGAAGATGGCCGAGTGCTTCTCCGCCATCGGCGTCCCGGTGTTTGCCGCGGACGTCAAGGGCGACCTCTCGGGCATGGGCCGCCCGGGCCGGACAGAAGGCAAGATCGCCGAGGTCCTGGCCAGCCGGCACAACGCCGCGCCCGGGCCGCACGCCTGCCCCGTGACGTTCTGGGACGTGTTTGGCGAGCAGGGACACCCGGTGCGCGCCACCGTCAGCGACATGGGGCCGCTGCTGCTGTCCCGCCTGCTCGACCTCAATGACACGCAGTCGGGCGTCCTGGACATCTGCTTCCGCATTGCCGACGCGCAGGGCCTGCTGCTGCTGGACCTGAAGGACCTGCGTGCCATGCTGCAGCACGTGGGCGAGCACGCAGCCGGGTACCGGACCGAATACGGCAACGTCAGCGCAGCCAGCGTGGGCGCGATACAGCGTGGCCTGCTGCAGCTTCAGACCCAGGGCGCGGATCGGTTTTTTGGCGAACCGGCGCTTGACCTGGACGACATGATGCAAACAGTGGACGGCCAGGGCGTCGTCAACGTGCTGGCGGCGGACAGACTCATGACGTCGCCACGCCTGTACACCACGCTCCTGCTCTGGCTGCTGTCGGACCTGTACGAGCGCCTGCCCGAGATCGGCGATCCGGACCGGCCCCGCTTCGTCTTTTTCCTTGACGAGGCGCACCTGCTGTTCAAGGATGCACCCAAGGTCCTGCTCGAGCGCATGGAACTGGTGGTGCGGCTGGTGCGCTCCAAGGGCGTGGGCGTGTACTTTTGCACGCAGCGTCCCGGCGACGTGCCCGATTCGGTGCTGGCGCAGCTGGGCAACCGCGTGCAGCATGCGCTGCGCGCGTACACACCGCGCGACCAGAAGGCCATCCGCGCCACGGCGCAGACCATGCGTCCCAACCCCGACATCGACATCGAAGCCGCAAAGGCCGGCGATGGCGGCGGCCTGCCCGGCAGCGTCCGTGAAACCATGCTCGGCCGCATCGGGCCGCGTGGCGGCCGTACCGACGGCGTCGTGCAAAGCGCCATCAGCGGCGAGCTGCGCCCCATGGGCCGCCAGCTCTTGCGTGGCGTGCTTGGCAACCTGCGGCGTTGAGGCAACGTGTGCCCCACGCAGCCGTGAACAGCCCCGCCAGCGTCCATCACGTCACGCACCCGCTGGTGCAGCACAAGCTCACGCTCATGCGCAAGCGCAGCGCCAGCACCGTGAGTTTCCGTGCGCTGCTGGGCGAGCTGGCCATGCTCATGGCGTACGAGATCACGCGTGACATCCCAACGCAGATGATCACCATAGAAACGCCGCTGGAGACCATGCAAAGCCCGGTCATAGACGGCAAGAAGCTGGTTTTCGCGTCCATCCTGCGCGCGGGCAACGGCATGCTCGACGGCCTGCTGCGGGTCATCCCCAGCGCCCGCGTCGGCCACGTCGGCCTGTATCGGGACCCCCAGACGCTGCAGGCGGTGCATTACTACTTCAAGATGCCCGAGAACATGCCCGAGCGCGACGTCATCGTCGTTGACCCCATGCTGGCCACGGGCCATTCCGCGATTGCCGCCCTGGACAAGATCCGGGCCTGCCGCCCGCGCTCGATCCGGTTCCTGTGCCTGCTCGCGGCGCCTGAGGGCATCGCCGCGCTGCAAGCCGCGCATCCGGCCGTTCCCATCTACACCGCGGCCATAGACCGCGAGCTCAATGAACACGGGTACATCCTGCCCGGCCTGGGCGACGCCGGCGACCGCATCTACGGGACCCGGTAACGCCCGGGCGGGCGTTGCGCCGCGCGCCGCGACCGGTCCGCAGCAGGCGCAATCAGCCGGCTTCGCTGCGTCGCAGCCGCGCAAACGTGCGCCGGAACTTCTCCACCTTGGGCCGCGCCACGTACACGCAATACGGCTGCCGCGGGTTGTTCTGCACGTAGCGCAGGTGTTCTTCCTCGGCCGGCCAGAAGTGCGCCAGCGGCAGCACCTCGGTGACGATGGGCCGGTCAAACGCCCGCGATTGGGTCATCTCGCGAATCAGCGCGTCCGCGACCTCCCTTTGCGCCGCGCTGCTGTAATAAATACCACTGCGATACTGCGTTCCCACGTCGTTGCCCTGGCGGTTGAGCTGCGTTGGATCATGCACGACAAAGAAGACCTCCAGCAGCTCGCGCAGCGACACCTGCGCCGGATCAAAGGTCAGCCGGACCACTTCGGCGCAGCCCGTGCGGCCCGTGCACACCTGCGCATACGTGGGCTGCTCCGCCTGCCCGTTGCTGTAACCCGGCTGTACGCTGGTGACGCCGCGCACCTCCTGGAACACGGCCTCGGTGCACCAGAAGCAGCCGCCTGCCAACACGATGGATTCGTCCTCTTGCACGCTCATCTCCTGCATCATCCAGCGGCAGCGCCTGCCGCAGCTTGCCCTGATTTTGCACCGCGCCAACTGCTGCCGCAGAAGCGCCACACAAAATCCGGGCGATACGCTTCATGGCAGGCCAGGCAACTGCGCTGCACGGCGGCAAAGCTGTCAATGACGCCGCTGCCCTCGCCCTTGCCGCTCCTCTGCCCCATGCATCACGCCCGCGGCATTTGCGCCACCCTTGCGCCAGCGCCAGCATCCCTTGTACGGTATCACGGTAGGATGGATTTCCTGCGCGGCCACGGGCGGGGCCTTTCCAGCCGGCCGGCAACCGGCAGGCAGGCTCTTAAAATCCCTGTTTACAGTCGCCCTGCGGCCTTTTTCTTTCTTGCGACGCATCGCGTCAGGACCTGCCCGATGAACCACGCTCCCGAACTGCAGCAGCCCCACGTCATGAACACCTACGGCCGCCTGCCGGTTGCCTTCACCCATGGCAAGGGGTGCAGGCTGTGGGACGTGCACGGCCGCAGCTACCTGGACGGGTTGGCCGGCATCGCGGTCAACACGCTGGGCCATGCCCACCCCGGGCTGGTGCCTGCGCTGCAGGACCAGGTGGCACGGCTGATCCACTGCAGCAACTACTACTACGTGCCCAATGCGGAGAAGCTGGCCGCGCGGCTGTGCGAGCTGTCGGGCATGGAGAACGTGTTCTTCTGCAACTCGGGACTGGAAGCCAACGAGGCCGCGCTCAAGCTGGCGCGCAAGTACGGGCATGACCGGGGCATTGCAGAGCCGCAGATCGTTGTCTATGAGCACGCGTTCCACGGCCGCAGCATCGCCACGCTCAGCGCCACGGCCAATCCGCAGGTGCGCGAGGGGTTCGGGCCGCTGCTGGGCGGCTTCATCCGGGTGCCGGCCAACGACCTGGCCGCGCTGGAGCAGGCCACGCGGGACAACCCGGACGTGGTGGCCGTGTTCCTGGAAACGATACAGGGCGAAGGCGGCGTCAACCCCATGCGGGCGCGGTACCTGCAGCAGGTGCGCGCGCTCTGCGACGCCAACCACTGGCTCATGATGGTCGACGAGGTGCAGTGCGGCATGGGCCGCACCGGCAAGTGGTTTGCCCACCAGTGGGCGGACATCGTGCCGGACGTGATGCCGCTGGCCAAGGGGCTGGCCGCGGGCGTTCCGGTTGGCGCCGTCGTGGCCGGGCCGCGCGCCGCGCGCATCTTTGGCCGCGGCAACCACGGCACCACGTTTGGCGGCAATCCACTGGCCATGCGAGCGGGCGTGGAGACGCTGCGCATCATGCAAGAAGACGGGCTGGTCGCGCATGCCGGGCGCGTGGGCGCGCACCTGAAGCAGGCGCTGCAAGCGGCGCTGGGCGAGCACCCCGGCGTGCGCGAAATCCGCGGCCAGGGGCTGATGCTGGGCCTGGAGCTTGCGCGTCCCTGCGGCGTGCTCATGGAGCGTGCGCTGGACGCAGGACTGCTCATCAGCGTCACCGCGGGCAACGTCGTGCGCCTCGTGCCGCCGCTGATCCTCGACACCTCAGAGGCCGATGAAATGGTTTCCATCCTGGCGCCGCTGGTGCGCGCCTTCCTGGACGACAAGGAGCAGGCATGAGCGCTGCGGCCATCCGGCACTACCTGCAGTTTTCCGATCTCCGTGCGGACGAATACGCCTACCTGTTCGAGCGCGCGGCGCTGATCAAGCGCAAGTTCAAGGCCTATGAAAAGCACCGGACGCTGCACGACCGCACGCTGGCGATGATCTTCGAGAAGGCCAGCACGCGCACGCGCGTCAGCTTTGAAGCGGGCATGTACCAGCTGGGCGGCTCGGTCGTGCACCTGACCAGCCAGGGCAGCCAGCTCGGGCGCAGCGAACCCATAGAGGACACGGCGCGGGTGATCAGCCGCATGACCGACATCATCATGATCCGCACCTTTGAGCAACGCCGCCTGGAGCGCTTTGCCGAGTACTCGCGCGTGCCGGTCATCAACGGCCTGACCAACGAATACCACCCCTGCCAGATCCTCACCGACATCTTCACCTTCATCGAGCACCGCGGCGACATCCGTGGCCGCATCGTGGCCTGGATAGGCGATGGCAACAACATGGCCAACACCTGGGCCCAGGCCGCCATGCTGCTGGGGTTCACGCTGCGCGTCTGCACGCCGCACGGCTACGAGCTGGACCGCGAGCTGGCCGCCATAGGACGCGTCGGCAGCGGCAGCGGCCAGTGGGAAATGTTCGACGACCCCATGAAGGCCTGCGCCGGCGCTGACCTGGTCACCACCGACGTGTGGACGTCCATGGGCTACGAGGCCGAGAAGCAGGCGCGCGAGCAGGCGTTTGCCAACTGGTGCGTCGATGCCAGGATGATGGCCGTGGCCAAGCCCGACGCGCTGTTCATGCACTGCCTGCCGGCGCACCGCGGAGAGGAAGTCGCGGCCGAAGTCATAGACGGGCCCCAGTCCGTCGTCTGGGACGAGGCTGAAAACAGAATGCACGCACAGAAGGCACTCCTGGAGTACCTTTTGCTCGGCCGGATCGCGTAGCGAGACGGCGACGCGCCAGCGTCGGCATTCTGTTTTGACGGAGCGGCGCCCTCGCCGCGATCTGGCCGAGCGAACAACCACCGCCGCCCATCAACCGCCGAATCGGCCAGGGGGCTGGCCTCCAAAAAAACCGCCATGTACCGCGCACGTGTGGAGCGGCGCCTCGCCGCGATTGACCGCAAGAACAACCGCCACGCCACGCGCAACCACTCATCGGCCAGAGGCTGGCCTCCGACGAAAAACCGTTGTGCGTTCAGCGTCCAGCGAGGTCATCCGTCATGCGCCACGCCAAACGCTCAACGCCAAACGCTCAACGCCAAACGCCCAACCTCCCCATGGCGCCCTCGCCGCGATTGGCCGCTGATGACCGATGATCCCGGCCTTGCAGGCCTTGGATGAAAGCCGCCTGCGGCGGCTGATGAAGGTTTGGCGTCAAGCGTTCGGCGTCCAGCGTGTGCCCACCACGCTCAACGCTCAACCTCTTCAAACGCTCAACCTCCCCATCATGGCGGCTCAGCCGCAGTCATTGCCGCCGCGCAGCGGCGCGGTCATACGAAGCGCCAGCGAGGTCATCCGTCATGCGCGACACTCAACGTCCAGCGTGAATCAACCGCCGCATCAGCCAGGGGGCTGGCCTCCCACACACACGATCATCATGCGCCCACCGGCGCAGGTGCCACCAGGTCAAACACCGCCATGCTCTCCACGTGCGCCGTGTGCGGGAACATGTTGATGACGCCGGCGGCGACACAGCGGTAGCCGGCCTGATGCACCAGCAGCCCGGCATCACGCGCCAGCGTGGCCGGGTTGCAGCTGACGTAGACAATGCGTCGCGGCGGCCGCCAACCATCGGCCTCGGCAGGCAGCGGTTCGGCAGCTTCTGCACCCAGCCGTGACTGGTGGATTGCTGCGAGCGCCTTGACCAGCGCAAAAGCGCCATCACGCGGCGGATCGATGAGCCAGCGGTCGGCGCTGCCGTCACGCACGAGCTGCACCGGCTCCATCTGGAACAGGTCGCGAACGGCAAACTCAGCCTGACCCAGCCCGTGGCCACCGCGCGCGTTCAGGTTGGCCTGGTAATTGTCGCGGGCACGCCCGACCAGCGCCGCGCTGCCTTCCACGCCCAGAACGCTGGCGGCCCGTGTGGCAATCGGCAGGCTGAAATTGCCCAGGCCGCAGAACCAATCGATGACGCGCTCGTGCGGCTGTGGCTGCAGCCAGCGCAGCGCCAGCCGCACCAGGACGCGGTTGATGTGCGGATTGACCTGCGTGAAATCGGTGGGCAGAAACTCCAGCCGCAGGCCGAACTCGGGCAGCGTGTAATGCAGCGCGGCGTCTTTCGGGTCCAGCGGATGCGCCGTATCCGGCCCCTTGGGCTGCAGCCACCACTGCACGCCATGCGTGGCGGCAAACGCGTGCAGGCGCTCCCGGTCCGGCCCGGACAACGGCTCAAGGTGACGCAGCACCAGCGCCAGCGTGGCGTCGCCGCAGGCCAGCTCGATCTGCGGGCAGGTCTCCTGCGCGTCCATGCCGTGGATGAGGCTGCGCAGCGGCAGCAGCAGCCGGCTCACGGCCGGGGGCAGCACGTGGCACTCGCGCATGTCGGCCACGTAGCGACTCTTGCGCTCGCGAAACCCCACCAGCACCTCGCCCTTCTTGCGCACGTGGCGCACCGACAGGCGCGCGCGGTAGCGGTAACCCCAGGACGGCCCCTCTATGGGCGGCAAAATGCGGTCCGGACGCACCTTGCCCAGGTGCCACAACTGGTCCTCCAGCGCGCGCTGCTTGATGGCCACCTGCGCGGATGCGTCCAGGTGCTGCATCTTGCAGCCGCCGCACGCCCCCTGGTGCAGACCGAAATGCGGACAGCGTGGCACCACGCGCTGGCTGGACGCCTGGTGCAGCGCCGTCAGCGTCCCGGCTTCCCAGTTGTTCTTCCTGCGATGGATCTGCGCGGACACTTCTTCGCCCGGCAACGCGCCCTCGACAAAGACCACCTTGCCATCGGCGCGGTGCGCCACGCCCTTGGCGTCCAGGTCCAGCGCGGTGACGTGCAGGCGGCCATCGGCCGGCGGATCGGCCTCCTGCGCTGGCGTCTCGGTTGCGGTCATGCCCTGTGCGCCGTTTGCCGCGCCGGACTGGCCGGCATTACTGCGCAGGCAGGTACGGCAGCGGATCCACGGGTTTGCCGTCCCGGCGCAGCTCGAAGTGCAGCTTGACGCGATCGGCGTCGGACGACCCCATCTCGGCAATCACCTGCCCCTGCCTGACCTTCTGGTCTTCCTTGACCAGCAGCTTCTGGTTGTGCGCGTACGCGGTCAGGAACGTATCGTCGTGCTTGACGATGACCAGGTTGCCGTAGCCGCGCAGGCCGGCCCCGGCGTAGACGACGCTGCCGTCAGCCGCGGCCCGGATCGGGTCGCCGGCCTTGCCGCCTATGGCGATGCCCTTGTTCTTCTCGCCGTCAAAGCGCGCCAGGAGGGTGCCCTTGGCGGGCCAGGCAAACTTGATGTTGCTGGCCGCTGCCGCCGTCTGTGCTGCGGGCTTCTCCGCGCGGGGCGTGCTGGACGCGCTGGCCGAGCTCTTGCCGGCGGACGCGGTCGCATCCGGGCCCGAGGTGACCGGCCGGGTCGCGACGGCTGGCGCGACACCCACAGGTGGCACGACGCGCAGGACCTGCCCCACCTCGATGACGTTGGCGTCGGGCAGGTCGTTCCAGCGTGCGATGTCACGCCAGGATTGACCGTTTGCGCGCGAAATGCTGAACACCGTATCGCCGGGGCGCACCGTGTAGTAGCCCGGCTTGCCGGCATTTTCAGCGCCCGGCAGCGTGGCCGGATCGATGCCGCCCGCCTGGCCGCCGCGGCTTTCAACCGGCGCCCGGGACGTTGACGTCAACGAGCAGCCCGCAAGCAAAGCTGTGGCAAGAGCCAGCGCCAGCCCTGCCTGGCGACCTTTCAAGAACATAGATGCATCCCGAACAATTTGTGTGTTGCAAGTAACTGCCTGTTCCAGCCCCTGCCCGCAAGCGGGCCGGACCGCTAACCGACCCCTGATTTTAGAGGCACGAAACAAACGTCCTCCAAAACCGTCTGTCGCACGCCGTCGGCCGTCTTGTCTATGAGCGTCAACGCCTGCCGGCTGGCCGCAGCAGCCACCGGCGCCACGATGCGCCCGCCCACTGCAAGCTGCTCGACCCAGGCACGCGGCACCTGCTGGCCGCCGGCCGCGGCCAGGATCCCGGCGTACGGCGCGCCGGAACCAAAGCCGGCCATGCCGTCGCCAAGGATGAGGTGGATGTTGGGCACGCGCAGCTGGCGCAGGTTGGCGCGGGCCTTCTCGTGCAGGGCGCGCAGCCGCTCCAGGCTGTACACCTCGGTCGCCAGCTGCGCCAGCACCAGCGCCTGGTAGCCGCAGCCGGTGCCAATGTCCAGCACGCGGCCCAGCCGCCCGTCCCCGCCGGTGACGCCACCCTGCAGCAGCAGCTCGGTCATGCGCGCCACGACGCTGGGCTTGGAAATGGTCTGCCCGAGGCCAATGGGCAGCGCCGTGTCCTCGTACGCGCGCGAGCCCAGCGCCGAATCGACAAACAGGTGCCGGTCCACGCTGGCCATGGCCTGCAGCACCCGCGGGTCGCGAATGCCGTTGCGCGCCAGCTGCTCGACCATTTGCGCCCGCGCCGGCAGGCGCTGGCGGTCGCGGAACACCGGCGCCTGCTGACGGCTGCGCCCGCCCGCCTGTCCATCTGCGGCCGGCGCAGTCCGTCCCACCGTCGTGTTGGCCGGCTTGGTGCCGGGCCCGAGCCTGACGCGAGCGGGGAACGCGGGACGCGGCGCGGTATCGCTCACGGCGTGGAATCCATGCGCGCACTGCGCTTCAGGCCCTGCGCCCAATACGCCAGCGCGTCATGGTCGGTCAGGTCGGCCGAAATCGGCGTGACCGCGATGTGGCCCCGCGCCGTGGCGTCAAAGTCGGTGCCATCGGCGGCATCCATGGCCCCTCCGGCACCGCCTATCCAGTACACGGGCTCGCCGCGCGGATCGGCCATGACGATGGCTTCCTTGGCGTGGTGGCGCCGCCCCAGCCGGCACACCCTGGGCGCGCGCAGCTCGCCGGCCGGCAGGTTGGGGATGTTGACGTTGAGCAGCCAGGGTGCGGCGTCGCGGCCGTGCCCGCTGCCCACGCGCCGGACCAGGTCCGCTGCGGCGCTCGCGGCGGCATCCAGGTGCCGCCAGCCGCGCTCCACCTGCGAAAACGCGATCCCCGGGATGCCAAAGAGGTAGCCCTCCATGGCGGCGCCAACGGTGCCCGAGTAGATCGTGTCGTCGCCCATGTTGGCGCCGTTGTTGATGCCGGAAACAACCAGGTCCGGCCGGTAGTCCAGGATGCCGGTCAGCGCCAGGTGCACGCAGTCTGCAGGCGTCCCGGTGACGTAGCGAAAGCCGTTTTCCGCCTGGTGGACGTACAGCGGCGCGTCGGTGGTCAGCGCGTTGGAGCGCGCGCTGTTGTTGCGCTCGGGCGCGATGACGTCGACTTCGGCCACCTGCTGCAGCGCCGCATGCAGCGCAAGCAGCCCCGGCGCCAGAAAGCCATCGTCGTTGCAAAGCAGAATCTTCATGAGAACACCCCTGGCCCGCATGTGGCGCCCGCGCCGGCTGCGCGATGTCCGCGCAAAATCACCGCACCGCATCGTGAAAAATACGGGTTCAGTCGCAACGAATTGTAGATGGCTCTGCGCCAGCTGTGGGCACTTGCTGGCGTGACTGGCAGGCACAGGGAGTCGCCTATCATGTGGGTTTCGTGAAAAATGGCTGCAAAGGAGGTGCGTGATGCACGCTTGGCTCTGTGAAAATCCCGTGGGCGTCGATGCCCTGACCTGGAAGGAGCTGCCCATGCCAGCGCCCGGCCCGGGGCAGGTCCGGGTGCGCATCCAGGCCGCGAGCCTGAACTTCCCCGACAGCCTGATCGTGCAGGGCAAGTACCAGTTCAAGCCCGAGCTGCCTTTCGTTCCCGGTTCCGAATTTGCCGGCGTGGTCGACGCGGTGGGAGACAACGTCAGCAACCTGCAACCCGGCCAGGCCGTGGCCTGCCTGAGCGGCACCGGCGGCTTTGCAACGCATGCGGTGGTCCCCGCCGAGCTGTGCATGCCCCTGCCCGACGGGTTCCCGGCGGTGGACGCCGCGGCGTTCATCATGATCTATGGAACCAGCCACCACGCCCTGCTCGACCGCGGGCAACTGCAGGCCGGCGAGACCGTGCTGGTGCTGGGCGCGGCCGGCGGCGTCGGCACGGCAGCGATACAGATCGCCAAGTTGGCCGGCGCGCACGTCATCGCGGCCGCATCGACCGACGACAAATGCGCGTACTGCAAGGCGCAGGGCGCGGACGAGACCATCAACTACGGCAGCCAGGACCTGCGTGCACGCCTGAAAGAGCTCACCGGCGACCTGGGCCCGGACGTGATCTACGACCCGGTGGGCGGCGACCTCACCGAGCCGGCGTTCCGCTCCATCGCCTGGCGCGGGCGGCACCTGGTGATCGGCTTTGCCGCCGGCCAGATCCCCAGCCTGCGCATCAACCTGGCGCTGGTCAAGGGTGCCAGCATCGTGGGCGTGTTCTGGGGTGCATTTGCCCGGCGCGAGCCCGACGCCAACGCCGCCATCATGCGGGAACTGGCCGGCTGGTACGCGGCCGGCAAGATCAAGCCGCACATAGACAGCACGCTGCCCATGAGCGAGCTCAAGGCCGCTTACGCGCGCATGGCCTCGCGCGCAGTCAAGGGCAAGCTCGTGCTCGTCAATGAGTGATGCGACTGGCGTGCAGGCGACGGATGTGTCCACGCGCAGACAACTGGTGCAGGACGATTTTGCCGGCGACGCCGCCATCATTGCGCCCACGCTGATCGGCGCAACGCTGCTGGTCAACGGCGTGGGCGGCGTCATCGTCGAGGTGGAAGCGTACGACCAGACCGAGCCCGGATCGCACTGCCACGGTGGCCCCACCCCGCGCAACCGCGTCATGTTCGGGCCACCGGGCCACGCGTACGTGTACCTCACCTACGGCATCCACCTGTGCCTGAACTTCGTGTGCCGCGAGGCTGGCCGCGGCGCCGGAATCCTGATCCGCGCGCTGCAGCCCACGCAGGGGCTGGAGCAGATGCGTGCGCGTCGCGGCATGGACAACGAGCACCTTCTGTGCGCCGGGCCCGGCCGCGTCGGCGAGGCGCTGGACATCACCATGGACCTGTATGGCCTGGCGCTGGACGCGCCGCCGTTTGTCATTTGGGAGCGCGACCCGGATGCGCGCATCCGCGTGGCCTGTGGCCCGCGCATAGGCGTGCACAAAACCCCGGGCCTGCCGTGGCGCTTTGGCCTGGCCGGCTCGCGTTACGTGAGCAAGCGCTTTCCTGATTAACGGACACGCGTGCTGCTGCCCCCTGGCGCGATGTTGTCGCCTCCGGCACGGCCGATGCGCCAGGCGCAACGGCTGCATCGGCCTGCTGAAGACCGTTGGCCGTCCAGCACCTGGCCGTCCAGCGTATAAGTCGTCCAGCGTCCAGCGTGAGCCCCACCACGCTCAACGCCAGACGCACTTCGCTCAACGTCTTCATCATGGCTGCGCAGCCGCAGTCATTGCCGCCGCGCAGCGGCGCGGTCATCGATGCGCAAGCGAGGTCATCCGTCATCCGTCATGCTTGACGCCACACGCTCAACGCCAAACGTCCAACATCCAGATGCCGCGCAGCGGCAAGATCATCGATGATCAATCTTGCGCCAGCATCTCCCAGGTGCTCATGACCGTGTCCGGGTTGAGCGAGATGGAGAGGATGCCCTCGCCCACCAGCCAGCGCGCAAAATCGGCATGGTCACTGGGGCCCTGGCCACAGATGCCGACGTACTTGTCCTGCGCCCTGCACGCAGCAATGGCGGTCCTGAGCAGGGCCAGCACGGCCGGGTCGCGCTCGTCAAAGTCACGCGCCAGCAATTCCAGCCCGGAGTCGCGGTCCAGCCCCAGCGTCAGCTGCGTGAGGTCGTTGGATCCTATGGAAAAGCCGTCAAAATATTGCAGGAATTCCTTGGCCAGCACGGCGTTGCTCGGCAGCTCGCACATCATGATGACCTTCAGCCCGTTCTCGCCCCGGCTGAGCCCCTGCTCGGCCAGCAGCGCAACGACGCGTTCGGCCTGCCCCAGCGTGCGCACGAACGGCACCATGACCTGCACGTTGACCAGCCCCATGTCGTTGCGCACCCGGCGCAGCGCCTCGCATTCCATGGCAAACGCCTCGCGGAACTCCTCGCTGATGTAGCGTGACGCACCGCGAAACCCGAGCATCGGGTTTTCTTCTTCCGGCTCGTAGCGGCTGCCGCCTATGAGCTTGCGGTATTCGTTGCTCTTGAAGTCCGACAGCCGCACGATCACCGGCTTGGGCCAGAATGCGGCGGCAATGGTCGCCACGCCCTCGGCCACCTTGTCGACATAAAACGCGCGCGGGCTGGCGTGGCCGCGGGCCACGCTCTCCACCGCCTTCTTGAGATCGGCATCAACCTGCGGATAGTCCAGGATGGCCTTGGGATGGACGCCTATGTTGTTGTTGATGATGAACTCCAGCCGCGCCAGCCCCACCCCGTCGTTGGGCAGCTGGGCAAAGTCAAACGCCAGCTGCGGGTTGCCCACGTTCATCATGATCTTGGTCGCGATCTCCGGCATCTGGCCGCGCCGTATCTCGGTGACCTCGGTTTCCAGCAGGCCGTCGTAGACGCGGCCGGTGTCACCCTCCGCGCAGCTCACGGTCACCAGTGCACCCTCCTGGAGCACCTCGGTGGCGTTGCCGCAGCCGACCACGGCCGGGATCCCCAGCTCGCGCGCGATGATGGCCGCATGGCAGGTGCGGCCGCCGCGGTTGGTGACGATGGCGCTGGCCCGCTTCATCACCGGCTCCCAGTTGGGGTCGGTCATGTCGGTCACCAGCACGTCGCCTGCCTGGACGCGGTCGATTTCCGAGACGTCCATGACCAGGCGCACCGGGCCCGTGCCTATCTTCTGGCCTATGGCCCGCCCTTCGGTCAGCACGGTGCCGTCGCCCTTGAGCCTGTAGCGGCGCTCGATCTGGCCCTGCTGCTGGCTCTTGACGGTCTCGGGCCGCGCCTGCAGGATGTACAGCTGGCCGTCCTTGCCGTCCTTGCCCCATTCGATGTCCATGGGACGGCCGTAATGGCGCTCGATGACGAGCGCGTAGCGTGCCAGCTCCTGCACGTCCTCGTCGCTCAGCGAGTAGCGGTTGCGCTGCTCAGTGGGCACGTCCACGGTCTTGATCAGCTCGCCGCTTGCGGCCTGCTCCTCGGGGCTGGCAAGGACCATCTGGATGAGCTTGCTGCCCAGGCTGCGCCGGATCACCGCCTGCTTGCCGGCCTCGAGCATGGGCTTGTGCACGTAGAACTCGTCCGGGTTGACGGCGCCCTGCACGACGGTCTCGCCCAGGCCGTAGCTGCTGGTGATGAACACCACCTGGTCAAAGCCGCTTTCGGTGTCTATGGTGAACATGACGCCGGCGGCGCCCAGGTCCGAGCGCACCATGCGCTGCACGCCCGCCGACAGCGCCACCGCGTCGTGCGCAAACCCGCGGTGCGCGCGGTAGCTGATCGCGCGGTCGTTGTAGAGGCTGGCAAAGACTTCTTTCATCTGGATCAGCACGGCGTCGATGCCCACCACGTTGAGAAAGGTCTCCTGCTGCCCGGCAAACGACGCGTCGGGCAGGTCCTCGGCCGTGGCCGAGGAGCGCACGGCAAAGCTGGCGCTCTCGTCGCCACCGGCAAGCTGCGCAAACGCATCGCTGATCGCCGCGCGCAGGTCGGCGGGAAACGGCTGCTCGACCATCCAGCCGCGAATCTCGCGGCCGGCCCGCGCCAGCGCGCGCACGTCGTCCACGTCCAGCGTTGCCAGCCGCTCGCGGATGCGATCGGCCAGCCCGTCATGCGCCAGGAACTGGCGAAACGCATGCGCCGTCGTGGCAAAGCCGGTGGGCACGCGGACCCCCTGCGGCAATTGCGAGATCATTTCGCCCAGGCTGGCGTTCTTGCCGCCAACCGCCTCGACATCGCTCATCCTGAGTTGCTCGAACGGAACAACCAGAGCCGTCGCTTCAAAACGCTGAGACATGGAAAACACTCCGGAGATTGAAATTCTTTGCAGCGCAGCGACCGCCGCACCCGGGCTGCTGCCGGCGCGCGGTCGCCTCGGGCCGGCCGGCGGCCCGATCGGTGTTCTTTGAGCGTACGCAATCGGTGATTGCAGATCCGCATAATGTCGGTGATTGTAGAGAGGTACGCCCTGTCACCGGCCCTGCGCCAGCCATCCTCGCATCCAGACATGAACGAACGCACCGTTTTCTTTGTTTCCGACGGCACCGCCATCACGGCAGAGACGTTTGGCACAGCCATCCTCGCGCAGTTCCAGATCCCGGTGCGCCAGGTCCGCATGCCGTTTGTCGACAGCCCGGCCAAGGCGATGCGTGCCGTTGAAAAAATCAACGCCACCTACCAGAAGGAAGGCGTGCGCCCCGTCGTGTTCAGCACGCTGGTCGACGTGGACGTGCTCAACGTGCTGCGCAACAACTGCGAAGGCAAGCTGATGGACATGTTCAGCGCCTTCGTGCAGCCGCTGGAGACCGAGCTCGGCGTGAAGGCGCTGGGCCGCGTGGGCCGGTTCCCCGACATCACGCGCAACCAGGCGTACCATGACCGCATCGACGCCATCAACTTCAGCCTGGCGCACGACGACGGCCAGAGCGCGCGCAACCTGGAGAGTGCCGACGTCATCCTGGTTGGCGTCAGCCGCAGCGGCAAGACGCCGACCAGCATCTACCTGTCCATGCAGTTCGGGATCAAGGTGGCCAACTACCCGCTGATTCCGGAAGACTTCGAGCGGCGCCGGCTGCCTTCGGCGCTGCTTCCGCACCGCAAGAAGATCTTTGGCCTGACCATCGCGCCGGAGCGGCTGGCGGAAATCCGCGAAGAGCGGCGCCCCAACTCGCAATATGCTTCGCTGGCCAACTGCCGCATGGAAGTCAGCGAGGCAGAAGCCATGATGCGGCGCTACGACATCAGCTGGCTTTCCACGACGACCAAGTCCATAGAAGAAATTGCCACCACCGTGCTGCAACACGTGCGGCGGCGCAACAGGCACCATGACTGAGAGGCTGAGAACAAATCCCTCATGCCCGCTTTGACCGTCACAATCCGCCCACTCGGCGTTGCAAATGCTCGCCATGGCACGGGCCATGCCTGCGCTTTGCCCTTGCAGGGTGCAGGCCGGACAGAGTCTGGCCTTCTTCGTGCCGTCCAGCAGTGCGCAGGCACTGCTGGAGCCGCGGCACTCAGTCTTGATTGGACGGGTTTGGGCGATCCTCTCGGGCGCGATCAA
>Ga0265293_10001480_pt1 | contig 50986 bp, 41 predicted proteins | sample Munlanlewell138R_FD_192505 | JGI IMG/M metagenome (GOLD analysis project Ga0265293, IMG submission 192505) | Leachate microbial communities from a municipal landfill in Southern Ontario, Canada - Leachate well 138R | ecosystem: Engineered > Solid waste > Landfill > Unclassified | place: Canada... | reverse complement strand
TTGACCGCCGTCGGCGTCAGCGCCTGCATCGTCGCCTCGCGCTCGTTCGGCACCAGCCGGACCCAGTCGTTGCCGGAGGCGATCAATGCCTCGATGTCCGCCAGGGCAAGATCGCGACGCAGCTTGATCGTCATCGCCTGGCTGTGGCAGCGCATCGCTCCGATACGCACGCACAGGCTCTCGACCGGGATGTGCCCGGGCCCCGAGGCCGGCAGACCGAGAATCTTGTTCAGTTCGGCGTCGCCCTTCCATTCCTCGCGCGAACTGCCGTCGCCCAGATCCTTGTCGATCCACGGGATGAGGCTGCCGGCCAGTGGCACGCCGAACTGTGCCGTGGGAAAGGTTTCGGCGCGCATGGCCGCAGACACCTGTGCGTCGATCTCGAGAATCGCCGAACCGGGATCGGCCAGCAGGCCGGCCACCGAATCGCGGGCTGCACCCATCTGTTCGAGCAGTTCACGCATATTGCGTGCACCGGCGCCGGACGCGGCCTGATAGGTCGTGGCGGCAATCCACTCGATCAGGTTCTCCCGCAGCAGGCCGGCCAGCGCCAGCATCATCAGGCTGACCGTGCAATTGCCGCCGACGAAATTGCGCACCTCGCGCGTCAGCGCCTCCTGAATGACGTGCAGGTTCAGCGGATCGAGCACGATGACGGCGTCTTCCTGCATGCGCAGGGCGGACGCGGCGTCGATCCAGTATCCGTTCCAGCCGGTCGCACGCAACTCGGGAAAGACCTTGTTCGTCCAGTCGCCACCCTGACAGGTCAGGACGACGTCCATGGCCTTCAGCCGGTCGATGTCCCAGGCGTCGTGCAGACGCGCATCGGCGAGATTCGCCACTTCGGGCGCAGTGCCGCCGGCATCCGACGTACTGAAGAATGTCGTCGCGATCTGCGCGAAATCGTCTTCCGCGCGCATGCGCTGCATCAGCACGGAACCGACCATTCCGCGCCACCCGACCATACCGACCTTCAACATGATGACTCCGATCTGATGTCCTGCCGCCCCAGGCGGCCACGCCCTGTGCGAGTGTCAGAGCGCTGCGAGCACCGCCTCGCCCATTTCCACGGTGCCGACCGTGCGCTTGCCGGCCTCGGCGATGTCCGCCGTGCGATAGCCCTGGGCAAGCACCTTGCGCACGGCACGTTCGATCCGGTGTGCGCCGGCCTCGTTGGCCAGGCTGTGGCGCAGCAGCATTGCCAGCGACAGAATGGACGCCAGCGGATTGGCGATGTTGCGCCCGGCGATGTCCGGTGCCGAGCCGTGGATCGGCTCGTACAGTCCGAAGCCGCGATCATTCAGCGAGGCCGACGGCAGCATGCCGATCGAACCGGTCAGCATCGACGCCTCGTCGGACAGGATGTCCCCGAACATGTTGCCGGTGACCATGACGTCGAACTGCTTCGGATCGCGTACCAGCTGCATCGCGGCATTGTCCACATACATGTGCACGAGTTCCACGTCGGGGTACTGCACATGCACTTCGGTCACGACGTCGCGCCACAACTGCGTCGTCTCCAGCACATTGGCCTTGTCGACCGAACAGACCCGCCGCCGGCGCTTGCGGGCCGTCTCGAAAGCCACCACGGCGATGCGCCGGATCTCGGCCTCGGTATAGCGCATCGTGTCGAAACCCTCGCGCTCGCCATTGCTCGCGACACGGATACCGCGTGGCTGGCCGAAATAGATGTCGCTCGTGAGTTCGCGCAGGATCAGCAGATCGAGCCCGGCGACGACTTCCTTCTTCAGGGTCGACGCATGCGCCAGTTCCGGGAAAACGACGGCCGGCCGCAGATTGGCGAACAGGTCGAAATGCTTGCGCAGCCGCAGCAGGCCCTGCTCCGGCCGCCTTGCACGCGGCAGCGAATCATATTTCGGCCCGCCGACCGCGCCGAAAAGAATCGCATCGGCGTGGCCGGCAAGCTTGAGCGTCGCCTCCGGCAGGGGATCGCCACAGGCATCATAGCCGGCACCGCCGACCGCGGCATGTTCGATGATCACGTCCAGTCCGTCACGTGCCAGCGCCTCCAGCACACGTACCGACTGGGCGGTGATCTCGGGGCCGATTCCATCTCCGGCCAATACGGCGATTCTCATTCCGGTCTTCCGTTCTTGCGTGTTGATGGCCCGCAGGCGGACGACAATCCGGTACCGACCGCGACGGCGCAGCCGCCATCGACCGCGGACGCGCAGGTACGGCGCGCTTGCACACCCCGTCCGAGAGGGCAGGCAGTCACCGGATCAGGCCGACAGCGTCTTTGCCAGCCAGGGCTGAGATTGCAGTCGCTGCCGCTCGTATTCACGGATCCGGTCGGCATGTTTCAGCGTCAGGCCGATCTCGTCCAGCCCGTGCACCAGGCACTCCTTGCGAAAGGCGTCGACGTCGAAGGTAAAGACGCGTGCGCCATCGGCGGTACGCACCTGCTGCTGCGGGAGATCGACCACGAGCTCCATGCCCGGACGCGCCTCGACCTCGTCGAACAGCCAGTCGATGTCGGCCTCCGGGAGACGGACCGGCAGCAGGCCGTTCTTGAAGCAGTTGTTGTAGAAGATGTCGGCATAGGACGGCGCCAGGATCACCCGGAAGCCGTAGTTGTCGAGTGCCCACGGCGCGTGCTCGCGCGACGATCCGCAACCGAAGTTCGCGCGCGCCAGCAGGATCGATGCTCCCTGATACCGCTCCTGGTTGAGCGGAAAATCAGGATTCAGCGGCCGGCGGCTGTTGTCCATGCCGGGCTCGCCGGTATCGAGGTAGCGCCAGCCATCGAACAGGTTCGGCCCGAACCCGCTGCGCCGGATCGACTTCAGGAACTGCTTCGGAATGATCGCGTCGGTATCGACATTGGCGCGATCGAGCGGCACGACCAGGCCGCGGTGAACCGTCAGGCTGCGCATGATTTCCCGTGCTCCCGTATTGTCATCAACGCTGCGCCGCGCCCTGGATCTTCTCGCCCGCCTTCTCGATGTCCTTGCCGGCGCCCTCGACCGTATTGCAGGCGCCCAGCACCAGCAGGAATGCGCCCGCCATGAATGCACAGAGAATCCGTTTCATCGCTTTCTCCCTGGTAACGACCTGAACGATATTGTGATTCATCCGGTCCCGTCCCGGACGGTCAAAGCGTCCGGATGTCGACGAAATGCCCGGCAATCGCCGCCGCGGCCGCCATTGCCGGACTGACCAGATGGGTGCGCCCGCCGGCCCCCTGGCGCCCTTCGAAATTGCGGTTCGACGTCGATGCGCACCGTTCACCGGGTTCGAGCCGATCGGCATTCATCGCCAGGCACATCGAGCAGCCGGGCTCGCGCCATTCGAAGCCGGCATCAAGGAAAATCCGGTCGAGCCCTTCGCGCTCGGCCTGCGCCTTGACCAGTCCCGATCCGGGCACGACCAGCGCCAGATTGACATTGGCCGCCTTGTGCCCGCCGCGGATGATCGCCGCCGCCGCGCGCAGATCCTCGATGCGTGCATTGGTGCACGAACCGATGAAGACCTTGTCGATGCGGATGTCGGTCATCGGCGTGCCGGCCTCGAGCGCCATGTACTCCAGGGCACGCTCGTAGCCTTCGCGGCGCACCGGGTCGGTCTGCTCGCGCGGATCGGGCACGCGGCCGTCGACCGGCACGACCATCTCCGGCGAAGTACCCCAGCTTACATACGGCGCCAGTTCCTCGGCCCGCATTTCGACCACCCGGTCGAAATGCGCGCCTTCATCCGAATGCAGGGTTCGCCAGTATTCGAGCGCGCGTTCCAGAAGTTCGCCCTCTGGAGCCATCGGCCGGCCCTTGACGTACTCGAAGGTGGTTTCGTCGGCGGCGACCATCCCGGAACGGGCGCCGGCCTCGATCGTCATGTTGCAGATCGTCATGCGCCCTTCCATCGACAGCGCACGAATGGTCGAACCGCCGAATTCGATCGCGTAGCCGGTACCGCCCGCCGTGCCGATGCGTCCGATCACGGCGAGAATGATGTCCTTGGCCGTGACCCCGCGCGGCAGCACCCCGTCGACGCGCACCAGCATGTTCTTCATCTTGCGCGCGACCAGCGTCTGCGTGGCCAGCGCATGCTCGACTTCCGACGTGCCGATGCCGAAGGCCAGACAGCCGAATGCGCCGTGCGTGCTGGTATGCGAATCGCCGCAGACCACGGTCATGCCGGGCAGCGTCGCACCCTGCTCCGGACCGATGATGTGCACGATGCCCTGGCGCGGATCGTACAGATTGAAATAGACGATGCCGTGCTCGCGCACATTGGCGTCGAGCGTCTCGACCTGCAGGCGCGACACCGGGTCCTCGATCCCGTGCGAGCGATCGGTCGTCGGCACGTTGTGGTCGACCACGGCGAGATTCGCCGCCACCCGCCAGGGCTTGCGCCCGGCGATGCGCAGGCCTTCGAAGGCCTGCGGACTGGTGACCTCGTGGACCAGATGACGATCGATGTAGATGAGGGCCGTGCCATCGTCGAGTTCGTCGACGACGTGGCTGTCCCACAATTTGTCGTACAGAGTCCGGGGTGTTGAAGCCATGATCGTGAGAAGAAAAGAAAGAGTGGATGTACCGTAACGCCCGGGACCGGACCGGCCGGCCGGACACGAACCACACTACGGAGTCATCGACAACCGGTTAGTGTACTACGCTCCTTGAGGGGATTCCGGCAGCCGATGCCATTGCCCGTTCGGGTCTCCCGCCGGCCGGAAGCGGTGACACAGGCCAGCGGACAGCCGGACGACCGCGGACCCCCGATGCCGGCGACCATCAGGCGATCGAAGCGGGCCCGCTTCCGGCCAGTGCAGTCGCATCGATCTCGATCTTCAGTTCGGGCAGCGCAAGCCGGGCGACTTCCACGATCGTATCCGCGGGGTACGGTGACGAGAAATATTTCTTTCTCAGCTCGACGATCGCCGGAAAATTGGCCATGTCGGTCAGGTAGATGGTTACCTTGACCACCCGGGAAAGATCCGAACCAGCCGCTTCCAGCACCCGCCCCAGCATGCTGAACGCCTGTTCGGCCTGACGCTGGAAATCATCCGGACCGACAATGTTTCCCTGCAGATCGAGTGCGGCCTGCCCGGAAACGAAAATGAAACCGCCCGCCTCGATCGCCTGCGAGATGTGAAACGGTGCATATGGATCCGGTTCCGTGGCGATCTGGCGAAAATCCGCTTTGGACATCATTTCTTCCCTCCGGGGAAAACCGTTACCGATTGCCGCGGGACGCCGCCGGCAAGCTCAATTGGCCGGTTTCAGCCGGCCGGTTCGCGCAGCTTCGTCTTGAGCACCTTGCCAGCGGCGTTCCGTGGCAGGGCGTCGACGATTTCCAGTTGTTTGGGCATCTTGAAGCCGGCCAGCCTGGTCTTGCAGAAGGCCAGCACTTCTTCCGCCGAGGCTTCCTCGCCGCGCCGGAAGGCAATGTAGGCGCGCACGAGTTCACCCCAGTAATCGTCGGGGACCCCGATCACGGCCGCCTCGGCGATCGCCGGATGAGCATGCAGGACTTCCTCGATCTCGCGCGGATAGATGTTGACGCCGCCCGAAATGATCATGTCCTTCTTGCGGTCGATCAGGTAGATGTACCCTTCATCGTCGAAGCGGGCGAGATCTCCGACCGTCATCCATTCGCCGCGAAAGGATTCCGCGGTCGCTTCCGGCCGGCCCCAGTAGCCGCTGAACAGGAAGGGGGACCGGCTGTAGAGTTCTCCCACTTCACCGGGTGCCACATCCTTGCCGTCGGCACCGATCAGCCGGACTTCGGTCAACGGAAAAGCCCGGCCGACGCACTGGATCTTGCGCAACTGGTCAACCGGTCGCAGGTTGCAGACAATTCCGCCTTCCGTCGATCCATAGGTTTCGTGCAGAACATTGCTGCCGAAATATGCAATGATCTTTTCCTTGGTCGACTGCGGCAGAGGGGCCGCATTCGAAATGATCGTCTTCAACTCCGGGAAACGATATTTTTCGAGAACCTCCCGACCCAGCCCGAAAATCGCATTGAAATGCGTGGGCACCATGAAGGTATTCGTGATCCCCAGCGTCTGCAGCCGCTCGAGCGCGATCTCCGCTTCGAACTTCGGCAGAATCTCGCAACTCCCGCCAAAAAACACCGGCGCCAGCGCAAAGGCGAAGCCGGCACCGTGATACAGCGGAGCGATCGCCAGCGAGCGGTCGTCGAGCGAATAGCAGCCGTATTCGACCGCCATGGCGAGAAAGGTCAGCACCCGCGAACGGTGCGGCAGCATGACCCCTTTCGGCTGGCCCGTCGTCCCGGCCGTATAGGGCAGCGCGAAAATATCGGTTTCCGCCAGCGTCGGTCGATCGACCGCCGGCCTCTGCGCCTCGAGTTGCCGCTCGTAGTCATCCCCGATGACGATGATTTTCCGCACCGTGTCCAGCTGCGCCGAGCGGGCCAGTTCCTCAAGGGAGGCATGGACGAACAGGACCTTCGCCTGGCTGTCGTTGCAGATATAGGCGGCTTCATAGGCGGTGAGGCGAGGATTCACCATCACCGTGGCGACGCCGGCATCGGCCAGGCCGCAGACGATCTCGATGTACTCCAGGCAGTTCGGCGCCATGAGCGCGGCATGATCGCCGGGGCTCAGACCGGCCACTTCCGTGGCGAGACTGACCACACGATCGATGCGATCGACCAGCCGGGAGTAGGTCATCGTGCTGTCGCCCAGCGACAGCGCCACCTTGTCCGGCGTGCGCGCTGCGGACGAACGGATGCCGGTACTGATCGTGACCGGCTGAAACGCCGCTGAATCCACGTCATCTTCTCCAGAATGAATGCGGCCGCAGACCTGCCTCCGGGGCAGGATCACCCCGGCCGCGCGTTGATCGTCCCGGGATGCGGGGGCGGCACGACAGGAGACACCGCCCGCCCCCGCTTTCCGCCCGGCTGTCACCGACAGGCCGGAACGGAGCCGCTTACCGGCCGGCGAGATTCTTCAGGCGGAACACGCGCAGGGCATTCTCGCGCAACAGGTTTGCCTTTGATTCGGGACGCAGGCCGAGGTCCTCGATCTCCTTGATGGCACGTTCGGGATCGATGACCGGCCAGTCGGTACCGAAGAGGACTTTCTGCGATCCGTACGTATTGATGTAATGGATGAGACTCGCCGGCCAGTACTTCGGCGCGTACGCGTCCGAACCGATGTAGACGTTTTCGTGCTTCCACGCCATCGAAATCATTTCTTCGGTCCAGGGCACGCCGATGTGGATGCCGAGCAGGCGCAGTTCGGGAAAATCGATGGCCACCTGATCCAGACAGATCGGGCGCCCGACGGAAGGCAGGCGGCGATCCCGCTGATAGATCAGGTTGTGCCCGACCTGCATCATGATCGGCACGTCGAGTTCGCAGCACTTGGCGTAGTACGGGTAGTAGCGCGCATGGTCCGGTGCGAGTTCGAACCAGTGCGGGTACAGGTGCGCGCCGACGAAACCGTACTCACGCACCGCCTGCTCGAGGTCGCGCAGGCCCTGCATGCCCCGGAACGGGTCGACGCCGGCCAGACCCGAGAAACGCTCCGGCCAGCGCTGGCAGATTTCGTGAACGTATTCGTAGGGGACCTCGAACGAGCCCTTGACCCTCAGGTCGCCGGCCCGAACCGCGATCAGCAGCGAATGCTCGATACCGGCCCGATCCATCCTGCGCAGATAGTCCTCGATCGACACCCCGCGGCGCAGCTCCGCGGGAAACCGGACCTGCTCCAGAAAATACTCGTCGATTCCGGTCCGGCCTTCCCTGACCTCCCGTTCCGTGAACAGGTTGCAGACGATATCGATTGCCCCCATTGCGGCACACTCCTATTTTTTGAGTTTTCGTGACTGGATGTTCTCGAAGTACTTGCGCGCCTCCTCCTGACCCGCCATCTCCGGCATGCCGCCGCCGCGACCGCGTCCGCTGGCGTACTTCTGGCTCTGCTCCGCCTGCGCCTTCAGGTCTTCCTCGGTGATGTCGGAACGGTATTGCGTCGCATCCTCTTCATCCAGTTCCTCGAGCACCTTGATCGACCACGGATCGGGCAGCTTTGCCTCGACCCAGTCCAGCACCCAGAGGGCATCGCCGCCATCGAGAGTCTTTCCCGGCTTTGCGATGATGGCGCGCACGATCAGGCGCTCGAAGGTATCGAGGTCCCTTACTTCGAGCACGACGGGATCGCCGCGCTCCGCCTCTTCCTCACGATCGTCGACATAGCCGATATAGGTTTCGTAGGGCATCGCTCAGCTCTCCTGCTCCTTGCGGTAACGCGACTTGCGGAACTGCTCGGCCGTCTTCAGGGACTGCTCCATGTCCAGGCTCTGCGCCAGGGTGTGGTCGGTGGACAGCGCTTCGTCATCCATGTGTTCGATGACCTGCATGTACCAGACATCGTCGATCCGGACGCCCAGGCGGCCGTAGCAGTTGAGTCTGGCGACCTCCCCGGACAGACCGTCGGTCTTGCGTGACACGATGCCGCGCACCGCACCCTGCTCCATCGTTTCCGTATTGCGGATATGGATGCTGACCTCGGTGCCCTCGACCAGCAGCGTGTAGGGATTCACCGGGGTTTCGAAAAAATCGTATTCGGTCATTTCTGCTCTCCTCCGCGTCTCAGACGGCAGCCCCGGCCTCACGGGTTCTCCGGATGCTTTCCTCGATGTTGTCGGCAATCCGGCTGAAAGCCCTGGCGGCCTCGGAATCGGGCGCGCTCGCCGACAGGGGTACGCCCTCGTCGCTGCCGGCGGAGACCGATTGATGCAGGGGAACCCGTCCCAGGAACGGCACACCCAGCTCGGCAGCGAGTTCCTCGCCGCCACCGGAACGCAGGACCGATGCGGTGTCCCCGCAGTTCGGACAGACGTAGCCGCTCATGTTCTCGACGACGCCCAGCACCGGCACCCGGGCATCACGACAGAGCGTCGCCGCGCGGCGTGCCGTCGCCTGTGCCACCTTGGAAGCCATGGTCACGATCACCGCGCCGGTCATGTCACGGATGTACTGCATGACCGCGATGGTCTCGACGCCGGTTCCGGCCGGCAGGTCGACGATCAGGTAATCGAGTTCGCCATAGTCGACGTTGGCGCAGAATTCCTCGGTCGCCGAACGGCGCATGTCGGCAAACCAGGTGACCACTTCGGCGTCTTCCAGCAGGAAACCGACCGACATGACGGAAACACCCAGCTTGGTCTTGACCGGGATGATGCCGTTGCGCCCGGCCATCAGCGGCGCATCCAGAACGCCCATCATGCGCGGCACCGACGGGCTGTCGAAGTCCGAGTCGAGGATGCAGACATCCTTGCCGCGCATCTGCAGCTGAACCGAGATATTGGTCGAAGTGGTCGTCTTGCCCACGCCGCCCTTCCCGGACAGGATGCAGATCTTGTTCTTGATGCCGGCCATTTTCTGCGCCGCAATATCCATGCGGCCATGGTCGGCGAGATCGATTTTCTCCGGCAGGGTACAGCCGAAATAGCGCTCGCACGATTCACATACGAAATCGCACGAGTTATCGACGTTCATCTTGACGATTTCGAATATTTCATTCTGGTTCATCTTGCACTCCAGCAAATGCTTGTCACCGGCGGATCAGGCTGCGCCTGTCAGCTCTTTCAGTTTCTGCTCCGCCTGGCTGCGGATCTTCGGCGCGTAGGACAGGGATGAAACCCGCTTGGGCGCAAGTCCACTGATCAGCTCATCGACCGGGCTGGTCCCGTCCAGCGTCATCGTCGCACCACGTGAATGCATCTTGTCGTGAAGGTCGGAGAACGGAATCAGCGGATGACCGGGCGCCAGATCCATGATCTGGATGCCGCGCACCGGGTGCGTCTTGCTCAGGACGGCGTGAAAAGTCTCCGTCAGGTTGGTCACGTCGACCGGCTCGTCGGTCACCATCACATACTGGAAGAAGACACCCATCTTGGACGAGCGGACGACGCTCACCACCTGATCGGCAATGCCTGCGTGCCCTTTTTCCACGGTGACCAGCAGCAGCGCGAACTTCAGTCCGGGAGGCGCGATGACGCTGCGCACCGGCAGGCCCGAAGTGCGCAACTCACGATCCATGCTGGCGGTCGCACTGACCACGCCGAAGAGAATTTCGCATTCGTCGAGTTCGACGCCGGGGCAGCTGATCGGCATGATCGGATTGTTGCGATGGGTGATGCAATCGACGCGGAACACCGGGCGCGGCATGCGCGGGCTGGCACGGTAGCCGGTCGCCTCTCCGAACGGTCCCTCATCCCAGCGCTCGTACGGACGCACGTGCCCCTCGATCACGATTTCGGCGGTGGCAGGGACCAGCAGGTCATTGGTTTCGCACTTGACCAGTTGCAGCGGCGCGCGCCGCAGACCGCCCGCGACCTCGGCCTCGCTGACCCCGGCGGGAATGCTCATCGAGCCGACCATCGCCGAGGACGGACAACCGCCGAAGAAGATCGAATACGGCATCGGCTTGTTGCGCGCTTCGTACTTCTGGTAATAGATCATTCCGATGTGCTGGAACGGATTGACGATCCCGCCGAGAATCGACTTGCGGTGGATCATGTGGCGGTATACGCCCCAGTTGACCCACGCGCTGTCCGGATCCTTGCAGGCGGTCACGCCGAAAGTGTCCAGATACCGGCCGCCGTCGCCCTCGTGCAGATAGGGCGCCGGGAAGTGGAACAGATTGATGTCGGATCCGGTGAGGATGTTTTCCTTGCACGGGCCGGATGCAACCTGAAGCGGCCGGATCGGATTGTTCATGCGGTTGATGAATTCCTTCATCAAGTCGTTGAACGGCGTGTTCGGATCGAGGCCGATGGCCAGCGCAACGCGCGAAAAATCGTTGTTCCAGCCCTTGCTGATCGGCGAGGCCAGCACCGAAAAGCCGTCCTGGACGCCACGCATTTTCGGCATCAGGGCCATCGGTGCACCGATTTCCGTGATACGCCGTGCAATCGCACCCGCCTCCAGGTTCCAGTCCACTTCCCGCGGGACCGTGATCATTTCGCCGGCTTGCTCACAGGCCTCCATGTATTCACGGAGGTCGTAATACGGATATCCCATTGTCAACTCCTGATTCTGGTCAGACCGAAACTGCCGGACGATCTGATTCTTTTGGAAAACCAAGTCCCGTGCTCCAGTCGGCCAGGATCTTTTCCTGCAGTTCGACCGGATAGCATTGATCGAAGGAAACACGCGGCGGCACTGCGATGCTGCGATCCCAGTCAAGCGGCCAGGTGCAATCGAGAATCAGGGCCGAACCACGCCGGTTCGCGCGCGACTCGGCATCGAGATACGGCGCATCGGCAGCACCGACCGTACGCTGGATCTGCCAGGTATCGCGCCCCGGGCGGCACTTCGTCACCATGGCGTGGAAGACGGACACCGGGTTGGTGACGTCGATGTCGTCGTCGCAGACGATGACGTACGGAATGTTCCGGGTCGCCTCAAGCGTACGGACGATTCCGGCGATCACCTGGGAAAACGCCGTATAGGCGACCTTGGTGCCTACCACCACGGCTGAACCGGCGAGCCACGGGGGGGTGTAGACGCCGCGCACGGGGGTGCCGCGGCGATTGAATTCCTGCCGCAACTGGGTGTCGCAGTCGAGGCTCGACGCGAGATGGATATCGCTGATCGGTACCCCCCAGGTCGAAAACGGCAGCACCGGTTCATTGCGATGCGTGACGACACTGACCTCCCAGACCAGCGCTTCCTGCGTGCGCTCGGTCACGTACCCGAAGGTTCCGGGGAAACCACCGGCCTCCACCGTATTTCCAGGACGCACGACCCCCTCGATCACCATTTCGGCCGTCGCCGGCACGAGCAGGTTCGATTCCTCGCACTTGACCATCTGCATCGGCCCGCGCTGCAGACCGCCAGCCACATCCGCCGGCGGCACCGAATCGCGCCGGCGCTTGAATGCCGCCACCATGGTCGCGACCGGCGAGCCGCCCAGCACGATGGCAAACGGCATCGACGTGCCCGTAGCCAGGTGTCGTGCCCACACCTTGCCCAGCGGCGTATCCGGGCGAATCGATGCGATCAGCTCGTTGGCGCTCCTCACCCGGTGCGGCAGCACTTCCCAGACCAGATAGTTGCTGCGTGGCTCCTGGGCGACGACGAAACCCCAGGAAGAAAGGCAGGGAGCATCATCCTGATCGTGAATCCACGGGGCAGAGAGTGCCGTGAGATCGATCTCCTTGCCCCGCAGGACATTTTCCTTGCAGGGCCCGCTCTTGACCTGCATCGGCTTGACCGTCGCATCGAGTCGGCGCACCACTTCATCGAGCAGGTCGTGATAGGACGCCAACGGATCGAATTCGAGCGCGTGGGCGACTTTCGACCAGAGAAAGCGCGAACCGCGATTCGTCAGACCACCGACGAAACTGGCGCCGGGGATAGCGCTTGAAATGCCGGAAAAACGAATGGCCGGACCACCTCGTTCGGCTACCCGCTGGATGATTGCGCCAGCCTCATATTTCATGTCGACGGCATCGACACAGTTCCGGTACTCACCCGCCTGTTCGAGTTTTTCCAGATACTCCCGCAAATCATAAAAAGCCATGAGTTCCTCTCACCTTGATTATTCGAAAATTCGATCGTGCCCGTCAGGCCCCGTCAGGAGCACTCTTGCGATAGGCTGACTGCGGACTGATATCGATCGCCTCCGGATCGAGTTCCTCCAGTACCTCGATGGTCCACGCATCGGAAACGATGTTCTCCGCCAGATTCTTCAGGACCAGGCGATCTCCGCCGGCGATCGCCCGTTCGGGAGGGCCGATCCTCGCCTTGACGACAAGACGTTCAAACGTATCGATATCGCGGACCTCGACCGTGACCGGCCGCCCGGCGTCGATTTCCTGACGCTGCGATTCGATGTACTCCTCGAGAACTTCATACGTGCTCATGTCCACCTCCCGTACCAGCCTGGCCCTGGAACGCCAGTGTTTTGATTGCAACGGCCAGAAAATTATAAGCAAAATCCGGGCCACTTTTCCGGCTCTACTCAGGTAGAGGTTTTTTCTCTATTGGATCAATAGATTAGAGGAACATGGAGTTGAATGAAACGCTGCAGACGAACAGCAGCAAAACAGCACCATGGAACCTATCGTTTCATTGAAACGTCTCTGTGGAACGTTTCAGCACTGTTCTGGAACGTGAACTGGCAATGCGTGCGCATGCGCATGCACCAGGAGCGGAAGTTCCATACATCCGGACACTGCCATGCGTGGCGCAGCGGCTCCGATGGGCGATGATCGAGGCCGGGATGAGGGCAGCAGCGACGACGAACCGTCCACGTTGCCGCATGCACCCGGCAGCATTCCGGATCAGGGGGCCCGGAGTCGATCAGGGATGAGAAGAACATGAATCGGTTCGCGCAACGGCACGATGCACATCCGGGCCAGCTCATCAGGTGGCGGCACCAGTTGTCCCGGCATGCTGCCGACGTGTTCCGCACCGGTGTGCACCCGCCATGGCAGATTCACTCGCCCGAGCCCGGACCGGGCCCGGGCAAACGGGGGAGCCCGTCTGATCCGGGCGTTACGGCAGGACGTTCTGGCCGCTCATGTAGACGAAGTAGCGACGGAACTTGCCGCCTTCCACGTACCAGAAATTGCAGTTGCTCAAACGGGTCACATTGCCGGCCGCATCTTCCAGATGCACGTTGAAGCGCGCCGAGACGGACTGGTTCTCCTCGTCGGCCGTAACTTCGAAGTCTCCGTGCCATACCTTGTCGTAGCTGGAAAACAGGGTTTCAAACATCCTGCGAATCGCGTCGATTCCGCTGTGCACGGTCGGCCCGGGTTGAACGGTGACCACGCAATCGTCGTGGCAGGTGGCCAGCACCGCCTCCATCGCCTTCTTGTCGACATTCGCGAAATAGGCATTAATGGCCAGATCAATCAGTTCCTGGCGGGTCATCCTGGACATCCTCCATCTCCTTGATTTTCAGCGGGTTGACCTGCGGCAAGCCGTGCCATCAGGCGTCGGTGACGCCATCCACGCCCTGTCGCCTCGACTCGGGCCACATGACATCGACACGTTGGCCTGCCACAGTTCATCCCGGCATTTCGTGCAGCCCATGGGGCATTCGTACTGCCGGGTCACAAAAGGCAGCAGTGACAGTGAACCCGTATTTCCGTAACGAACCGGAATGCGACTATCCAACCGTCGTCTGGAAAGCGAGAAACTCTTTTACAACCACGTCCGGGTGGTCATCGCAGACATAGGCACCACCGGGCACTTCGACCGCACGGGCATCCGGGCGGGCCTGCCGGGCCGCTTCCCACCACGGCCACAGGATGTCGCCCCGCCCGCACATCATCAGGATCGGTGCCTTGACCCGAGCGAAGAACGACGCGAAATCCTGATTGAAAACCGCGACATAGGCCTCATGCCAGCGTTCCCCCGCACGCAGGGTGTCCAGGCATTCGCGGTGACACATTTCCAGAGAGGGCGGATTGTCATCGGGACGCGGATCGAGGTGCGTCACGCGATACCAGATCTTCATGTACTGCGTGCCGTCGGCCTTGAGCACCATGGGATCGATGGCAGTATCGAGCCATTGCCGGCGTTCCTGCGGCGTCAGCACGACCGGACCGATCATCGACAGGGACGCCACCCGTTCGGGATGCACGGCAGCCAGTTCGCAGGCGATGGCTGCGCCCGTGTGGTGCCCGAACGCATGAAATCGCCCGACCCCCAGTTGATCCAGCGCTGCCAGAAGAGTCTCCACGTAATACCGGGTGTCTGGTGCGCACGACGGAAAAAAGGATTGTCCGAAGCCGGGGGTATCCAGTGCGATCAGACGATATTTCCCCTGCAGCCGCACCATCAACTGCTCGAACATCGCCGAAGAACTGGCTGTCTGGTGAAAGAAAACCACTGGAATCTCGCCAGGGCCATCGATGAAGCGATAGTGCAACTGCCCTTCGCTCATATCGAGATAGGCTTTGCGAACGGTCATCGCAATCCCCTCCTCATTCCAGCCCGAGTGATCCGGGATTCATCAGACCTTGCGGATCGACGACTTTCTTCACACCCTCGAGCAATTTCCAGGTGTTCGGGTTGTTGATCGCGTCCTTGAATGGGTAGTATTTTCCGATCTGCAAATGACAGGCACCGAGATCGAAAAACAGCTTGCGCAATTCTTCCCTCAGGCCGAGCACGATCTGCCGGACTTCCGGATTGGCGGCACGCGTCTTCCATTTCTCGGCGAATTCCGGTTCGATGAGACTCAAACGGAATGGCCCGAGTTCGTCCTGCCAGTAAAAACTGGGTTCGATCACGAATTCACTGCCCGAAAAACACGTGAGATAGGACGTGCGGATGTTGTGCCGGTCCATCAGCTCCTTCTTGTCGCGCATGAACTGCTCGGTCGTCTCGCCGGCCGCGACGCTGCGCGACAACGGAAAGAAGCCGTGTACGGGCAGCCAGATTTCCCCCTCATAGCCGAGCAGCACGGTACGCACACTGCCGAATGGTTCGGCACGAAAGGCCACCGGAATCGAATTCTCGAGTTCCATCGCACCATTGGCCAGGCAGATCTCCCGTACCGCCAGCAGAGAGCTGTTGGCCGCATTCTCGTCGATCGCATCCATCGTCACGTGCAACGAATAATTGATGTCGCGCATGATCTTCTTGCCGGACGTCGCGACCTTCATCGACTTCCGCAGGCCTTCTATCATCGAACCCTGGGAGGCCGCGATCTTCAGGAGCTTGGTGAAACCTTCCTTCAGGGTAAAGCCGAGTTTTTCGAATGAACGGTTGTAGTACGGATCGAAGCCGTAACATTCCGACGCGATGCGCAAGCGGGCAATTTCGGTCTGCGCCTTGAGCATCTCGCCGATCGTGTCGAAGCCGAACGAGGCGAAGGCGGTCGCCCGCGGCGAAGTGATCAGCCGCAGGGTCGCATGCGCCTTCAGACCGAAGGCGCCGGTGTCCGCAGTGAACAGGCCGGTGATGTCCGGCCCGAAATGGCGGTAGAAAGGATTGCTGTTGACGTGCGCACCGGAGCCGGTGGTCACGACTTCACCATTGGCCAGGATCACTTTCAGCCCGAGCACGCTCTCGGCCGCGGTGTTGTACACGCCGGAACCGAGGAAGAGACTGTTCTGCGACAGTGCGCCCCCGACCGTCGCGAATTTCCCCGAAAGCGGTCCGAAATACGGTGTCCGCAGCCCCTTCGCCTGGAGCGCCTCGTAGAGGCTCTTCCACGTGCACCCGCATTCGACCGTGACATACATGTCCTCGACGTTGAGATCGATGACCCGGTTCATTCGCTGCATGTCGATCAGGACCGATTCGCGTTCCTGCGGGACATAGCCTCTCGTGTAGGACATGCCACCGCCGCGCGCGACGACCGAATATCCGGCGCGAGTGATTTCGCCGACGGCCTGCGAGAGTTCCTCGATGTTGCCGGGCCGGATGACCAGCTCGGCCGTCTCGGCCGGCTGCCAGCTCAGGTCCTGTGAAAAAAACCGGCGTTCGGCCAGTTGGTCGATGACGTTTCCGCTGCCGAGCAGACGGCGCAGATTTGCCGCCAGCGCTTCTGTCGCAGCATTCTGCAATGTCGCTTCCATTCTGTTGTCTCCTTGTCGATCCGATTTCACGGCTGGACGGATTCCGCCATGACCAGTGCGTCTTCGAGAGAAACGACGTCGCCGTACTTGAGGTCGATATCCCGAAGATTGGCGTCGTGCGCAAAGCCGTCGCGATCCCCACATGCCTCGCGCACGACCACCAGCCTGAAATTGGACTGCAGCGCATCGACTGCCGTCGCGCGCACGCAGCCACTGGTGGAGAAACCGACGACGACCGTCGTATCCACCTCCAGGCTGTTCAGGGTCTCGCGCAGGGCCGTATCGAAGAACGCGCTCGGCACCGTCTTCCGGATCACCAGGTCTTCCGGTCCGGCGGGAATGCGCGGGTCGATTTCCGTGCTGGGTGCGCCCGCGGCGAGTTCATCGAGCACCGGCAGCTTTTGCCGGAAGACACTGGCCTCGCATCCGTGGGCATACGCATTCACCGTGTAGACGATCGGCCAACCGCGTCGGCGAAAGACCCGGATCAGCCGATCGATGGCCGCGATCTGCGTGTGCGCGGCCATGCCCAGCGGAGAGGACGGTTCGGTGAAACCGCGAATCGCGTCGACGACGATGAGCGCCGGCTTCTGTCCGAAACCGGTCCGGGTACTGGATAGTGTTGCCATGGCGTTCCGCGCAGGCGATGTCCCGCACCGGGATATCGCCTGACCGTCGCAAATGATTTACTGACCCGCGGCTTCCAGCTTGCCCAGCGTCACGTCGGACGCCTTGATCGGGGTGTTGGTCTTCCAGGACGGGTGGGACAGGAAGATCGTGGCATGCCGCCGCTTGAAGTCGATCGTATGTCCCTGGGTGGTGGCAATCGTCATCGTTCCGTCCTCACCCTTGATCGGACGCGCATTGAACTGCAGCCACTTCCAGAAATCGCCCTTGCGATCGTAGGCCTCCCCGTAATAGATCCGCAGCGTCTCGGTGTCCATGTAGATGATCTTGCGGCTGTACGGATGCTCCTCCGGCGGAATGGTCTCGATCACGTGGACTTCACGAGGTTCGTAGCCGTCCTTGGGATTCCAGTGCGGAGGATTCTGGGTATCGATGGCCGGATACTCCTCTGGCGTCCCCTTCTTCGATTCGTCCCAGGCGACGCGGCCATGCGTGACAGCCAGCACCCAGCGTTTGCCGAGATACTTGAAGCCACGGTACCAGCTGGGACGCGCGTTCCAGATCTCGAGGTCGTCGTTCAGCTGATCGGTACCGCCGATGGGATCCATCCACGCGCCCCCGGGAAGCCGACGGGTCCGTCGGGCACTCTTGATGTATACCCAGCTGTCCTCGACCTGCGGACTATCGTAGCGGATGGTGAACGTCCCAAGGCCGCGGATATCCTGCGGATAGATGGCAAAGAGCAAGGTGCGCGAAAATTCCGTGCCATCACCATCGACAGGAACGTTTTCTCCTGTCAACCGATTCTTCATGAAGTAACGCAGGAAATACCAGTGCTGTCTGCGCTCCACCCCCTTGTCCTGGTCAACGAGCAGATATGTCCACCGGCGGAAGTCCATCACCTGCCCGACAGGTGATGCATAATAGAAATTCCAGACCAGCTTCTCCGCATAATTCGGATCATCCGGATTGGCATCAGGAAAGGGCACGCCCGCCTTGTATCCGGTGACCTCGTTCGTCGCCGGATCATATTTCACTTCACCTGAATATTTTTTTGTTGCCTCGATCATTCTCGGATCGAGACCGATCGGCTCCGATGAACGCAGATCGATCGTCATTCCGTAGTCACGGATCTGCATTTCCATCTTTTCGGGAATCATGCTGCCGATCGGCTTGCCCTCGAACGTCTCGTTCTTGAGGCTGTCGAGATTGGCTTTGCTGATGACGGTGCCGGCCGGAACTTCCGCAGCCAGCGGGTACCCGCCATGGACAAACGCCAGCGATGTCAGGACGACACCAAGGCGGATTTTGTAACGCATCTCTGTTCCTCCCCTGAAGCGTTTCTCAAAACTGCCGCGTAACGCGGATGACTGCCTGGTTGTTATGCGCCATATATCCCATCAGGCCGGCACCCCGCCCTGATTCAACCCACTCGAAAGTGTTGGGATCGATGTACTTGCTCTTCTGGTTTCCACTGGCAAAAAACAGATCAAGTTCGGCCCGGACGCGCCAGTGATCGCCGATCACCCACTCGACCGACGGAATGATGAAACCGCCTCCGTTGCTTACGTCCCAGCCCGCCGCCAGTGTCGGATTGATCCGGTCATTGCTGTAGTTCATCGCCAGGATGCCGGTCACGATCGCCGAGTCCCGCGACTTGCTCCGGCTCCAGAAGGCCAGCTGGACGATTTCATCCGACTTCTTGAAACCAAGAATCCGGGTGTTGAACACCTGAACCGAGGCGAACGACGGCCGGCTGGTCCCGATGAGCCGGGTCAGATCGACGGTCTTGTCCATCCGGAACATCGTCGTAAGCTTGTCTTTCTGGATGATTCCGAAAGCGCCGGGCAGAATGTTGTAGCCAAAACGACCGCCCTGCTGCAGGCCGTAGTTGAACGATGCGTTCTTCTGGAAAACGATCTCGGTCGAGAATACGGCATCGGCCCAGTCTGAATACCCCGAGGCGGTAAGGCCGAGAATATTGGTCTTCGGGAAGATCCAGTCACCGAACTGCGCCTGCACTCCGTCGGGCTGATAAGGATTGAATGCAACACCACAGTTTTTCGGCGTCTGACGGAAAGAACTGAAAGCGCCCGCACTGCCTGCACCCTGGTACAGATACTGCAGATTGGCACCACAAGGATTGAAGACGGGATCATTATTGAAGGTACGCAACGCGGCAACCGAATAGTTGATTCCGCCAAGCTGACCCTGCCAGCGCACCCCGCCCGTCACGTCGCGGACATTTGCACCCTTGCTGCGATAGTTGTAGTCGGTTGCATAGAAGAAGCTGGCGCCTTTGGCCGGCTGCGACGCCCAGCGTCCGCCGGCAATATCGAAGGTATTGCCGATATCCTCGTCCCGATCGACACCTGGACGTACGAACATGTCCAGCGAACCATCCGCCTCGGGCACCTGGACGGTGACCCGGGCGGTAATCAGGGGTTTGCGCAGTTCTTCGTTTTCCGGCTCGAGGAAGGAACGCCAGCGATAATCGAAACCATGGACGATATCGAGTCCGCGGAAGAAGTCCGTTTCGCCCCAGACAATCTGCTGGCGCCCGAACTTGACCTTGATGCGTTCACTGAGATCAGCCTCTCCCCAGAGTTCGCGCAGATCCCCCCGGTTATAGTTCTCCATGATTCCGCCAATGCCGCCACCGCCTTTGGTGGTGAATACATCGGCGATCGAACCCGTACCGGGAAAAGGATTCGGCGCCCTTTCGAGAGACTTCAGATAACTCGTCCGATATTCCCTGTCCAGACGCCCGATCGCCTTGAAGCGAAGATTCGATGCCGGCAACCAGTCGGCGTCCAGCAACACGGAACCGCGCACCATGGACAGCTTGCGACCGCTGTTCGGGCGTTCCGGCTGATCCTGAAGATTGGCCGAAACCCAGCCACGAACATAGCCACCCAGACGGACCGTCGGCTCATCATAGTCATATTCGTCTGCATATCCGGTCGTTGCCGTCAGTGAGGCAACGGCGAACACGAGACTGCTGAACAGCGTCGCACTCCCCAATCTGTCAGTACTCACCATTTCTGCTTCTCCTCTCCCTGTCGTCAGTCAAATACCACCTGTCACACGAACTTCATCGCTGGGCCTCGAGCATCCCCGATACGGCTGCCGGTTGTCGGAACTCCGGCTTTTGATTGAAGATGAATGCCGGCTTCCAGACGACGACCAGCGATGGCATGAGCAACAGCGAGGCTGCGGATGAAACACACAACCACAACGCCATCAACAGCCCCATTTCCGCCTGGAAGCGAATGGAAGAAAGACTCCAGATCACGACACTGATGATCAAGGTGGCCGCCGTGATCAGCACGCCCCTGCCGGCACTGAGCAGCGAATAATCGAGCGCCTGATCAAGAGTTCTGCCCTTCTTCAGTTCTTCCCGGATGTGATCGACGATATAAAAGGAATAATCGACACCCAATCCGATTCCCAGGGCGGCAATCGGCAGGGTGTTGACATTCATGCCAATCCCTTTCCAGGCCATGAAGCTGAAAGTCAGGGTATTGGACAGCAGCACGGGCACCATGAAAAACATGCCCGCCGACAACGAGCGATAGGCGACTGCACAACAGGCAACCAGCACCAGCAATGCCAGCGCAATACTCTCGATCTGCTTGGCCAGAATGATCTCGTTCACGGCCGCCAGTACGCCGACCAGCCCGCCGGCCAGTTGCAGATGAACCGGACTGTCCGGGTGGGCAGCCACGAATTCCTGGACACGGGAAATTGCAGTGCGGATCGTCTCCCCCTGGTGGTCCCGGAAGAACAGGGTGACGGCACCATCCTTGTATTGCGGATCGACCAGCCGATCGATGTCGCCGGGATCCGTACCGGAGGTGTAGAGATAGAGAATTTCCCCGTTGTCGGCCTGTGTGAGGCCGAACTCCTCGTAACGCGGATTCCCTTCCCGGATGATCCGGTTCATCATCGGCACGAAGTCGGCCAGCGACAGGGACGCACCGACTTCGGGCTGGCTCTCCATGAACTTCTGCAGGGAGGCCATCGTCGCGAGCGCTTCCGGGCTTTTCAGGGAGTCCATCCCGGCACCGGAGACCACGACGAACATGCGATCCGTGCCCGGGAAGAATTCGTTGATCCGCGCCGCGTCCCGGTTGTAGCTCGATTCGCTCCAGAGAATGGGTGAACCGGGATTGGCATCACCTACCTTGAGGTTGAACGCATAGATCGCGGACAGGATGAAAATGATCCCGGCCACGAACACGACCGTGTAACGGCTGCGGCTCGACGCAATCGTCGAACAGGCCTGCAGCAGGCGACGCATCGGCCGCTGCAGATCGAAGGGGTGTGCATAGCGCCGCGGGTTGCGGATCCAGGACAGCAGCACCGGCGTCAGGATGCAGGCACTGAATGCGATGGTCGCGACCCAGACGGTCCCGATGATCGACACTTTCTGCAGCAGCGGAATCGGCGTCAGGATGACGACCAGCATGCAGCCGGCATCCGCCACGACCCCGAGGATTCCCGGTTTGAACAGGGCGCGCATCGCGGCGCGGGCTGCTGCAATCGAGCCGACGCTGCCGTCGGCCAGTTCATCGTCGTAGTGAATGACCAGCTGGACCGAATGCGAAATCGCGCGGGCCGTGATCAGGAAGGCGACGACGATCACGAGCGGATCGAGATGAAAACCCAGCAGGCGTGCGGTGCCCAGCGCCCAGATCGCACTGACGACACCGGCAACCATCGGCAGAATCGTTCCACGCCAGGTTCTGGCGGTGAAGAAAAGAAGAATGACGAGCGCCGCGATCGTAGCGAAGAAAATCCGGCCGGTTTCCGGCAGATACTCGTTCACCCAGCCATAGAGGATCGGCTCCCCGACCACCCGCACCGAAACGCCGTCGCCCTCGACCGAACGGGCAATTTCACCGATCTGGGAGAAGATCCGGTCATAACGGATCTCGTTGTCGTAGAAATCGACCGTGACCAGTGCCGCCTTCAGGTCACGCGAGACATATGCGCCGTACACCATCGGGTTCTGCAGGACCGACTCGCGCAATTGCCGGATGCCTTCCGCACTGTCCGGAATATCCGGCCACATCAGGGGCCGGATATCGATGTCATCGGTCGAAGCCCGCACCTCCTTCATTTTTTTCGATGCGAGCGAAATGATCTGGAACTGGTTGACCGCATCCACCATCTGCAGATCATTCGTCACTTTCCGGATGCGGGAGAGCGTCTTTTCGGTGAAAATATCGCCCTCTTCGACCTCGAGCATGATGCTGACGAGATTCGAACTGCCAAACGTCTTCTTGAATTCTTCGTGTACCTTGATATAAGGATGATTCAGCGGCAGGAGATCACTGAATACCGTCCGTATCTCGACCTTTACGGCAAGAAATGCCAATGCGGCCGTCGCCAGGAGGATGGCGGACAATACCGCCACCCGATAGGAAATACAGAACGCGACGAGACGGACAACGAAACCTTTTTCCTCTCTGATCGACTGCATTATTCTGGTCTCACCGGAAAGAGGTTAGTTTTCCCTCTCCGGAAAATCCGGAGAGTGTCTGGCCGGCGAGATAAATGATTCCCCCGCTGCCCGTCGCGTCCATATGCCAGGTGTAATCACCGGCCACCGCCAGCGCATCACGCCAGGCATCCGGACCGGGAGCGGAAATCAGGAAGGTCCCCTGATCGCCGACGATGAACCAGCGATCCTGATCGTGCGTCACGCCGAACAGATGCTCGCGGGTTCCTGATCTCGCCTCTTTCCAGGACGCACCCTGATCGTGCGAAACCAGGATCACCCCCTCCAGGCCGACCGCCACCACCATTCCGTCACGCGCGATCTCGATGCCCATCAGACTGCTGTCGCGCGGCGATGCAATGTCTTCCCAATGCAGGCCGTCGTCCCGGGAACGGCGCGTCTTGCCGAATTCGCCCACCAGGATCACGAGTTCGTCCTGGAATGCGATATCGTTCCAGGCCACGTCCTCGTCACGGCCCAGGTTGCTCCAGTGCTGTCCGTGATCCGTGGTCCTGGCCACGAGACCGAATTCACCGACGACCCAGGCAACTCCGCCTGGTGCCGTGCGTATCCGAATGTATTTCTGGCGCTCGATGTTCTGCGGCACGTTTTCCAGCCGCGCCCAGGTCAGGCCGCCGTCTTCGGTAGCCAGAACGGTGCCGGCATTGCCGACCACCAGCGCGCGCTTGTCATCCCAGGCGGCGATCGACTGAAGATTGGCCGTCGTTCCGCTGGGCTGCGCCATCCAGCTGGCTCCGCCATCGCCGCTGCGCACGATCTTGCCGCCGCGACCGACGGCCCAGAGCACATCCGGAGAGGGGGCCTGTATTCCGTAGAAGGCATCTCTCGCGCTGATGACCGGAACCGGAAGACTGGTGCCGCCGGTGTCCGGCTTGATGAAGATGCCGGCATACAGCAAGGCGCCGATGATGACGAACGGCATCAGCGCAGAGACGGTCTGCAGAAGTTTTCTCATTGGCCGGGGCCTCCTCTCAAATCATTACTGCTCACGGGCGTCCTGGTTTTTCTTCTTCCCGTCCTGCAACGCCAGCCACCGGCTGCTGCGACCCCCGACCGGCTGTCCGAGCAGATCCCCGACGAATGCCACTGCCCTTTTCAGCTCCTGAAGATCGATACCGGTGTCGTACCCGCAGCCCTCGAACAACACGACCAGATCCTCGGTGGCGACATTGCCTGCCGCACCCGGTGCGAACGGACAACCGCCGATGCCGCCGATACTGGCGTCGAACTTGCGGATCCCGGTCTGAAGAGCTGCCCAGGCGTTGGCCAGACCCAGCGCCCGGGTGTCGTGCAGGTGCACGGAAATCGACCTGGCATCCCACTCTCCGACACAACGGCGCAGCAGTTCGAACACCCCGGTCGGAGCCGCCGCACCGATCGTGTCGGCGATCGTGACTTCCTGTGCACCGGCAGTGAACATGCGCTCGCCCAACGCCAGCACCACGTCCGGATCGACCGGCCCTTCGAACGGACAATGGAAGGCCACGGCCACGTAGGCCTTGGCGCGAATGCCCTGTTCACGGGCCTGGACAATGGTCTGTTCGCAGACCACCGTTGCTTCTTCCAGCCCCATGTTGATGTTGCGCCGGTTCATCGTCTCGGTCGCCGACAGCACGAGAGCGACCTCGCCCACCCCGGCCCGAACCGCACGTTCCAGGCCGCGGAGGTTGGGTACCAGCGCGGAGTACGCGATCCGCCCGGGTGCCGGCAAGCCGGGAAACAGCTCATCGGCATCGGCCATCTGGGGAACGGCACGAGGGGACACGAAACTGGTCGCCTCCATGGCCCGGATGCCGCTGTCGACCAGCGCCTGCGCGAGCCGAAGCTTGTCCTGCAGGGAGACCGCCACTTTCTGGTTCTGCAGTCCGTCACGCAGGCCCACTTCGTTGATCAGCACGGATCCGCTCATCGGCTCAGACCTCGGCCACCTTGCGCATCCAGCGCTCGAACACCGGCTGGCGCGGGGGATCGAACGACGTGTCCTCCTTGCAGCGTGCCTTCAGTTCCTCGATCGTTCCGCCGCGATCGAACAGACCGATTTTTCCGCGCTCGGCCCTGAGCGAGTTGCGCAGCGCCTCCGTGGCCGCCGGATCGACGCTGCCGTCCGCCCGGATCACCACCCCGTAGGCGCGCGCGCCCTCGGCCGTGGCCAGTCCGCAGGCCACGTCCACCGCCACTTTTTCCGCTTCCCGCGCCAGCGGATCGCCCCAGCCGCCACCGCCCCAGGTATTGAAGAACAAGGTATCGCCGGGCTCGACCACGACCCGATCACACTTGGCCGGTATCCGCTCTTCGCTGCCATCGACACGCCGCAGGATCTTCGACGAGCGCCCGCCGGGCCGGCCGCCATTGACCCCCCACGGGTGAGTCAGCCAACGGTCATCGTGAATCGAGATTTCGCCGGGCTCGAGGAACTGGTAGCCGACCCGCACACCGTTGCCGCCGCGATGCAGGCCGGCGCCGCCGCTGTCCGGAATGACCGTGCATTCGACAATCCGCAGCGGGAAATAGCTCTCCAGATATTCATTGGGGACGTTGGTGAACGACGGCCACAACGAGTGTCCGTCCGGCCCGTCGCCGGCCGGACGCCCCGGGATGCCGCCAAACCCGATCTGATAGAGCTGGAACCAGTCGCCGTTGCGGTCGTAGCCGGAGTACATGATGTGCGGGCTGTCGGAAAAACCGGCGGCACACAGCGCATCGGGCGATCCCTGGCCGAGCAGCCCGCCCATGATGTCGAAAATGCGCCCGAGCAGATGGGTGCGGCAGGACAGTGCGGCCGGTCGCACCGGCTTGAGGATGGTTCCCGATGGAATATTGACTTCCACCAGGTCGTAGAAACCATCGTTGAAGAGGATCTGCGGATCGAAGATGTTGATGAAGAATGCTCCGAGGAACATCTTGAACATCTCTTCGTTCAGCAGGAAATTGACGGACGAGATCGACTGCGGATCGGTGCCGGCAAAATCGAATTTGGCGATGTCGCCTTCCCGCCACAGGGTGCAGGCGATCTTGTATGGCCCCATGCCGAGGCCGTCATCATCGATGTAGTCCTCGAAATACGCCTTCTGTTCCGGCACCACCATCCTGATGATGGCGCTCATCGCGGTCCGGTTGCGCTCGAGCATGTCCTGCATTGCCGAGATGAAATTGTCCAGGCCGAAGCGCAGGATCATTTCCCGTACGCGCCGCTCCGCCAGCCGCAGGCCGGCGATGATCGCGTTGAAGTCGGCGCGGTTCCAGTCGGAGACGCGCGAATTGCGCAGAATCAGCTCGAGAATCTCGTGATTGACCTCGCCGCCGCGAATGATCTTGACCGGCGGGATCTGGATGCCTTCCTCGAAGATCTGGCGCGCATCGGTCGGCAGACTCCCCGGCACCTTGCCGCCGACATCGGTCATGTGACCGAACATCGCGGTCCAGCTGACGATCCGGCCATCATGGAAGATCGGCATCAGCAGCAGCCAGTCGTTCAGGTGGCTGACCGCCCCGTTGCACGAATACGGGTCATTCGTCAGGAAGACATCGCCTTCTTCGATCGTGCCGTCATAGCCTTCGATGAAGCCGTGGATGAAGGAGCCGAACTGACCGACGACCATCCTTCCTTCGTGATTGGCGATCATCGGAAAGGCATCGTGCTGCTCGCGAATGCCCGGTGACATCGCGGTACGAAACAGCACGGCATCCATTTCCGCACGCGCGTTGCGCAATGCGTTCTCGATCAGGTCCAGGGTGACGGTATCGACCTTGACGTATTCGAATGCCGCGGAATTGGTTTCGATAATCTTTGCTGGCATGGCGGATTCCTCTGGATGGCTCAGGCGTTCGGACGGATCAGGATGTTTCCGACCGCATCGATTTCCGCCTGATGTCCCGGCAGGATCAGGGTCGTGGCATCCGCCTGCATGACGATCGCCGGTCCCGGGATGCGGTTCCCGTGCTGCAGCCTGGCGCGATCGAATACCGCTGCCTCGCAATCGGCTCCCTCGAAATAGATCGTCGTGTCGCCGATCTTTGCCGCCGCCGGATCGGCCGCTCCCCTGGCGATCAACTCCGGCCGTACCAGCGGATCCGGTCCCTGCACGATCACCCGCATCGTCACGACCTCATGCGGCAGGGTCAGTGCAAAGGTGTAGAGCTTCGTGTGCTGCTCGTCGAAGCGACGGCCGATTTCGGCCAGTCCCCCGCTCGTCAGGTCCTCCGGCGAGATATCGATGGTCAGCTGGGTTCCCTGGCCCCGGTAGCGGACATCGATCTGGTAGCCGACTTCCTGCAATCCGGCGGCGACTCCTTCGGCTTCGAGCGTTTCGCGCGCCACGGCGCGAAGATCGTCGAACATCGCCTTGATTTCCGCATCCGACGTCTCGTCGAACCGGCGGATGTACGTGCGCGATGCTTCGTCGCGCAACCGGGTCGTCGCCGCCCCGTACGCGCACAGGACACCGGGAGCCGGTGGAATGATGACGGGCCAGGATCCGAGCAGACGGCCCAGCGCATTGGCATGCAACGGTCCGGCTCCACCGAAGGCGATCAACGCGAAATCGCGCGGGTCGTAACCCTGCTCGACCGAAACCAGGCGCAGGGCGCCGAGCATGTTTTCGTTGACGATGTCGTAAATGCCTTCGGCCGTGTCCTTGAGCGATTTTTCCAGCGCCGGAGCGATCGTCTCCACCGCCTTCGCGGCCAGATCCGGGTCGATCTCCATGTCTCCGCCGAGCCGCAGCGCCTTCGGCAGGTACCCGAGGACGACGTTGGCATCCGTCACCGTGGGCTTGTCACCCCCCTTGCGATAGGCGGCCGGACCGGGCTCGGCGCCGGCGCTTTGCGGGCCGACGCGCAGGGCCCGGGTCAATTCGGGCACATAGGCGATCGAGCCGCCGCCGGCACCGACCGTGCGCACATCGATGGACGAGATCCGCACGGTCACGTCGGCGACCCGGGTTTCGCGCCGGGCCTGTGCAACGCAGTTCTGGATGAGCGCCACGTCGGTCGACGTTCCCCCCATGTCGAAGGTCAGCAGGTTGCTGAATCCGGATTGCCGTGCCACCCAGAGCGCGCCGGAGACGCCACCCGCCGGGCCGCTCATCAGAAGGTTGACCGGCGCGATGCTGGCCGAGTCCAGGGCCGACAGGCCGCCGTCGGAACGCAGGACGTGCAATTGGTGTCCGGGCGATTTCCGGTCCAGTTCCCGGCGCAGGTTCTGCAGATAGCGCGAAACCACCGGGCGGATGTAGGAGTTGACGACCGTGGTTTCAGTGCGCTCGTATTCGGCCATCTCCGGAATCAATTCCGAGGAAATCGAGACCGGAATACCGGGCAGGACGGATTCGGCCAGTTCACGCACCCGCCTCTCGTGGGCATCGTTGGCGTACGAATTGATCAGGCAGACGGTGAGCGCCTCGACATTGCGGTTCTTCAGTCCGCCCAGCGCGGCGACGAGTGCGTCTTCGTCGAGTGCCGTGACGATCTCTCCGCGGGCATCCACGCGCTCGTCGGCCTCGATGGTCAGATCGAGCGGAGCCAGCAGCGGCCGCTTGTTGAAGATCACCCAGCCGCCGAGACCTCCCGGAACGAAGGAGCGGGCGATCTGCAGAACCTGGCGGTAGCCGCGGGTCGTGACGAGGCCGACCCGCACGCCGGAATTGGTCAGAACCGCATTGGTCGCCACCGTGGTGCCATGCATGACGTGGCCGATGAGCGCCGGATCGACACCCGACTGCGCGCAGATGCGGTCGATTCCATTCAATACGCCGATGGACGGATCCGAAGGTGTGGAAGGCACCTTGGCCGAATGCAACTCACCGGTCGCTTCATTGATCAGCAACAGATCCGTAAAAGTGCCGCCGACGTCGACACCGAGCCGATAACCGGAACCGACCTCACCACTCATGCTTTGCTCCTTGCATTCATCTCTTCCGTTTTTCGATTTGCAGTCATTTATTGAATGGCGCCCTGTTTGCGCAATGCCTCGATCCGGCCGACGTCGTAATCGAGCAGCTCCCGCAATACCTGCTGCGTATGCTCGCCAAGGAAAGGGGGAGGATTGAACCGGGTGGGATCGACGCCTTCCAGTTTCACGGGAGAACCAGGCATTTCCACCTTTTCTCCGGACTGGAGTTCGATTTCGACCACCATGTTCCGGGCACGAACCTGCCGATCGGACAATGCCTGTCCGAAATCGTTGACCGGTGCACACGGAATGCGGGCTGCCTGCAGGCGTTCGAGCCAGTTCTCGGCGGTATCGCGCAGCAATTCTTCCTGGACGATCGAATTGATCCGGTCGCGATCCGGAAAGCGTCCGGGCTGGGTCCGGTATTTCTCGGCTTTCAGTTCTTCCCGGGGAATCACGTCGAGCAGCTTCTGATAAAAGCCGTCCCCGATGCAGGCAATGATGATGTAGCCGGTCTGCGTGCGAAAGGAGTTGTACGGAACATGCACGAAATGCCCGTTACCAAGCGGCTCGGGAATCAGCCCGGACATCAGGTGCATCGTCGCCATGTAATTCAGCAACGAAATCTGGACGTCCAGCATCGAAATATCGAGATGCTGGCCGCGTCCGGTTTTCTCGCGGGCGACCAGTGCGGCCAGAATTCCGATCGCACCGAACAGGCCGCCGCCGAGATCGCCGATCGGAATGCCGGCACGCAGCGGTTCGCCGCCTTCATACCCGGTGATCGACATGCCGCCGCCCATGCCCTGCACGACCTGGTCGAAAGCCGGGCGGTGCGGCTCGGGTCCGGTTTCGCCGAAGCCGGTGATCGAACAGGTGACGATCCGGGGATTGATCGCCGCCAGCGTCGCATGATCGATGCCGAGCCGCTGTGGCACACCGACGCTGAAATTGTCGATGACGACGTCCGCAACCGCCACCAGATCGTAGAAGACCTTGCGCCCCTCTTCCGACTTGAGGTCGATGCAGACGCTCTCCTTGTTCCGGTTCAGACTCAGGAAATACGCACCCATCCCCTGCCGCGAATACTCCGGCACCCCGGCGAGGAGCTGGCGCGTGCCCTCACCGGCTCCAGGCGGTTCGACCTTGATGGTTCTCGCCCCCAGATCGGAAATGATCAGGGCACCATATGGTCCGGAAAGCATGTGCGTCAGATCCAGCACGAGAATGCCTTCGAGCCCTTTCATCCCGGCGTCTCCCCTTGAACAGCCCAGCAATCGACCTGTTCATTCAAGCAAGGAGCGTGCCATATCGCCGAAAATGCGCTTTCGTCCTTCTCTCCCTGATCTGCCGAACGCTTGACAGGCGTTCGGAGAGAGCGCTAGGGTGTTTCTTGAAACAGGATTGAAACAATAAATACGTCTCTGAAACACCTGCATCCTTTTTGTTCCGGATGACCAGCCCGATCTGCTGCAATGCAGCAGCCAATGGTGCCGGCCGATCCGTGGAGACCTGCCGATGAGTCTGCCCCCCCTGAAACGCAAACCGAGAATCTGCATCATTGGCTACAAGAGCCTCAGCCAGCTCGCGCACGTTGTCATTCCGGAATATGAAGATCGTGCCTCGTTCACCGTGATCGACGTGCTCTTCAGCAAGGCACTCGAGACAGCACACCAACTCGAGCGGGACGGTGCCGTGGACGTGATCATCAGTGCCGGTGGCAACGCCGCCTACATCCGCAACAGCATCAAGCTGCCGGTGGTCGCCATCAAGATCACCGGTTTCGACATCCTGCGGGCACTGCTCAAGGCGCGCGCGATCTCCGACAACATCGGCGTCGTCACCTACCTGAACCCGATCCCCGAGCTCGACGACGTCAAGGAAATCTTTCGTCTGAACATCGTGCAGAAAACGTACTGCACGCTCGACGACGCCGCGATCAGCGTGAAGACGCTGGCACGCGAGGGCTACCAGGTGGCGATTGGTTCAAGCGTCGTCATGGACCAGGCCGAGCGCAACGGCGTGCATGGCGTACTGATCTACTCGCTGGATGCCGTGCGCCAGGCGCTCGATGATGCTCTCGAGATCGCGCGCTTCGCGCAGCTCGAGGCGGCACGCTACGATCAGTTGAACAACATGCTGTTCAATCTGCGCGAGGCAGTGCTGGCGATCGACATGCATGGTCGCATCACGGCGATCAACCCGGCGATGGAGAGACTGCTCTCCAGCACCCGGCAGCGGGCCATCGGCAGCGCCATCGGCATCATCGCCCCCGACCTGGCCAGCGTCACCAATCCGGCGGCGGACAGCACGATGGAGCCCGATCAGGTCGTCCAGATCGGCCAGGTGACCTGCATCGCCAACTGGACGCCGCTCAGCGAAGATGGCGTACGCACCGGCGGCATCCTCACCTTGCAGGAAGCCAGTGCGATCCACCGGGCGGATACCAGTATCCGTACGCAACGCCGCAGCCGCCAGCTCACCGCACGTTACCGCTTTTCCGACCTGACCGGGAATGCGCAGCCGTTCACGGTCGTCAAGCAAGCGGCCGCGCGGTACGCGAGAACGGACTCGACCATCCTGATCACCGGAGAAAGCGGTACCGGCAAGGAGTTGTTTGCCCAATCGATCCATAACGCCAGCGCACGACGAAATTATCCGTTCGTCGCCATCAATTGCGCAGCTTTTCCGGAAACCCTGCTCGAAAGCGAGATCTTCGGCTACGAGGAAGGCGCTTTCACCGGCTCGCGCAAGGGCGGAAAGCCCGGCCTCTTCGAGGCTGCTCACACCGGCACGATTTTCCTGGACGAAATCGGCGACATGCCCCTGTCGCTGCAGTCACGTCTGCTGCGTGTGCTGCAGGAAAAGGAGGTCACCCGGCTGGGCAGTACCCAGCCGGTGTCCGTGAACGTGCGGATCATCGCCGCAACGCACCAGTCGCTGACCGACCGGATTGCCCAGGGCCTTTTCCGTGCCGACCTTTTCTACCGGCTCAACATCCTGCATCTGGATGTCCCGCCGCTGCGCGAGAGGCCGGCAGACATTGCGCCGCTCGCCCTGCGGCTGCTTCACGTCTACGCGAACCGGCTCGAATCCAGCATCTCGGTGGAAGCGGTGCTGGAGGCGATGCTTCCGGTGTTCCGGGCGTATCACTGGCCCGGCAACGTACGCGAACTGGAAAACATCTGCGAACGACTCGCCGTGATCTTCGGCGACTATCCGCATCATCCCGAGATCGAAGTCACCTCCCTGAAGCCGGATTTTCCCGAACTGTTTGCGCAACAGGATCCACCCTCTCGGGCGGCGGAACCTGCTGATCCCGGTGAACGCGCACAACCGTTCGACACTCCGGACATGCCTGATCAGGAACGGATCCGGCAGGTGCTGGCGGAAGTCAACAACAACCGGAACCTGGCGGCACGCAAGCTCGGCATCAGCCGGACGACCCTCTGGCGGCGGATGCGCGAGGCGGAAACCGATCGGGCCGACGCTCAGGGCTGGGTCCGCTGATACAGCGGCAGCACGCGCTGCGAATACTCTTGGAGATCGCGGATGCGGTTTTCCGCCGACGGGTGCGTGCTCAGAAACTGCGGTCCGCCCGAGCCGCCCGCCTTCGCCGCCATCTTCTGCCACAGCGTGACCGCGGCGCGCGGATCGTAGCCGGCGCGGGCCGCGATCTCGACGCCGATGCGATCGGCTTCGGTTTCCTGCAGGCGGCTGTGCGGCAGGCCGAAGAAAGTGCTGTAGAACACATTGCCGAGATCGCTGCCGACGCTGCCCGCTCCGAGCACGGCGGCGGCACCGGTGATCAGCACCTGCGCGCCGACCTGTTGCGACGCCCGCTCACGCGCGTGCTCACGCAGTGCGTGGGCGATCTCGTGCCCGAGCACCGCGGCGATTTCGGCGTCGCTCAGATCGAGCCTGGTCACCAGCCCGCTGTAGACGCCGATCTTGCCGCCGGGCATGACCCAGGCATTGATGTCCGGCGAATCGAAGACGTTGACTTCCCAGTTCCAGTTGCGCGCATCCGGACGGAAAGCCGTGCTGGCCGGGATCAGCCGCGTCGTGATCGCGCGCACGCGCCGGGTCAGCGCCGCATCCACGTTCAGCTTGCCTTTCTCGCGCTGTTCCTGGACCACCTGCACGTAGGCTTTCTGCGCTTCCTGCTGCATCTGCGCTTCGGAGATCAGCACCGACATCTGCTGTGAACGCGACACGCCGATCGCGCCCGGACTGGTGGTCTGCACGGTCGTGCAGGCCGTGACGGACATCAGCAGCGATATGCACGCAGCTGACCGGAACCGGCGCCCCGTGCGCAGCATCGTTTTCTTCATGACGGATCTATCCAGCTCATCAGGTCGCGGTACCCATCCGGTCACGGCATCAGCCGCCTGCCGACGTTTCACGCAGCACTCCCCCACATCCCCGATTGCAGCACCGCGGCCGTGGTGACCGCGGCGCGGGCGATCCGGAAGATGTCGCCGCCGCTTCTGCCGCGCGCGGTGTTCAGTCCGTGCTTCGGAATGCTCCTCCGATGCGCGGCGTTGCCACCTCGACCCCGGCATTCTGTCCGCGATCGCGCAGCGCATGATCGATCAGTACCAGCGCCAGCATCGCCTCGGCAATCGGCACCGCCCGGATGCCGACGCAGGGATCATGCCGCCCGTGCGTCTGCACGACGGTCGGCGCACCATCGAGATCGATCGAGCGGCGCGGCAGCCTTATGCTCGACGTCGGCTTGATCGCCAGTTCGACGACGATCGGCTGACCCGTCGAGATGCCGCCGAGCACGCCACCGGCATGATTCGACGCAAAGCCTTCCGGCAGCAGTTCGTCACCGTGCTCGCTGCCCTTTTGCGTCACGCAGGCGAAGCCGGCGCCGATCTCGACCCCCTTGACGGCGTTGATGCCCATCATCGCATAGGCAAGGTCGGCGTCCAGCTTGTCGTAAAGCGGCTCACCCAGTCCGACCGGAACGCCGTCAGCGACCACGCGCACCCGTGCGCCGCAGGAGTCGCCGGCACGGCGCAGCGCATCCATGTACTCCTCGAGTTGCGGCACCACGGCAGCATCCGCCGCGAAAAAGGAATTCTTCGCCACTTCATCCCGATCGGTGACCGGAATCGGGATCGGACCAAGCTGGGTCATGCAGCCGTGGATGTCGGTGCCATAGCGCTCGCGCAGCCATTTGCGTGCGATCGCGCCCGCCGCGACGGCCGGCGCCGTCAGGCGCGCCGAGGAACGCCCGCCGCCGCGCGGATCGCGGATGCCGAATTTCTGCCAGTAACTGTAATCGGCATGTCCGGGGCGGAAAGTGCGCGCGATCTCCGCGTAATCGCTGCTGCGCTGATCCTCATTGCGGATCAGCAGTGCGATCGGCGTGCCGGTCGTGTGCCCTTCGAACACCCCCGACAGGATCTCGACGCGATCGGATTCACGCCGCTGCGTGACATGACGCGAGGTTCCGGGGCGACGCCGGTCCAGATCAGGCTGGATGTCCGCTTCCGACAGCGCCATTCCCGGCGGACAGCCATCGACAATGCAGCCGATCGCCGGACCATGCGATTCACCGAAGGTCGTGACCCGAAAACAGTGACCGAAAGTGCTGCCCGACACGATGGCGGCTCCTCAGAACGTGTGAAGTAATCGGCCGCGCCCGGAAGGCTCGTCAGGAAGCGCCCGGGCGAGGCGCAAAGCACAGCCATATGGGTTCATATGGCGAGCATTTGCAACAAAGCACGGGCGCTTCCTGGCGGGCAGAACGGGCGTGGATGATTGCTTCATACGTTCTCAGTATGTGTGAAGTAATCGGCCGCGCCCGGAAGGCTCGTCAGGACGCGCCCGGGCGAGGCGCAAGGCGCAGGCGCGCCAGCACCGTCTGTCTCGGCATCGCCGCCAGCATTGCATCGACGGACGGCGTCTGCGCCACGCCGAAGACGAGCAGGCGCACCGGGACCGCCAGCTGCGGCATTTTCAGCGCGTGCGCGGCCAGCGTCTCCTTCAGCGCGGCAGCGATCGCTTCGCGCGTCCATGCCGCCGCCTCCAGCCGTTCCGCCAGCGACGACAGCGCGGCCGGCAAGGCACCAGGCCCGCCATCGAGATGCCGCTCGCGGTCCGCGGCGGCAATGACCGGTTCGGCATAGAACATCCGCGCCTGATCGGCCAGTTCCTCCAGCGTCTGCGCGCGCTCCTTGAGCAACGCGCACACGGTCGCCAGCCCGGCATCGTCCGCACCCGGCACGATGCCGCGCGCCTGCAGGCGCGGCCGCACGTGCGCGGCCAGTTCCTCGTCAGGCAGCGCCTTCAGATAATGCGCGTTCACCCAGCGCAGCTTGTCGAAATCAAAGCGCGCCGGCGAACGGCTGATGTGCTCGCCGTCGAACCATTCGACGAACTGCGCGCGCGTGAAGATCTCGTCGTCGCCATGGCTCCAGCCCAGGCGGGCCAGGTAGTTGATCACCGCGTCGGGCAGATAGCCGTCGTCGTCATACTGCATGACCGAGACGGCGCCGTGCCGCTTCGACAGTTTCTGCCCGTCCGGACCGTGGATCATCGGCAGATGGCCATAGACCGGCACCGATGCACCGAGCGCGCGCAGGATGTTGATCTGCCGCGGCGTGTTGTTGACGTGGTCGTCGCCGCGCAGCACGTGCGTGATCGCCATGTCATGATCGTCGACGACGACGCAGAAATTGTAGGTTGGCGAGCCGTCCGAGCGCGCAATGATCAGGTCGTCCAGTTCGGCGTTGTCGACCGCAATCGGTCCCTTCACGAGATCGTTCCAACTCGTCGAACCTTCCGCCGGATTGCGAAAGCGCACAACCGGTTCGACCCCGGTGGGCGGCGCCGGCAGTTCGCGCCCGGGTTCCGGGCGCCAGCGACCGTCATAGCGCGGCTTCAGCCCGTGCGCCTCCTGCTGCGCGCGCATCGCCTCGAGTTCTTCCTTCGTGCACCAGCAGCGATACGCCGTACCGGCAGCGAGCATCTGCGCGATCACTTCCCGATAGCGCGCCATGCGCTGCGTCTGGTAATACGGCCCCTCGTCGGCGTCCAGGCCGAGCCAGCGCATGCCGTCCAGAATCGCCTGCGTCGCCTCGGGCGTTGAACGCTCGAGATCGGTGTCCTCGATGCGCAGGATGAAGCTGCCCTGATGATGGCGCGCGTAAGCCCAGGCGAACAGCGCCGTGCGGGCCCCGCCGATGTGCAGATAGCCGGTGGGACTGGGAGCGAAACGGGTACGGATCATGCCTGCATTCTACGTGAGCGCCCCGCTCTGGCCGGCGCTGGCCACGCGTTTGATCGGCAGGCCGGAAACTGCGTACAATTCCGCCTGCACGACGCGGAACTCCCCTCGTTGGGCGAAATTCGTCTCGTTCGCGCAGTCTGGCGGATCGGGGTCTGTCCCGGTTCCGGCGCATGGTCCGGACACCGGTTCGGGCTTTCGCCAGCATCCCTCTTCAGGGCGGTTAACTCAGCGGTAGAGTGCCACCTTCACACGGTGGAAGTCACTGGTTCGATCCCAGTACCGCCCACCAAAAAATCCAAGAAAATCAACACTTTACGGGTTAGCAGGCACTCACAGAAAAAGCTTCCGTGAAAACTCCGTAAAACAGAAACACCGCCCCGCACAGATCGTCCGCCAGTGTCCAGAAAACGACAACGCCACCCGAAGGCGGCGCTGACGGCCGGCACCCGCCGCAAGGAAAACGGCGTCACCGACTGACGGGGTTTTTCTGAACGCGCGGCACTATCCGCCTGATCCGCGTCCCGGCTCCCTGTCTCACGACAGCCCCGCCGAGCAGGGGATCAACTACACGAAAGCGATCGCGGCATCGACGTCGAACTCGGCTTCGACTTCGACAGCCGTCGCGGCACCCATGGCCATCGCGAGCGCCTGCATGCCATCGATGCGGCCAGTCGCTCGCGCCTTGTCCAGCTTCCTCGAGCCGGCTGGATCTTTCACCACTACGGCATTCGCCGCGCACATGCGCAGCACTGGATGATCGCCATGGGCAACCCGTGCATTCAGCAGCTCGGCCTCCAGCGCATCCAGTGCCGGGGCCATATCCTTAAAGCCCTGCCCCCATGGCACCAGCGGCAGCATGCAGTCGATGCGCTCGAACTCGCGCTGCAGAACGTCGATGCGCCACCTGTCGAATGCAACAGCCTGCAGGTTGACGTCGGCGACGATCCCGGCAACATCCCGCGCCACATGCTCGTAGTCCACCGACGCGCCCGGTGTCGTCCTCAGATAGCCTTGCCGCGCCCAGGTTGAATACGGCACACGATCACGGCGCTCACGCTCGCTCAGGCCGCGCTCAGGCGTCCAGAAGTGCGGCCAGACGTGCCAGGTATCTCTATGCTTGCTAATGAGCACCAGCGCCGTCAGATCCATTCTGGCGGACAAGTCCAAACCGGCAAAGACTGGCGTATCCGAATCGAACGGCAGTACCTCGCCGCCGCATGATGCCCATACACCCGGCGACACGAACGGCGCGTCGGTGCTCACCCGCTGATTAAGCAGCAGATTCCTCGCCATGTTTTCCATGCTCGGCATCCGCGTTGCCTGCGTCATCTGTTCGCGCAGATCGTCTTCGGAACGGAACAGTCCGAGTGCCGGGTTGGCAGCACGCCATGCACTGGCGTCCATGAGATCCGCGTCCTCGTCGGCCGCGTAGACATGACTGACGATCCGGGAATCGTTCGACGCCTTCGCGTCGTCCAGCCAGATCGAGAACAGATCCGCATCGCTCGCGGCCTGCGTACTGATGGCGATCAACAGAGGCGCATCATGCGCGCCTTGTGACGTCGTGATCGCGTCGATGAAGTCTGAATGCGGCCCGCGTACCTGGCCAACCTCATCGAGGATTGCCAGCACCGGCGACAGGCCGTGTGCCGTCCGCCCTTCTGCTGCCAGTGCGCGGAATTCCACATTCAGCGGCAAGCCGATCAGACGTTTCCCGCTCGGCACGATGCGCACCAGTTTCGACAGTCGTTCGCTCAGTTGCACCATCTTCGCCGCCAGCCCGAAGACGAGCGCGGCCTGCTCGCGCGACATTGCGCCACTGACGATCTGACTGTTGCGCTTCGCTTCCGGCCCGATCAGGTGCGCCAGCAGCAGGCCGGCAATCAGTGCGCTCTTGCCGTTCTTGCGTGCGATCGACAGATACGCCCGACGGGTGCCCGCAGGGTTGTCGTAGACGTCGGTAATGAACCGCTTCTGAAACTCTGCCAGCCGGATCGGCTCGCCGACGTGTGCGCCTTCAGGCGTGACGCAGTAACGCTCGATGAACGCGATGATCCGACCGGCGCGTGTCACAGCAGCGGGATCAGATTGTCTTGTTCTGCGCCGCGCGATTGAACCTCGAGCGCCAGCGGCTTTGCGCTGTCTTCAGCACGGCCGATCGTCGCCTGCGGGTGCAGGTGAAGCAGACGCACCAGTCGCTCGATCCGCTTGATCGTGGTTTCCAGCAGGCGTAGTCGCGGATTCAGCTTATCGCCGATCACCTCGCCCTCGGCGTCGATCTCGCGTTGCAGCCGTTCGGCATCGGCCTGCGCACGTGCCAGGTGAGCCGCGATAGCGAGATCCGACGCATTCCATTTGTCACGCGGCCGGTTCAGCACCAGAGCGCGCCAGAAGGGCACAGCAGCCTCGGGCAGGTGTACGTACTCGGGCGGCGCGATCGGCCCTTGTGCGGCATTCTGGAAGGCGAGAACGGCCGCTGTAGTGCTGTCGCTTCGCTGCTGGCGCGGCTTCATCGTTTTGCGGATAGCGTTGAAAAATGGGGGGGCGGTCGGTCTAGCTTTCCCGACTGCTGGCGATTTTTCCGCCACGGATGAGCCGGATCGTTCGGCGTCCCGTCGGCGTCGCATCCCCACTGCGGCGCGCGTCCGTGTCGCTCGCGCATCGTCTTTCGCGAGTGGCACTCATGACACAAGCTCTGCAGGTTGGAACGCTCATTGTTCGACGGATCACCATCCGCATGATCAACGTCCGTTGCCACCGTGACGCGGCCAGCTTGCGAGCAGTGCGCACACAGTGGCTGCTCGGCCAACACTACGGAACGCAGCTTCTGCCAGCGTGCCGACTGCAGCGGAATCGTCCGGCGTGGATCGGCATCGCGTCCCGTCGGGTTGCTCGTTCGTCTCGTCATGCTGCGGCACGTCTGGCCGGCAGATTTTCGAGCCGCCGTACCTCGTCGATGTCGAGCCATCCATCGGCAATCCCTCGTTCATAGAACCCCGCTCGCGTCTTGCTGTCGCCGCGCAGCAGTCCTTCGACACTGTGTTCAGCGAAGTAGATCTGTCTGCCGCTGTCGGTGAGCAGTTGCCTGCTGATCGCTTGCTCCCACATGGCCAGGTGCCGGCGCAGCGTCATCGTCACAAAGACTCGCGACATCTCGACGCTGTTGCTGAAGTTCCCATGCCTGAGATCGCCGATCACCGTCGGCGGCACTCGGAACAGGCGCGCGACTTCCTCGACGGAAAACTGCCGTGCGCTGATCCATTCGGCATCTTCCAGCGTCATGGAAACCGGCTTGTATTCGAACCCGGCACCGAGCACCATCGTCCGGCCGGCGTTCGACGCGCCCGCGTAGTTCGCGGCGAGTCGATCATGCAGATCCGCTTTCTGTTTCGTCGTCAGCGGCATGGCAGACTGCAGCACACCCGATAGCCGCGTGCCGTTTCGGAATGTTGCATTCCCGTGCTCGCGCTCTGCCAAGGCCAGCTCCAGGACCTCGCGCGCGGCTTGAATCGGCGAGACACCAGTCTTGCCGTTTTCCGATCGGTGGCGAAGGTGGAACATTTCCTCTTGCACCAACCGGCGCGTGCGTCCCTTCGAGTCGATGACGTCGTACCCGAGCCGGCCGGAATCCAGTTCGATCACCGTCACGCGATCGTTGTGGATCGGGATCAACTCGCGCACCTGGCCATCGTAGCCGTGCCGGATCTCGGCGAAGGCGTTACCGCGTAACAGCACCGCTGCCTGCATCTGCTCACGGAATTCGAGCGCGCTTTGCTGCTCGTTCGGCGCATCGTGCAGCACCCTATACAGCGGGTGATCCTTCGCGCGCTCTCTGTCGTCGTAGACGGCGCGCTTGTAGAGGATCAGCGGCAGGCTTGCAACCGTCTCGCTGATCGCAGCCACACAGGCGTACACGGTCGAAACAGACTCGGCCCGTGCCGGCGTCACGGCGCTGCCACGAAGCGCAGCGAAGTCAGTCCAGTACGAATCGCCTCCCGGCGCATCGTTGCCGGATTGCCGGCGCTCGAACAGTTTGCGCAAGATCTTCATACCGTCATCAACCAGAGCCGGCGCAGATCCGCTTCGTGCTGCCGGTTGCGCACGTTGACTGTCGTCTCGCCATATGCGGGCCAGCTTTGCACGACACTGATCTCGTGCAGTTCGACGGCGCGCAGTTCGCGCAGATCCCCCGTCCAGTGTTCATCCTGCACGACGAATCCGAAGGACATCCCGCCAATGTCGCCGCGCTCTGCCAGCGCCAGCAAATCCGCAGCCGCACGGGTGTCCGGCAGCGCGATATCGAAGGCGAGTCCGTCGGCGTCCTCTTGCAGTTTCAGCGTGCCCGAGCGCGTACGCCCGAGCAGCATCCGGGGATCGTGATCCACCAGCGCCAGCACGTCGCGTCCGGACGCCAGCGACGCAGCGAACGCGCCCGGTGCAATCCGTTCGCGGAAGCTTCCGATATTGGTTTGCACCCCGAATCTGGCCGCATGGCCGACAAGCCGCCGGCCTGCGGTTCGAATGCTTCCGGGTTCGCCGCGTCGCTCGATCATCAGACTGGCAGATCCTCGGCCACTACGAAGGCCTCCGGGTGGCGCAGTGCTACATCGACTGTTGCCATGGCCCGGATCAAGACGTTGCCTTTCGTGTACGCCGTCTCGGAATATGGATTCACCAGTACATCCAACTCGCTCCAGATTCCGAGCAGTGCCTGCGTCCAGTCGCCCAGGATCACGACGCCGCCGTTGCTACTCGTTACCGCGCTCAACTGGTTCGTCACGTACAGGGGCCGTTCCGCCATGTGGCCGTTTTCCAGCAGGTAGCCGGGGATTCCCGAAGCTTTCAGCGTCGATCGCAGCAGCTTCGCGCACTCAGGATGCGTCACCCAAGTAGTGACTGATGCATTTTCGAGTTCGGCTTCCTCGATCATTTCGAGGACTTCCTTCCAGCTCGGCGTGGCCATCGTGCCGGCCGTCGCGCCGCCGTTGGTGCCAACATTCGCGATCACACCGTCCGGCTCATCCGAGCCGCCGCCGATCAGCAGCGCACTGTCGATCGCCTGGGCGATCATTGCGGCGAGATCTTCGCGCAGCAGTTGTTCGATATCCGGTGAGGATTGCTGGATCAGCTGTCGCGAGAACTCCGTCATGCCACCGGCATGCTTCGGACTGAGCGACACCGAGTCGAACGTCATGCTGCTGGGCGAGAGCGCGCCGCCCTCGGCCACCCATCCGACAGCAGTCGAGGAACCGTGCTTCGGAATGGTTACGTCACCGCTCAGGCCGGACAGCACCCGAACCCCGAGCCGGCGTGCGAGCAGTGCGTTCCGAAGCGGCCCGATATATTGATCCGGCCTGTGATCCGTCGGCACGATATCGCCAGCGCCCGAAGTCGTCATCGGTGTGCGAGTTTCCAGCGCCAGCATGGGAATGAACACGCCCTGCGCGCGCCGCCCGCTCCGGCGTTCGGCTTCCTTGTGATATTCGGCTGCCGCGCCATCCAGCGGCCGGCCGGACATTTGCGCCTGCAAGACATCCAGCACCGATACCCGCTTTTGCAGATCGTTGAACGATCGATCCCCGCCATCAGCCGGCGTGCCCATCATTCGCCGCTCGGCATCGATCAGAAACTGTGCGCGGGCTTCCTGCCCTTCCAGCTCGGTGATCAAGGTTTTCAGGCCGTCGAAGGCTTCCTGTTCTTTTGGCGACAGCGATCGCTTTTCTGATTCCGCCAGTGCCAGCAGCCGGCGCATTTCGTCAACGTGGCCGGCGCGTTGTTCGCGAATGTTTTGCAAGTTCATGTGAAATCGATTCCGAGTGAGTTCTATTCCCGAATAACATATTTTCCGAATCGCAGAAAGGCTGATTCCGCATGCAATACGGTGGCGAACGTTGGCGGATTTATGGGCTGATAAATGGTTGCAGGCGCGCAACAAAATTGAAAGTCAACTTTCCATTTTAGGGGACAAAACCCAGCACCTATCCGCAATCCACGCACTGATGTCCGGCTGCTGGCCCGCCGCAGTGCAGGCCATGCTCGATCGCGGCTGGCGTGACATGGCGTGACATGGCGTGACAGTGTTTCTTTGCCGATTGGGTTTCCGGTGGGTTTTCTACCGGTACCAATTCGGAACCGGTAGAAATCCGGCAAAGTGCAATATTGCACTTTGGCAACGATGTCACCGGCAAGCTTGCCGGTGATCAAGTGGCAGGCGGTTCCCAAATGGTACCGCCTGCCCCGTACCTTCCGCGGGCGCGGGGGTGACCCTGGCCGTTTGTCACTGGAAACGTTTCCAGTGAGGATCGTATGTGCCTTCCGCGCGCGGGGGTGACCCCTTTCGGGTGGTCGCCCTCCTGAATGTTTTGATGTGCCTTCCGCCTGCCCGTCGTCGCTATCTGGAATTTCTTCCAGATGCGCCTCTTTTTTAGGCACAAGCGCGGATCGAAGCGAAGCTGTGGATCGTGCAGAACCAGCTGGGCAGGCGGAATCTGACCGACTTCGTGAAGACGGAGCTGGCGCTGATCGCGAAGCCGATTATCGAAGCGATGGCGCGGGCGCAGCAGTCAGCAGTAGGCGGCGACCGTAGAAGCGAACAAGCGCAACCGCTTCGCCCGAATTCAGACGAAGCGATCCGCACCGACGTCGAAGTCGGCAAGATGGCCGGTGTCGGGAAGGACACCGTTCGCAAGGTCGAAGTCATCAAAGCATCAGCCGCGCCGGAGTTGTTGGGTGCGGTTCGTGCCGGCGAAGTATCGATTCACGCAGCCGCCGAAATCGCAACGCTGCCACCGGAACGGTTCGCCCGCGCGCGCGTGGGGGCAAGTTTGTCGCTGAGAACCTGCATATCAATGTGCAGGTTCGCCCGCGCGCGCGTGGGGGCAAACGGGTCGGGCCGTCAGTCACTGGAACACTCCGCCAGTCGGAGCCGACAGGAAGTCGCCGATTTCCGCCACGATATGAACGTCACCAGTCGGATCGACGATCGTCATCATCAGCGTCGGATCTCGGCCAGGTGCGGCGAACAAAAACTGAAACGTCACGCCAACTTGATTGCCGGCCGTCAATGCCGCATCGATCGCCTTCTGTTCGGGTTCTGGCATCGCTCGCACCCACGCCAGCGACAGCCGTTCGATAGCGGTGCCGTATTGCCGGACAGCAGCAGCGAATTCGTCGTTCAGCGGCACGACAGTTGCGCGTCGGATGGTTTCTTCAGTCATGGTGAACCTCACATTAAAAGCCGATAGAGATGGCAACATCTAGAACATGTCCAGTTTCTGTACCGATGAAAATTCCCGGTGTAGATTTCGGAAAAACCCGGGAAACCATTGGTCGGCGCGGCTTTGCAGCGATCACCCGGCTGATTCTGTGGTTCAGTTTTTGTACCGATAAAGCTCATTTCGTCGCCTCTATCGGTACAGATTCTGAACCACGTAGGCCGGTTTTTCGGGGTTCGTGGTTCAGTTTCTGGACTACAGAAATTGTTTTGTTGGACGTCTTTTGTGCCACCTTTTTCCCGTTCGCTACGGATGCCGTAATGAAGTTGAGATACGGCCACCCGGTACGGGATACGTCCATCGATTCATGCCAATCGAGACGCCACCAGGTAAATCCGATCCATGCCGCTGTTCGTGGCGGATGTCCCTTGCGGGTTTCAAGTGCGAACGCGCATTCGAGCAGATCACGCTTGGCACCGATCAGCGTATTCTTCGATGCCCAGCCGACACGCGACATGACGTCGAATCCCGGACAGAATCGGCCGTTGTTCTTGCCGGTGTATTGGCCGGCCAGATCCATTGCAAGAGCACGTCCGCGAAAAGAAAGACGCTGCCATTCCGCAGATGTGATCACGGCTTTCGGGATCGCGATGAACGAATAAGGGATCGCGCCTTTCTTGTAGTCGCGCTTACCCATTGCGGCAGCTTACGAGTTCAGCGATTCAGATTCGCGTTCGCGCAACCATTGCGCATCGGCTTCATCAGAGATATAGCGCCGGCGTCCCACGCGATACGTTTTAAGCCGGCCGGTTGTTATTTCCTCGAATGCGCGAGTACGGCCAACACGGCGCATTGCACACCATTCCGCAATCGTGAATGAGCGTGCGGGCTTTGTAGATGAAACTGCCTGATCCATGCTTCAATCCTCAGCTATTCCGAAACGATCCGGCGCAGTCCGTCATGCGCCTTACGAACGATTGTAGGGAAGTTTGAGGATTGAGAAGAGGCAGAAACGAGAAAAGCGACGGCAGTTATTTGCCGTTGTTTTTTCGTCGTTCGACTGGGCTTATACCCAGGGGGTGATACGAGGATCTTCGGCGGCCTTTTTCAGCCAGTAGGAAACTTGCTTGACGTCTACACCAGCCAGATCGAACAGCGCGCGCAGCACCTCGGCCGTGAAGCCTCTTTGTGTCGTTTCAAACTTGATGCCGTGATCCATGCAGAGCGTCTTCAGCGGAATGGCCGCGCCGACGAGTCGCCAGTCATTGGCGGCGTGATCGTGCTTCGGTAGATTGGTTTTCGCTTCGCGCGTCGCGTCGATCACAACAGCGAGGCGGGCGAGCAGGGATTTGCGCAGTTCACCGCCTTCTACCTGCGCTCGCAGCGGCTCATTCAGCATCGACGCCAGCAGATCCGCAGACTCGTAAATCTCGAACCCATGCCGCGCGCCTGCATCGACTATGTTCGCGTGCACAAAACCGAGCGCGGCACTATCCAGCGCAGCGAGTGCTGAATCGAGCCGCTCAAGAGCATTTGCCACTGACTCGATCGCGCGCTGCCGGTTTTTCTGCGGCCCTGGCTGGGATGCCCGCCAGTAGTCATACGCATTCGCGTATGTCTCGATGGTTTCGATGAAGTCCGTGCTTTCGTCTACACCATCATCGTCCCTTGGCCTTCGATCGAGTCCGCGTGCTCGCCAGTACTGCGCACGCAGCGTCATACGCTGATCCTCAGTGAAAACGAGCCTGTAGACGTCAAAGTCGTCGTCGGCTTCCCTGCTGCATTTCTCAACATTCGGATCGCTGTCATGCCATCTCGCTGCACGTGCGGCCATATACGGCGCTTTATGGCGAATCGCGCCGGGTATGCGCTGAACGAGATCAAACGCTTCGTCGGCGCGGTCTACAAACCGCAGAACTGACTTGAAGGAATCTAGTTCTTCGATCATATGTACCTCACAGCGCCAGAGCCGCCAGCGCAGCGGCAGCATGATCTTGTCGAAGGTGTCCGTAGTGCCTTTCGATCATGGCAACGCTCGTCCCGCTGATCTGCGCAATCGTGAGCAGATCCAACCCGCCAGTGACGAGATCCGTGATTGTGGAATGACGCAACACGTATGCCGTCACGTTTGCCGGAAATCCTGCTGCACTGACTGCGGCCTTGATCGGTTTCGCCCAGGTGATCTTCGTCCACGCACGGCCCGCACCATCGGCGAAGATCGGCGCGGCCGGATGTTTCAGTTTCACCTGCGCGGCAAAGAATGCCGACGTGTCTGCCGGTAGCGTGATCCGGCGATCCGCGCCTGCTTTGTCCTTGCCGATGCGCAGCGTCCGGCGTCGCGCATCGAAGTCACCGACAGTCAGCGCAGCCAGCGCACCGGGCCTCAGAGGCAGCAGCGACAGTCCGCGAAGGAAAGGACGAATCTCCGGCGTCGCGGCATCAATCAACTGGCGTCGATCGTCGCGTTCGAGATAGATGTCACGGCGCGAACCAGCACCCTTCGTCGGCCGCAGTGCGACACGCCACGCAAGATCCGAAGACACCAGCCCATCATCGAGCGCGCGATTCAGTGCTGCACGAACCGGCACCATGTCCCGGTTAACCGTCGCAGCAGATCGTTCTCGCGTCGCTTCCGTCGATCTACCTGGCCGGTTGCGTGCTTTCACCTTGTCCGTCTTGCGCCGCCAGACAACAGCCGGCATTCCGGCCAGCCGCCGCCGCCAATCTTCCATGTGCGCCCGGCGCAGCTTCGATAGCGGGATCGGCCCGATCGGATCATCGTAGACGTATCGTTCGAATCGCCGATTCGTTTCGTTCGCTTTCGCGTCACCGTCGTCCAAGCGCAGCGCCTTGACATGCTGCCGACAGACATCCGCAACGGTGGCATCGTTCGGCACGACGCCGGCCTCGAACGATCGAAACCATTCCAGCGCCTGCCGCATCGCCTCGTCATACTGGCGTGCCGGCGTATGCCCACCGAGATCACCTAGTTGCCGGTAATGCTGCTTTCGCGTCGCGGGATCGTAGACGCGAATCCACCACGTGCCGGCGTCAGCGTCCGTCTTGCGAAAGCCGATGAATTGCCCGGTGGCGTGCTTCACCCAGACAACCCGATCGGCATCAATCGGAAGTCGTTTTCGCCCGCCGACTGTCTTGATATTTTCGCTCATGGTTCGCGGCTCCGTGAAGTCTCCGTAAAAACTCCGTGAAAACATACCGCGAACTTCGGCGAATCGTCAAGAACGTGAATCCATGTAAATCAATGACTTATGAACAATGGCGAACCGTTGCGAACCTGCAAATTCTCTTTCACACGGTGGAAGTCACTGGTTCGATCCCAGTACCGCCCACCAGCAATATCCTTCCATACGCCAGCGCTCCGTATCGGAGATTCATTGATCAATGAATCTCCGGGCCGCGCCGGTCGTGCAGGCTCCCGGTCTTCCGCCGGGCTTCCACAGGCTATGAAGAAGCCTCCAGGCTGCGCTGCATGTGCGCAAACCATTTCACTGTCGCGTATTCGTCATCCAGGATCGTGCGCAGGATTTCCCGGGACCGGAAATCCTCCCGGATCTCCGCGATCAGGTCGGTAATGGGCTGGAAGAAGTCGTCCAGATCCTCGAACAGATGGCCGAGGAACACGAGCTTTTCGAGATCGCTGCGATCGGGTGACGCGAAAAACGGCACGTCGCGTTCGTAGCGCTCCGGCGGGACATCGATGATCGTCTTCTCGCCGAGCTCACGCAGGCGCTGTCGCAACAGCTGGGCATGCGCTCCCTCGCGGGCCTGGATCGTGCGCAGACCGCCCTTCATGCCTTCATCGGTCGTGGCTTCCGCCCATTTGGTCAGAAAGTGCGCATTGAAGCTTTCGGTGGACCGGTACGCCTGAAACAGATGAACGATGCGATCGCGTTCACTCGGGTTCGGGTTGCCCTCGTAGCCCGCGTAGACGCGGCGACGCGGTGCGATCGAACCATTGGTTTCTGCCATGCTGATGTTCTCCGATCCCGTGATATCGAATGCTCTGCGAACCGGCTTCGCGTCCGCATCATAGCGACGTGATTTGTTCGCGGCAACGAGTGCATCGCGGGATCAACCCCCTCCTCTCTTCCGAATTCCGGAGGAGTGGATAACCGCCGTGCACCGGCTGTCTGCCTGGTCACGAACGCACCATGCCCTCTGCCCGTTCCAGCCCCGAATACAGGTCAGCCAGCCTGCGGAACACCTCCACCCGCGGATCGAGTCCTGTTTCTTCACGCAGGATGGCTCCAGTCTCTTCGGCAATCGCCGACGCCAGTGCCGCATCGGTGAACAGCAGCCGGCTGCGTCGCGCCAGCACATCCTCGACGGTGCGCGCGTATTCGTGACGGGCGGCAAAGCGCACCATCGCTTCGGTCAGGTACCCGCCAAGCTGCCGCTGCGCCCCCGGCAGCCCGTCCAGGACCGCGGCTTCGCTGCCGTACAGATGCGGTCCCGGTGGCGCGTGTAACGGCACGCGTGCTGCCCCGTCGTGCGGAGTGCCAACCAGCCGGGGCGCCGGATCATCCGCGCCCGTCTGCTGCCCGGCGCTGTCCGCTGCCTGGCCGGCGCTTCGCGGCACCAGTCCAGCCCGGGCACACTGCGCAAGCACGTCCTCGGCCATCGCGCGCCAGATCGTCCACTTGCCGCCGGTGACCGTCACCAGGCCGTCAGCGTCGAGCCAGACCGTGTGCTCGCGGCTGATGCGGCTGCTCGCCACCGGGTCGCTGCCGGGCGGACGCACGAGCGGGCGCAGGCCGGCCCAGAGGCTGCGGATGTCTTCCGGACGTGGTGCGCGCACCAGATACCGTGCCGACTCGGCCAGCAGGAACGACAGCTCTCCGGGTAATGGTTCCGGTTCCTCGGGCCGGTCGCCGCGCGGCGTGTCGGTCGTGCCGATCAGGACCTTCCCGAGCCAGGGCACGGCGAACAGGACGCGTCCGTCCGAGGTGTGCGGCACGACCAGTGCCTGGTCGCCGGGCAGGAAATCCCGGTCGACGACGATGTGCACGCCCTGGCTGGGGGCGATGACCGGGCCCGACCGACGACGGTCGGCGCGGCTGTCCGGCGCGGACTCCCCGTTGGCGAGTCGTTGCCGCACCTGGTCGGCCCAGACGCCGGTGGCGTTGATGACGCAGCGCGCGCGGATCCGATATTCGCGTCCGCTTTCGCCATCGCGACAGCTCAGGCCGTCAATTTTCCCGTGCGACCGGCTCAGGCCGGTGACGGCGCAGTAATTGACGGCCAGCGCTCCGTGCAGCGCCGCCGTGCGCACCAGCGCAATCAGGAAGCGTGCATCCTCGAACTGCCCGTCGACGTAGCGGACCGCCCCGGTCAGCCCGTTCGGCTGCAGCGTCGGCAGGTCGCGCAGCGTCTGCGCGGCGCTCAGCCACCGCGTGCCGCCCAGGCCGGCCGAGCCGGCCAGCACGTCGTAGAGCTTCAAGCCGAGGCCATGAAACGGCGTCTGCCAGCAGCGGTACGACGGAATGACGAAGGACAGCGGCTGCGCCAGATGCGGCGCGATCTGCAGGAAGCGCGTCCGGTCGTGCAGTGCTTCATGCACGAGACCGATGCGCCCCTGCGCGAGATAGCGCACGCCGCCATGCACGAGCTTCGTCGAGCGCGACGAGGTCCCCCGGCCGAAGTCGCCGGCCTCCAGCAGGACGACCTTCAGACCGCGCCGGGCCGCCTCGAAAGCGACACCGGCACCGGTCGCGCCGCCGCCAATCACGGCCAGATCCCGGACGCCGTCCTGTGCCAGGCGCCGCAGCATTTCCTCCCGGTCGGTCGTCCGGGGTTCCTCGTGCACCGGAGTGGCCGTGGCTTGCGGGGAGGAACGAACCGCACTCACGCCCGCGCCCAGTCCCTGGCCCGCTCGACCGCCTCGCGCCAGCGCGCCACCTTCGCGCGGCGCTGCGCTTCCGGCAGCCGCGGCTCGAAGCGGCGATCGATACGCCACTGTGCCGCCAGTTCATCGGTGTCGTGCCAGAACCCGGTCGCCAGCCCCGCCAGGCTGGCGGCACCGCGGGCCGTGCTCTCGGTCACCTGCGGGCGCACGACCGGCACGCCGAGCAGGTCGGCCTGCATCTGCATCAGCAGATCATTGCGCGCCGCACCGCCGTCGACGCGCAGTTCGCGCAGCGCCACCGGTGCGTCCGCACTCATCGCGGCAAACACGTCGGCGCACTGCAGCGCGATCGCTTCGAGCGTGGCCCGGGCGATGTGCGCCCGGTTCGTCGCCCGCGTCATGCCGACCAGCGTGCCGCGTGCCCGGCTGTCCCAGTCGGGGCTGCCCAGGCCGGCAAACGCCGGCACGAGAAAGACGTCGCCCGTGTCCTCGACCTGGCCCGCCAGTGGCTCGATCTCATCGGCCGACGCGATCATCCCCAGGTTGTCACGCAGCCACTGCACGGCCGCGCCGGCGGTGAACACGCTGCCCTCCAGACACCAGACGGCCTCTCCGGCTGCCCCGTCCGGGCCGGGCAGGCCGTGCCAGCCGAAGGTCGTCAGCAGGCGGTTGTGGCTGGCGACCGGTTGCGCACCGGTGTTCATCAGCAGGAAGCAGCCGGTTCCGTACGTGTTCTTGGCCATGCCGGGCGCGAAACAGGCCTGCCCGACCGTCGCCGCCTGCTGGTCGCCGGCGATGCCGGCAATTGGCAGCGACGCACCGAAGAGCGTTGTTTCCGCGACCACGCCGCAGGTCGGCACGATGTCCGGCAGCAGCGCGCGCGGAATGCGCAGCAGCGCCAGCAGTTCATCGTCCCAGGTGCGCGTGTGCAGATTGAAGAGCATCGTGCGCGACGCGTTGCTGGCGTCGGTGCCGTGCATGCGGCCGCCGGTGAGATTCCACAGCAGCCAGCTGTCGATGGTGCCGAAGGCCAGTTCGCCCCGTTCGGCGCGGACCCGTGCATCGGGCACGTGATCGAGCAGCCACTCCAGCTTCGTCGCCGAGAAATACGGATCGAGCACCAGACCGGTCTTCTGCTGGACGAGCGCTTCATGGCCCTGTGCGCGCAGCGCCTCGCAGCGTGCAGCGGTGCGCCGATCGTGCCAGACGATGGCCGGTGCGAGCGGACGGCCGCTGGCGCGCTCCCACAACACGGTCGTCTCGCGCTGGTTGGTGATGCCGATGGCGGCGATGTCCGCGCTCGTGCCGCCGTGCGCACCGAGCTGCTCGATGGCGGCCTGCGCAACTTCATGTTGCGCGTACCAGATCTCGAGCGCGTCGTGCTCCGCCCAACCCGGCTGCGGAAAATACTGCCGGAACTCGCGTTGCGCCAGCGCCGCGAAGTTGCCGTCGCGATCGAAGATGATCGCCCGTGAACTGGTGGTGCCCTGGTCGAGGGCCAGAACGTATTTCATGCCTGAATGATCGCGCGCATCGGAATACCGGTCCAGGGAAGGCGGTTGGTCAACTCGAAGCGCAATTCGTAGAGTGCCTTCTCGAACTCGAGCAGGCGCAGCAGCTCGCGCGCCGCGTCCGGCGCCGGAAACAGTCGCGCATCGGCCACCGCACGTTCGTACCCCGACAGGAAAGCCGCGCGCGTCTGCACCAGCCATTCGGCCGCGCAGTCGAGCGCCGCCTGCGGATCCTCCGGTCCCTGCAGCATGTCGCGCAGCGCCGCCTGGCGTGCGTAATCGAAGGACCGCATCATGCCGGCCACGTCGCGCAGCGGACTGTGTGACCGCCGTCGCCTGGCGACCGGACGCGAGCGATCGCCCTCGAAGTCGATCAGGAAAAAGTCATGGTCCGACAGCAGTACCTGACCGAGATGCAGATCGCCATGCAGGCGCATGCGCACGAACCCGTCGAGCACCGCCGGCGTGCGTACGCTCGCGACAATGTCTTCGCGTCGCGCGAGGATTTCCGCCGCCAGCGCGGTCACGTGATCCGGCAGTCCGTGCAGATGCTGCTCG
>Ga0265293_10001479_pt1 | contig 51003 bp, 53 predicted proteins | sample Munlanlewell138R_FD_192505 | JGI IMG/M metagenome (GOLD analysis project Ga0265293, IMG submission 192505) | Leachate microbial communities from a municipal landfill in Southern Ontario, Canada - Leachate well 138R | ecosystem: Engineered > Solid waste > Landfill > Unclassified | place: Canada... | reverse complement strand
TACCCTCTAGGGGTACTGGCTTTAAACTCTTTATTCATCGATATTAAATGGCGGCCCCGAGACGAATCGAACGTCCGACACACGGTTTAGGAAACCGTTGCTCTATCCCCTGAGCTACGGGGCCGGCTCATACGGTATTATACCACAAAGGGCGGTTCGTTACAACGATTTTGAAGACGAAAGGGAGGTCCGATCCAACGATTCATACTGCAACCCTCCTCCCTTGACCTTAGCTGATCTCGTCTCTCAAAAAGTGCTCTATCAAACTTCACGTGTAGAATAAGGAGCTCAGCCTACTTTGCTGAGCTCCTGCTACTATCTGCAATCCTTGTCGTGACACATGCCATAAACCTTGCCAATGGGCATCGAAAACATGAAGCCAAGGCCTACCGGATCTTGTCCTTCACAGACGTCCCGTACCGCTTCCACGGTTTTCTCCACCATTTCTTCGCTATCTAGCACGGTGAAGATCGTCTTGTTGTAGGGTCTAGCACTATCCATCAAGGTTCTCAGGGAGCCAAAGAGAGGAAGACTCTTGTTCGACCCGTGCATCATGGCGCCGCCCATACCCTGACTATCTAAGACGGTTGCCCCTGTCACTCCCACCTTAACAAAGCGTTCTAGGACGTCGTCTAGCTTGCTCACATCATTCAGTACAATAAACAATGCATACATATGCGTACCCTCTTTCCTTCTGAGTCTAGGCAGACACGTCTGCTTGCTGTTTCACAGTATCCATTCCGCCGATCTCGCCCGCCTTAGAAATGGCAATCTTGGCGAAAATCGGTCCCGAAACCTCGTACACTAATACACTAAACATGATAATGGTCGTAATTGGCACTGCATACTGAGGCAAGTACTGCCTAACCAGAACAGAAAGCCCAATGGAGATTCCCCCCTGAGCAAGCAGTCCTAGACCAAGATACTTTTGCACACTCTCCGGTGCTTTAACCTGTCGTGCTCCCACATAAGCACCAAGAGTTTTTCCTCCAGCACGGGCGATGATATAGCCAAGCCCCATGATTCCTACAGACATGAGGATTCGCAGATCCAAGCTTGCCCCCGCCAGGGTGAAGAAGAGAATATACACTGGAGATGCGAAGTCGTTGACCGAGCTAAACACCCGGGTAGAATGGCGCATCACGTTCACTAAGACCGTTCCCATAACAATGTTTGTTAGAAGCGGCGATAATCCCAGCATTGTAGATAAGCCCGTGGCAACAGCAATTGCGGCTATAGCTATCCCCTGCAACTCGTCACGATCACCAGCCTTCTGTGCTACCCAAGCTAGAATGAACCCAAGGACTGCACCAAGACCCAAGGAGCCCACGATTTCTACCAATGGCTGAAGCACCATCTGTAGGAGTGTACTGTCGGAACCACCTACAGAAAGCCTAGCCAAAGATAGGGCAATACCAAAAGCCATAATTCCAAAGACATCGTCCAAGGCAACGACTGGCAAGATCGTGCGAGTCAGTGGTCCGTCAGCCCGATATTGCCTAATCACCATCAATGTAGCAGCTGGAGCAGTTGCAGCAGACATCGAAGCAATCACGATGCTAAAGGCGAAGGGTTGTCCGAACACGAAATACATGAGGGAAAAGACAACTACAATCGCACCGATGACTTCGAGCAAGGTAATAATGACAATAGATTTACCCAGTTTGAGCATGTCTTTTAGGACAAACTCACTACCAATGCTAAAGGCAATAATGGCCAAGGCCACTTCACTAATTACAGCAAAGGAATCAATGTCGGCAGCACTAATATACCTAAAAAACGATGGACCAAGAAAGAGACCAGCCACCAAATAACCTGAAACATTTGGCAACTTGAGCATACGCGCCAACTTGCCGCCCACCAGTCCAACAACTAAGACAATCCCAATTTTGAAAAGAACATCCAAAGGCACTACCTCCACGTAATTTTGTTCTGACAATTGACGGCGCTTGCCTTTCCCTGTCTTCAGACTGGCCGCTCTGACCCCAGGTATGCGGGCACTAAAAAAAGCGCTAACCGTTTCTGCAAAACGGCAATGCGCTTGGTGTACTCCTATGGGGTTAGCTGACGGGTTAGGACGCCCAAGTCGCCCCTCTTGCTTTCAAGATTCACCCCACTAACTGGGTCCCCCACTACTTGTATATTCGGAGTTTGTCTATGCTTATCATAGCATAGTTCGCGAATAATAGCAATCCATCCAAAATATGGGACTCCATTGTCATCATAGCCCAAACGTTCCGCAATCGCAAAGCTCCGCAGGATGAAGGGAAAGCTATACAAGAGGAGAAAGGCAAAGAAAGAAGTGCAGTTCAAGGAGGCAAGAGACATGATCAAAAACGTCGTATTCGACCTAGGCAGGGTACTCATCAACTTTGAACCCGAAGCATATCTTCGCGGGCTGTTTCCGCAGCATCCATCATTCGAAGCTCTACGCAAAGCCATCTTTGGCAGTGCAGAGTGGGTTATGCTCGATCGAGGCGTCATTGATCAAGCGGAAGCACAGATCCGGTTAACAAACCAGCATCCCGACTTCAAAGAAGAGATTAAGACAGTACTCGCGGATTGGTTTGCCATGCTGACTCCCATCTCGGTCAATGTAGAGTTGCTTCCCGAACTCAAGGACAAAGGCTATAGACTCTACGTCATTTCCAACTTCCACGAAGAGGCGTTTGCCCATGTCATGGCTCAATACGAGTGGTTTCAACTCTTCGACGGGATTATTGTATCCTATGAACATCGAGCCTTAAAACCGGAACCACAGATCTACCGCGAACTGCTTGAACGCTATAATCTGGTAGCAGAAGAATGTCTCTTTATCGATGATGTGGCTGCCAATATTGAAGGAGCACGCAGAATGGGCATGGAGGCCATCCTGTATAAGTCCCCCGACCAGCTGCGACGTGACCTTACTACCGCTTTAGCCCGCTGCTAATCAAACAGCAAGCCATAGTACCGGTCAACTCGCTCTGTAACGTCCACGAGGCTGATATGCCTGGCTTCTCTGATCACCTCTTTGCCCTCAGCATAGACTAAGAGGGCGGGTAGCGTAAATACGCTGAAGGCTGCGGCTAGTTCAGGAACACTGTCTGCCTCGACATAGGCTCCCTTGATATTGGGGTAGTCTGCCAGCAGTTTCTCAACCTTAGGCAACATATCCCGGCAAACACCACAGGTCTGGCTCCCAAAGTACAACAAGGCCATGTCATGAGCAGCAACCAGACCGTTTGCCCTTTCTTGAGTGTCAATCCTATCCACAACGTTCCTCCCCTTTCATTCCTGCCGTTTCGATCATTCGATGTTTGTAGTTCGTCACGGGCTCCCACACACCTTCCCCCTAAGATATTGCGAGGGACAGCCCCTCGCTTTCCGATTTGTCTCAAATGTTAATTTTGTGGTACAATAGGGACTGAATCTAATCACGGGATGGAAGAAATAGGTGATGAGCATGCCAACGATCAAAGATGTGGCGAAGAGAGCTGGAGTATCTGTCACGACCGTTTCAAGGGTACTGAATAACCGTGGCTACATTGGTGAAGCAACACGCAAGAAGGTCTACAAGGCCATGGAAGAGCTGGATTATCAGCCCAATGAAGTGGCCCGTTCTCTATTTCGCAAAAAGTCCAACATTATAGGATTGATTGTACCGACGGTGGCCCATCCCTTCTTTGGCGAAATGACATCGTATATTGAGACCTATGCTTATTCCCGCGGTTATAAGGTGCTCGTCTGCAACTCACAACTCGACTCTTCCAAAGAACAGGAATACATCTGGATGCTAAGGCGCAACCAAGTCGATGGTATCATTATGGCCAGCCATACCTTGGATGTGGAGGAGTATAAGAAACTCGAATTACCGGTCGTAGCCTTTGATCGCTTCATTTCCAAGAAAATCCCCTACGTTACATCAGACAACTACCAAGGGGGTAAACTGGCCGTCGAGCTCTTGCTTGAGCTCGGTTGCACGACAATCGCCCACATGTGTGGTAGCCTGAACTTGGATATGCTAGCCAACCAAAGGCACCGTGCCTTTATGGATGTGGCTGAAGAGAGAAAGGTACCGTACTTCACAGTCGAGACCGACATCAATGTCTTTGAGGTGAAGAAGTATGAAGAGCTACTACTTGATCTCTTTAGCAGGCACCCTGACGTTGATGGGCTCTTTTTAAATAGCGATATCATGGCGGTAGCAGCCATGAAAGTATGCTCGAAGTTAGGCAAACGAGTGCCTGAAGACGTAAAGATCATCGGGTATGATGATGTCTCTATCGCATCCCTGGTGTCTCCAGAGATAACAACAATTAGACAACCTTTAGAACAGATGAGCGAGCTCTCGGTCAGGTTGATCGAAGGACTTGTAGACAAGAAACCCGTATCTGTGGAAAATTGCCTGCCCGTTGAACTCATAAGGCGGGGAACCGCGTAAAGAGAGAGCATCTACATCGCCAGCACTGAGCTGGCGTTTTTCTTTTTCACGATACTCGTTACCACATATGTTAACCGGTTGACATAAATTGTTTCATTATCTATACTATTATTGTAAACAGATCATTACCTAACACTTGTGATACACATCAAACTCTCTAACTACCAAAGGAGGTGCCAAGATTGACAGTACGTAATCAAATCATGCTGATTACCTATTCTGACAGTCTAGGAAGGAATCTACAGGAACTTAAGTATATTTTAAGGGAACACCTACAGGGAGTTGTGGGAGGCGTTCATATTCTACCATTCTACCCCAGCTCGGCCGATCGAGGATTTGCTCCCATAGATTATCGCAAGGTGGATCCGGCGTTTGGCACATACGAAGACATCACCGCAATTGGGGATGAATTCGATCTTATGGTCGACTTTATGATCAACCACATATCTCGTCAGTCTAGCTACTTCCAAGACTTCAAAGCAAAAAAGGAGCAGTCGGAGTATCGCGATATGTTCATCCGCTATAAGGACTTCTGGCCAAACGGTGAGCCAACGCAGGCCGATGTCGAGGCTATTTACCGCCGCAAGCCACGTGCCCCCTACGTGGATGTCAACTTCGCCGATGGAACAACAGAGAAGATCTGGTGTACATTTGACGAAGAGCAAATCGACCTCGATGTAACCACCGAGGTCACCAGGGAGTTCGTCCGTGATTCACTGGAGTTCTTAGCCGAGAAGAAGGCCAGATTCATACGTCTAGACGCCTTTGCCTATGCCATTAAGAAGCTTGGCACCAACTGTTTCTTCGTAGAGCCCGAAGTGTGGGAGCTCTTGGACTTTGCCAGGGACGTTCTCAAGCCTTACAATGTGGAAATCCTGCCCGAAATCCATGAGCATTACACCATCCAGCTGGAACTCGCCAAAAGGGACTATTGGGTCTATGACTTTAGCCTGCCCATGCTACTTTTATACAGCCTTTACTCGGGGGATAATCGACGTCTGCTCCACTGGCTCAATATCTGTCCACGCAAGCAGTTCACCACCCTCGATACCCATGATGGTATCGGAGTCGTCGATGTAAAGGATCTTCTGAGCGATGAGGAGATCGAACAGACGAAGGAATACCTCTTCTCACGCGGAGCAAACGTAAAACAGATTTATAACACGGCAGCCTACAATAATCTAGATATCTACCAACTCAACTGCACGTATTACTCCGCCTTAGGAAACAATGATGACGCCTATCTGTTGGCCCGGGCCATCCAATTCTTCACACCCGGCGTACCGCAGGTGTACTACGTAGGGCTCTTGGCAGGCGAAAATGACATCGAGCTTCTTGAAGAGACAAAAGTCGGCCGAAACATTAACCGACATTACTACACTCTGGAAGAAGCAGAAGAGACGATGAATAGACCTGTTGTCAAGAAACTGTTTGAGCTCATGCGTTTCCGCAACTCCTACCCCGTCTTTGATGGCCAGTTCTCAGCTGTGGCCGTTGGCCAAGAAGGATTGAAGCTTACCTGGGAAGACGGAGTTTACAGGGCGATTCTTGAATGCAACCTCAAGACGCATGGCTTCCAGATACGCTACTGGAGCCCAGAAAGCGAATCAGAGGTGGCCTTGGCACTCGAATGACATTTTGCCAAGTTCCGTATGTTAACCGGTTGACATATGTTTTAAGATTGTGCTACAATCTTAGATAAAGAAGGCAGATGTGAAGTCTGTACTAAAAAGGAGGAATTGTTGTGAGTAGAATTAAGTTAGGTCGACTAATGCTTATTGTTGCCTTGGTACTTTCCCTGTCTAGTGCGGCTGTCCTCGCCCAGAATGTTGAGATCACGATTTTGAACTCCAAAGGAGAAATCCAGACTCAACTCGAAGAAATCGCTCGTTACTACACCAGCATCACAGATGGCGTCAGCGTCGAAGTGATTGCGGCCGGAGTTGGGCAATCTCCCTTCGAGCGCGCTGTGGCTCTGTATGCATCTGGCAATGCGCCTGCGCTCCTGATGCTAGACGCCGGCGATGTACTGCTCTTTGAAGATCGCGCACTCGCTCTTAATGACGAAAAATGGGTTGACGATGCCATTGCGAACAGCCTGGATATGGCTACCCATGCCGACGGAAGAATCCTAGCTTTCCCCGCCACTGTCGAAGGATATGGCTTCATTTACAATAAGCCCGTTCTTGACAAAGCTGTGGGTGGCAACTTTGACCCCAAGACCATTAACACATTCGATTCTCTCCGCCAGCTGTTTGAGCAAATTGCAGATAGCGGTAAAGATGCACTAGTCATCTCCCCCGAAGACTGGTCCTTAGGCGCACACTTCTTCGCTTTGGCCTATGCTTCTCAATCCGCTGATTTTGCCACCATAAACGAGTTCCAGGCCGGGCTCAAGAATGGTACCGTTCGCCTGGGTGAAAATGCAGCAGCGAACGGCTTGATGGACACATTCGATCTGATGAAAGAGTATAACTACGACCGCCTAGACCCATTGGCAGGCCTTTATGACAGAGGTACCGAACTCATTGGTGAAGGTGAAGTAGGTATCTGGTTTATGGGTAACTGGGCATGGCCCCAAATCAACGACTTTGACAAGGCTGATGGTCAATATGGTTTCCTGCCGGTACCTATCAGCAACAATCCTGCAGACTTAGGTAATACACAGATACCTGTTGGTGTTACCAAGTACTTCATCGTGGATGGCGAGCAAAACTCTCCCGCACAGCAACAAGCAGCCAAAGACTTCCTGAACTGGCTGGTCTATGATCCCGAGGGTCAACGCCGCTTTGTTGTAGATGCCAATATCATCCCTGCATTCAAGAACATCACGATTTCCCCTGCAGATCCATTGGCTGCATCTATCTTGGATTATGTGCAAGCAGAAAAGACCATGAACTTTGTTCTGAATCTACCACCCGATCACTGGGCACAAGTTGGTGCTTCGATGCAAAAGTATCTCGGTGGCTTTGTCGACAGAGCTACGTTCTTCCAAGAAGTAGAAGCTTACTGGCAAGGACTCTAAGAAAAACGACGGATTAATCGGAGCATTAGGCAGCGTCTTTCGCTGTCTAATGCTCTCCCTCTTTTTGTTCTACCCCAAGCGAGTGTGAGGTGTAAAGCATGGCAACGGAAAAACGATTCTCCGATAAACTCAAGACCTACTTACTTTTTGCAGGCCCCACAACCTTAGTCTTTCTTACCGTCATCATTCTGCCATTTCTCTTCGGCATCTATTTGACCTTAACAAACTGGGACGGCATTGCCAAAACCTATACCTTTGTACGCCTGGACAATTATCTTACAGTCTTCAAGGACCCCGTATTCTGGAATTCGTTCCTTCTGACAGTGCGCTACGTCCTCTACACTGTTGTGATCGTTAATACCTTGGGTTTTATCCTAGCCTACGCGCTAACTGGCAATAGCGTCAGGGGACAAAACCTTCTACGCACCGGCTTTTTTATCCCCAATCTCATCGGCGGAATCATTTTGGGACTTGTCTGGAAGTTCATTTTCTCTACTGTACTTGTCTTTATCGGGCGCAGCCTCGAGATTGGTGCACTCTCCTATTCATGGCTGGCCAACCCTAACAAGGTACTTTGGACCTTGATCATCGTAAGCGTTTGGCAATACTCCGGATACATGATGATCATCTTCATTGCTGGTTTGTCCAATATCCCCAGGGATCTCATTGAAGCGGCCACCATCGACGGGGCCAGCGGCTTTCATCGGCTCAGAAGCATTGTGCTTCCACTCATGGTTCCATCCTTTATTGTCACCGTCTTTCTTACCATTCAACGAGGCTTCATGGTTTACGATGTTAACTTAGCACTCACAGACGGAGGACCATTCAAGAGTAGCGAACTCATCAGCATGCATGTTTACAAAAAAGCCTTCCTTGCACAGCAGTATGGCGTCGGACAATCTCAAGCCTTCTTATTGTTTGTGCTTGTAGCAGCCATCAGCCTGACACAAGTATACTTCACAAAGAAACTGGAGGTTGAAGCCTAATGCGAACATTGCAACGGACACTGAAAATCCTCAAGAGCATTAGCCTTTATGCGCTCTTGGTCATCTACTTGTCTCCCTTTTTCTTTGTTCTCATTAACTCCTTTAAGAGCAGACGGGAGATTATCTCTAATCCCTTCAACTTCCCAGATGTCTGGTCTCTTAACAACTTTATCAATGCCTTTCAACGCATGAACTTTGCTTCAGCCTTTTTCAACTCCCTGGTGATCACGATCTTTAGTGTGGTCATCATTGCAGTGCTTTCTTCGATGACGGCCTATCTCTTTGTTCGAACAGATTGGCGGATTAACAAAATCATGTTTTTCGCCATGGTAGCAGCGATGCTCATTCCCTTCCAGGCTATTATGATCCCCCTGGTACAAATCTATGGAGGACTCAATTTACTCAACAGTCGTTGGAGTTTGATCTATATGTACCTCGGCTTTGGTTCTTCCTTTGCCGTCTTTCTCTACCACGGGTTTATCAAGAGCATACCTCTAGAGCTTGAAGAGGCCGCCATGATTGACGGTTGTTCACGTCTCCAGGTATTCTTTAAGATCGTGTTCCCTTTGCTAAAGTCAACGACCTTAACACTGATCATCCTAAATGTGCTCTGGATTTGGAACGACTTTCTCTTACCATCTCTGGTACTGATCTCGCCAGTCAACCGAACGTTACCCTTAACCACCTTCTACTTCCATGGCACCTACACATCAGATTACGGTCTGTTAATGGCTGCCCTAATGTTGACGATTTTACCCGTCATCATCTTCTACGCACTGACGCAGAAACACATTATTAAGGGCGTGATGGAAGGAGCTATTAAAGCTTAGCCATCCACATCACAATAGAGGTGTTCCTTATGATACGTATCATCATGGCCTTACTCGTAGGCGTCACTCTTTTTTGCTACTCGGAGCGAGTTTTCGCTAAAGAGAGGAACCATTCAGTAACGGCGTCTCTTGCAGAAACGACTGTAAACGTCGAAGAAGGTACACTACTTGGTTACCTCGACTACGGAATCTATACCTTCCTTGGCGTACCCTATGCGACTGCAAAACGCTTTGAGCCGCCGCAAAAAGTAGCACCCTGGGCTGGTGTTCGAGATGCAACGAGGCCTGGGGAGATCTTTCCTCAGACGCCTACCAATCGCATTGCAGTGGATGAGTTCTTCAATCCCCATCGTCAGTTATCCGCGAATGAACACTGCCAGTTCCTGAATATCTGGACGCCCTCCATTGCACGGGACAAGAAGCGACCTGTAATGCTTTGGCTGCATGGTGGCGCTTTTTCAGACGGATCATCCATTGAACCACTCTATCATGGTAGAAATCTGAGTGAAAAGGGGGATCTGGTCTTTGTTTCCCTCAATCACCGCTTAGGTGCTGGTGGGTTCTTGGATCTCTCGACCTTTGGTGCTCCCTATCGGAACTCCGCCAACTCTGGCCTTGCCGATCTTGTAGCAGCATTGGAGTGGATTAAGACCAACATCGAAACGTTCGGGGGAGATCCAGACAATGTTACCATTCTCGGGCAATCTGGCGGAGGAGCAAAAGTCCTGACTCTGATGGCTACTCCAGCAGCGAAGGGTCTTTTCCACAAGGCCATTGTCCAAAGCGGAGCGGCACCAAACTTAGGCATGAGCCTGACCGATCAAGAGATTAGCCGAAAAGTAGGTCAGTTGACTGCAGAGATTCTGGGCCTAGCGGATAAAGACATTCACAAGATCCAGGAGCTACCTTACGACGTTGTTGCCAAGGCTGCAAACGAAGCAAGGAAGCAGCTTTTCGACGCTACTGGCATCCGACATGTCTGGGGTCCGGTTCTTAACGATTATATTCCGGTGCATCCCGTGGGCAGCGAGTTCGCAGAGCAGTCGAAGGATATTCCCCTCCTCATAGGCTCCGTCCTAAACGAGTTTACCACCATTGTTAGACATGAAGCGGTAGAGTTGATGATGGACAACAAGAAGACCTGGGATGAGGCGAAAGTGGTATCCAAACTCAAGGAGAAACATGGTCCGAAGGCTGAAGCCGTCTTACACGCTTTCCTCAAGGCATATCCCGGCAAAATCGCCGCAGATGCATATTTCGCAGACATTTCCTTTAGGCGTGGTGTTCTGGAAACAGCCAGAAAAAAAGCGGATCAAAATGGTGCTCCTGTCTTCACCTACATGTTCACCTACGAATCACAAGTTTTTGACGGAGTAGGCATGGCCTGGCACTGTGCAGAGATACCCTATGTGCTGGGTAATGCCGAGCGAATTCCGTCAACTGGCGGGGGCGCGGAAGCCAAGAGGCTTGCTGAGCTGGCAAGTTCCGCCTGGATCAACTTCGCCTACCATGGTAACCCGAACCATGACCTGATTCCCACCTGGCCACCTTTCTCATCAGAGCAAGGTGCAACCATGATCATGGACATCACGTGGTATGTAGATTATAACCACGACCAAGAACTGATGGAGCTCTTTACAGATGACGATGACTTACAAGAATTCTAACCAACAAGCGCCCCTAGACGCACAGTGCGCCCCTTCGCACCGACTCCTGCTGCAAAGAGCAGACGCTGGCATTAGGCAGGCACAGCCAGCGGTGGCGGATACCCATCGCCTCCACTATCATCTCATGCCCCAGGTCAACTGGATGAATGACCCTAACGGCTTAGTATATTATCGCGGGTACTATCATGTTTTCTACCAACACCACCCCTATAGTCCAGACTGGGGTCCCATGCATTGGGGACACGCCCGCACCAAAGACTTTATTGAGTGGGAGCACCTTCCCATTGCCTTGGCACCAAGTGAAGACTATGATTTGGACGGCTGCTTTTCCGGAAGTGCAGTAGTTGAAGGCGATCTCCTCCATCTATTCTACACGGGGCATCGGGTTATTGATGGACAACTGACTCAGGTGCAATGCAGGGCGACAAGCTCCGATGGCATTCACTTCATAAAAGATAAGCGAAATCCCCTGATTACATCCTTTCCCTCAGATGGTTCGCCAGACTTTCGGGATCCCAAGGTCTGGCAACATCAAGAATCTTGGTTTATGGTCCTAGGATCCGGAAAGAACGGCAGGGGCAATGTGCTATTATATAAATCCAAAGACCTGACGCAATGGGACTACGTGGGCGTCTTGGCCCAAAGCGACGGAACCCAGGGGACGATCTGGGAATGCCCTGATCTCTTCCTTTTGGGCGCTCGACATGTCTTGCTTGTTTCCCCCATGGGGGTTGAAAACCGCAGGGTTATGTACTTTGAGGGAGACATGGACTATGAAGCAGGCAAGTTCTCACCCCAGCACGTTGGCACCCTGGATTATGGTCCTGACTTTTATGCGGCCCAAACCTTCTCCGGCACCAAGCGTCGCCTCATGCTAGCTTGGATGGATGCCTGGGAATGCCATATCCCCAGTAAGAAAGACAACTGGGCGGGAGCACTTACCCTACCTCGAGAGCTTTTGCTGGACGAAAGTGGGAAGCTAAAGACGCAGCCTCTACCAGAGTTGAAGGGACTAAGACGACGCGGTGTTCCCGCTCCAACGAGCGTCCTTGTTGAAAAAGATCAGTCCCTGGCTCTAACAAATCCACAAGCTGCATGTTTAGAGATGAACCTTGTTGTTTCGTTGACCTCAACCACAGCTTCACACTTTACTCTTTGCTTTTCTTATGCCGAGAGTTCAGAACAGATAGTGGTTGGATATAACAAAGTTACCGGTGAACTGTACCTCGATACAAGCGAAGTCCATGCAGGTCAGCCAGGCCTTTACAACGCTCCGATATATCCGCAAGGGCAAAGTCTAGACCTTAGAATTTTCCTTGACCGATCATCGATTGAGGTGTTTGCCCATGAGGGAGCGGCCACAATCACCGCAAGGATCTACCCTCGATCGCACACTACCGTTCCGATACTCTCTGCACTGGATGGACAGATCGAAGTAACAAGTCTTGCGTGCTGGAACTTGGCAAAATAGAGAGGTGACTTTATGTTTGATGTGGTGGCTTTAGGTGAGCTTTTGGTCGACTTTACACCTGCAGGCATATCCGAGAGTGGCAACGTCTTATTTGAACGAAATCCAGGCGGAGCGCCGGCCAATGTAGTGGCCTGCCTGGCGAAGCTAGGAAGAAGAACCGGCTTGATCGGCAAGGTCGGTGACGATGACTTTGGACGATTTCTGCGCCAAGTACTCATCGACAAGGGAGTTTCACCCCAAGGGCTCCTTCTCGATCCCAAGGAGCAAACCACCCTCGCCTTCGTGCATCTTCAACCAGACGGAGAGCGTTCTTTTAGCTTCTACCGAAAACCTGGAGCAGATACCAGGCTGAGACCGGAGGAAATTGCCCGGGAGCTGCTGGATACGCGCATTTTTCACTTTGGCTCCCTATCTCTAACCGCTGAGCCAGCGCGGAGTGCCACTAAAGCTGCTCTCCGCCTGGTTCGAGATAAGAACATTCTTGTATCCTATGATCCCAATCTAAGACCCCCCTTGTGGCCCAGCCTGGACGAGGCCAGAGGTGAAATGTTAGAAGTGATGCACATGGCTGACCTTGTTAAGATTTCCCTGGAGGAACTGGAGTTCTTAACTGGTTCTACCGATCTGGAAGGGGCCAGTCAAAGTCTACAGCAAGATTACGATCTGAAGATGCTCTTGGTTACCTTAGGCAAAGAAGGGTGCTATTACAGACTAGGTGACCTTTGCGGGCATGTACCCGGGTTTAAAGTGCGATCGATTGATGCCACCGGAGCCGGTGATGCTTTTTTGGGTGCGATGTTGTTCCAAATTGTGCGCCTAGACAAAGACCTTGCTGCGTGGACAGCCGACGATCTGGTCGCAAGCATCCGGTTTGCCAACGCCACGGGTGCTTTGGCGACAACGAAAAAGGGTGCAATTCCCGCCATGCCAAGTCTTCATGAAATTAAGCAGCTCTTAGAAGAAACATCTTGACCACCCCGCGTTCTATAGTGACGCGGTTTTCTTCACTTTCCCTCGTTTATTTGCCGTTTCTTGACAGTTTTTCCATGATTATATATACTTTACTTAAACAGAACCTTACAACATTAACCGTTACCAACACAGCAAGTGGATGCCCTTTTCTGTTGCAAAGACACGTAGTGATTGTGGGAGCTAGTGTTTTTAAAACTTTTTAGGGGGGAACATTTTAATGAAGAAGTCTGTCGTATTGTTGTTGGTACTCATGTTGGCTGTCGCATCATCTGCATCGGCTGAGGTCATCAAGATTGGCGTTTTCGAGCCAATGACAGGACCAAACGCAGCAGGTGGCGAGATGACTGTTGAGGGAATCGAGTTAGCCCTGGAACTCAGGGGAGAAGTACTAGGAAAGAAAGTTGAAATTGTTGTAGTCGATAACAAGTCCGACAAAGTAGAAGCCGCCAATGCTGTCTCCAGACTGATCGAGAGAGAGAAAGTCGTGGCCATCATTGGTAGCTATGGTAGCTCTTTGTCCATGGCTGCGGGGGACATCGTCAACAAGGCAAAAGTTCCTACAGTAGGATGCTCGCCCACGAACCCCCTGGTTACATTGAACAACCCGTACTATTTCAGAGTATGCTTTATTGATCCTTTCCAAGGAACTGTCATGGCCAATTATGCCGTAAATGAGCTCGGCGCCAAGACAGCAGCAGTAATTCAAGACGTAACGCAAGACTACTCTGTTGGTCTGAGCAAGTACTTTGTCGATGCCTTTAGGCAACTGACAGGAAACCAAGCCAGTATCGTAGAGATGTCTTCTTATAACACTGGGGACCAAGACTTCACAGCCCAGTTGACCAACGTAAAGAACAAGATGCCCGATATCGTCTTCGCACCAGGTAACTACGGCGAGTCTGCTCTTTTGATCAGGCAAGCTCGAGATCTTGGCATCGATGTTCCGTTCCTCGGTGGCGACACCTGGGAAGCACCAGAATTCTTGACCATCGGCGGCGAAGCCGTTGAGGGCGCAGTATTCAGTACCCACTTCACCTCGGAAGCTCCTGTCACCGAAGAGTCAGAGGTGTTCTTAGCCGCGTACAGAGAGAAATTCGGTCGTGAAGCCAATGCCTTCGCAGCCCTAGGCTACGATGCCTATATGCTCATCCTGGATGTCATCGAAAGAGTTGGTTCCGCTGATTCGCAAGCCATTCGCGATGGCTTAGCAGCAACAGAAGGATTTGTAGGAGCTACCGGCGTGATCACTCTAGATGTGAACGGTGATGCCGTTAAGTCTGCCGTTATCAACCAAGTAGATGGAGGAAAATTCATCTATCTAACGACAGTCGAACCCTTTTAATTAATCTGACCACTAGGAGGACCTGACGTGGGTGACGTATCGATTTTCCTTCAGCACTTGACCAACGGCGTGTCCCTGGGTAGTTTGTATGCGTTGATTGCCATCGGTTACACCATGGTGTATGGAATCTTACGGCTCATCAACTTTGCCCACGGTGACATCTTCATGCTTGGTGTGTATCTCACGTACTATGGAGTAACATACACATCACTTCCCTGGTGGCTGGTATTTATTCTCGCTCCGCTCTTGACCGGTTTTATTGGCATCCTTCTGGAAAGGGTAGCCTACAAACCCTTGCGGGGTTCCGCCAGGATCACAATTCTGATTTCGGCAATAGGAGCCTCCTTTCTATTACAGAACTTGGGGATCGTTATTTTTGGGGGAAGGCCACGTGCCTTCCCCGTTCCTCAAATGTTGAACCATGTAATACGACTTGGAGGCGTATCTATCAACGTTGTTACCTTCATTATCCCGGCTGTGACCATCGTCTTACTGCTTGGGCTCACATACTTTACCACCAAGACCAAGACAGGATTGGCCATGCGGGCACTTTCCAAGGACTACGAAACCGCTAGTTTGATGGGGATTGACATCAATAAGATCATTTCCATTACTTTCCTCATGGGTTCCTTCTTGGCCGCTATCGGCGGTATTCTCTGGGGATCCAGATACCCGCAACTCATGCCTTTGATGGGCAGCATGCCGGGTCTAAAGAGCTTCATTGCTGCAGTTGTGGGTGGTATTGGGAACATCACGGGAGCAGTTGTCGGAGGATTCATCTTAGGACTCGGGGAGATTATGTTAGTAGCTTTCCTTCCTAGATTGTCTGGATACAGAGATGCTTTCGCGTTTGTCCTTTTGATCATAATTCTCTTAGTTAAGCCTTCTGGCTTAATGGGCGACAACGTAACAGAAAAGGTTTAGTACTTCTACGAGAAAACTGCAGGAAGGTGTAAACCATGAGAGAGAAGAACAAGAGGCATGTTACGCTACTGATCCTGGCTCTAACAATCCTGGGATTATTCCTGGCAAACAGATTCTTAGATCCCTACAAAGTCCGAGTCATCAATCTCTCCGGCATCTACGTGACGTTGGGACTCAGCATGAACCTCATTAACGGAATGACCGGAATGTTTTCTCTCGGTCATGCCGGGTTCATGGCCGTTGGAGCCTATACAGTAGGGATTTTGACCATGCCGATAACAATGAAAGAAATGAACTTTTTTATGCAACCAATTGTGCCTTTCCTGGCGAATGTCGAGTGGGGCTTTCTACCCGCTCTGATCGCAGCAGGACTTATTTCGGCACTGTTGGGAGTGTTGATCGGTGCACCTGTACTACGCTTGACCGATGACTACCTAGCCATCGCAACACTCGGTTTTGCCGAGATCATCAGGGTGGTCTTTACCAACACCCAATCTCTGACCAATGGAGCCCTGGGTCTGAAGGGGATTCCCAACTATACGAATACCTGGTGGAGTTGGGGTGTAGCCCTGGTCACGATCTGGTTCATCTCATACTTGATGCGAGGCACCTACGGAAAAGCCTTCTTGGCTGTTAGAGAAGATGAGGTCGCGGCAAGAGCCATGGGCATTAACTTGTTCAAGCATAAAGTGATGAGTTTTGCCTTCGGTTGCTTTTTTGCAGGAGTAGCTGGAGGGCTGATGGCAGGACTGCTTGGCACGATTGATCCTAACATGTTTAGAATTACACTCACCTTCAACATCCTGCTTATTGTGGTGTTAGGTGGTTTAGGCAAGATAGGCGGAACGATCATCGCTGCCGTCATTGTTACGGCGGGGATGGAAACACTGCGATTCCTGGATGAATCCATGGATCTTGGTTTTGTCCAGATCAAGGGCATACCCGGAATGAGAATGGTCGTCTTTTCAATTATCCTGATCGTCGCAGTCATCCTGCGCGAAAAGGGACTCTTGAGAAGGCCTAAAGGGCGTGAATTCACCTATGTTAAAAATTGAGAACCTCGTCATGCGCTTCGGAGGCGTTGTCGCATGTAATGATTTTACAGCAGAGATCAAAGAAGGGCAGATTGTTGGACTGATCGGTCCAAACGGAGCAGGAAAGACGACGATCTTCAACGTGGTCACAGGTGTGTATAAACCTACCGCCGGTCAGATTCTGTTCAGCCCAAATGGCATTGAACAACATCAACTAACAGGCCTCAGCCCTGACAAGATCGCGAAACTTGGAGTATGTCGGACATTCCAAAACATCCGACTTTTTGGAGAGCTCACAGTACTTGAGAACGTCTTCATTGGCAACCACTTGCGTGTCAAATCTGACGTCTTCTCCACAGTGCTCAGGCTCCCCCATTACGTCGCTGAAGAAAAGAGGTTGTACGAGAAATCCCTCTATCTCTTGGAGAAGATCGGCCTTCAAGACACCAAGGACGAAAAAGCCTCGTCCTTACCCTACGGCATGCAGCGGAGACTAGAAATTGCCAGGGCTCTGGCCACCGATCCGAGACTGTTGTTGCTTGACGAACCAGCAGCAGGCATGAATCCCCAAGAAACCCGCGAGCTTATTGAGTTCATTCGAGAGATTAAAGATGAGTTTGACCTAACGATATTCCTGATCGAACATCACATGGAAGTGATCATGGAAATCAGCGAAAAAATCTATGTCCTCGATCATGGAGTATTGATTGCTCAAGGCAACCCGAGCGAGATTCAGCGCAATGAGAAGGTTGTGGAAGCTTATTTGGGGGTGGGTTAATGCTTCAAGTCATTGATTTACACGTCAACTACGGTGGTATCACGGCCCTACGGGGGATTAACCTCACCATCGAAGAAAACCAGATCGTGACTCTGATTGGCGCCAATGGTGCCGGAAAGTCTTCGACACTGCGGGCGATTATGGGTTTGGTACCAAAGGCGAGTGGAAAGGTCCTGTACAAAGATGAGGACTTTACGAACGTACCCACCAAGGACATTGTGGCTTCTGGTATTGCCATGGTCCCCGAAGGAAGAAGGGTGTTCGCTGACCTCACGGTCGAAGAGAACCTCGTGCTCGGTGCCTATACCCGGACGGATCAAAAAGCGATAGCCAAGGACATCAAGAGCGTTTATGAGACATTCCCCAGACTGAAGGAGCGAAGCTGGCAGAAAGCCGGTACGCTTTCCGGCGGTGAACAGCAGATGCTTGCTGTGGGAAGAGCCTTGATGGTAAACCCGAAGATTCTCATGATGGATGAGCCTTCGTTGGGTTTGGCTCCTCTTTTGGTCAAGGACATCTTCGAGATCATTGACCTTCTCCGTGAGCGGGGTAATACGATTCTCCTCGTGGAGCAAAACGCCAGAAAGGCTCTGGAAATCGCTGATTATGCATACGTGCTCGAGACCGGACAGTTGGTTCTCGAAGGACCAGGGAAAACGCTCTTGGAGGATCAGAGAGTTCAAGAAGCGTACCTGGGTGTGGCAAGATAACCATGAAAAGCGTTCAACCCTCCTGACAGGAATCCACCTGCAGGAGGGTTGTTTTCTTGAACTCTACTATCTTATTCTCGATTTTCCCGAAGATCCGCAATGCGATCCGAAGCCATACGCTTATAACGGGGGTCTCCCCCTGTCATGGTGGTGGCTGCTCGGAAGTTCCTGAACGCCTCACCCGTGTCTCCAAGCCGTAGCGCCAACTCGCCCAAGATCAGATAAAGCGCCTGATCGCCCGCGGTACTACGAGACTTTGTTGACATGGCCTCAGAAAAGTAGTGTTGCGCTTTCTCCGCAGCCTTTACGACGAGTTCATCCTGTCCAAGATCCTCATAAATCCACACTAGGCGTAGCCAGAGATTGCCCCACTGCTCGAGACTTGCACCTACCGTCTCAAAGCTGGCCATCGCTAAGTAATAGGATGTAATGGCCTGGTGGATCGTTCGCGGCACTTCAAACACGAACGACTCACTGGAAGGATTCTCTTGCCAGGCTTTCTTGCCCTTTTGAATTGCGGTCTGGGATAATCTCGTATACTGCCGCTCAGGATAAGCAAACAGGCATTTCGGACAAACCCATATGTAGAAATAGTTTGGCTCGAACCTGCGATATACTGTCCTCAAGTCGGGCTTTTGCTCTTGGAGCTGCAAGCGTGAAGTACGAATGCGAGTCCCTGAAAAGTGCGTCCCGCAGATGGGGCACTCCACTTCGGTCGAGAAGAGAAACTCCCCATACTCCATGGGAACCCGTTCAGTGAAGGCCGGATGACCCTCAGGCAGGGCACCAACACTGGTCTTTGATTCATCTGTTTGTTCAACACCCTGGAAAAACACAAGTTCGTCGCCGTCTACCCTGCGCGCCAGCTCCGACAACAACGACAGGGCAATACGCGGCTGGGTCGCCAACACCTGAGAGGCGTTGTCTTTTGTAATGTTCAGTGTTGTTACGTCAGTGGCACAAATGGCGTGGTAACTATACGTACCCTCCGCGAAGAAAGCCACGTCTCCGAGAATGCCACCTGCCCCCAAGTTCACCTGCTGGTCACCCTTGGAAGCAACAACAGTTCCTTCAAGCACAACATGAACTGTGGAAGCCGTATCCCCGGGAGCAAATAAAACTGATCCCCTGGGATAGCTCCGTACCGGATTTGCAGTCACTGTTCCTTACCTCATTCCTTTGATCATCTGAACACTATATATACTTAGTTCTCTTATATTTAGCAGTTTCCTGTACGCCATGAAAAAAAAGGGAGACCCAAAGAAACCCCTGGTATCCCCCTATAATCCCACGTATCCTTCTCAGTCCTGTACGATCGAGTAAACTAGAATGCTAGGAACTTCGCCTTTGGAGCACTGCAGATTGGGCACTTGTCTGGTGCGTCACCCTCGTGGGTGTATCCGCAGACATCACAAACCTGAATTGTACCGATGGTAATGTCCTTCTTCTCCATCACAGTCTTCTTAGCGTCATCATACATCTTAGCATGAATCTTCTCTGCTTCTAAAGCATAATGAGTGGAACGAACTGCGCCTTTCTCTTCTTGCAGCTCAGCAACTGCTTTGTATGCAGGGTACATTTCTTCAATCTCAAAGGTCTCACCATCAAAAGCGTCCTGAAGATTAGCTACTGAATCAGCGATGCCACCGAGTTCTTTCAGGTGATTGCGGGCATGAACCAACTCAGCGTAAGCAATGGCCTTAAATAGCTTGGCCACATTGGGAAAGCCTTCTTTGTCTGCAACTGCGCCGTAGATTTGGTACTTCATGTGCGCTTGACTTTCACCAGAGAAAGCATCTCTCAGGTTCTGTTCAGTCATTTTTCTCATTGATGGATTTCCTCCCTTTTCTTTATGTATACAGTTACTACTACTATACCATACCCAGCATCTGGTTACAATTCCCTATTGCTATACATTCTTAACAAATTAACCACTAAATGCTGTGGAGAAACATCTGTTTCACCCATTGTCTTGTGGGTAACCTGTGCATATTGTGGATTATTGCATCTCATTCCGAACAACAGCCAGGGAATATATCGCCCCAACGGACTAGACAACAGCGTAGAGTAGTTCGTTACCCTTCTTGCCAACCTCTTCCAATAGTCCTGCTTTTTTCAATGTATAGGTTGTTCTTTGCGCCTTAGCCCTAGGTACTCCAGCGAGCCTGGCCAAATCCTTATTTGTGAAGGGAGAAGGCATCTCCTCTGGCAGAAGGCTCAGATAGTCTGTGGCTGTCGCGAAAGAACGCCGCTCCACCACTTCACTTAGTGCACGATCCACAATACTCACGCCACGGCGGCGCCAACTGCCGCACCCGTCATCACAGCGGATCTCCCTTTCTTTGATGAACACTACTTCCACCGTCAGATTAGGATGCAGAATCAAGTGGGGAATGCGCAGGAGCTCTGAGAACAAATCAAAGACATCTTCTTTTTTCGGCGATTTTCTAGTACTCAGAACCTCCCCCGTTCCCTCGGCGATCTTCACAATATCACGCCTGAAAACAATGGGGTAAACCAAGACCACGTGGTGGTTTTCAAGAAGTCTAGATAGCTTCTTCTTGATGGAGGTGAAGTTCGCAGTTTGAATCTCAACCAAGCGGTCTTTCTTAACAACGTCAATATGAAAGCCGTCCACTCGACCTTCGATAATGTCACCTGGTTGACTATAGAGTTCCTTTAAACTCGCGTGCAGAGAGCTTTCGTTTTGCGTTCCAATCACAAGGATCCACCCCAGATGAGCCAGGTGAGGATGTAGCCCGTGGTCACCGCTGCAAGCGTATACGGAACACTTAAACGCATGAATTCTCCAGCCTTGACCTCGTAGCCTTCCTTGCGGAGTAACCCCAGTCCGGTGATGTTAGCCGAAGCGCCAATGGGAGTGATATTTCCACCAAGGGTTGCACCGATTAGAAGGCCGAAGAAAAGCAGAAAAGGTTCAACACCCAAACGCGCGGCTACTGCTCCAACAACAGGCAGCATGGTCGCCACATAGGGAATGTTATCAACAAAACCGGAGATCAAGACCGAAATCCAGACCACAAGCGTATAAATCAGAAAGACATTGCCCTGACCGGCGTTGACAATGAAAGTGGCAATCCTGTCGATTACGCCGACCTCGGTCAAACCCCCAATCACGACAAAAAGACCGATCAGCAAGAACAGCGTAAAAAGGTCGATTTCGCTGATCGTTTTTCTCACCCAGACAAAGTCCTTACCTTTTATCAAGCCTCGCAAAAGGCCTAGCACAAGAAGTCCGACACTGATCAATCCATTGGTTATCGCAGGCTTGCCCGAGAAAAAGGAAGCTAAAATCAAGAGCACAACCATGGAGACTAAAAGATACGACGGGAAGTAGTCTTCCACCTCCGTGCGTCCCTGTGGTTTCACTTCACCTTGCGTCGAACGCAAGACCCAGAAAAGTACCGCAGTGGCAGCCAACGCTCCAATCTGTACTACCCAAAAGATACCGATTCTGCCTTTCGTAAAAAAGAAATCGAGAAAATCCATACCGGCATGACCACCGAGCATGATGGAGGTCGCATCTCCTACGAGCGTAGCTGCGCCCTGAAGATTCGACGCAATCGCCACCGCAATTACGCTTGGTACGGGCGATATTCCCTGCTTTTTGGACATACTCATGGCAACAGGAGCGACAATGAGCACCGTCGCCACATTATCCACGAAGGCTGAGATGAATCCAGAAAAGAGAGATAACGCCACCACGGACCAGCGCAAGCTCGGCGTCTTTTCGACGATCAAGTCTGCCAACCGCGCTGGCATACGAGATTCTATGAAAAGGGCAACGATACCCATGGTTCCGGCAATCATCAAAATCACGTTCCAGTCTACCGTGCTTCCTGCCGACACCAAGGGTACAATTCCCAAGACGATGAACAATCCTGCAGCCAGTACGGCAATGTGCGCGCGAAAGCGGGGTAAGACGAGAAGCAGGATATACGTTAAGATAAACAATGCGATGGCCAGAGTCTCCATATAGGAACAACACCTCTTGTTTCGATTTGCGTTAGGTCTTCGACTTCGGTGAAACTATTCCTTGTTGGAAGAATACGATCACATTGGTATGGAAATTTCTCCCACGCATGATATAATTGCCTTAACACAGCGAGGAGTGAGAGTATGAACGTGATTGAAGTAGTTGGCCTTTCCAAGAATTATGGTTCTCTTCAGGCCGTTCGTCAGGTATCCTTCCGTGTAGCCGAAGGCATGATCTTCGGAATTTTAGGACCTAACGGGGCCGGTAAGACCACGACCATGGAGTGTATGATCGGGCTAAGAAACCGCACGGAGGGTAGTATTACTGTTCTGGGCCTTGATCCCGAAAAGCACAGACACGAACTTTTTAATGATGTAGGTGTTCAATTGCAGGAGACAGTCTACCAAAGCCAAGCCAAGGTTTTTGAACTCTGTGAGCTGTTTACTGCTATGTACGAAAAGCCGCTGAACTACAAAGAGCTCCTAGAGCGCTTCGACTTGTCCGGAAAGATCAAGAGCACTGTGGGTTCCCTCTCTGGAGGGCAACGCCAAAAACTGGCGATTGTCCTGGCTCTTGTCAGCAATCCGCGACTTGTCTTCCTCGATGAACTAACGACCGGTCTTGATCCAAGTGCCAGACGGGAAATCTGGACCTACATCAAGGAGCTACAAGACGAAGGACGGACGATCGTTATGACCACGCACTATATGGAAGAAGCAGCACTACTCTGCGACGAAATCTGCCTGTTTAATCAAGGTGAGATTGTCGCGCAAGGAACCGTGGATGAAGTGATTGCCCAAGCAGACATTGACCTCGTTATTTCCTTTGAGACTGACGGAGATGTGGCAAATATTCTCGAGGGTCTACCCCGCGCTAGGCATATTGAGCATGACGGCCGCCTCGTGAATATTTATACAAACACAGAACAGACACTCACAGACCTCATTCTAAGATTGAATGAGGGGGGAATTGTCTATCGGAGAATCAAGATCACCTACCCTGAACTAGAAGACGCTTTCCTTAAGCTCGTCAACTCCACAACGAAGGGAGCTGTTTCCTAATGTTTTGGAAATTGACCACACTTGAGTTCAAGTTACAGCTACGCAATTTCATGACATCGTTCTTTTCCCTATGCTTTCCGGTAATGATGCTCCTGCTCTTTGGCTCAATATATGGTAATGAGCCAAGTAGTCTAACCGGTGACCGGGGAACCGTGGATCTGATGCTTCCCGCATACACCTGCATGATTGTAGCCGTGACGGGGCTCATGTCTCTGCCTCTAACCGTCGCTAACTACCGCGAACAGAAGATCTTAAAACGCTTCATGGCCACACCCGTCCAACCCCTGCAGATTCTCGTCTCACAGGTGGTAGTCAACAGCATTACAACACTTGTGGGTATGGTCTTGTTACTTGTTGTGGCTGCACTAGTCTATCAAGTACAGTTCTTCGGGAGCATTGTCCCGACCACCATTGCCTTTTTGCTTGTCATGGTGAGTATGTTCAGCCTGGGACTCGTTATCTCCGGAGTCACCCCCAATGCACGGGCCGCGTCATCGCTGGCGTTCATCGTTTACTTTCCCATGCTCTTTCTCTCTGGAGCTACAATCCCGCTATACATTATGCCCAAGGCCATGGTTACTATTTCTAACGCCCTGCCCCTCACCTATGGAGTCAGGCTCCTCAGCGGGGTTTGGCTGGGAGGTAGACTGTTTGACTATGGAGTAGAATTTGCCGTCTTACTTGGAACCATCCTCTTGTGTACAGCGGTGGCCATCCGATATTTCCGGTGGGAGTAAAGGTCCACTAAGACTACGTATTGGCGGTTGACATTCGTCATCCGAATTGGTAGAATGACGATAATATCGCAAAGCTGTGAACAGGAGTAGTATGAGTCAGATGGATGTTTTAGAGAGTTGCTGTTTGGTGCAAAGCAACACATCCCCGGCCAGAACTCACCTGCGAGCTGTTTGTGTGAGGCCTTCGGCTTAGCGCAAACCGGTCATTCCGTTATCATGGCTTGAGGGGTGATCTTGCATTGGACGTACGCCAATCCAAGCGTCACAATTAGAGTGGTACCGCGAATCTTTCGTCTCTAAAAGGGATGAAAGATTTTTTATATTCAAAGCAGAATCGAGGAGGAAGCACAATGGCTCGTTACAACCATCAAGTCGTCGAAAAGAAATGGCAGAAAATATGGGAAGAAAAGGGGACATTTAGGACAAGTTCCGACTACAGCAGGCCCAAGTTCTATGCCCTGGTAGAGTTTCCTTATCCTTCGGGAGACGGGCTTCATGTGGGCCACCCAAGACCCTATACTGCGCTCGACGTTGTTGCCCGCAAACGACGGATGGAAGGCTACAATGTCCTCTTCCCCATGGGTTGGGATGCTTTTGGCCTGCCTGCAGAAAACTACGCCATCCAAACGAAAATTCATCCTGCAGTGGTCACAGAACGCAATATCGATCGGTTTAGGAAGCAAATGCAGTCCCTTGGTTTCTCCTTTGACTGGTCACGCGAAGTGAACACCACGGATCCTAACTACTTCAAATGGACCCAGTGGATCTTCCTCAAGCTCTTCGAACACGGTCTCGCGTATAAAAAAGAAATGCCCATCAACTGGTGCCCTCGCTGCAAGATTGGTCTGGCCAATGAGGAAGTCGTGGATAACGGCTGTGAACGTTGTGGCCACGCCGTAGAAACAAGGGTCAAGAACCAGTGGATGCTGAAGATTACCGCATACGCCGAGAGGCTCATCAATGATTTGGATCTGGTGAACTATATTGAACGTGCCAAAATCCAGCAACGACATTGGATTGGGCGTTCAGAAGGCGCCGATGTTACGTTCAAGATTAAGGATACCCAAGAGACGTTAACGGTCTTTACCACAAGACCTGATACACTCTTTGGAGCCACCTACATGGTGATCTCCCCAGAGCATCCCGTCTTAGAGACACTGAAGGATCGCATTGGTAATATCGACGCAATCAGCGCGTACCAGGAAGAAGCTCGCAAGAAGTCGGAGTTCGAACGTGCGGAGTTGAATCATGAAAAAACCGGCGTCAGGGTTGAAGGTCTCATGGCTATTAATCCTGTGAACAATAAGGAAATCACCATCTGGGTTTCGGACTATGTGTTAATGAGTTATGGAACGGGAGCGATCATGGCGGTACCAGGTCATGACCAAAGAGACTGGGAGTTTGCTACAACGTTCGGCTTGCCCATCATTGAAGTCGTTTCGGGCGGCGATATTAGCGAAGCAGCATACACGCAAACCGACACAGGAACAATGGTAAACTCCGGTTTCTTAAATGGCCTGGACGTGGATCAGGCCAAAGCAAAAATCACGGCTTGGCTCCAGGAACAAGGTCTTGGCGTTCCGAAGGTCAACTACAAACTCCGCGACTGGGTGTTTTCCAGACAGCGCTATTGGGGCGAGCCCATCCCCCTTGTTCACTGCAAGTCTTGCGGCTGGGTACCCATCCCTGAAGAGGAGCTTCCCCTACGTCTGCCGGATGTAACGAACTATGAGCCTACAGACACTGGTGAGTCTCCCTTGGCCAAAATCCGAGACTGGGTCGAGACCACTTGCCCCAGCTGCGGTGGAGCGGCTGAGCGCGAAACGGATACCATGCCACAATGGGCTGGCTCTTCGTGGTATTTCTTGCGCTATACCGATCCTGACAATGATCAGGAAATGGCCAGCAAAAAGCACTTAGAGTATTGGATGCCCGTAGACTGGTACAATGGAGGCATGGAACACACCACCTTGCACCTGCTCTACTCACGGTTCTGGCACAAGTTCCTTTACGACATTGGCGTAGTCACCGAGCCCGAACCCTACCAAAAGCGTACATCCCATGGGATGATCCTTGGTGAGAACAACGAAAAGATGTCAAAGTCGAGGGGCAATGTTGTCAATCCCGATGAAGTTGTGGAAGAATATGGAGCCGATACGATGCGCATGTACGAGATGTTCATCGGCGACTTTGAGAAGAGTGTCCCCTGGAGTACCGATGGCGTGCGGGGCTGCAAACGCTTCTTGGATAGAGTTTGGAAGCTGAAGGATACTGTGCAGCCAGGCGACACCTATAGTGAGGCGTTGGAAGCTAAGATGCACCAGACTATCAAAAAGGTGAGCCATGACTACGAGAGTCTGAAGTTTAACACCGCCATCGCCGCTTTGATGACCTTCCTCAACGATGTACATCAGGTAGGAAGCATTAATGAGGCAGAGATGAAGACATTCCTAATCCTGCTGAACCCTGTCTCTCCCCACCTTACAGAAGAGTTGTGGGAACTTCTTGGATTTGGTGGCATGCTCAACGAGCAGAGTTGGCCTCAGTACGATGAGGAGAAGACGATTGCTCAAACCATCGCCATCGGTGTACAGGTCAACGGCAAACTGCGGGGCGATGTCACCGTCAATCTCGATGACACCCAAGAGGTGGCTAGAGAAAAGGTGATGGCCAACGAGAACATCCAACGGGCCATAGAAGGCAAGACGGTTGTCAAAGAGATCTACGTTCCCGGACGGATCTACAACATTGTAGTGAAGTAATTTGGCTGAATAAATCGAAACGGTCCCGACTTTTCCGGGACCGTTTTTTCTATCTTCTCAGTATACCTTGGGCAATAGCATCTTCTACAAGCGCTTCCATGTACGCTGCGAGGGTAGGTGAACTCTCACCGACCGGTTCCATGCGCTTGCGTACCTGAGCACTGGAGACATCGTGAATCCTCCAGGTGCCTCCATTCGTGTGGTAGTTGTTGAGGAGAGGCTGAAGCCGATCGAGACAGGCCGCGAACTTAGCCTCTGGAGTCTCCCTTGCTTCGAACTCTTCCCAAAGGGCGCGCAGCTCCTCTTCCTGATCGGGAGGCAACAATCCATAGAGGCGATCTGCTGCCGCTTCTTCACGTTCTCTCTTATCCAATCCGGCTTGGGCATCATAACAGAAGGTGTCACCTGCATCAATCTCCACGAGATCATGGAGTAACACCATCTTCATCACTTTGGTGATATCTACCGGTTCTACCGTGTACTCTTGAAGGAGAAGGGCCATGACAGCCAGATGCCATGAGTGTTCCACATCGTTTTCCCGGCGCGAACCATCTGCGACCAGATTCTGACGGTAGATATGTTTTAGCTTGTCGATCTCCATGACAAAATTGATCTGTTGCTGTAGACGTTCCATCATTAATACCACTCTTTCGGAATGGGATCCAGATCAAGAAACAAATCAGGGTTCCGCTTTAAAAACTCCGTCGTGAGTTCCACCATAGGAGCCACTTCAATTAAGACACTGGCAGCGTCGCCTATGATCCCCTGTACGGCAATTCCTCGTTCGAGGAGTGGTTCCGCGAGTTTCGCATAATTGCGGGATACATCCGAGATCGGTGCCGAGTGGCGACGCATAGGCCGGTCGAGAATGCGCCCATCAGGCGTTTTGATCTTGTACAGTACATGGTACGAAGTAAGCCTGTTAGGAATATTGGCCCATTCTTCCACCCCATGAATCAGAGTATTACGACTGAGCTCAGCCCCCAAAAAGAGCACCTTGGCCTTGCGGTCGTACAGTTTTCCCCAGCATCCTTGCCTGGCGCAAGGTGTGTCGACGTCTTCTTCTCCAGCCACAAAGTCCACTGCGTCGCTTCCTAAGGCGGCCACAGAGTGTGTAGGATGCCATGAACGCACAACCCCTGGACGCTTTCGGAAAAGATTCGTCAGGAGCCCTACGCAAGATGATTCCTCGAGTACATCGAAGACAGGGTTGTCGGGTGTTACCTGCTCCCAGGTATGGGTGGGCAGGACCAGGAGGCCCGGTTTCAAGAATTCGCTGAAGGCATCAAGAACCGTATCCGCCCCACCTTCCACAGCACCAATCGCCTTCATCGATGAGTGCACCAGGACCGTGTCATGGGGCTCAATGCCTAAATCTGCAATATGCTTCTTTAGTTGCTCTTTCGTATACATGGCCCCACCTACTCAAACCGATAGATATGACTGTGATAATCATCGGGATTTTCCACCAGGAATTCCAAATTTACGACACCATCATAGCCTATCTGCTTTAGGGATTGAATCACAGCAACGTAGTCTATATTGCCTTTGCCCAGGGGCAAATGTTGATCGACCACTCCATTGTTGTCATGCAGGTGAACATGGAAGATGCTTTCTTGGAGCAGATGTAAGAAATCGGTCGGTTTCTGATCGCAGACAACGGCATGGCCTACATCAAGGGTAAGACCAACATTGCTGCGGTTGACCTTTTTGATCAGACCCGCCATTTGTTCAGGGGTGCGATAAATCTCATGGGGATACACCAGATTTTCCATGCAGAGCAAAATGTCCGGAGCATAATCTGCTAGTTCCCTTACCGCCTGGACAATGTACTCTTCTTGCAGGGCGATACGTTCCACTTCGCGTCTTGGTGGCTGCTCCTCGTGCGACCATTTGCCCTCCGGCATCCCCAAAATTCCGGGAGTCGGATGTACAACCACCACAGAAGCCCCGATGGTACGGGCAAAGTGAATACTCTCCCTAATCTCCTCAAACGACGCTTCGCGTACTCTGGCATTCAAGCTCCCTAGACTGACATCATGCGACGGTGCATGCACCGAAAAGCTGGCGCCAAGTTCGCCCTTGATACGTCGCAGATTTTCTACATACGCACTTTGAATCTCGGGATCCAGATAAGATGCACGATAGAGTGCCTCAAAACCCGCTATACCCGCCTTCATAACCCGCTTCGCATACTCGAAGTCCTGTTCTGGTCTAAACCACGTGAAATACTTCATCAGAAAACCCCCTTCAGGTTTAAGGCTGAATGATGGTTCCTGCCTCCATTTGACTCTGTACAATTTCGTACATGTTGGTCACGGAACCCACGGCAAGTTCGTTCGTAAGATTAAAGAAGTTCAGGCAGGTCCCGCAGTTGAGAATCTCCACTCCCCGCTCCTCAAGCTTCTGCAAGTCGCCCAAAGAGTCAGAACCCGCGACAGAAAGCTTCACACCACTGTTGTAAAGGAGGACCTTGTCAGGTAAACGATCAAGTTCCGTTAAGGCAAACACGAAGCCCTTCATAAGAACACGCCCGAGGTCTTGGTCTCCGGACCCCATGGTATCGGAAGAAAGGACGACAACGGTCTTGCCAGAAACGTTTGGCGCTGCTTCCACGTCACGAGCTTCTTCGCCTGCGGTATCACCAACCAGGATACGGATGATGTGCTTGTTTTCATTGATGGTTTCCAGTTGGTGATCCAACCCCATTTGCTTGGCCATTTTCTCCAAGTTCTGAAGTGCAATGGTATTATCTACGATGACCTCAAGCTCACCCCGGGACATCTCCTTCAGTGCCTTCTTCGTTTCAATAACAGGTAATGGACACGATAAACCCGTAGCATCTACCGTCTTTTTCATCGAACAACAATCTCCCTTTCTCCTCGTTCAATTACTTCACCCACGATTCCGCAGGGAAGTCCAAGCTTCTCCAACTCCTCAAGCACTTGCTCCCCAACATCTCCAGGAACACTCACCAGAAGGCCACCTGACGTCTGGGGATCAAAAAGTATCTCTTCAATGCCAAAGGGTACGTCTGGTCCGATTTCGACAAAGCCCTCCAGGAAGTTACGGTTGCGCTGCGCTGCTCCCGTGATCAGGAACTCCTCGGCATAATGGAATGCCTCAGGAATGTGTGGAATCCGGTTACCGTAAATCACAGCCGAAGTCTCGCTGCCAAGCATCTCATGGAGATGGCCCAGGAAACCAAAACCTGTAACATCAGTGCAGGCATGTACCGGGAAGCCACGCACCACTTCGGCCGCATATTTATTGAGGGTTGTCATGTACCGCACCGCCTGCTGCATGGCCTCCGCGGAAGCTTCTCCCACGCGATTGGCGCTACATACAATGCCCACTCCCAAAGGCTTGGTCAAGAGCAGTACATCACCAGGTTTACACCCCACATTGGTGTAGATCTTGCGAGGATCGATGATTCCCGTAACCGATAACCCGTACTTCACGTCCACATCGTCAATGGAATGCCCACCAGCTAGAACCGCTCCGGCCTCCATAACCTTCTCGCTTCCTCCCTGAAGCACTTGACTCAAGACATTCAAATCCATCTTCTCGGGAAAACAAACGATGTTGAGTGCAGTCTTGGGAACCGCCCCCATTGCGTAGACATCACTGAGAGCATTCGCGGCGGCCACTTGGCCGAAAACATATGGATCATCCACCATGGGTGGGAAAAAGTCCAAAGTCTGCACAATGGCCAGATCATCCGTAAGCCGGTATACCGCGGCATCATCGGATTTATCAAAACCAACGAGGAAATTAGGGTCCTTCACCCTGGGAAGTGTGGCTAAAACGCTTTCTAGGACCGCCGGTCCAAGTTTAGCCGTTCAGCCCCCGCCTCTACAAAACACCATTTCCTCTGCCACGGCCCTCACCTCTTTTCTTATACTAATTGTATCACTTTATCACACTTTAAGCCCAACTCTGTCGCGCGTTCCATGAGACGTTCTTGTTCCCGGGCATGTATGAGCCAAACCAAGCCACATTCAGCACTGATCTGCACCGGCATAGGAATTAGCCTTCCAGGCAAACCCTCGTTCTTACAGACCCTTTCCCAAGCCATGGCCTCTGTTGTCGTGCGAAACGTTACCACGACCTTGTTCTCACTCATAAGAGGTCACCACTAATCTCAGCAAGAGCACGCAGAGCAGTATCCAACTCTTCTCGGGAGTTCTTATGGGAAAAGCTAAACCGAACCGCTCCCATCGCATCGGTCCCTAGAGCTCGATGCATGAGAGGCGCGCAGTGTCCTCCCGAGCGGGTATAAATAGAATAGTCATCGGCCAAACGCTGGCTAACAAGGTTTGATGGTAGAGCCAGCACATTCAAGGAGACAATAGGGCACCGCAAAGGAGCACGAAAGTCCCCATACACTTCTACCCCAACGAGCTTCGATACTCCCCTATAAAAGTAACGGCATAACTCGCCTTCTACGTGGCGGACCTTGTCCAAGCCAAGACTACGCAGATACCGTATGCCGGCCAAGAGACCCGCAATCCCTGGGATATTGAGCGTACCGGCCTCTAATGCTTCAGGCATCTGGCCGGGGTGTGTCCTGGAGAATGTCTGAATACCGCTACCCCCCACTTTCAACGGTCGCACAACGACTCCCGGTTTAACATAGATACCGCCTATACCCTGCGGTCCCCAAAGACTTTTGTGGCCAGTAAAGCAAAGGATGTCGACAGGAGTATTCTTGAGATCATAGGAGTAATAGCCCGCTGTTTGGGCAGCATCCACGATGAAGATTAGATTGTGCTCCTTACAGAACTCTCCCACAGACGCAATATCAACCATGTTTCCTGTCACATTGGACGCATGCGTACACACCAGAGCCCTTGTGTTGGCGCGCAGGTGATTGGTCAAACTTTCACGGGAGACATCGATGCAACCCTGCCGATCAGCGGGAAGAATCGTTACTTCTACGCCTCGGTCTTCTAGATTGTACAACGGGCGCAGGACGCTATTATGTTCAAGTTCCGTTGTGATCACATGGTCTCCCGGGTTCAGTAAACCAAACAAGGCTAGGTTTAGGCTTTCGGTGGCGTTGGCTGTAAAAACGATGCAGCTCGCGTCTTCCGCGCCCAAGAACTCCGCAATCTCCCATCTGGCATCAAAGACAAGACGGCTGGCCTCTAAACTGAGATGGTGACCACCTCTCCCGCTATTGCCCGCCTGCAATAACGACGCACAGATTGCCTCGCTCACCTCAGTTGGTTTAGGATACGATGTGGCAGCTTGATCAAGATAGATCATAGGTTGTTCCTCTTTCCAAATTTCGCGATACTACGTGTTTCTCGTCTCAAGCTCTCGATCCTTCCCGCTACCAGACGGCGACCGTTCCATCGACACGGCTTTCTGTTCCTCCCACAAACGTCCCTTGGTCCGTTCTACAAATGATCTGACCACGACCATAGCCGGCGTTCCCTTCGGTCACGGTCACTTCATGCCCCATTTGTTCCAGTTGCCTAACGATCGAAGCAGGCAGAGTCTTTTCAAGATCGACTTTCTTGCCCTTAATCCATTGAAAACGCGGTCCGTCAAGTGCTGCCTGGGGATTGTGTCCAAAGTCCACGAGATTCATGACCACTTGAACATGACCCTGGGGCTGCATGAAGCCTCCCATGACACCGAAAGGTCCCAGGGGCTTGCCATCTTTGGTGAGAAAACCCGGAATAATCGTATGATAGGGTTTCTTACCGGGGGCCAGGCAGTTCGGATGCTCTGGATCAAAGGAGAAGTTGTGTCCCCTGTTATGCAGAGCCACACCGGTTCCGGGCACCACAAGTCCAGAACCGAACCCCATGTAGTTGCTTTGGATCATAGAAACCATGTTTCCATCGGCATCTGCAGCCGTCAAATAGACAGTGCCTCCCGTAGTCTCTTCTGAACGCGGAGGAAGCAAAGCGGAAGAACCTATCATTTTCCTCTTCTGTGCGGCCCAGTCTTCCGAAAGTAGCTCCTCAACCGTCACCTTCATGTATCGCGGATCGGTTACAGAGCTCTGTGCATCGGCAAAAGCAAGCTTCAGAGCTTCAATTTGCCGATGATACGTTAAGGGATCGTGCTTGTCTTCCTTTGAAAACTCAAATCCCTTGAGAATATTCAGCGCCATGAGCGCTACAATGCCTTGCCCATTAGGCGGGATTTCCCACACTTCTAACCCGCGATACTCGGTGGAAATAGGCTTTACCCACTCCACTCCATAGTTCGCTAAGTCATCGGCGCGGAGAAAACCTCCGTACTGCCGCGAAAAAGAGTCGATGCGCTCGGCAATATCGCCTCTGTAAAAGGCTTCGCCCATGGTTTGGGCGATCTTCCTCAATGTTGCGCCATGATGTGGAAGACGCACAGTTTCACCAGCTTCTGGGGCCCTTCCCTCGGGGGCAAAGGTGGTAAACCAATCCCCGAACTCGTCGCCCTTAAGCTGCTTTTGGTAGATCTCCACAGAACGCTTCCACTGTCTGGCCAAGATAGGCGACACTGCGTAGCCTTCTTCAGCGTAGTAAATGGCGGAAGCAAATACCTCTGTGAGCGGCAACCGTCCAAACCGTTTCGATAGGGCTATCCAGCCAGCGGGGGCACCAGGCACATTCACCGGCACGAAACCAAACTTCGGCAACTCGTTATAACCCTTTTTCTCCAAGACGGGGAGGGAAATTCCCTGGGGAGACGGTCCGCTGGCATTGAGTCCAAAGAGCTCACCGTCAAAGGCTACAATGGCAAAAGCGTCGCCCCCAATCCCGTTTGATGTTGGTTCACACACAGTTAAGCAAGCCGCTGCCGCTAAAGCAGCATCAACAGCGTTGCCTCCCATTTTCAACATCTCTAACCCAGCCTGAGCAGCAAGTGCATTCGACGTGGCTACCATCCCGCGACGTCCATAGGCTGGAAAACGCTCCGAAGGGTAGGTGCTGTCCAAACCATGCAAGTTCAAAACCACGATATCGCCTCCTAGGCTACATTTTCTCCGCGCAACTGGAGCATTTCCGCGTTTGTGTTCATAAATCGCAAATACCATGTACTCAAAATGATTCCCTTAAGAATACTGGAAATACTGATAGCCCACCACACACCATCCAAACCCAGCACCGTAGCCGAAAGGACAAGGGCTGCCGGGATCCGTAAGAGGTTCAAGCTTATGCCTACGATGGATGGAGGCGCTGTTTTACCAAGCCCGATAAACGCCCCCGCCGTCAGAATCTCCACGGCCTGGGGCAACTGCGACACTCCAATGATCTTCAGGTAGGACGCTCCGAGTCGAATAACGTCCGGTTCAGGGATGAAAACGCCAAAGAGATGCTCGGCACCTAAAATGAGGACTGCAGTGGCAAAAACCCCAATGGCTGCGACGATTCCCAACCCCACATAGTAGCCTCGATACACCCGCTGGCCCAGTTTCGCTCCATAGTTCTGGCCTGTAAATGCGCTCATAGCCGATTGAAAACCGCCCGCGGTCAGCCAGGAGATCTGTTCGATCTGCGATCCAACCCTTTGAACCGCAATGGCCGTCGGTCCCCAGTCAGAAATGATGCGCGCGATGGTCATGGAGATTAGCGTAAAAAGTGCGCTTTGCAGGGACATGGGCAATCCCATTTTGATCATCTTCTTCAGATAGGCCTGATCCGGTCTGGTGAAAAACCGGAGATCCCGGAAGAGTTCTGGTCGCTTCCGAGCCTCAAGGACGAAGAGTACGCTTGCCGTCATCTGTGCAATAACCGTGGCGATAGCAGCACCACTAACGCCCAAGGCCGGGAAGGGCCCCAGACCAAAAATCAAAAGGGGGTCTAGGACAATATTGACCAGTAAACCCACCGTGTTGATCCGAAAGGGCGTTGTGCTATCACCCGATCCATTGAAAACACCTGTGAATATGGGATTCGTGGCAAAAAACACCATTCCCAGGGCGATGATCAGCAAGTAGTTGTTTGCCATTCCTTGAATCTCTTCGCCTAACTGGTAGAAGCCTAAGAGGGATTCTCGAAATACGATCACCGCGGACCCGTACATTAGAATGAGGGCAATGATTAGTTGCAGACTGTGGCGAATAGCCCGCGCCACTCCATCTGGATCCTTGCGACCCAGGGATTGTGCGACACCAACTTCCGCCCCTATCCTGGGAATCACGATGAAGGCATTGGCCAGCCAGGTGAAAAAGCCCACGGTACCAACCGCTGCCACTGCTCCTGACCCCAGACGGCCCACCCAGATCATATCAATAAAGCCATAGGCCATCTGCACAAAGGACGTGCCAATGATGGGCATGGCTAGTTTCGTCAACGCTTTAAGAATACTGCCTTCTGTCAGAATGATTGACTTACTCTTACGCATGAATCGTCTCCGCTCTTATGGTTTGAAGGATGCCTTCAGAATACTTCTCTTTCCTGCGGTCTGATCCTCTATCCATAACCTATTACGAGTTGTAAGACGAAAATTACCTGGGGGTACCCTACGCCCTCGTGTCGAGTTCTGATACCAAGGCGTTTATTTGCCTGACGAATGCTTGTGGTAGACCTCTCTCTGCCCAGGTCTTGAGGCAGGTCGTATTTGCTCCAGTTCTAAAAAAGTGCTCTTTGATTGTGGCGGCTCTTTCTTCGCGATTCGACATCAAAAGATACAAGACATACCAATCTTCCAAGGGACAAAGGTGGATCGTTTCACCTTGCAGCACCAAAGTCTCAAAGGTCTTTGGGTCGGGAACATACTCTATAGTGGTATCGCCCGTTACAATTCGAAACCCAGCAATTACGTCGACATCAACACCCTCGATGATGAACTCTCCGAAATACCTTGTGGCGTAGTCGCTGTGCGGATTTTCGGGTTGCTTCTTCCCCAACGACGTAAGAACATGCTCTGCGCGTTCTACATCGTCAAGGGCGATCACTAGATCAAGATCGTTCGCCTTGGGGATTAATCCCTTGTAATAAAGGAGCATCGAAGCCCCTAGAGCCCACCCAATGTTCTGGGCATTGAGTTCCTTCGCAATTTTGATAAGACAGTTCTCCAATGAAGTTTCCTCCTTTCCAGGAAAACCTCGTATCCCCTTGTTTCCTTGTGCTATCCAGCCTCACTGTACTAGCATTGTAATAAGAACTGTGGTACTTACAGAGAGAACATTACCGATACTGTGCATCATCATGGGGTAGAATACACTGCCACTCTTTTCGTAGCAGTCTCCGTACAAGAGACCCATCCCAATCGAGAAAAGCACCTGCATGATAGAATATGAAACCTCGAAGGGTGCGAAGGAAAACCTCACATGGGCGAGCCCAAAAATCACGGCCGCAATAACATTGGCCAAGCTTGTCTTTTCTGAGAACGCCCTTCGCTTGACTACAAGTCCGAGCATGGTTATGGCAAACGCGCGGAAGATCAGTTCTTCCGACGGACCGCTTAGAAAGAGCTGAAAACCCAGATAACCGATTACGTTCTTGAGCGTCATGGGATACACAAAAGGTTGAAACGACTTCGTCAAAAGAACCAAGGCATAAGCGACGATCTGGTATAGGCTGAAAAGCAGTGTAAACCGAAGGACATAATGCTTGCCAACCTTCCTGTCACCCCATCCCAGCTTAAAGTCCAGGGGATTCGCGAACCTGACCCCGAGAATTAGGAGCAGAAAGATGGCTGCTTGGGCTATATGATGGACAGATATCCATGCAAAAGACCCGTCAGGATCAATGATTCCATAGTCAAAAACATCCGCAATGACCCCTGCGATCTTGGGAACCCCAAGAAGCATCACTGTCAGAAAAAGCACCCAGCTAACGGACTTAAGAACTTTGCTCATGGGAAGCTAAACCTTCCTTTCGCGACTGAAAAATGAAGACATCACCAAGAGAACCATCATCATACTCGGCCTGCGGGTGGCCTTGTACGTAGCGGTAGTCCCCTCCAGTGTACTCGTGGACGATCTTATTCCAAAAGTGTACAGAGCCAATGTTCTTAGGATGTCTCTTTAGTTGCCAACTACCTTTGAACCTGTCAAAAACCTCAAACGCCGCATGTCTTCCTACGCCAAGACCACGATATTTGTACATCACGAAGAACTCTGCAACCGTGTAATCCGTCTCTTCGTTGACTTCGCGATAGGTGTTAACCATCACAAATCCCGCGAGTTTCTGATCAACCTTAATAAAGAACGGCCAGCGTCCCTCTTCTGTCCAGTAATAATCCAGATAGTCGTAACCATACAGACCTAGATGATTGACATCTCGTTTGTCGTATTGGGAAAACTCGTAATCATACTTCTCCAAGAGATTACGGAGGATCTCCTTTTCGCCTGCATCAACTGGAATAAGTTCAATCTTCATACGTTTCCTCCCTTTTTTGCCACAGCGCAGAGGCACTTTCCCTGGCATAGTCTGGTTCCGAGAGGCTGCCTCCGCTGCAGGAGGGCCGCCAGCATGGCTTTGGAAATGTGTTCATCGTCCCAAAACGGGGACGAACTTGGAGTATATAACTTGGGTGGAGCCAAATAATCGGTTAGTTTCGCGAACATGACTTCAATCCGTTTCATGATTGGCCCAATGAGCTTTCGCTGATGTAGATGTACAGCATTGCTTCGCCGCCCTGCACGGTTACTCGAATCTCGCCCTCATCCCGATGGGGTGACAGCCCGCGACCGAACGTTGCCCTTAACCCTTCTAAGATGGTGTGATACTTCCCATCGGCCACATAGTAAACGGTTGCATCGGCCTCACCAACGAGAAAGGCTGATAACTTCCGCCCATGTCCTCCTCGTGGCAGTGTCACGAGCAGCTGATCGAATCCCTCGGACACTTTGCCCTCATAGACAAGTTCATAGCCCTCTTCCTGATAACTTTGAGCTGTGAAAGTTCCATCGTTGATCGCAGCTATGAGCTCTACATACTGCAAATCTGTTTCGCTTGGTTCTCTGCTATCAATATACATCGTGAGAGTACCCATACTGCCCGGTGAAACTTCTAAAGCATACTTTCCTTCGAGCAGCGTGAATCCGGTAAAGTAAGCCAGTGGCAAGCTTTCACTCCCTTGATACATCACAACGGAGTCTTGGTTGTTGAACACAAAGGGTTCTCCGTCGAGATTAATCAAGCGAAGGACTACATCCGACTGTGTCATTAAGGAGTAAACAAAATCAAAGGTCGTTGGGCTCTGCACTTCGAATGTATGATACCTGCTCGAATCTGAGCGTACATCCGGCAAATCGACATCAATCCTCGTATGGTACGTCAATGGTTGGCTCACCGCAGGATTTGGCTGCACCGTGTTTCGTACAATACTTACACCAACCGCCACAAGTAAGGCTGCTGCCAAAACCCTCCCTAGCAGGGACGACGCGCGCTTGTCGCTTGTACCGCGCAAAGTCTTGACCACGTTCACCGCTACATCTTTGGCTCTTCCCACTCTTAACAGGAAGAAAAGTATAGCCGCTAAGAGAAGAAAGAAAGCAAGAGCTACCGCAAAGGGATTGAACCCCGAATAAAGGATAAACTTTGGAATATCCTCTGTGGACCCAACCGCCCCAAAGCCATAGGCCATTGCCATAGCTCCCGAAAGGAGTACCGTAGGAAGCATGCTACCCATAAAGAGCAAGATGGTTCCCTGCACAAAAATACTTCGCGTCCGGCGCATAAACAAGGTAAGGGGCAGGATGAGCAGCAGAGGTAAGACGGGTCCGCCCAGACTGATGAAAGCTCGCTTCATAGGATCGTTGATTCCCATGTAACTGATCTGTGGCGCAGACGTGAAGAAATTCACTTGAAACCTTGTTACGCTTCCACCAAAAAGAAGTACGACTAAGGCGTGTCCTCCTTCATGAACAAGAGCGTACAAGAAAACCACCCCTAGGGGCACGATCAGACCCACCAAGATTCGAGTCAATCTAGTTCTCATTCTCTGTCCCCCTATCGAAACAGTGACAATGTAAGTTCGATTACCTCTTCATAGACAGATCGCGCGCCCTAAGTCCGTTCGCCCTTGCGTTTTTTCGCCAACCCATTTCCCCTCCTAGTTTATAGAGCAGTTTAGGGAAGTTTGCAGTGATAAAGAGGTTCTGGTCTGAAACCCGGTTTGTGACACTGTGGGCCAGTTTCCTTAGGGCCTGCCCTAGATTCCTGTTTGGTCCGACATCTAAGGGAATCGCGTTGTCGCCGGCGAGTATTCCACCAGCACCCAGCCCTATGCCATACCCCCACTGTACTTGAGCGCGATGGCACCAATTCTCCATCATGGCCAGAGCCCATCTGGCCTGGTGCCCTTCATAGAACCCGCAGTTCACGATGGCATACACCTTGATGTCCTTCTCTATGTGTGCTAGACGCTCTTCCAGCTGCATCAAGCAGTTCAGAAGATGTGAGGGAATGCCGTCCACATAGAGCGGAAAAGCAAAGATCAAAGCATCGCACTCACAAAGATCAAGAGCATCCTGGGAGTCTAGATCCGGTCCTCTCCATGCATGCAAAGTGTTCTCGTGGCGCTCGCTTTCCAAGAGGGGTTGAAGAAACTGTAAGATGCGCCCAGATGCACTCTGGCTAGGTTTTGGACTTCCATTGATCAAGGTTATCTTCACGATATCGCCCCCCTTATGTCGGCAATGTCATCACCAAAGGAGACGCCCGCGAGATCCCACCATAGATTCGTAGCAATGGACTGCGCTACTCCCTTGGCTGTTTCCCTCTCTTGTTCGGTGGTTTCACCGTAGAACGACACCTGAAGACGTACATGGTTCTTGTAACGCCTTTTGTGGTGCATCTCCCCATCCTTGTTCACAAAGTAAGGGTGGACGTACGAAATACTTCGATCCAGGACATTCTTCACAAAGGGACTAAACCCACCGTAACAACACTTACTAATGATAAAGACCTCACTACACTTCGAAAAGAGTGCTCCCATATCTCCATACGCATCGCGTATTACACAAACGCCAGGTGTTTTCGTCCAACAGCCAAAACAGCCCAAGCAACGATGAATCGTACCATCGTCAGCAATCACATGGACATCTCCCAGGTGCTCGATCACTTTGCCTGCAGAATCCTCATCTTTCAGATCATGAATCACTACACGCACATCTCCACTCCTTTCCCGGCCTCGCTGGCATCAGTTTTTATAGCTCGCAAGCCCCACTTCTCCATACTTCCTCCGAAGCAGATAACCACAGACCCATCCTACTATGATTCCAACTGCGTGCGCGGGTCCACCTACGGAAACCTGGGGATTTTGGATCGTAAGTAGGGCATTGACTATGAACAAGGCGATGACCCAATGGATAGATTTGGATTTAAGAACAAGAGCATTAGGCTGGAGTGCTCCATAGGCTGCCACGACTCCAAAAGCGGATGCTGAAGCTCCAGCAACGGGCCCACCACTATAACCAAGAGCGGAAGCATACGAAAGTATGGACAGGCTACCCAAAAACCCGCACAGAACGTATACACCAGTTAGCACCCCGGCACTTGCCCTAGCTTCTAGCCGAGTGCCAAAAACAAAGAGTAAGAGCATGTTCAGCAGGATGTGGACCAAGAGTTCATGGGAGAAAAAAACGGTGACCAGAGTCCATGGTCTCGCTGTTACCACGCTCGGGTCAAGAAGAAAAACATCAACTAGACCCGGGGAAACATTCAAAGCTACGAAAAGTATGACGTTGATAAGCAGCAAAGTCCATGTTGCAGGACACCTCGAAAGGTGTTTCTCTTTCATCGTCGTAACCTCCCTATAGGCCCGGCGGATAGTTTCGCTCAAACTCTTCTCTCGTAAGTCCGAACAAGATCTCATCATAATAACGTCCTTGGGAGTACACCATCTGCCTTCGACGTCCTTCTTCAACACACCCGAGCTTTTTGAGCATGGTCGCCGAAGCGATGTTACTTTCCAAAACACTGCCGTAATACTTGTTCAGCCTGCGCTCATAGAAGGCGTAGCGCAAGACAATCTCCATGGCAGCAGTGCCATATCCCTTACCTCTGTGATCCCGATCAATTTGCATTCCCACACTAAACGTACCATTCTTCTCATCGATGGAGTTGAGATTGATGCCTCCAACGCTTTGACCATCAAGGGTAGTAATGGTGAACATGAGTCTTCCGGTTCCCGGTTTAAACTCTGCAAACCTAGCCATGAGTTCTTGCGCCTCGGTCACGGTTGGTGGCAGTTCCACTTCATAATTCAAGACGCTGCGCGCTGGAGTGTCAAAACGGTTGTAATAATGATCCTCCCAATCTCCTTCTTCCATAGCGCGCAGACGTACGAGTTCGTTTTGCCAAAAGTAACTATCAAAGCAAATTTCACGCATAAATGTTTATCTCCTCTTCTACTGCTTAGTCTGTAGCCAGAGCCTCACATTCAAGATGCTCGCGATCGCTCCGAGCACCACGAAGGAAACCACAAGTCCAAACAGCTGTCGCAGGGGTATATCGACTCCCGCGGATACCTGAAAGACATTTTGACCGATGACTGTTACGCCAATAATCGTGATGAAGGTTAAGAGTATTGGGGCCAGTTCGTAACCAAGGGCTTTGCGCCTCAACAAGGCGATTCCGCACCCCACGTAGACTGGCAGCACGATGGCCAAATCCAGTACAAAGGTTGTCTCTGTCGTGTACACCTCAATCGTCGAAGGAGGCTGCCCGGTAAGAAGCGCTGGAAGAATGAACTCGAGCCAAATGAGAACCGAACTTCCGCAGATCAGGAGAAACACAGCCGTTCCCTTTAGACTTCGGCCAATAAGACTCCTTGACAGATGACCTTCTCGGAGCAAATCTGTGAGCAGGAAGATCATCGCGAAGAGGCTTACAGAAAACTGAAGAACATAGACAAGAAACAGGCGATTGAAGGTTACTCCAAAAACCAGGCAGGCGGAGTAGTAAAGAAGTCCAGCCAGCAATCCAAGATGAATGTATCTCGACCTTTTGCCCTTTTTCCACCTTGCTGTAAAGAAGGCAAAAAGCAGGGCCACGAGGAGCATGACCAGATCCGTCCCTTTGTTGCCTGTAGCCTTTAGAACCGAGTTGTACCGGTAAACTCCATCCCCATAAAGCTCAATGGTTTCGCCATAGATATTCTCCACGGAAAAGCGCTTTTCCCCGCTAGAATAAAATAATCCTACCATGCTTGACACAACGACCAGTGCCACTAGGAAGTAGCACAAAAAGCCTGTGTTTTTCATACAAGCGCACCTTCGTTTCTTCCACCTGCGTTCGTTTATCGCCTAAAGATCTCAGGTGTTAATTCGTAGTCAATGGACGATTGCAGTTCACCGTGCTGGTCCTTCCAGGCGTCGATTCGCGTGCGAACCTTCCTAAAGCCGAGTTTCTCATAGACATGCTGGGCTCTGGTGTTCTTCACGTTCGTATCAAGGATTATCTTCTCATAACCCTCATGATCAAAGAGATAGCCAATCAGCATCGTAAGAAACCGGGTACCAAACCCCTTCTCCTGCTTTTCAGTGTTACAGATCTTGATCCCAATCTCCGCTGTCTTGTTGCCTTTGTTCCGATAGCTCATCTCGCCTACCGGAACAGAATCAATCTCCAGGATCAATCGACGGTGCACTTTGTCATCGTCTTGCGACAACTGCGCTGCAATGACTTGGGACGTTGTACCAAGCCCATCGGGAAATCCAGCGTGTGCCATGATCTTGCCATCATTCCACCATGAACAAAGTAACTCTGCATCGTCCTCAGTCGCATTTCTGATCACTATGTTACCATCTTCTAAATACACGCTCGTCCTCCTAACTCACAAAGCATAGACATATTTACACACGACGTGTTCCTGCCCATGGTACACCCCTGTTTGACAAGATACCAACGCAAAAGAACACTTCTCCAAGACCCGGCGCGAGGCTCGATTGTCTTCACGACAAACACCCCAAATACGCTCAATACCAAGGCGTGTCATGATTACGGGCAAGAAGGCCTCCAGAGCCTCCGAGGCATATCCATTCCTCGTATACCTGGCTGCGATGTGATACCCCACTTCCCATTGGTCGCCAATGGGTACCGCTTGAACATACCCAATGTTCTCACCGTTTTTCAGGAGTACTGGATACACAAAGGGACCCTCTGTGCCCTTATAGCATTCCATGAGAAAACCAATGGTCTCTTCTGCCTCTTGCACTGTTTCAAAAACCTCGTCGGGCACAAAGTTTCGGTTATCTTCATCTAGAGAGTTTAAATGAACGCATTCAGCCATGCTCACATCGAACTCGGTAATGATCAATCGTTCTGTCTCTGTTAACACATTGGATCCCACAGTTGTGCTGGCTCCTTCCATTCTTTTCTTATTTGTTATATTAACAACAAAGTCTACCCTATGTCATCCCCCAAATTGGAGTTTTTTCGGATCCCCCCAACATGGTAAAAAAAACACTGGGAGATGTCTCCCAGTGCCCTATCATCTACGACAGAGTTCACTCCACGACCCCGACAACGACGATTCCTTCGTTATACGCATAATCCCTTGCCACATCGCCAAGCCTGATTTCCACTACCTCACGTCTGGCCACCTCATAGACCTCTTCATAGGCTACAGGTACGTCATCCATATAGACACCCTGCAAGGAGGCGAAAATGGGGCCCTTCGAGTCATTGTACAGTTTGATACCAAAGGTAAAGTCCTCGATGGAAGCGGAGTCCCACAACTGTTCCGCGAAGGCACTAAACAGCTCGTCAAGCTTAGTGCTGTTGAGAGCCAGGCCAAAGGCGGCACTGCCATCTTCCATGTCTACCACTACAATCCCTATAGCTTCTTCATCTTCGGCCATCTGGTCATAGGTCTCCAGCGTCAAGATGGGAACCTTTACGTCGACCGAAATATAGGTCGTGAAATCCTCATCGACAGTCTTAAAGTTCTTAGCGTCTCGGAAGTTGCTTTGCAGCAGTTCGATCAACTGGTCATTATAGTCTTCGCCGGGGGACTCCACTAGAAGAGTAGATGATGTAAAGAGCGTCCCTTCTACACCTTCTATGACATCAAAAATGTCTTGCACGTACAAATCTGTAACAGCGCGCCCGCCACATCCCGTCAAGAGTAAAGCCATGATCAGTAAAGCAACTGCAGTTAGCCTTTTGGAGCGCATACAAAAACCCCCTCATCAGATTCTTCACTAGAGAATATTCTGCGAGGGGATTTAGACTCCTTCTTATGCCAACTTCGCACCAAAACAATTAACCTTTCACCGCTCCGCTGGTTAAGCCTGAAACAAGGTACTTCTGCAAGAACATAAACAGGATCACAATGGGCAGTGCACCGAGCACGGAGGCCGCTGCAAAAACGCCCCACCGGCTCGCGTACTGGTCGTGAATAAAGAGCTGCAAACCTACAGCCAGCGTATACTTTTCGCTCGAGCTGATCAAAACACTGGCGAAGATGAACTCAGAGTACGTCCCAATGAATTGTAGCAGGAAGATCACAGCCAAGATGGGCCTGGCCAAAGGCAGGATGATCATGTAGTATGCTTGGAATGGTGACGCACCATCAATCATCGCCGATTCTTCCAGTGAGTTGGGAATCGTGTCAAAGTACCCCTTCATGAGCCAGGCATTAACGCCCATGGCTCCGCCCAAGTATACCAGAATCAAGCCCGCATGCGTATTGATTCCCATGGATGGAACGAGTTTTCCAATGCTCAGGATCAGCAAGTAAATGGACACGGCCGCCAGCATTTGGGGAAAAACTTGCACCAGCAAGGATGCAAAGAGTCCTTCCCTACGTCCTTTAAACCGAAACCTCGAAAAGGCATACGCCGCAAGCGACGTCATGACCACGACCAACGCCGAAGTAATCAGTCCGATCACAATGGAGTTCTTGATCCAAAGAGCGATGGGATACTGCTCGCTGGTAAAGACCTCTTTATAGTTGACCAGACTGGCGTTCTTAGGGATCAGACTCTGACCGACCAAGGTGTTGGCAGGATTAAAGGATGCTGAAATGACCCATAAAATGGGGAACAAAGCGAAAACCAGAAACACAATCATGACTGTGTGCCGCCACAGACCTCCGAAGAATGTGTGTTTTCTATACATTTTTGTTCACATCCTCTAGGGCTCCGGTAAACCGGAAATTGAAGAACGTTATGGCCCCTGTAATTAAGAAGATAACAAGTGTAACGGCAGAAGCAAGTCCATAATCGATGCCCCTTCCACTTTCGAAGGCCAACCGATATGTGTAGGAGATCAGGATATCAGTATGACCGGCGGGAGTTTGCGCTCCCACAATGGGTGGACGGCCCCTTGTAAGCAGATAGATGACGGAGAAGTTGTTAAAGTTAAACGAGAACGACGAGACCAAGAGTGGACCAACGCTCACCATGAGAAGTGGCAGCGTAATATGGCGGAACTGCTGCCAAGACGTTGCTCCATCAACCAGGGCCGCCTCATACATCTCCGCGTTAATGCTCTGCAAAGCCCCCAAACAGATGATCATCATGTAGGGGAAGCCGAGCCACAGGTTAAGAATGATCAACGCCACTTTCGCCCAAAACGGGTCTTGCAGCCACGGCACGGAAGAACCAACCGTAGCCCGAAGAATCTGGTTGATCACACCCAACTCCGTGTTAAAGAGCCCACGCCAAATAAGAGCCGAGATAAAGGCTGGAATGGCATAGGGCAGGATGAGGAGCGAGCGGTACACCTTCCGGAGACGCATATGTGGATCGTTGAGCAGGATGGCTAAGAACAAACCAACAACAAAGGTCGTGGCCACACTGAGCAGGGCCCACTGAATCGTCCAGATGAAGACACTAACGAAAGGTCCTGTAATCTGGGGGTTCCCCAGTAGTCGACGGAAGTTATCAAAGCCAATAACGGCTCTAAATCCTGGCGTTAGGCGCGTCCCATCAGGGGCTTGAAAATAGCCGTCGATGGGCTCATAGACAGTCCCCGTCTGCAAGTCGGTCAACCGATCGCTGGCCACATCGTATCGATACTGCTGCAAATAGAGACTAAATGCATTGATATTGCGCATTCTGAGCTCGTGCAAGTCGTCATAGGCAAACGATTGGGCTGACAGCTCATTGGTCGCCCTCACTAGATCCACCCTGTTGAGTTCGGTAAAACCATCGAGTTGACCCAGGAGTGGATCGCCTGCTTGTACAGGCGTAAGTTCGCCGTCATGACCGACCATTTGCCGGCCCTCGGAATCAGTGAACAACATCCATAAACGGTCTTGTGAATCCCGGTAGGCCTGAAAAGAGTACCCCTCCGAGCTGGGCTCTAGCACGTACTTGCTTTCAAACTGCGCGATCACCTGCTCCTTATTGAGGATATTGCCCGTACCGTAGTTGGTGACCGAAATGTAGACGGTATACATGATGGGATACACCACTAAGAGCACCATGAAAAACGCTGCAGGCAATAAGTAGCGATAAGGATAGCCTTTTGGCAATATAAAAATGAAGTTGGTTAAGAGTGCTCCCAATAACAAGAGTGCAAAGACCAAGTACGCTTGCGCACTCAGCAGGTAGAGCGCTATCCAGATAAACACCACGTTGATGATGGCCAAGAAACCGCCCTTGATGATCTTGCCCACGTTCCATCACCCATTTCTTGAGAAACTACAACTGATTCTTCTACACGTATCATCAGATTCCCCTTGGAGCAAGCTCCAAGGGGAATGTCTATCACTCACTATGCTGTTCTTAGTAGCCGCTGTCCTTAATGGTTTGGATGATCAGTTGAACAGCGTTCTCAATCGCTGGTCTTGGGGCGGACTGCTCGTTGATGACGAGTTCAAGAGCATCGCTCCATGCGGTCCAGACTGCGTTCATGGCAGGAATGGCTGGCATTGGGATACCTTCACCGGCAGATTCCATTACACCACGCATATCGGGATCCTGGTTGATGATGTCGGCTGCAGGCAAGAAAGCTGTTGGGCGAGGATCTCCCTCATAAATGGCCAACATGGTTTCTTTGGTTGCCACAAATTCATTGAGGAACAAATTAGCCAACATTTTGTTTTCGCTGAAAGCACTCATCATGAAGCCTTGAGCACCGAGGAATGGTCTTCCGTATTGTCCCTTGTAGGAAGGAATCTGTTGGAATCCGTAGTTTACACCAGCAGAACGCACATCATTAAAGGCCCAAGGACCAGTAATCATGGCTGCTGCATTACCGTTTTGGAACAAGCTCATCATGGTATCGTAAGGTGTGGCGCGACCCATGATGCGTTCGTCCATCAGGTATTCAAAGAGCTCAAATCCTTCCACTGCACCGTCATTGGCCAAGCCAACATCGAGGGGATTCAAGACGCCGTCAGCGTCCATGCCGAATACGTAGCCACCCAAGATGCTGAAGAATGGGAAGGTGTGGTAGGGGTCGGGTTGAGGCAAGACTACCGCATATTTGCCTTCATCTCTCAGTTTCATACCAAGTTCGATCATCTCTTCGAAGGTTTGGAAACCATCTTCGCCAGCTATGTCTTTGTTGTAGATAAGACCAATAGCTTCAATGGCGTATGGAATGCCGTAGCGTTGGCCACCCCAGGTGAACGCCTCTAAACCGGAAGCAAGAAATTGCGATTCATCCGCTACATCGATCGGCTCGATAAGGCCGTCTGTCACCAATTGACCCAACCAGTCATGGGCTCCAACGATTATGTCTGGACCTTCACCAGTGGGAGCAACGATAGCAAGATTGTCGCGAATGTCGCCAAAAGGCAGTTCTTGAATTCTGACAGTAATGCCATACTCGATCACAAAACGCTTCGCTACCTCGGTCAGAATCGGGGCTCTTTCGCCATCGGACCAAATGAGCAACTCTCCAGGAACAGAAGCCATTACAGGTAGGCTCAGCAACATGGCCAAAACGAGCACGACGAAAATCGTGGTTAATCTTTTCAATTTACGCACCTCCATTTGATAATCGCAAAGCCGACAGTACAACACTCTAAGAGCCCATCACCTCCACAATGACAACGTTTGCACTAGTGATGAAATAAAACAAAAGGTTTTCAACCCCCGTTTGTTTAGTGTTCGCTAACAACTCTCCAGCTCCTTCTTATTTTGTTAACTTTAGCCACCAAATGGGTGATTTAACAATCCGAGGGGTTCTGGGATGCAGGCGAGAATCGTCCGCCACTTGCAGAGGATTAGCACAGCTGGTACACTGAGAAAAAGTGCAGGGAGGGTTTCCGATGGAACAACGCAAGATTACTGTTGGAGAACATGGATACGTGGCATTAAAAGACTGGATGGGCGACGATCTATCCCCTGTCAACGATGCAAAAGTGAGCTTTGACAAGGAGAGCAGTGAACTAGGTGAGCGGGAGCGGCGACTCCTAACCTATCTTGCCGAGCATCAACATACATCACCATTTCGCCACTCGGTTCTTAAGTTCGAGGTCTACGCCCCCCTCATGGTGGCCAGGCAATGGTGGAAACATGTCATCGGCAGCGAACATGGCGAAGGTTATGATCGTATGACCGCCTGGAACGAGTCAAGCCGGCGCTACATCACGGAAGAGCCGACGTTCTTAATACCCGGTGTCGGCGAGTGGCGCTCGATTCCAGAAAACCGTAAACAAGGCAGTGGCGACAACGTGGATCCGAGTGTTGGAGCCAAGTACACCGAGGCGCTTCGAGCCCATGTACAAGAAAGCCTCAGGCTCTATGAACAGGCCATGAAAGATCAGATCTGTCCCGAACAGGCCCGCCTCTTCCTTCCGGCCTACGGACTCTATGTACGCTGGGTGTGGACAGGCAGTCTCCAGGCTGTAGCACACTTTTTGAAACTTCGTCTCGATCAAGGAGCCCAAAAGGAAATTCGAGATTACGCGGAGGCCGTTGAAGAACTAACAAGAGAGAAGTTCCCCGTTGCTCTCGAAGCATTACTTAGGTTCTAATCGTTTCAATGAGATGCCTAACTGCCAAGATCGGGTGGTGATAGAGCATACGAGGACCGCTGTAACGCATCACGTCCTTGATCTTGGCTCGCATATCTTCTTGGTAGCAGTGCACCGGGCACGTACTGCAAAATGTCTTTGTTTCCATGAAGGGGCAACGTTCAATTCGTTCGATTGCGTACTCGAGGAGGCTCTGGCAGTCAGGGCAAAAACGACTCGTAGCATGTCGGTGGCCCCTGCAATAGATCAAGACCATTTTTGTCACGACTTCTTGTTCCTTATTCCGTTTGTCAGCGATTCTGTTCGCCCGTCCAGACGTCATTAGCATGTACAGGCCTTCTTTCTGCCTAAACCTCAGGCATAATTGTCTTAATCCTGAAGACAAAGTAGTAATACAGGTAGAACATGCAGAGCACGATGAATCCGCGGAAATAGATAATCTTGACAAAGTAAGCCGATAGAAGCATCACAGAGGAGGCCAGAGTTAGAAGTTGAACCTTGGTCTTGCGTGTCATGGAGCGATTGCGAAGAAACTCCTCTAAGTGGTTCTTGTACAGCTTTGTACCTGCAAACCAGCGGTTGAATCGCTCTGAGCCCCTGGAGAAGAAAAACGACGCGAGCAACAAGAAGGGCGTAGTGGGCAAAATGGGCACCACAACACCAATCGAGCCAATCGCGACGAAGACGAATCCCAATGTTATATACAGAATCCTCATTGATTTCTTCATAGCCGTTCTCTCCGGAATTGATTATCATTCTCGTCAATAGTCATGTATGATGGTAGCAAAAAACCAAACCTCTGTCAACTTGAAACCAAGTCTGTAAGTGGCCTCCCGGATATGTCGGGAGGCCACAACGATTACATTTGTCCATGGCGCAGTCTCTCCTCAAGTAACGGCAAGACGAGATGCAAGGCCTTGAGATTGCTATCCAACATGGCGTGTTGCCAAGTGCCTGGAGAGACTTTTTTCTGTGCCTTCTCACTCTTGCTGATCAGAGACTCAATGGGTGCAACGGCTCGTTGCAGGTCGTCTTGCGTATAGCTGGTGACATCTCCCTGCCCCAGCTCTGCATTGATGAGATCTAAGGCAATGGTCAGCGCTTTCAGCCTGTTCTTCTGCAGAGTATGCTGCGAAGTACCCTGCTTGAACTTCACCTTAGATGTCTCGGTCCTGCTGATCATAGAGGATACGGCTTTTCTTGCTTCCACTAAATCCCCTTGCGCTACACCCAATGACTTCACCTCCAAGATACCTACTTTCCGCCTCGCCGCTTGAAATCGCTCTCGATACGTTCCTTCCAGTTGTCAGCGACTTTGCCTGAGCGGCGGAACTCGGCCACGCTCTCGCTCATCACTGCGAAGTTGAGCGCAACACCTTCCTTGTCAGCGTGGAAGCTCTGGGCCCGATCGGAACTAATGCCAAAATAGCCAGCTGTTTGAATCGCATCCATATTAGCACCTAAGAATACGAACTCCCAGTTTGCTTTCTCTTTGTGCTGCTCCACCAACTGCTTAACCTTCTCGAGGGAAAATTCTCGACTACTATTCTCCTCGCCATCTGTGATGATCACACACATCACCATCTCAGCACGATATTCTTCACTTGTGTTCTTCTGTGCTGTGGCAATCTTGTTGATGGTCCTTCCCATGGCATCGAGAAGGGCGGTAGATCCCCCCACCTGGTAGTCATCCTCCGTGATGGCTTGAACAGCTTTGATATCAATACGATCGTGCAACAACTCATAGCCGTGATCAAAGAGAACGGTGGTAACAACACATTCACCCTCGACCTGCTTTTGCTTAGCCAGCATCGAGTTATAACCGCCGATGGTGTCACTCTCCAACCCGCTCATCGATCCGCTCTTGTCCAAGATAAAGACCAACTCAACTAATCCTTGCTTCATTGCGATCGCCCCTTTATGTTTTCTTAACGTAAGGATAGCATCGCAACGAGTCTCTGTGGTCGCTTCACAAGCGACAAACTACCATATCCCTGGAATTAGCCTATACCGAACCTTCTGTGCATACTCCGCATACCCAGGCAGCCCATCAATCAGCATCCGATCCTCTAAATGGGTCCTTAGTATAATAATCCCCGAGATTACCAAAGCCACCAAACAAGTAAATGGCTTGCCAAACACCAAAGATATCCCTGCCGCAGAGATAAGTACAGCCAAGTAGGTGGGGTGTCGGATGATCCTGTAAATCCCTGAACTGATCACTCTTTGATCGCGATCGTGCTGGAGCCTCGCCGTGGATTCGAGATAGGTGTTGACCACGAGTGCAGCCATGGCCACTACGATGGACATCACGACCAAGACCATACCTATCCAGTACAAGGCCTCATTGGGCACCACACCTTGCCACTCTAGACCCGCTACGAGATGGATGGCAAAGAAATGGAGAATCCAGTAGATACCCAAGAGTAGCTTATCCCAAGTTGGCGAAT
>Ga0265293_10001478_pt1 | contig 51012 bp, 64 predicted proteins | sample Munlanlewell138R_FD_192505 | JGI IMG/M metagenome (GOLD analysis project Ga0265293, IMG submission 192505) | Leachate microbial communities from a municipal landfill in Southern Ontario, Canada - Leachate well 138R | ecosystem: Engineered > Solid waste > Landfill > Unclassified | place: Canada... | reverse complement strand
CAGAAGGCTCGATGAATAGATACTCAGTCAACTCCATGTACCGTACCTTTTCAGATGTTATGAAAGATTCTGATAAGGATGATTACATAGTCCCTTGTTCCCTAAACGTAATGAATTCAATAGCCTGTGCAATCTTTGCACACAGACATGGACGTTTGAACTTGTTGCTGTTCAAAGATGGTACATACTTAGAAAGGAGTATAGTGCTATGATCTCCGAACGACGAGCTTTAAGAGACTTACTAATGGAAGTGTATGAGATGAGTGAGGAAGAGGCAGACTATGCCATTGAAGAGTTTGATAAGAAGCATATATCATCTAACAATGATGACGTCTGCCAGTAGCTTAACTAATATCAATAATGAAAGGATAATGAAATGATCTCTGAACGGCTACTTAAGAAATGGAGAAGGGATGCACTCAAGGAGATAGCTGAGATAGAGTCTGGTAGTGGACGTATCATTGATAAGATTGGATTCACCAAGACAATCAATGAGCGCATCCTTCGCCTCACTCAAGAACTCCAAGATCTTATTTTGCTGAAGAAGGGAGTGTGACTATGCCAGAGATACGTAATAAAGGGCCTTACGAAGAATATCTAGGTGATGGTCTGTATGCTGACTTTGATGGTTTTCAGATCTGGTTATCCACTAGGGGCTATCCAACTGATAAGGTAGCTATTGATATTAGTGTATTAGGAAACTTTGAACGGTACATCAAAGAATTAAAAAGAAAGTTATCGGAGGTTAATAATGCTTCCAATCGCTGAGCACCCTTCTTGGTTCATTCGAGACTCATCCAAAATAGACGATTATCTCGGCTGTCCTCGTTATTATTTCTATCGTCATATCTTGGGATGGGACATTGATCAGCCAGCTCATGACCTGATCTTCGGAGACTGTTTCCATCGAGCTCGTGAGCATCAACTATTATTCGGTTATGATGACATAGAAGGAGCATTCAATGCCTTCATGACTGAGTATCGCAAACACTTTGATCAAGAATCTGATATGTACTATCAGCCGAAAGTGCCTGCAGCCGCCCTAAATGCCTTAATCCAGTTCCGTGACCTCTACAGTCGTGATCTGGTTGACTACGAAGTTGTCGAACTTGATGGGCGGAAGATGACTGAAATCTCTGGCACTGTCCCTGTCGACGACAAGCGCGTGCTCCACTATCGGATGGACTCTATCATGCGTCGGCTCGACGATGGTAAGATTGTCTCCTGGGATCACAAGACTACCTCAGGCAAGTGGATTCATGACACTCGATGGGATAATGAACTATTTCTATCAATCCAGAATGGTACCTATACTCACTGTCTATATTGCATGTTCCCTATCGAAAATGTCTTAGGCGTAGAGTTTGTGAAAACTGGCTTCGAATATCTCCAACGCGGCTCAAGTGCTCGTCCCGCTGGTTATCACGCAACTACTCGCCACGTTCCTGCTTACAAAACTCCTGACCAGATGAATACCTGGCTCTGGAACATTAACACTCGTCTTGATGACATTGAGAGAGACATGGATCGTCTATTTCATAGCTCCGACTCCGATGATGTTCTAATGGCCTTTCCTCTCAACCCAAAAAATTGCACTTCATACCGAGGTTGTATGTTTCATGATTATTGTTTAGCGTGGCAAAATCCTCTCCGCTGTTGTGATGAACCACCTCTTGGATTTATAACTCGTTTCTGGAACCCTGCTGATCGGGAACCTACTGTGCACAAAGACTTATCATTCAAGATGTAACCAAAGACCGTAAATTTATTTTACGGACTAATGAAAGGAGTAAAAGCCAATGGCCTATGATGCAGCAGCTGAACTCAAGCGAGTTCGTGACTATTACAGAGGTGATCCACTCCAAAAGCGTTTCAGCGCCCTCATCACTGGTGAGACTAATGCGGGCAAGACATACCTATTAAGGACTGCTCGTTTTCCTATCCACATCGACTCTTTCGACCCAGGTGGCACTAAATGTCTCAGTGACCTAATCGCTAGCGGTGATGTAGTCGCTGACACAACCTGGGAAAACGACGATCCTTTCGAACCTAAGGCATTTGCCAAGTGGATGAAGGCAACTGACATCCGATTCAAGATCGGCTACTTTAACCAATTCGCTACCTATTGCCTCGACAGCGCCACCACTTTTGGCGAGGCAGTAATGAACTATGGACTCGGTGAGAAGTCTCGCGCTGGAGAGGTCCCTCAAATGCGTCAGGACTACAACCCACAAAAAGTTCACATGACAAACTATCTTCGCAAGCTAATGAATCTCCCCTGCGATTTCATCTTAACTGGGCACTTGAAAGAGATTAGAAAACTCATCAGCGTTGACACAAAGACTGGCGTCACTCATGAGGAAATTAAGTATCGATTCAACACAGTTGGTCAGGCTGTAGTGACCATTCCTCTCCTATTTGATGAAATCTACGTTATCATTGGGAAGGAAGGACGAGAAGGTCCACGTAGAGAGATGCTCATTGACTCCCTCGGTACCTATATTGCCAGGTCTCGATTAAAGAGAAACGGTAAACTAAACTCCATCGAGCCTCCTGACATTAAAGCGTTATTGAAAAAGGCTGGTCTCGATGCTTCCGACAAACCTAAACTACCACAAGGAGAATGACATGAGTTCGAAAAGAGAAGAAGCAAAAGCGTTTAAGAGACTATGTGAGGCATTCCCTGGAAAGCACTGCTCTCTCAATTGTCAGTATCAAACCTGGGATGAGAAACCCAGGTATTATTGTACTGTCAACGGTGTAGGATGTAACATACATGTAGAAAAATATATGTCAGTGTCTGAATCCGTTGATGACTTTATCCACACATTCAAGCGATACACGTGAAGAGGAGGTCTTATGCCAGAATAATAACTATCACAAAGAACTATCGACTATCACCAACCCAAACATTGAGAAGGAGATTTACAATGGCACTTACCGATTACAGTGAAATGGAAAAAGAAATTGCCGACACTCCCGAACCCTCAGTACTCAAGAAAGGTTCCGAAGTTAAAGCTCGAATCATCACGGTCCGCTCTGGGATCAGCGACAAGAACAATGCACAGTGGTTCTCGGTTGTCTACGACGTCCCTGACGAACCAATGGCTAAGGAATTCAGCGATTTCTTCTGGGACCTCGCTGATCGAGACAAACTTGAGCCAAAGCAGGCTGTCCGCGCTATGAATCAATTCAAGAACTTTGCCTCTGCCTTCGACCTTGACTATTCCAAACCTTTCGATTGGGAAGAGGACTTGGTCGGCCTCGAGGGCTGGCTCATTGTCGGTATTAGAAAGAGTGACGAGTACGGTGAACAGAATACGGTTCAGAAGTATCTCGCAAAAGGTGGGGCTGGATCTACCTCTGGTGAAGGACTTCCATTTTAAGTCCGTTTAACAATTTTACGGTCTGCCTCCTCTCACCAAGGGGAGGTAGATCACTTCGAGGAGGATCGAGTGAGTTCATTCAACTGTGATAAGTGCGGTGCTCTGTGCTCTGACACACCACGAGGCTACATATCAGGATGCGAACATTATCCACCAGACCTTGAAACCTGTCCTATGTGTGGTACAGTCTATTCAATAAAAGAACTCAAGTGTCCAAAGTGTAGACATTGTGAAAGGTGTGATGCGTAATATAACAAGCCTAAACAAGGAGACACAAGGTGACTTGTGAAAACTGTGATCCTAAATACAATTATCCAGGTAGGCTGATAAAGGTAGATAAAGATCTAATTCACTGCGCTTTGTGTGGGGAGCGTATTAAAACTTGCGTCGGATTAAAAGTCCACTATAATGAACCGCCTGAATCTGTATGGAACAACGCCTTGCAAGCGGCTGTGCTGGCGGCCCAGAAGGGCGCTACTAATTGGATTGTTAGCTCCGTACCGGGAGGATTTAAAGATCTATGCAAAGCTATTGAGGCGGAAATTGTGAAGCTTGAAAAATAGATCATAATAAGGCAGTCCCGCCCGAAAGGGCGTCTGCATAACTCACAACGTGTGAGGGTTTGGGTTCGTTGGATGCGGCCCTGGATAGGCCAGGTGTCCGCAACAAGACGAGGGCTCGGCTTGTTCATCGGCGTGGCAGGCCGAGCCTAACCAAAGGAGAGATGATGCAAGAAGATCCCTACAAAGACATAATCACACTCTCTAAACAAATGACGATTAGAGAGCTTGCTAAACACTACGGACATAAGCCTACAACAACCTGGAAAATCTTAAGTCGAAGACGTATAGAAGCAAGAGGAGGCATACCACCTGCGCCTATAAAAATAAAGTATGTCAAACCTAGATTATTAAACCTACCACACCCAGATGTTTCGTGTGAGATAGTTCCCACAAAAGAAATTGACCGTTGTCACGGATTTGATAACTGTCCACACTATATACAATGTCTAGATTATGCTGCATCTAAACATTTCCGAGGCTGGATTGGTATACCAAAGAAAGCTAAATAAGTGCTCAGAGGAGGATTAGTTATGGATTGGTTAGCATTCTATCTCGGCCTTGTAACAGGTACATCTCTTGCAATTTTTATTACCGGACTAATATCCATAAGGAGGGGAAATGAAACTCAAAGACTTAAAAATTTGCCTTGACTGTGATGAGGTATTTATCGAGGGCCAACAGTGTCCTCTATGTGCTTCGGAGCAGTACACCTTCATCGTTCTGTATTTCTCCCCACTAACGATGGACACTAAGAAAAAATCTATAGAAGGGGAAAGCTATGCCAACTGAGAACTACAAACCTCGCTTTTCATTTGAGATCTCAGAATCTCAAATGCTCCGCGCTAACAATCTCCTCTCTCAATACGGCCTACGTAGGGCTATATTTGGAAAGATCCTCGACGACGTTCTTGACTTGATAGAGAGCCACGGAGGTATTGCAATAGGTATCATGATGACAGACCGAATAAAAATCCGTGAGATTCTCCCTACCATGGCTCAGGTTGAGCAAGCTATGGAAAATTCTGGAGGTAAGAAAGATGGCAGACCTTGACGATCTTGGCTTTACATCAATCACAGACATGGGCACTGACGAAGCCATTGACTTGCTTCGTCAGATCCGTCTCAAACGTCGAACGCCTGAGAAACGAGTCGTGTCTAAGAAAAGAAAGATTAATGAAAAAGTGAATTCAACAATAGATCCAGCATTGGCTGCTGAATTACTTAAATTATTAGGAGGTTCAAGTAATGAGTGATATTCAAGTTGGTCGAGTAGGTATGATCCCTACCTCATCCGTCGTCGTTGCTGAAGATCGTGCTCGTGAGATCATGGGCGATCTCGATGCTCTCGAACTCAATATGAAAGAGAGCGGTCTCATAACTCCACTAGCTGTAATGGACAACAAAGATGGCACATACAAACTCCTAGCTGGTGAGCGAAGATTTACCATCCTCAAACGAAATCAAGTAGCCGAAATACCTGCTCGTATCTATGAACAGGCACTCTCAGATATCGAGATGAAGATTATCGAGAAGGCTGAAAACTTCTTCCGTAAAGACTTTGAATTCTGGGAACTGGATAAACTCACTCTTGAAATACATAGACTCCAACAATCTATCCATGGTGTAAAGGCTGATGGCCCTGGAGGAAGTGGCTGGGGCATGGCTGATACAGGTGAGATGATAGGTGGCATGTCCAAAGCGTCTGTATCTCAATCTATCAAACGCGCTGAGTTACGTGAGCAACTCCCTGACATCTTCGACGGCTGCAAGACAGCCGCTGATGCCTCCAAAGTCATCAAGAAACTTGACGAGGCTGTAGTACAACAAGCAATAGCAAAGAAAATAGAATCCAGAGATAACTCTAAATCAGCCCTGTCTCAGCTTTCCAAATCTTTTATCCTTAAAGACTGTTTCGAAGGGCTGAAAGAAATCCCTGCTGGTGTATTTCAACTCGTCGAAATAGATCCTCCTTACGCTATCAAGTTAATGGATAAGAAGATGTCCAATGGAGAGTCTCAATACATTACTACCGATTACAACGAGATTCCTGCCTCAGCCTATATCGAAGGAGATGGAAAGAAATGGCTTGGTATGCGTACCTTGCTCCGAGAATGCTATCGAGTAATGACTGACCACTCATGGTTGTTGCTCTGGTTTGCGCCTGAGCCTTGGTTCGATTCTCTATACAAAGAAATCATCGCCGCTGGATTTCAAACCACTCGGATGTGCCCTATCTGGACTAAACCTACCGGCCAAGCGAATCATCCAGAAATCCACCTTCCTAACTCCTACGAAATGTTTTTCTACGCTTGGAAAGGCCGACCAGCCATCGCTCGCCAACGTGGAACTAACATATTCTCTTACTCACCTGTCGTGCCTCAACAAAAAGTTCACCCCACCGAGCGTCCAATTGAACTGATGCGTGATATCTACGAAACCTTTGCTTTTCAAGGTTCTCGAGTCCTCATCCCATTTCTTGGATCAGGTGTGGGATTGTTAGCTGCCCACTCCTTGGGGATGACTGGAGTTGGATTTGAATTAACTAAATCATACAGAGACTCTTTCCTTGTAAGAGTTCACGGAATGAAGTCCGTTTAATTCCCAAACGGTCTTAAGGAGATCTTAATGAAAAGAACCTTCGTCCCTCCATACGGCGACTCCTCTGCCAAACTCGGTGCTTGTGGTGAGCAGCCAGATTTCGAGGAAGTCCGTGCTCGTCCTCCTCGTCCATTCATCGGCCCAGCCGGTCGAGGCCTCGACGAATGTCTATTAATGACCAAGATCCCACGGCGTGAACTTTATCTCACTAACGTAATCAAAGACCTCGATGCTCCCTTAAAACATTACATTGATATAGACACCCGAGGAAAGTGGACTATCTCTCCCGACGGTCTCGAGTATATCAATGACCTAGGACGTGAACTTAAAGCATTGAACTTAAATTGTATAATAGCCTTTGGCAACATAGCCTTGCTTGCCCTTACCAACCGAGTTGGGATCACTAAGTGGCGTGGCTCTGTGATCGAGTCAACTCTCGTTCCAGGCCTCAAGGTCGTACCTACTTTCCACCCAGCCACATTTATCCCTCCAAAATTCAACTTTCTCAACAAACCTTTAATTTGTGAAGATTTAATGAGAGCCAAGTATGAGTCTGAATTCAAGGAGCTAAGGCGAATTGGCCGCTCAATTACTATTCGTCCGGACTTTAACCAGGCAATCAACACACTTCGTCATTGTTACAGAGTCGGTCGCTTTGGCTCAATCATTGCTATCGACATTGAAGTTATTAATGGAGAAGTCGATTGTATCGGACTTGGATGGTCTCCTACCGAATCAATCTCTATCCCATTCCGCTGTTCAAGGGGAGACTACTTCACAGTCGAAGAAGAGTTAGCACTCCTCCGTGGTGTAGCTCACATCATCCAAGACGAAAGTATTGCAAAGGCTGGAGCCAACTTCATCTTCGACACCCAATTCCTATTCCACAAGTATGGCATAAATCCTCGTGGCAAACTCCACTGCACACAGATCGCCCAAAAGATTGCTTACCCCGACTTCCCAGCCGGCCTCGCCGCTGTCACCACAACTTACACCGACATCCCTTATTACAAGGAAGACGGTAAGCAGTGGATGAAGATGGGAGCAGGTTCTTGGGATGAGTGGTGGAACTACAATGGAATGGATGCTCTAGTTCCATGTGAATCTATTCCTAAACAACTCGAATTACTAAAGCGTCAGCATAATCTCGAAACCTACGAGCGTCAAAGTAATCTCATCAAACCTTTGCTATACATGGGAGAACGTGGGATAAGAGTTGACGTCGAAGGTATGATGAACTATCGTGAGGAACAGCGAACTAATCTCAATCAGTTAGCTAGTGAACTATATGAGGAAGTAGGATTCGAGATCAACTACAATTCCCCCAAGCAATTAATGGACTATTTTTATACCCAACTTGGTTACAAGCCTTACAAGAAAAAGAACACAAAAGGTGAGTTCAAAGAAAGCATTAACGTAGATGCTTTGAAAAGACTAGCACGTCAGGGTGTGAAGGCTGCTCGGATCATGTTAGATATCCGCAGCCTATCAAAACGTATCTCCACATATCTGGAGATAGGAAAGGTAGATAAAGATGGACGCTATAGATCAAGCTACAAACCTGTTGGAGCTGAGACCGGAAGACTCAGCTCAGGTGAGACTATATTCGGTACTGGAGGTAATCAGCAAAACTGGCCACACGATCTACTTAGATTCTTTCTTTTCGATGAAGGATACATCGGTTACTCCTATGATCTTAGCCAAATTGAAAATAGAATTGTCGCGTATACTGGAGGTGTTATTGCCCAAATTGACGCCTTCGAACAAGGACTCGACCTCCACAGAATGACTGCCTCAGTCATTTTTGGTAAGCCTTACGATCAAATCTCATCCGCTGATGGATCATCGACTCTCGGTGACGGTCGTCAGTCTGAACGATACTGGGGCAAGAAAGGGAATCACGCCACCAACTACGATGTCTCCTATAAAAAATTCGCTCTCGTTAATGAGATGACTGAATCAGATGCAAAAGCAACTCTCGAAAACATCCACTGCGGTTATCCTCAAATTAGAGGTGGTTACCATATCCTCATCCAAAACATGCTTAAGGAAAATAGGACAGTCACAAACCTCTTCGGTCGTACTCGACTGTTCCTCGGTCCAGTATTCCCAAGCTATCCCAATGTTCCTCAAACAGCCTGCAACGATACCTACCGCCAGGCCTATGCTCACTTTGCACAGTCCACCTGCGCTGACAAGATAAATGAACAAGGGCTCGGTTACATCTATTACAATCAGCATCTGTTCAAATTTGTAGAACTCCTTGCTCAAGTTCACGACTCGATCGTGTTCCAGATTCCATTATCCCTACCATTGATTGAGCATGCTCGAATCCTCCTGTTAATAAAGCAGTCACTTGAAACTCCTCTAATCTGGCACGAGCGTGAGGTTAAAACTCCAGTCGATCTGTCCATGGGAAAGAACATGTGTAAAGAGGAAATGATAGAGATTAAGAGCAAAAATATCCCAGCCTCACCTGAACTACTGGCTGATAAACTTCACTCTGAGATCGAGAAACTGAGGATAAAAAATGTCGAGAAACCTTGCTGATTGGCTTGATTCTTTTGTTGAACTAACTGAGCGCTGTAACAAGGAACCTCCACTCCTATTCCGTAAATGGGCTGGTATCAGTGCGATTGCCTCAGCCCTCCAACGTAAGGTTAGATTGGACCTTGGCATATCCCTAACATTCTACCCTAACCTCTACGTTGTACTCGTTGGCCCTTCCGCTACCGGCAAAGGAACAGCGATGAAGTTTGCCTCTGACATTATCGAGCAGATTCCAACGATCCGTCTCAGCGCCCAGGCTACTTCGCTCCAAGCCCTAATCCGTCGGATGAAGGAAACTAACTTAACCGACATCGACTTGGTAACAGGCGAACAACAGTATCATTCATCCCTAACAATTTTTAGCACTGAGTTCACTGTATTCTTAGGATATCATAATCAAGAATTAATTGCCGCCCTATGTGAATGGTACGACTGTCATTCACGATGGAGTTATGAAACGATAGCTAGAAAGAAAGAGGAAATCGTCGGAGTCTGGGTCAACCTAATTGCTGGCACTACTCCTGACGCTATCCAGGCCTCCTTACCTGTTGAATCAATAGGTGCTGGCCTCACAAGTCGAATCATCTTCGTTATGGAAGAGAAACGCAATGAACTCGTTATCATCCCTACTCGTACCGACTACGAACTACTTCTCCAACAACATCTCATAAACGATTTAGAAATAATATCTCAAATGAGTGGTAGGATGAGTTACACTGATGGCTTCCTCAAGGAATACACAGCTTGGTGTCGCTATGCTGATGAACATAAACCTTTTCATGATAAGAAATTCGACGGCTACTGTGGTCGAAGACGGAAGCATCTCTTGACTCTAGCTATGATATGTTCTGCTAGTCACTCCGACGAGATGATTATGACCTCAGAGGATATCGAGAGGGCCATTGCACTCTTAGCCGAGGTCGAAGTTAAAATGGGTACTGTGTTCAAAGGCATGGGACGGAGTGATTTGTCAGGGCTCATCAACGACGCTGTTGTTTATATCGCTGGAAGCCGTCTCAAGGAAATTCCCCTCTATCAATTCGCTAGGCACTTCGAAGGTGATATGGATAAGATGATGATGGAGCGTGTGCTGATGACCCTTGAATCTATGAAGGCTATAAAGGTCATCAAGCGTCCAGGAGCTGACACAACAATCTTGGTTCTCGACGAGTCCGTTTAATTATTTTACGGTCTGTTGTTCTCTCAATCTCATAACCTCTTTTCTGAAATCATCAGATACAATGCCTCCGGCTCTTTGAACAATGGCAAGTTCCTTCATCATCTGCTCAGCCTCGTCTGGAGTAGAACTATTAAGACGCTCGACATAGATTCTAGCTCTCGCTTCTGTGTCGGGCGTTCCTTTCAGCGCCAGCCAGAATGAACGATTAGGTAAGTCCTTAATCTTTTCACTAAACACAAATCTATCTTTCAACCTATCGTACGTATCTTTATCCTTGAATCCCTTTATATAATCAATAACATCACTTCTCTCTCCATCCTCATAAAGATACGCCTCAACTCTCTGATCTAGTCCTCTATTCTCTACCCATCTCTTAACCATACTCTCATCCCTAGCAGCATCAATTGGCTTAGCGAATTGTGAGTAGGGATTCGTAACTCCTATAAATCTCCTTATCACAGGCATCTTACTTAACACTTCAGCTAAATGAAACTCTTTCTTTTCCTTTGGTAGATCTCCAAGCAATCCCTCATACCCAGCCCCAGCCAACCAACTCCACATTGATCCGCCTGTTACCAACTCCTCCAACGAATACTTTAATCTCTCTGGAGACAACCCAGTAAGTTGTCCAACATCTATCATCGCCTGAGGAGTCTTCCCAGGTATATATTCCTCTTTACTCTGAGGCCAAGGCAAAGGTTTCTCAGTCCTCTTCCAAATATCTTCATTCAGCCAGAAGTCCTTATTACTCACATAACCCAAGACACTTCCGACTGTAGGCGGCAGAGATGAAATCCCAACAGGTGATATCTGGGTTAATGAGTTTGCAACTGCCTCAGCGTCAACTGGATTACCCATCATCTTATCCGTCGACGCTTCAAAGAAAGTCTTGAAAAACTTCTGTCCAGGATCAAGAGGAATTTTAAAGTAAGGATAACGAGTCTGTCCCCTCTCATCTTGGAACGCAAAGCCATCACCAAGTGGAATACAAAGATTCCCTTGCATATCTATGTTACCTTGAAGTGCTTGCATGGTCTCTGGATTGCCCGACCTATTAGCTATATATAATCCAGTCACAAGCGCTGCAAACTGTGTCAGTTTCCATGTAGACGCAACGGGATTATCTTTGAATGCCCTAAACATTCCTCTAGTCCCCTGAATAGCTGCATTTAGATACGGGATAGCATTATCAATTGCCTTTCCAATCCCACCTCCCTGACCAAAATCCATGTAATCACGAGCAGCAAACGTGGCCTCTCTCGTAATATCTTTATTCTTAGCAGCCTCTTCATATGAAATTCCTAGTTCCTTTGCTCGTCTCTTAATGACTCTATCTCTAATCGCCAACCTAGTTATGATCTCAGACGTCTCACCAAAGTAACCAAGTACATCTTGAACTTTGTCAAGAGAACCCTCTATATGTCTCCCACGCTGTAACAGTCTCCCCTGATGTACCAGAAACTCCATCCCTCCACCTTCCCTTATATAGTCCTCATACCTCCCTTTCCTCATAACAGCATCATTAAACACACCTTTAATATCTTTTTCCATCTGCCACATAAAGACTGGCATATTAGAACTATACAAAGGTTTCCATTTTCCACCTTCAAACACTCTCGTTGCATACCAAGCATGCATTATATCCCTTGGTAAATTAGCGAGAGCAAATCCCCAGTCTATTCCAGTAGCAAAGGTACGAAGCACTGGTGATCCACTTACATACCTAAGCAGCTGACTCATCTTATAACTCATCTCGGGACTACTATTAATCCATTCCTTTGCCATCTCAGGCGATAGATAAATAGCCTTGCGCTCACCTTTCTCATACACAAAGACTCGATCCCATCCAGTTGGAATTCGATCTTTTGGACTATCTTTGATAGCTACAAATGGATTATCCTTCCATTCTCTCCCTAACTTTAGCAACGTCTGGTTAGCTTCATTATTAAGTATCCGTCCATAAGCTCTATTAAAAACTTCAAGCGCCATCACTTCTGACGACGGCTCGAATATATCTGTCTCTCGTCCATGCGATAAGGCCTCAACACCTGAATCGTACACAGTTCTCTTTCGCTTTCCAGTCTTTGCCTGATACCTTCTATCATATATATCAACAAGTTTGAGACGCCGATAGTTATGCGATGCCAAGGCATCATACTCTTCTTGAGTAATCAACTCAGCATCCAACATATCTTTCAAAGGTTTCTTCATCCATTCGAAATAAGCTTGAGCACGCTGCTTCAATATCGCTGCACGTCCAGATGTAATCCCCTCAGTAAACTGAAACAATTCATTATAGGCAGCCGACTCAGTCGGTGTCAATCCCTCTGGAAACTTAAACTGTGCTGTAGTCTTATACTTCCCAATGTCAAGCATCCTATCAGCAAGAATTAAGTTATCAAGAATCCTCTTCTCATTTCCAGATAGCCCTGCATACACCTCATTCCTCATCTGTTTCAGCTGCTGTGCTGCAAGTGACGATGCACCCTTTGACAAATACATCTTCTGAATAATCTCATATCCATCGTCTCCGAGACTATCAAGTAGATCACGTCTGATGTTTCCAGATCTATCAACAAAGGACCTCGTAAATTCCTCTTTAAGTCTATTGGCTGCGACAGTCGGTTTCCACGCTTTCATTCCACGAGCCTTCTTCGTATACTCAGAGAGGCGTTTGGCTCCAGCTATTATTGATTTAGTAGCTTCATCAATAGGAATTCCGGAGTAAAGTTTGATTCCTACACCCGTACCAGTTACATGCTCTTCCTGTGTTAGTAAACCTTCTTCTCTTAGCATTCTATCTAATGTATTCCAAGGAGGCTCAGCTTTCCGCTTTTCCTCTGACATTAGATATCTTCTACTCGCAAGACGAGACTCCATCTCTCCAGGGTCTTTTAAGTATTCTTCAAATGCAGAAGACTCAAGATACTTATTAAGCGCTCTCTCTATACCAGCTTTTTCAGAAGGATCTACAGACTTATCCCTAAGCCGTTTAGCATAGTTTTCAACTTTCTCAGGCCATCCACTATTATACTGTGCAACATACCTACTGAATTCTCCTCTAACATAAGGATCTTTTATAACTCTATCAAGTGCGCTAAATAAATCTGTAGTTTTTCTTGCTTGTTCTGTTTGAACACTACTCCCTCTAAACTTACTACCTACTATATCATTAACTGCATGTTGGAGTTCGTGGATGAAAGTACTTTGTATATCTTTTTTCCCTACGTGAATAGTTTTTGTCTCAGGACTATAGTATCCTTTACCTTTTATATCTTGTCCTATTATTACTCTAACTTTATACAGTTCAGGTATAGCCTTGAGTATCTCATGTCTCCCTATAAAGGCAGGTAGTCCTCCTTCTGAAAATTTTCCAGGTTGAGTGGCATGCTCAATAGTCCCATCTCTCAAAAGAAGATTACTATCATCTATCTCATATCTCCACTTCCCATCTCTTCCATACCAGAAACCTGTCTTTTCCCATATATCTCTATTACGATGAAGAACATTACCAACAGTAGATTTAATATCTTTAAGAATCTCCTTAACCTGTTTAGGGATTTGATCAACAGGAATCATCATATTCAACTGAGTTTCACCAGTCCGTTTAACATTTGAACGGTCTGATTCTCTTGCCCACTTTGCAGCCTCCACCACAGTATTTTTCCAATTCTCAAAATCCTGCCTCATATCAAATCTATGCGCTACATTCTCAGCGTTAGCAGCTATTTGACTAAGGCCTTCTCTAAGCTCCTTAATAGGCCTTGCCGGCTCTTCACCATTAAGCCATCGATTAACCTCATTAATCATATACCTCGTAAACACCTCAGGATCAGCATCTTTCTGTTTAACTTTCTCAGCAAACAGTTTAGACATAGTATTAGTATGCTCTGGATCTGTATCACGGAAGGGATGTACATCTGGTTTCAGCTCATCAGGAGTTGGCGTTCCAGTCTGTTCATCAACTTCTGTAATCGGCTCAGGCTTAGCAACTTTATATTCCTTCCTTTTTCTACCAAGTGCCTGACGAACCGATTCACCTTCTTCTAATGTAAAAGTTGTACCTGTTTTATTATCAGTAAACATTGGGAGAGGAGGTTTATTTAATCTCTCTTGCATTCCATTGAAGGTGATCTTAAGTGCATCAGCCTGTTTTTGATAATCTTCCTCCGTAATAGGTTCAGTTTTCTTAGTCCGTTTCGGAATTTTACGGACTTTTTCTTTCCTCTCTAACAACTCAATTCCAGTCTTAGCAGCCTCCTCAGGAACAGCCTCTGATTCCTCAACAGCCTCAGCCTCAGCCTCAGGCTCTTTAACCCTCTTCACCTTCTCCTTCCTAACCTTCTCACCTTTAATCTTTAACTCTTCCTTAATAACTTCCTCTGGCTCAACCTTCTGCTTTGCTAACTCTTGTCTTGCAACCAAGTCAGCCTGAACCTTTTCCACTTCCTCGACCTTGGCCTTAGCTTTACTAATAATATCTTCAGGAATATTACCTTCCTCCAAAATAACTTTAGCTATCTCAGGATCAGTCTTAGCATCCTCAGGTTTCATACCAGTCTTAACCCACAAATCTTTTAATCTTCCAGCTGTCTTAGAAACATTAGTAAGCCCTTTAAATCCACCAAGTAAGATTGCTGTATCTATGAATCCCTGCATAGTTGGTAATTGACCTTCCATTGCAGATCCTACAACATTCATTGTACCAGCCTCAGCGCCAAACTGCATCGCTTTCCCTAACGGTGCAGCTGCAGCACCTATTACTCCTGTAGCTATTCCAGTTACAGCCCCTTTAGCTGTAACGATTGAAGATTCTTTCAAAACCTCCATAAACTCTTTAGGATTTGTAATCTCTCCCTTATCAAGCATGTGAGAATATAATGCTCTGAGTCCCTGCGGAAGAGCAAACGCACCAGCTATCGTTCCAATAGGTCCACCACTTGATCCAGCAGCTGCGCCTAATCCCATGTAAGGTAAATCACTAACCATTCCACCTGCGCTCATTGCAATTCTTTGAGCAGTAGAAAGCTCCGGCATAGCTTTCTCAGCAACCTTTGGGTACCACCTACCTTCATGTACTTGACTAATCAAACCATGAACTCCACGACCAACTCCAGCATAAAAAGCATCTGTTAGATCAGGAGATACCTGCGAAGGTCGAACATCGAGGTCTTCTGCCAACACTAACCGATAAGTATTTCGTGCAGACTCCTTCGCCTTATCCATGAATAAATTACTAGCCTCATCAACTATACTTTGAATAAATGATGGTTCAGTACCTTGACGAAAGCTAGTCACATCATCTTCAGGTTTTGATTCTTTTTTAATCTCCTGTCCTTTATAAGGCTTGCCAGTCTCATCTAATGCCACTCCATCTTTCCATCCACCCATAGGTTCAGGTCTCTCTGACAATCCTAAATACCCAGGGACAAGCTGAGCTACAAAAGGATTCTGTCCACTTTCATAGTACCTACGTACAGCTGATACGTAATCAGGAGAAGGACCTGAAGGTGAAGCAGTGGGTTGGACAGTAGGTTTCGGCTGCTCTACATCCAACAAGTCAAGTCCAGAAGTAGCACCCTGAACTACTTCAACATCTTTCTCAGCTACCTCTCCTAACAAATCAAGACCTGAAGCCATCTTTCAACTCCTATCTCACAGTATACTTAATTTTCTTGGTATCGCCAGAAGGCCACTTAACAGTCCAAACCATCGTCTTCCCATCCTTATCCCACTCAACACCAGTTATATCTCCACCACCTGCCTTAATCTTCCCTTCAATATACTTGACAGTCTCAGTGGCTTTATACTTAGCTGGATCTTTAGATTGAAATAGTTCATTCTGTACATCCTCGCTCCCAATATGCTTACCTATATCATCCACCCACCCAGGATCGTTGAAGTAAGTTTGACCTTTTATTTCACTGAGAGCTTTCTCTTTCTCTACCGCCCCTGCGATATTTATAGTTGTCGCACCTGACCTAGTCAGATCATGTAACCAAGTATTAAACCCACCTGAATAACCACTAGCAACAGCCGCCTCATAATCCTTCTGATGTGCTGTCTTAGCGGCATCTTGAAATTCCATAAAGGTTCCCTTAAACCCTCCACCAGCAGGGGTCTGTGCATACTCATAATTCTGAACAGCCGTTGTTTTCTCTTCCCTATTCATCTTCTGATAATCAAGATAATTTTTAATATCTTGTTGTCTCTGTGTCTGTTTCGCGCCAAGAACTGCCATTATATTCTCTGGAGTCAAGCCAGCCAAATCAGCAGCTCTAATGGTTAGAGGCTGGCTAGAAACGAAAGGGTTTGCAAGGTCGTTTCCTTGGAGATTCGGAGTTGATCCGGTAGATGGTACAGGAGTATTTAGGTCTCCCATACTCATACTAGCATTAGCTGATTGTTTCTGATCCCCACTACCTAACAATGATTTGAGCCATGAGTTAGTAGATGGAATCTTAAGTGTCATTCCACTCTTATCAAACGACCCCTTGAAATCGTCTGGTCCCAACATCTGCTGCAACAACTTCATAAAGTTCTGAGACTGTATATTTTGCTGTGTGATAGCATTAACATTCTGACCTATCGGGTTACCTACTGCAATGTCAGCTCCGGCACCTGATAGGTATTGGAGAAACAATTTGTTATTAAAGAGATCCATTAAACCATCCATTTAATCCTCCTATAAAAAACCAGATGCAAGGCCAAGGACTCCACCTATTGCTGCACCCCACGGACCACCAGATGATCCCATCTGAGCTCCAATCATCGCTCCACCAGCTGCTCCACTCAATGCACCGCCTATTGCTGACTGTAATTTTGATGGCCCTTTCACCCCAGATCCAGACGTCCCACCTTGTATACTGGCCATGAGATTACCTCCATACTGAAATACCTCTAAATCCCACTTTGCATCTGATGCATCAATCTCAGCATTTTGATCTGCTTCCTCCTTCTTCGCTACAATCTTGAGCCTATTACCTTCGATGACAGTCTTCATATAACTCTCTTCCCACCCAATCCGTCTAGCCATCATCTGCATCATCTGTTCAACAGCCTTAAGTTTACTATCATTAACAGCTAATCTAAGCCCTGTCAAATACTTAGCAACATCCCTATCTTTAAATGATTCAATTACAGCCTCTCCAATCACAAAGGCTGATGACACTACTGCATTAATATCTTGCATTCCACGTCTAAATTTTGGAAGTGTGGATGTATCTATAACATCATCCAGTATAGCCTCATAAGCAAGAGCATCAGCATTTAGAGCAGCCTCACCAGCACCGGCTAGAGTCGTATCAGCCTGTGTATAGAAATTGGCCCAATCTGCTGTGTCACTAAGACCAGCTAAAATAACTCCAAACGCTGCTATCGCTGCCTCATACGAAGCTACATCAGCATCTGGATCGTAAGCTGTTAAGCCGGCCCAAGGTGAACTCCCAAGAGCCGAATCCATTACCTCTGTCATCGACTTCTCAATTGTATCAGCCCCAGAAGCGTTAAGCCAATCTTTATGAATAGTCTCAAGATAGGCTGAATGGCTTACTTTACCAGAGCTTCCTCCACCTCCAGAAGATCCCATCACCCATCTCCTTCAAGTCCATTTAATAATTTTACGGACTTTTCAACATTGATTGAGATAAATGTAGACATATCAGCATCAAATATTTTAGCTGCCTCTATTATTTCATTACTCTGTGTATACGCTACAATAGCATTACACTTAGTTTCCTTTGCGTACTTTATCATGGCTAGTCCTCCATCTTTCCAACTCTTTCTACTAATAGGATTATAGCCATACATACTATATATTAATAAGTTCTTCGTATTACTTGCATCGTCATAGAGAAATTGTGTAGTAAAGATAGCTTCGAATTTGTTATCAGATTTTTTATAAGATACCCATACCTCTAAGACCCCACTAAGCATTGACGAGAGTATTCGATTTAATTTATCCGGGTGCTCTCCAACAATAGGGGGAACTGATTCTTCAATTGCATACTTGATAACAGGCCAGAATTTTGCAATCTGCTCTGCAGTTAGTTTAGTTACCATGTTGTTGTCCTCTTAGACCTGGAGCATAAACACCACGTAATCCCCTTAAGTCAGTCATCTTATAACGCACCTTTATATAACCAATTCTTGATCCCTCAAATATATCTCCAAAGCGTAGACGAAACCTGAATAAATTTCCAGACACAATCGGAGACGCTATTCCCATATTGTTGATAGGTTTATAGTGTTCCATATCCCAGGTAATCAAATCATGAGCCCAGTCGATTCCAGCTTCACCATCAACTATTGGCATTGCATCTGTTTCAATTCCAAAGACTGTCTTCAAACCCTTAAATCCCATATCAAAGATCTCAGTACAGAAGTAGTGTTTGGCTGAGTCCTCAGTATCAGGAATCATATGACTCTCATTGTTACTCCTCCACACAGCAGAAGGATGTTGTTTAACTTCGGTCAATCCATAGGGTGATAATAGATATGTTTTCTGACTATTGCCAATATAGAAGTCTTTGTTAGATGGTTCGTAGGAAACAATAATGTCTTCACCCATCAACTCTTCCATGTGCTCTCTATATCCCAACTCAGCCACTGTAAAGTTTTTTGTCAACTCACCGTGTAATGCTACTTCCCTCAATACATAGTCCTCACCAACATATACATGACGAGATAGATCTCCATTAATAGCTCCTTGGTTAATTAGTCCAATATTACTTAGTCCATCAAATCCAAAGGTTGGAATTGGACTACTAACCGGACTCAGTAATGTAACACCTTTTGATGAATAACCTATAACATAGTCGCCTATCCGCCTAACATTAAGTACTGTTCCACCATAGGGGCATCGTCTGTATCCAGCCTCATTATCCTGCTCAGGCGTAAAATCCATAGAACCAATCTTTGACCATATGTAGAAGGTCTCATCACAGTCATGCCAGACACTTACAATGTTCCCACCTACAGCCTGACCCTTAAAGTTACACACTGTCCTCATCATTGGAATAGTTGCACTCGCCACTATCTCACGCCAGTCGGCTAAGGTAACATCCCAATAGATCATAATAACTCCATTGGTCATGAAAGCGTACTCACCAAAGTCAGCCACTTCCATTAATGTACCTTTGCCAAATGTCAACTCATCAACTGAGAAAATGTATGTAATAGTGGTATGGTCAGGACTAACAAGATACACATCATCTTCCTGATCAGTTGTATCTCTAACAATTAAAAAGTTATACCTCTCACCTGTAATGAACTGTGGAAATGGCCAGTCATAGTACATATCTAAAGTGGCTGGAAGAGGATTTTCAAGTATCTTATGAACCTCTAGTCCAGCCCTCCCACAGCGAAATCCGAGACATTCAGCCAACACCTGTGTATTAAAAGGTATTACATCTTCTGGACTCAGCCCTATCTTCAAAGCTTTATCTATGACCAACTCAAATTCACGCATTACAGACTCCTGCGATCATCTATGAATTTTCCATCTTTCGCTGAATGATGCTTTTCTTTATTGTGCTTACTGGCACGGTAAGCTGCATAGGCTCGTTCTCAAGTTGCTTTGTCTTTGTAGACTGGCCCTTTTTGTCCAAGTCTATATTTGCCATCTCCGACGGAGTAGCATGGCATGGCAGTCACCTCTTATTCTTGAAGTAGATCATTTTCAAGCTCCGAGATTAAGAAACTTTTGGCTGTGGCCTCTTTAATGGAAGGGGTCCAGAGGAATGAAATCCAGACTTCAGTCGCTGTGTCCTCTGGACTCGACTCAAGTGAAATTTCTAGGCAATCTCCATCTTCGACAGCTAAGTTAGGCTCGACCACTAATCTCTTTCTATCTACTACAAATCCCTCAGAGGAAGATTTAGAATCGCCAAAGACTTTAATATTAATAGCATGCCACTTTTTAGGTTTCTCCTTAAATCTAATCATCCCCTTAACAATTATACCTTCACAGGGAAACATATAGCGAAGGATTACTCCCTCAACTTTCTCCCCAAAGGAAGCACTGGAGATTGGATAGGGTGTGATGAGACCTACTGCCTTTTTCCTTGCTCGTCTCATCAAACGGCCAGTGATAATTTCAAGTTGCTTGATCCGCTTTTCCATATTCATCCCTCCATAGCATCTACTTCGGCTATGAGTTCTTCAACTAAGTCGTAACCAAGAGCTCTCACATCCTTGGAAATGGATACTTCCCAGTCATTCACACCTTGCGTATTTCTATTTATAATCTCAATCTGCCTCATAGCAGCCATAATGAGAAGCATAGGATGAGCAGCAGACCAGTAGTTTTCATCTGTATCATTTACCAGCTTAGCCGAATAAAAGAGCCCGTGAATCTGAATAACTAATCTTTCACTCGTAGGGACATTGAGTAATATTGCATTATACTCATGAGCTCCACCTCCAGGAATATCTACCCAAGTAGCAAATGAGTCGAGGTCGACTGGAGTTGCATTCTCTGGAATATATCTTGTAATACAAGGAGCAAAGTATTCCGGAGTACCTGTAGAACGAAGACTGCCTGGTTCAGTAAGATATCCTTCCATTAGATCTTGTAAGGATTTCTTATATATTTGCCATCTTACTGTCGTTGAAGCAGCCCACACTTCTTTGATCGCTCTACAGTAAGGAAAGTTGACTGAATAGAATCCAGTCTCGAGAGGTCTAAAAACACCTCCCCAAGATTTACTAGTCTCGTCAAGTCGATCTAGGAATTTTCTCCCTTCATTGATAAAGAATCCAGCGCCTGTATCAACTCCGGCATCAGTAACAAGATCAAACCTTCCACTTACTTCTCTAAATTTCTGTCTAATTTCAAGGTAGTTCATTATCCCACCTTTATGAAAAGCTGAGAAGGAGGTAAGGAGACTGGAACCCTCCTTCCCAGCCAGTTGTGGCTCGAACGATTACACTACGTTGTTCAAGCCGACCTCTATTTTCAATAGTTTCGATATATGACCTCTTGAGAGGTTGAACACACTAGCTATCTCAGACTGTGTAAAACCCTCCTTATGCATAGTATGCATTCTGCATATATCTTCACTATTCACACTCCTATCCCTACCTCCAATATAAGGTCCACTATATCTGAGCTGTTTATCTCTCATATTATCTGCGTGAGTGCCTATATAAAGATGTCTTGGGTTACAGCATGAGCGATTATCACATTTATGAAGAACTAGATAGCCATATGGAATATCTCCATTAGTTAATATCCAGGCCATTCTATGTGACTTAGTTCTATCATTGCATTGATAATAAAACTCTCCATACCCAGAGGGATATTTAGCTCCCATCCAGTTCCAGCACTCATCAGGACCTTTTATATCTACTTTATTCCAAAATCTGTCTGATATATTAATTCTGTAAGCCATTATTATCTCCTAGACTGTGGAAGAATTTCTTCTTCCACAGTCTTATGAGAAAAGTAGACTACACTACATTGTTTAATCCTACGCCATTTAGAAGAGCACACTTCTGAGCCAGCCCAAACTCGAGACCAGCCTCAGTCAAGAACTCCTCGTTAATTCCATCGACACGTCTCTGCCCATAACCGAAGGAGTGATCCTTGCTATTGTTTTCACCGTAGAATGTAGTATCATCAATGTAGCGATATGTTAGTTCTTTAGGCTCCAGCAGAATCCCCATGTTACGAGTAGTTGCATCGTAACTAAACAATGGATGAGTTTTCATATAGATGTTACCGAATGGAGTAAGCCACTTGGTAATCTCCATACCATACATCTTCTGCCCAGGCTGAACATTTACATTCGCACCAGCTGTGGCCAACCTATCGATCCCGAGTAAGAATCCAGAACCACAAAGACAAAGTTTCTCATTCGCGCCGAAGCGGAAGATCTGCTCAAGCATGTTCTTGAGCCAAGTCTCACCACCAGCAGTCCAGGCTTGACCTGAGTAGGTAGCGTTGAGAGAATAATCATCACAGTTTGCCGCAGCATACTGGCGAATGAAGTTGATCACGCCCATAGTGGTACGTTCCGGCTTTCCATTATCACCAATATTTTGAGTACGAATACCCCAAAGGAATGCAAGCTCCATTTCCCAAGAGTGCATTTCCAACGCTTCGGACTTAGCCTTCTGCCTCTGCTCTGGAGTTCTCAGTTTGGTTTTGAGAGCCGTTCGAGTCATTGACAAGGGTGTACGGAAGATCTGTGTATAATTGTAGACCTCCGTAGGATTGAGAGCAATAGCATCCGGCATCTCTCCACCTTCAGGATTGATATTACCGATAATCTTGAAAGTGTCACAGTCAGATAGATCATGAGTAGCTGAATTGTCATCGGCTTCCAAGAGCTTGATTGCCAGAACAGAGTTCGTGGTTCCTCTGGTAACGCCGATGACTTTTCCAACCACATCGACAGTGTAGTCAGAAGCATCACGAAGAAGAATTTGATGCCCTTCACGAATACGGTTAGCGAGCACTGTAGTGACCTGTGCATAGAGAACATCGCCTGCTACACCGCCACTTACATAGGCTGCAGATAGATCAGGAAGAGTATAGATTCCTGCCACAGCCCCACCGACGGCTGATTGCTCCTGAGTCCACCAATGGAATCTTGGATCATCTACACTCTCAGACCCCATCATAGATAGGATAGCAGTCAACGGAGCCATACCATTTGGATAGAGATACAATATCTGCTGTCGCCAATTTTCAGGTCTCTGGTTAGCAACCCAGTCGCCCGTTCCCCTCATACCAAGAAACATATTACACCTCCATTAAATTAAAGTCCGTTTAATAATTTTACAGTCTCACGACTATAGCTTAAGCATAGTCATATCCATAAGTCCATGTGTTACTTACTGCGGCCAGAGGATGCCAAAACAATCCATCACTATACATCAGGAGCCTGTCACACTTGTTGTTGAGTACAATGTCAGTCCAGCACTCTGAGTCATCCCTATCAGATACAGTAACTGTGTTTACTGCATCTGCAGCCCTGACCACGATTGAATAGAATCGACCCTTAGCCTCCGCTACCGGAGGAAGTACAATGATCATAGGAGCTGTCAATGCACTTGGTCGAACTACATAATCCAGCGTAGTCATCTCAACGCTGGCTCCTGGGTCGATATATTTATCAACCACTTCCTTATCATGCTGAGCAAATCTATCTTCTAACATAGATGGGTTACCTCCCTATTGATTTGTTCATCTCATCAATTTCAGACTGAAGAGATGAAGTGTTAGGTTTGGAAGGAGCTTGACGAGTCCCTCCCTTTTTCTCAGGAAGTCGAGGAGTTTTCTTCTCTTCCCTTTCTTCCCGCTTGGCCACTTTAGAAAGGCCAAGTCGTTTGCGAGCCTCTGGTGCTACGAGATCCATTAAATAAGCGTAGTCCTTACCAGGATTGTCAGCTGCAACCTCTTCAAATACAGCTGCTACAACCTTCTTAAATCCAGCTAGATCGCCATTGTCTTCGTAAAATTTCTTACTAATTTCTTTTAGAGTATTCTGTAAGGTAATGTTGTGTCTCACAATTTCAGGGATTGAGAGAAGCACACCCTCAGTCGCAATCTTCTTAGCATCCGCTACTCCCTTTGAGTAGACAGAGTTAAGAAGCTTGTTAAATAAATCTTTATCACGAACTAGATCATCGAGATCCTCATCACCTATAAAGTCGTGAGTTTCAAGTTTAAGAGGTTCCTCTTTGAATTCACGCTTTTTAGGCTCCTCTTCATCTTTCTCCTTTTCCTCTTCAGGAACTTTCTTACCAGAGAGCTTGTCAATCTGAGCACGAAGCTCGGCGATAGTTTTATCCTTATCGTCTAATTCTTCCTCTTCCTTTGTTTCCTCTTTTTCCTCTTCCTCTTTTTCCTCCTCTTCAGTTTCCTCTTCTTTTTCTTCAACTTCCTCTTTCTCTTCGATAACCTCTTCTTTCTCCTCTGACTCCTTCACTTCCTCTTTAGATGTTCCATCTAAAACATTTAGCATTTCATTGATTTCTTCTTGCACACCACCCATGATAAAGTCTCCTTGATTGAAGTCCGTTTAATAATTAAATGGTCTTACTTAACAGCTATTTGTCGACTAACTTCCTGCCAATAACCGTGAGTAGTAACACCACCATCTCCACCAATGTTTACTAGGTCAATAGAATCATTGGCCTGAGCCATCCAACTTGTGAGAGCTGGAAGGCGATTGAGGTAGAGATTGCCACTAGCCGCTACTCCATCAACCAGAGTTATATTATTATCATCAAATACAAATCTCTTTACCTGTCCTTGAGTACCACCAAGGATTTTTGAAATGTTAACTGCGGCTGCAGCTGTGACAATTACTACCTCAAATCCATAGAGTCCAAGGTCTGTTCCAACAGTGAGAGATGTTGTCCCAGCCGCAATGGCTAGTGAATTTACCCCAACTCCAGACCCTACAGATAAGGCATTAACAGCTGCCCTAACCTCTCTTATATACTCTGCATGAGTACTAATTAAATCTACATCAGTTGGTTTTGTCGCGTCCATCTTTTTCATCCTCCAATAGGCTTAGAAACATATCAGGAATACCAATCATATAATCGACAGCTTTCTGTCTACCATTAATATCTCCCATGTGTAGTAAGACAGATGCAGTCGAAGGATTGCTTGTAGCAGCGTCGTCAACTATGGCCTCCATCTCCTGATTAAATCCTCGTTTCCAAGAATTCAATTCCCTAAGAATATCATACCAAAGAGGGGATTTCTTGAACTCTTCAATTTCACTCTTGGTAGCATTTACTTTTATTTCTTTCATTATCTTACTCCAGTCGGAACAAAGTTACCAGCCCTTACCTGATCCTGCACTGTTTCATCAGGTAGTACTTTAGTCTGTATATTGTTCATGTTGCGTCGAAAGTCCTCAACATTCTTTGCTCCAAGTTGACTCGCAATATACATGAAGATACGAGTCACATCAAACTGTTGTGAGAGCTCAGGAGAAGTACCTATGGTTTTGAATAGATCAATCCAAGCATTGGAGAAATTACCACCAGGGATTGAACCATCCCTAACAATCAAATCGTAGTTTACCATAATATCTTCGGGATTGGCTCTCGCTCGATTGGCTCCGAAGATGGCTTTCATCTGGTCAGCATTACGCCCAGTTATTTGAACAAAGGATGCTTGGCTCATATATTGCTGAGCATGGACTGCGAACATAGTACCAATGTCTTGCATAAATTGTAAGCCGATAATCATAGCAATTCGTTGGAGACGACTAACAGCCGATCCACGAGTGCCTTGGAACTCAGCGCCTGTTAATCTTTCAGGACCACCTTGTCTCAGTGCACCCTGCATTGATTGATCAGCGCCAGAGATACGATCCATCCACTGAGTAATATAAGAGCTATCACTGATATTTAGACGAGTTATGTCATTAACTTGGAGTTGTTGAACAACCTTATCAACTCCCCTTCCCCAAGCAGGCCTACGCAACCTTATCAATTTGCCAGGCTGCGGAGATTTCAAATCGTTAATGTTGACTAAGTAAGGATCAACAATAAGCATGTCATTGATAGCCTTACGTACATTAGCTATGTGTGAGTTGAAGAGGAAGTCTAATGTATGTTGTAGTCCATATAACACTTCTAGCCGACCAATAGGAGTTATTGAATAGCCATCGTATTCTGGACTGGCTACGGCTGCAGGATACATCCCATGATTGTGGTCAGCCTGCTCACAAGCTATAATCACATCGTCAGAGGCTAATTCGAAGTACCACTTTTCAGGCACTTCACTCTGTGATAATTTCCACTCTTTTGGAATTAGATTAACGTACATCCTAATACGATCAACTGGAGATAGTACAGTAGTTGAGGAAGTAATTGATGTGTTAGACCCACCAAACTTCTCATTCCTACTACTCTCATCAAGTGCTAACGAGGATCTCTTATTCTTTCTAGCCTCCAGATACTTCACATTAAACATTCTTCCATCTGAGTGACCTTCCTCACTTAATAGATTGACAAAGCTGTCTCGTTCTATCCAGCCGAAGAATTCTCCTTTTTGAATATTATCACTAGATACTGAAGGATCAGGGAGCCACATGTAAGGATCGATATTGCTTAGAGCATTACCTTCAAATAGTAAAGAGTCGATGTAAGTAACTTGATTTTGTATATTTTCACCTAAGTCAGACTGTGTAATGATCTGTGATTTAATAGGCTTTCTGCCGTACTGCTTACGCCATTCAGGGATCGCGACTCCCACTCCATAACCAATTGCATCACGAAGAGCTGTGTGAATATTTAAGGGAACTTTATTCTTAATACAATGAAGACGAATAACTAACTCCATCAACATAGCACCTTGAACATCATCATCTTCAACACCCTCATATTGAAACATAGGGTCTTGGAAGAAAGCCATTGATAGATAAGTCAACAACGCTTCGAGCATTGAGTAGGAATAAGGGAAGACAATAGTTAGAGGTTTCGTAGGATCTTTGAGTTTAATCTCTTCCTCTTCATCTTCCTTGGTATTTGAGAGATCAACATAGGTTGTTAGTGTCTTGTCAATCTCACGCCAAGAATCAAAGCGCTTAGAGATCTCATTTCTGGATACTCTAGCCCGTTCCCAGATCTTCGATCGCAACTCATTGTGGAAGTCACTATCGGGTCTAAGATCTAGTCCATCAGGATAATCATAGTCATATTTATCCTTGACATAGATATTATCTTTCCAGCTCGAAGGTTCTCCGCTCACTATGTATGGCATTATGCTGTCCTCTTCCAAATATAAAGTACATAGAATGGAGGTAAGTTATCATTATCACCTGAGTTTACAGATGCTGGATCTACTGTGTGAGTAGCAAGACCGGTAGCTACACTGATCGTAGTTCCATCACCATTATTGTCGACTAAAGTATTATCGCTTGGAGCACTAGATATTGTACTTGCTACGTCAACAGCATGTGTATGAGTTTTACTTCCACCAGTTGCTTCGACTATACCAAAGTCAGCATCGGCTGCTTTAAGACCGACCAAGTATTGAGCTTCGGCAACTCTAATCCATGTACCTACCCCCAATAAGGTATTTGGATTAGTTGATAAGGTTGAAATATAGATACTTCCAATAGGGTATATTACGCCTATGATGGAAGTTGCTATATCCCCTAATCTTAATACATCATTAGGATCTACTGGAGCCGCTGTACATTCTATAGGATCTTCAACTGAGATAGCTTTAGAAAAATCTCCATCATCATAATGACCAATGTCTTCTAATGAACCGATTCTGACTTGTTTTAGTGCCATTGTATAGTCCGTTTAATAATTTTATGGTCTTATAACTAATTACCAATTAATATCTGACTACTTAGATACTGATGGGATAGTGGCAGTACCTGTAGTACTAACAGGTTTATCTTGATTGACTGTTACAGTTGAACCTTCTCTAGCTGTAATATTAACAGTCATACAGCCACCTAATGATAGTAACAAGAATAGAATAACTAAACGTTTCATATAGTTCCTTTCTCTATTGAGGAAACTGTATCGTTGTATCTCCACTTCCCTTTATAAAATTAGTACTTCCACTCCCAATAGTCATGACACTTGTTACTGTCGGAAGAGTAATTGTAGTTGTGTCACTAGATGAATCGCTGATATTTCCAGCCAAGTCACGACAAAACCCATAAAGAGTATGTTCACCTGCTGAACCGAATGTGTAGGCACTAATTGATGCTTGCCATGAGCATGTACCGGAGTCATCTGTTTCAGTAGAACAATAAGACGTTCCGTGAAGAGCTGTCTCGTCGGTGCAAGTGAATGATAGAGGGACACTCAAAGATGATGAGGTTGCGTCAAGGTCAAAGGCTGTGATTGTAGGATCTGTAGTATCCGAAGTTACCTCATACTCGTTAGCTCCAATATCATAACCTTCCCCTGAAGGATACTCGGTACCATCATAGTCTGTAATAGTTTCAGCGATTACACTATTATCCAACAGATTATAGCCAGCATTAACCAAGGGTGAAGACCCGGATGAAGGTTGGTAACTTACATTTATTTGCGGATCAGTATTTAGAATACTGTGACTATCCTGTCCGCTACCTGAGTCCCAAGCTAAAGTTTGCCCATCGGAATAGGCGAAATTATAATCTGACGTTGTGATGGAAGACGTATCCTTGAATTGGTAGCATCGTGGTAGTACTCCAATGTCTACTGTGTCGTTGTAGATTAGATTATTATATAGTTTTGCCCCATTTGAAGGGTGAGTTGAGTTGCCGTCATTCCAAACCTTAAATGGTTTTTGAGTCTGCCCACAGTCGATCAAAGTATTTTGAACAATTACGCTGTTATAGTCACCACGTAGACTTATTCCAGGATCAGAGTTTACTATAACATTGGCATACACCAATATATTTCGTGCCTCTGCCATGTGCTCCGCCTCATAGGAACCGGACCCTGCAAAGTCTCCCACTTCATCTATTTCATTCGAGGCATCTTCCTGACTCAGAATATCGGTATTTAGACTTGCATTAGTTACTTCAGCCAGCGTATATCGAGTGTTCCACCACTCGGTACTGCCCCCGATCTCCATGGCTGCATTAGGCGGGACAATGTCCGAGATAATGTTTCCATAGATTTCGCCGTTCTGTGACCCACCTTTCACGAACAGCCCGATATTCATCTGACCGTCTTCACCGTCATAGATGTTGTTGTAGCGAATAATAAAGTCATAGCAGCCAACGAGATCGATTCCTTGCTGCTGGCCAGAAACACCAGTGTTCGTGATCTCGTTGTTCTCAATTGTAATACTATCCGCGTGACCTATTTTTAGGCCGTCGAGTCCTATGTGCTCGACCTTATTGTTGCGAATAGTAACCCCGTTAGCTCCGTTGGGGTGATAGTTCCGCACGCCGTTTCCACCATAGTTACCGTAACTTGCGGCTGAAGCTGTTCCATTATCGTCACCATCAACCTTAATACCGCTATAGCCTACATTTTGGACGGTGATACCTTCCACCGTCCAGTAGCCATGTCTTATGTCAATTCCGTTCACTAAGGAATCACCGAAATCAAATACGGGACCCCTTGCTGTTTGATAGTAGCCGAGGTAGATTCTAGCCCCAACCGTACCGGCGGCTTGAGATTGCACTGCAGCTGTTAGGTTGTATGTACCATCAGCGCAGTAGACGTTGTCTCCAGCAACAGCGGCGGCCATCGCCGTAGCTATTGTACAAGGAGAACCAATAGTACATGAGGCACCACTACCGCTTGGAGATACATAGCGATCAGCGGCATTAGCCGAAGTAAAGAGGCTTAATAAAAAAAGAGTTGCAAGAAAGGGTATGCGTCTCATGTTGCGCTACTCCACTGTAATGACGTGTTTCATGGTCATGGTATTGTGCAGGAACGTCCACGTAGTCACTCCGTCATTGTCGCTCACCATACGTTCTGTGGTACCGGAAGTTTCGTAATGCCATGCTATGTTATTGCTAACGTCTCCGGCAGCACTGCTTTGAAGCACAGTATAGTAAACTGTGGTGTTTGTGACGGCTGAGGGTGTTATGGAAAAAACTACAGCTTCCTCACTTGCCCCTACCGTAGATGCAGCTATGTAATCAGAACAGGCAATTGCCGCGTCAGGTTCATCAGGATCAGCTAAGGCACTATACAGACACGCCCGGATGTTCATAGTGGGCGATCCGTTACGCTGAAGATATAGCGTTATGGAGCAGACATTAACATTGTCGGTAGCAACCCACTTCGTTCCCATGTAAACACGGCTGGGAAAGTTCGTTAGACTTCCGGCGGATGCGTCTGTTTCACTTATGTGTGTTGTAGCGCAGCTAGAAGCAGCCGCACCCTGTCCTACAATAATAACTTCCGTACCTCCCCAAGTTAATGAGGGAAGAAGGCACACTAAGATTAGTAGTAACAAGCGTCTCACTTATACCTCCTAATTCACATCGGAGTTGTAATAGCCATAGACAACAATCTTTACAAGTGCAGGAGTGTCAGCGTCGTCGAAATCCAGATAAAGTAAATGACCATTTTCGATAGTAGATGCAGTGATGGTAGTGTCACTACCATAGTAAAGACTTGTTCCATCGGTAGCTATTTCAACTGCATCCACAGTAGCATCGTTCTGGCCATCAGAGTCTTCTTCCATAATGGCTAATGAGGTATCATCACTTGTGCTCCAACCCTTCCATCCTGTGACAATAAAACTCATACCGGATTCATTAGACCAGATCCAGAAGTGGTCTCGCTGTGCGTCGTCGAGATCTTGAGGTTTGTAGACTGTTACGTGGATCTCTTCTTGTGTCCGAGCAAGAGCTTCCTGACGAGCGTTGTTGTAAACCCGCAGCCAACCATCTGTATCGAAACTTACTTGACCTGTTGTAGAGGTATCAGGGTCATCTGAATTGGGTATTACAATAGAAGTAAAACTCCCTGACATACTGTCATCAACACGGCCTTGCTCTAGCCACTCAGAGTTAATATACTTGAGGTCTAGCGATTCCTTAGTCCCCATCACAAAAGGAGTGCCTTGCTTAAGTGTCAACACTCCGGCAGATGTAGCAAAAGTAGCTGTGTTCGCAGCTGATACATTAACGATTCTTACCCACTGATTCTCTGTGCTACTGACTTCGCCCATTGTGATAGTGCAGCCATCCGGATCGTTGACAGTTAGTTCAACGTCAACACGGCCCACTCCAGTATTGGGCTGTAGGGTGAGAGTTCCCGGATTGCCATCACCAGAATCAGTACAGGTAGCTGTCTGAGTAGAGTAGATAGGCCCAGCTTCAAGGGAGGTTTCGAGTGCTTGTAAGGCCGTCTTGATAGAAGACGAATCAGGGATAGTGCTCCCAGTAAAAGTACCAAGCGTTGTAACGCCATCGGCTATACCCATTGCTGTAAAAGCATCGTCAATGGATAGTCCGGCTTTCATTGCAGCAAAGTCGGCATATCCTCCACCAGACACAGGTCCTCCATTGTATGGAGAGGCAAAGACTAATGACGGAATAAGAAGAATTAGTAAAAGTAGTTTCTTCATATTAATTTTTCCTATAATAAGTAACTGTCAATGTAGAGTTGCCACCAATAGCTATTGACCTAAAGTTCTTTATTGAGTAAGGGTCGTTGAGCCAGATGTTTTGATAAGAAGTGGCTACAACTAAGTGACCATTGACTGCGTCTGGATTACCAGCATCAATTCGATATCTTATGTTGTTAGTCTCGACTGTAATAAATACAGCACCAGCAGACTCTCGATAAGTAGCGTTGAGTCGAGAAACTGTGGCTGTTGTAGCTGTAATACGTTCAAAGGCAAATGGTGTGTAGCCTATAACATCTACATATTGAGCAGCTGAAACCGACCCTATAAGAAATAAAACTAACATAAAAGATATAAATAATTTCTTCTTCATTCTAACCTCCAAAGTCCGTAAAATGATTTAACGGTCTCACATACCCAATAATTTAGAATTGACTGCTTTAGTTAATTCATCTACCTTTCTAGCCAGATGATCTATCTTTTCTGTCACAAGACTATCACAAGCAGTTCGTCGCTCTAGACATGTAGATGCTTTAACATTGTTGTTGGTCCCGATACCTTTACCTACAGTACCTGAAACTACTGCTATAACAATGCCTCCAAGAACAGTTGTGACTAGTTCCATTAAACTATCCTCCAGTCCTCTATTACTTTCTCATATTTAATATCTTTGTATTCAGCCTCTATATCAATAGGATCATCCTTTGGACTAAAATATCTCTCACCAAGTTCAAGCATTTCAATTATATATGCCTCAGCATCCATTAAGTCCCATAGAGCAGAACGAGGGAACATTAAGAGTTGCTGTTCGAGCTTCTTGATCGTAGCACAAGAAGCATTGTGGTAGATATAGCCACCTCTATAGTAAGGTACTAATTCCTTTACTCGTAGTTCCTTCTTCATTCCACCGCGGGCTTTGAGCCAGATGAGTTCGAAGAAAGAACCACGGCGGAACATCTCATTTTTGATAGGCTGTTTGATAAACTCGTTTAGAGAAGTCTCCTCGATGCCTAGCACCTTTGCATCCAGCATAATACCCATCTTGAACATGGCGTCATAGATTTCGTCTGGGTAGAGTTTTTCTGATATGCAGTCTCTAATGTACAAGCGAGCACTTGCTAGATCAATTCCTACGCCAATTATAGCTGATTCGGCAGAGTGGATTTTGACAGTTTTTGCTGGATCGAGGAGTACTACAGTTTCAATGTTTTTGCTATGCTGGATTTCTGCGTCAGAGAGAGCGAGGTCAGATTCAGATTTTCTGCTTTGCAGTGGAAGGTTGTAATACTTGAAGTATTCCTGTCTGAAGGCTGCGTCCTTTGTGGAAATAGGGAGGTTTCGCAGCTCACGGAAAAATACGTCGGTTTGACCTGCGTCTACATGCTCCTGCCATTCCTTCTCGATGTCAGCCTTGGTCATGAATAAAGGAGCAGTAGGATTAAAGTTATCATCGCAAGCTTCAAGACGAACAGATTCCCATTCAGGTGAATCGAGCAGTTTTTGGAGTACAGCGTCTTCATGTTTGAGAGTGTCGATGTAGACGATTTTCCAGTTTTTGTGTAAGCGAGGAACAGCCTTAATTACATCTGCGTAAAGCCACTCGTACCACCCTTGTCTGATGTCATCATTAGTGATTTTCTCAGCGTCTTCTAGATCATCTATAACAATCAGCCCGGGTCGATCGTTCTTGAATAGCACTCCACGTACTTGCTGTCCAGCGCCACGCGGCCATACAAGGGTGTCGAAAGCGACCCAGGCTTTTTTACTGAATACTTCGTCGAATTCATTTTTAGCTACATCACGCTGTTTGAAGTCACCGAAGAAGTGTTTGATAGCCCTGTTTGATACAAGTTCACGTCTGAGGTTTTCAGTCTGTAGAGATGCAGCATCATGGCTTTTGTTGATGTAGCAAATGAAACCAGTATAGCGGAATAGAATGTAGCGAGCCATCAGTGCTAGAGCTACTATGCTAGTCTTGCCCCAACCACGAGGAGCAGCTATAGCTACTTTCTGTGCAGGACCGTCTATGAGGTCAAATATCTTCCCGTGGATCTCGTCAGAGAACGGCATGTAGAAGCGTTCAGGGAAGAATACCTGAGCAGTCATTCTGGTACTGACAGAACAGGCAGCAAGAATTTCTTTTATAGAGTTATCAGTCATAGATTGTTTAAAATTTGAATGATCTATTTATTACTTTACTCTGTCGTGGTCTGGACATTCGCTTTTCAGGTTCAACAGGGGAATTTCAACCTCCTTTATCTGGGCCAAGCTCCAACGTAGTCATAAAAAACACATCCAGCTAAATCACCACCTGAATAGCTGTTTGGTATTTCAACTACCCCCAGAACGGCATAATTGTATGGTATTGCATCTGGAAGTTTCGCTGATCCTTGGGTATCTGCGACAGTACCTTCAACAATCAGACCGTTTGTGTCATAGTTGTCAAAGTCCATACAGAGTAAGACTTTCTTGTATTCAGTAGCTCCTGTGCTTACCCCTGTTAAATCCCAATAATCAGTTACACCGCTCTTAGCCTTCACATACCCATAAACAGAAAATCTGATTGTGTTTAAAAATCCAGCATAACCAGGGGTTGTTCCGCTTGTGCAACCCGCTCCTACTGCACCAAACACAATCCCTTCTGACCATGCTTGATAGGCAGTATTCCCGTAGTTCCCTCGCACAACTCTATAAGTACCACGAAGGGGAACGGTCAAAGTACCTTCAAGATAATTATTGATTAGGTCATAGGTTGGGTCTGTACTGGTGTAGAAGGAATAGTCTGGACTGCCTGTGCCTGTCTTTACGATATTGTCCTTGACGGTATATGTTCCAGTTCCAGCGAGGTATATGCCAGAAGCATCATCTCCTGAAGCCGCAGCATCCTGCACAGCATTTGTAACTACATTACCTATAATATCAACCTCATGACCTGTCTCTATAATGCAGTAGATTCCAGTCTGTGCGGTACTGTCTACGAGGTTGTTTTGAATGACTCCATCGGAGTAGGTAACGAATATTCCATAAGCATCCGTTGTTCCAGATATATTGTTACTGGATACATTTACCCCCGTTATCTCTTTTCCGCTGATACCTCTGACATGAATACCTTCTGAACAATCAACAAGTGTATTGTTTGATACAGTTACACCCCGTTGCGTAAACGGTGCCGCTGCGAGGTTGACCACGATAATAGCGACTTGGCCACTATCCCTAACCGTGTTGCCAGATATATTCATCCCCTCGTAATTGCGGCTTGCAGTTGATGTTAATTGTACCTTGATTCCGATGTACTCAGGGTTTTCAACGATATTGCCTGTTATGCTGATATTGTCAGCAGGGCCAACATAGATCCCGTGTTGACCCCTTACGTCTTTAATTTGATTATTTGAAATCTTTAAATGATGCCAACCCTCAGACGAAAGAATACCGTGGCAAGTCTCGCTGATCTCATTACCTTCTATCAACAATGTTCCATAACTGTCTCCGTCACCATACGCACATATCCCCTGACAGTAGTTATCTCCAGAGGATATTTCTGCAACCCCTGGCCCCTCAATGGTATTGTTTATCACTTTTACATTGGAAGTCTGATAAATCCATACCCCTGTGTTTCCGAAATTGTAGATGACATTCTCTGAGATAACGACATCATCACAACCTTCAAGATAGATCATCTTCGCATTGGTATGAGCTGAGTTATCGAAATCAGTTCCAACACCGACAAGCCTGAATCCCTTTACCTTGACCCTGTTGCAAGTGGTGAATGTCATAAGTTTTGTAACATTGGTTGTCTCGGTAATGGTAGCTCCATATCCCTCAACTTCTATGTCACTTTTGCTAGAGAATGCCCATGTCCCTGCAAAGGAATAGGAACCAGGGCTTACGATCAGCTTTGAGTTATTTGCAACAGCGGTAGCCATCATGTTAAAGCCAGCAAGAGTGCCACCCCCCCAATTCGCATAGGCTATCCCACCCGTGGAGAAGCTCACCGTCCCCGCCCCTGAGAATATCTGCTGGTTAGGTGAGGCGATAACATTAGAGGGAGAGTTCAATGTAAGTGTAACTGCACCATTTATAGAGAAACTTCCTTGTCTAGATTTAAAATCAAAGAGTTCATTTGATGTAGCAGTTTCGCTGTAATCTACTGTGTTCTCACCTGGGACTACGATAGTTACATTTTCACTTTCGACCCAGGCTAAGAGGGAACGAAGTCTGGCGAACCATCTTAAGTTTAAACTAGTCCCATCACGAAAGTCGAAGTCTCCAGCTCCAGCAAAGAGCTGGAAATCTCCCGCTTCAATATTGCAGATGTTTTGAATATCTACTCCGGTGTTGGCTGTTAGGATATTACCTGAGCCATCCCATTTTAAGACTACGTTGTTACCTAAAGCAACGGAGGTAGTTAATGTTTGAGGTTTGGTAATAATGAGAGTTACTGAATCATCGGATGTTAGTGTAGCAGCCCTTTCAAAGGTGGAGAACCATCCAGATTTTAATACAGTTCCGGATGTAAAGTCTATGTCACCTGCACCTGCAAAAATCTGGCGGTTCTCAGCGATGATGTTTCTGGTGTTTAGAGTTAGTTGACCAGAATTGATAATGGCTCCATCACGCTCAAATTTTAAGGTGATGTTAGATGGGATAGTGATATTGCCAACTGATAGTTGGCTAGATATAACTATAGTACGTTGCTTAGTAGAGCCAACAGCATTTACTGCATCAGTTAGACTATTATAGGCTCGAGAGTCAGTCCAAATGCCGTCAGGGCTTGTTACTATGATGTCGGAGAAGAACTCAGCGCTTGCACCAGTGATAAGTGTTAATGTTAAAGCTATTGATATGATAAGGGATTTTATTGCTCTCATTTACACTCCAGTCTGTAAAATTGTTGAACGGACTTGACAGGCAGCGATTTTATCACGCCAAGTCATACGCTTACGAGGAAGTGGAACAGATTTAATTTTATCTGGCTTGTTCCAACTCACAATGGCCTGAGGTGGACGCTTCGTACCACCAGATATGTATTTACAAGTTAGAGTATTGAGATAGTAACCTTTGAGATTGTAAGTGGTCATGAATTCTCTTATTCGAGACCAGAAGTCAGCGTCGGCTGGGTAGAGTTTTCCGGTTTCGGCTAAGACGTCTCTAAGACGGATAGGGATTACTTGGATGTCGAAGCAGGTGGAGGACTTGATGACACCTTCAGGGATTGGAAGGAGTTCGACCATTTCTTCTTCAGTCTCTATGTTTGGGTAGAAGTAGAGGAAGTTGACGTTAGTTTTGGTACATAGCCAGCGAGCGCTAGTCTGCTCGATTGCGTCGTGTAGGATTTGGAGATGATTAGGTAACCAAGTGTCATCGTGATCTATGAAACAGGCGTATTGGAGACGGTCGTTGGTAGCTTTGGCTAATGCATAGTTGGAGGCATTGACCCCGCCGGAGCACCAAAGTTCTCTTGAGCCATCACTATATTTAGATCGTTCTTTGGCAACTGCGAGATTTTCATAGTAGATTGCTTTTGGAGGATAATTAGCAATGAGATCGAGAATTTCCTGATCGTTGTCGTACTTGTCACCAATTAAGTAGATCTTGAAATTGGTGTAGGTTTGAGCAAAGATTGAATCAAGTGTCATTTTTAACAGTCTAGGGGTATAGCCATCCTTACGTCTGTATGTAGGGAGAATGATTGCAAAGGTGTCTTTATTGTATCTTAGTGCATCTCTGATTGCAGCTGAAGTTGGTGTTCCATACTTTGTATGGAGTTCGTAGAGGTTATCGAGCATTTCTTGGTAACGAATTTTTTTAACTTGTCTGTCGAGACCCATCCAGACACCCTTGTCATGGAGGCGGTAGACAGAGGGTTCGATCCCTTTGACAAAACCACAGCCTCCAAAAAGACCCATATAAGAAGTGAAGAGGTAGTCTCCTCTGAAGGCTTCGTAGGCTGCCTTAGTATCATTGGTGTAGAAGTTGCGGAACATCTTGGTGGATGAAGCTATTCCGTTAGGAACTGTGATCAATTCCTTCTGAGTATAAGATTTGCCCATGCCATCTGTGAAGCCACCATGAATGGTATCTCCTCTTCGAACACGATAAGAGTGCCAACACATTACATCGGCTGGATGGTCATCAAGGTAATCAACCTGTTTTTGGAGTTTAAGGGGATCAGTCCAATAGTCATCACCTTCGCAGAAGGCCAGATATTTACCTCTGGCACGGGGTAAGATGTTGTAAACGAAAGGTTCGAAGCCGAAGAAGGTTCCATTAGTCATTCCCTCTTTCCATTGGTTTTCTTTGTTTAAAATCAAGTGGATATTGGCATATTCATTAGCATACTCGTTGAGAATGTCAGTAGTGCCATCGTTAGAGGCATCATCACTTATGATGATTTCGAAAGGGAAGGTAGTCTGCTGCATCACAAAGCCATTGAGGGCTTGTCTGATGAATTTAGAGTGGTTGTAGGTAGAGCAGCAAACTGTAACTAATGGGATCATAATTCTCTCCTGATAGTCCAGACTCGGTAGCCAGCATTTATACATTTCTGCATAAATATATTACGAGATCGTTCGAGCATGAAGACAAAGCCTTCGATGAAGATGTTTAGGTTTTCGTTTTCGACTACATATTTAGTGAAGAAGTAGTCTATGAACTCGCTGACACAGACGTCGTTCATGAACTTGAACAGCCGACCGAGATCGTAACGGAGAGGTACTCCACCTTCTTCAACAAAAGATTTGATAGGTTCAATTGATGCTTCTATACAAGCTCGATCTATGCTGATGTAGTTGAAGTTGTCATTGAGTAATAGATCGGCCAAGGTGGACTTTCCAATGTTGGATAGTCCGTATAATAATAAAACGGTCTTTTTGTACTCGCCTTCGAGAGGACGCTTGTCCTCGGAAGGCAAGTGAGACATGTTAAATTTTTTCGAGTTCATAGAACCACCTATCGTAAACAGAACCTTTTTGGTGAGCTGAAAGGTATCTGTCAATGATCTTGAATTTGTTTCTTATGTAATTAGATATTTGTAAGGCGTTTGGGTACAGCCGATTGCAGTCTCTTAGATCAACATCTACATACGGCCCACCATTATCCAAGCATTCCTCAATCTCGACCAAGAGCTTTCCATCATCATTAAGGAGTTGATGGCTCAGATCAAAGAAAACTGGTTGATTGTAGCCGAAGTAGTGAAAGGTAGAGAGACAGATTATGAGATCGAATTTCTCATTGAATTGATAAGTTAGGAAATCTCCACAGATAAAGGTGATGAGTTGAGGAGGAGATTTGAAAACTTCTCGATTCAAGTCGTTAGCGATAGTTACAAACTTCTCTCCGATTTCGATCCCTACGAGTCTGGAAGCTCCTTTGTTACGTAGTTTGAATAGGAAATAGCCAGCATTACAGCCTACATCGAGGACACTTTTCCCAGTCAAGTCGTAGGAATCTAGCCTTGATAGGTCATATTTGAGTTTGCTATCGCTGTCGCGCTTGTCACCTTCGATTAAGTCGAAGGTTTGATAGTGAGATTTAGATAGGATTTGGGCTATGTTATTCATCGCCTTGTTGCCTCACTGAGTAGATTGGATATTTACTAAGGTCAGGATAAGGAAGTTCCTTATCCTCGTTACAAATAGGATTACCTTTTAGATCGTAGAACTGTGTCATCATTAAGAGACCTCGGGCGGCTATTTCAGGCATCATGTAGAAGTTCCAGCCTAAACAATCGAAGTTGTCATCGTGATAACTACATTCACGTCTTCCACTGAATCGAGCTCGCTTGAACCAGTTATAGGCATCGAAGTTGTCTGTGAGAATTGCACCTCCTTTGGATAATTTTAAGTGTTTGTAAGGACCTGTGAAACTGAGGCACATGAAGGTATGGGGTAAGTACATGTTGTGAGTGAAACGTAGGGCGCTGTCCCATACTCGAGAGCCTAGTAATTGGTAGGCACCTTTTAAGGTAGTTCCAGCCGAAGGTAAGAAATTAACAATGCCTCCTGCATGGATTATTTCACAGGGGACAGAGGGATAGGTGCGAGATGGGATGGTGATTTCTCGGCCCTCTATACCTTCGTATTTTAGAGCGAGGAATAGTGCGTTGCTCTGGTTGTCGACTGCTACGGAGTAGGTTGCTCCGGTGTAGCGACAGAGAGCAGCTTCGAATTCAGCAGTTATTCTGTGGACACCTTCAGCCATTTTCAACCCTTAGGCCTATCCCAAGGCCCAAATGCTTCTTTAAAGACATTGTTTATTTCACCTTTAGTGCAACGAGCCCTTGCACAATCGAGACAGAAGGGGAATATGTTGAGACTTGAGTTGCACACTTCATAGAGAGCATCTATGGCAATGTTTACTTCGTCTTGATTGCGATTAGCCTTTACTTTTCTAAGGAATTCTATTTGATTTTGCTCTGTTTTGTCAGGATAAGTGAAGCAAGGGATTGAGTGAGTGTTTGAGGCACAGTATTTGTTGAGGCCGACTATGGGAATTTCTCCCTCGTCGATGGATTTTTGGTAATTGTAGGAGAAATCGGCTATTTCTGTGTGTAAGAGGCCGGATTCAACTAAGGAAATGTAGCCTCCGATGGAGTTAATCCAGTCGATTTTGTCTAAAATAGCCTCTTCGTAGTCGAGAGTTCTGGATTCGATGTAGTAGGAGCCTCCAAGTGGGTCGATTATGTCTGTGATTCCTGTCTCAGTTTGGATGATTTGCTGGGTGCGTAGGGAGAGGAGGGCTGATTCTTCAGATGGCACTGAGTAGGCTTCGTCAAAAGAGTCAACATGGAGAGATTGGACACCTCCGAGGACAGATGAGAGAGCTTGATAGGCTGATCTGATGATGTTGTTGTAGGGTTCTTGGCGAGTTAGAGTTATTCCTGATGTTTGGACATGGCATTTTAGTTTTCCGTCAGCGATTTTGAAGTTTTTCTTGAGTAGGTTGTGCCAGACTTTGCGAACAGCCCTAAGTCGTGCTACTTCATCGAAGAAATTATTGCCGATAGACCAGAAGAAATTGATTCGAGGAGCGATGAATTCTGGATTGTAGCCTCGAGATTTGAGTTCGGAGATGGTTTCGAGTCCATTGGAGATGGCTATGGCCATTTCTGTTATGTCGGAGCAGCCTGCATCGCGGAGATTGTAACCGTTGAGAGTGATAGGGCTCCAGTTTGGGAGGTAGGATCGGGTGTAGACTATGTTATCACATTGGAGACGGAAACAAGGTTTAGGTGGGATGAAGTCACAGCCGCACCTTATTACCTCCTCCATCGTTACATCGTTCTGGACACTTCCACGGAGTTTTGAGATGCTAAAGCCTTTTTCCTCAGCCATTACTAAGAACATGGAGAATAAGATGGAAGTGTTGGAAGGGTAGTGGGTGACTAGGGAGATGGAGTATTTTTCGAGGTCTATGTCGTCGAATAAGATGTGCATGTCCTCTACAGTATCGATGCAGACTCCGGAAAAGCCGACGTGGCCGATAGACAAAGGTGAGTCAGAGTCTACCATTTGGATAGTGGGGAAATCGAAGAGGACACTGATCCCAGTTGATCCATTGGCTAGCATGTATTTGATGCGCTTGTTGGTGTCAGAGGGAGAGCCGAAACCAGTGAGTTGGCGCATAGTGAATTCCTTACCAAGGTACATAGAGGGGTGGATTCCTCTTGTGAATGGAGGAAGGCCAGGGTCTCCCAAGTCCTTTTCGTAGGAAAAGGTAGGGATTGAGAGAGGGGTGTAGAGGCCTTTAGGATCCGTAGTATTCACGTAAGAAAGATTCCTCCATAGAGAGAATTTTTTCCTTCGGTTTAGCCTTAATTGGTTTGCAAGGAGAACCGTAGCAAATAGTCCAAGGGGGCATTGATTTTGTTACGAGTGAGCCAGCGCCTATGGAACAGCCCTCACCGATGGTGACTCCAGGCATAATGATACAGCCCATTCCTATGTGAGCGTGACGACCGAGGATTACGTCTCCGTAGTGTAATTTTCGATAGTCGTTGAGAGCAGTGAGACCTATGAAGCCATTGCCTTCGTAGTCGTCTGAGGCGGCTAAGATGGTGGTTCGAGGACCGATGGCGCTGAAGTCGTTAAATTTGACTAGGCCACCTGACTGGATGATGGAGTGTTCGGTGAGGTGGCAAAAGTTACCGATCTCGATTCCTTCGCCGACAGCATAGAGGAAGGAGAAGTCTGCAATGATTACTTCATCGCCCAGCGAGATGTTCTCTGGATGGATGATTTTTGCAGTATTGTAGATGGTTACGTTTTTTCCTCTATGTTTGAACATTTTAAATCTCACTATTCATCTATTTTACAAGGATAAGGATTCTCATCGAAGCGAACAGCCTTAATAGTCTTTTCTCCAATTAACATAGCTTTCATAATCCTATGTCTTCCATCCATAATCTCACCATCCTCATCAAGGATAATAGGGAATGAAAGATCAGCATCATTAACAGCTTTTACGTGCATAACCATTTCTCTTAAAGTTAAATTTTTATATACACTATATATGTTTAGATGATTAAGAGGTATATCCATAACCTCGAAATCTTTTGATAGTCCAATAAGACGCTGGACTGACCATGCATTCTTACCAAGTCTGCTATATTGATCTGGTTTCCACAACGGGATCTTCATAATACTATACAACCAATATTTAATTTAGTCCGTTTAATTATTGAATGGTCTCAGCCACTTCCTTCTTGTGATAAGATGCAGCGCCACCCAAGCGTACACCCAAGTACATAGCATAGCGAGTGAACCAGCCTTTACCACGACACTTCATAGCCTCGAGGAAGACTGAGTCGGCAGCCTTGCGATCGACAAGTGGGATTGAACCCTTTCGGTATAAATAGTCGTGGATGACTGATTCGTGGTGAGCTCGGTCTCCGAATAGGGAGTAGGCAATAGGTGTGCGAGGAACACTGGCGAAGTCAGTCTGGAAGCCAGTTGGGACATTGACAAGGCCAATTAAATCACTTTGATATGTTAGATTAGAGACAAGCAACCAGTACTTGTCATCTACACATCTAGCATCGAGAGAAGTTTTGAATTCAGCCATTTTCGAATTCTTTCATGTAATAATTTACTTTGTTGAGATAGTCATCGACTACGGCTGGGTCGCAGTATTTAGATGTAGCCTTTTCAATTGTCTTGTGGCGTTTCAAGAGAAGGTATAAGAATGAGATTCCACAGACTATGTCTATGAGATCATCATCAACCTTTTCCATTTCCTGGTGTAGGTCTTTCATGGCTATAGAGGACATTTGAAAGACACCTTTACAGCCGGTTGGAGATAGCTGATTAAGGCCGAGGCTGGACTCGGTCATAGCTATGGCCAATGACCAGGTAGGGTTGAGGTTGAAGAGGGCTGACACAGCCTCAACCAATCTCTTAATTTCCAATTGCTTAGGTTGTAGATTCAGCATTGTCATTCCTCGATGGTTAAACTCGAACCAGCATTAGAGTCAAGGTCAGGGCCAAAATTCGAATTTGGATTGGCCAAACTCGAACACTCCGCGTTCGGCTGTTCGGTGATGTCAATAGTGGCACCTGCTTCTTTAGCGGCTCTAAGTCCACGCTCTCTAAATTCACGTAATTCTTCGGCTGAAAGTACAGTCTGAACACTCTGAATTTTCGTCGGAGCTCTCAGCCCTGACAACTCAAGCAACACAGTGTTGGCCACATCTTTTCGATCACGAAGGGTGGCCTCGCCAGACTCATTGTCGAAGATTTCGTGGTAAGTTTGGATTGCTTTCGCTGTTAAAATTCTAATTTTTTCAGATGTCTTTTTTGCTTCTTCGTCGCGGCTGAGGCGGATATCAGATAATTTTTTCTGGCCGAGTTCGGAGTTGAGAGTCATAGAGACGCACTCAGGCGTTATGCCGAGGATTTCAGCAATGTCTACGTTTTTCCATCCTTGGGCGGCCAAGTTGATGATCTCATGAGAGCGCTGCCAGAGTTGTTTGATCTCGTAGCGCTTGCGCTCGGCTGGATCGACTCGGCGCTGGTCCACTTCTCTAAATTCGAAACCGTAGAGCCCATCTCTCGTTTGCACACCTTCCATGATGCACCTCTTAAATTGTACAGAAAAATTTTTCATTCTTACTTTTTGTATATCATGAATGGAGGAAAATGTCAAGGTGCATTTTTGTACATTTGCACAACCTACACTTACATCTACATGGTTACTTGAATGTGGCCGAGTCCGTTAATTAATTTTACGGACTTCGACGTGATTGACGTAGTCGGATTGGTGATCGGAATGTCCCATGTTGTACATTGTTTATCAGACCAAATAAAATGTGAGAGAGCTAACCCCGCCGCCTACGGAATCAGTTTCCCCCATCGACCTCGACCGCGTAACATATTGATATTGTTGAGAGAAACTAATGGTTGACAACGAGGGTGAGTGGTGTTATGTTATGGGTAAAGCGAGTGAATTAATTGTTCTTTGACAACTGAATATGTTTAGCATGGCATGGCATAGCCCACTATGAAAGGGATAAAGCTATGAACATGAACGAGATGATTACCGGTATCACGTTGACTAAGGCCTGTTCGATCAAACCTGATAAGGACTCAGCCGAATCCAAGCAGGTCACGCTCAAGGTGAAGTTCGACGGTACAACGCTGCAAAGCGTGTTTGATAAGGCCCTTGCAGGTGCCGTTATCCAGTGGCAAAATGGTCCTGGTCGAAAGAACTTCGACCGGTGGACCGATGGGCAGGTGATCGAGATTCAATTTTCAGCGCCAGGTCGAACTCAGGTAGATCCAGAAATGGCTATGGTCGCGCTGTTACAGACCATGACGGAGGAGGAGAAACTCGCGTACCTGGAAAAGTTAGTAGCAAAAGCTAGCAAATAACTATTATTAATTAGCTATGCCATGCTAAACGTAAAAGGCCCTACGTTGACTCGTAGGGCTTTTTTATTGCCTTTTGGCCATATGCTATGGCTCTAACCTGGGGAAATGAGCTCTTGAGTTTAGTAGATGGTGGACGCAGTCCGTTTAATGATTTGACAGACTGGGATTAAATGTACGGGATTATACGTTGACGTATGCATGTATGTGTGTTACGGTGTTACGGTGTATGCGTGTATGGCGTATGCGATACAATAGCACCCTCCAAAACGTTCAAACAGACTCAGAGGCAGAAGAGAGAGAGAAAGAAAAAAATGAATGAAGAGAATCATTCCTCCTCCTTCCCTCTGAGGGATGAAAGTCCGTTTTGGTGTTTCGGGGGGGGTGGGTCTGTATCGCATACGGGATACGTGGTGACATCGTGACGTGGTGACATTTCACAACTACAAATTGAAGCAGATTGGAGGACTTGAGATGTTTAGTTATCAGGCGTATAAGAGGTATAATAAAGCGAGAAGGAAAGGAGTGTATAAAACATACTTTGAAAAGAAGAAGGAGAAGATAGTATTTGTGTCAAGAGAGAATGAATTGATGAGCTGTTGGAGGTTTGAAGAGAGATATGCAAGAGTAGATGGCACAGCCCTCCATCAGAAATGGGCAAGAGGAGAAGGACCTATAGTGAGACATCTATGCAGCGATGGAAGGTGTGTCAATCCATTACATTTGGTGAGAGGAACAGACCTAGAAAATGCTATGGATGAGATAGAAGTGAGAGACTTTGAGATTGAGAAGATGGAAGAAATACTTGGAGATTATAGTATGAGAGGGATGGATAAGGCACTTGTGCATTTAACACTGTTGCCAAGAACATCAATTAAGCTTGTTGAAGAAAGAGGACTTAAGTCACTATATGAAACAAAGATGTATATTAGAGAATTCTTTAGGATAGACTATGTAAAGAGACTTATTGAAAGTAACAGCTTAACCAAAGATGAATTGGATATGTCTGATAAAGCTATTAGGTCATTAAAGATCAGGGATGATATCTTCATCGTCACAGTTCCAGGATTATAAGGAGGTACTAGCATGAACAAAGAAACTAAGCAGGAGAGTAGTATTCCAGTACAGAGTAGAGTGAGTATAGTTACATTAGCTCAGTTGGTACATTACTGGGAATCAAATGGGTCAAGAATTAAGACTGTGAGTCAACTTATATCATGGAGTCTTTATTTGCTAGTAGACGCACTAATAGCTAATGAACAACTCAAGGGAGAACCTACAATAGCAGAAGCTAGACACTACATGATAGAGAAGGAACTATTTCAGCAGAGTACTGTGGATAGAGGAATGAAGAAGCTTGATGCAGCTATAAGATTTCAGATAATGAGAGAGAATGGAATATATCCTACAAAAGGAGAGAGTAGAAAAGGAATGAGAAAAAGTAATGATGAAGTGACTTATAGCAAAATGCATAGAGCACCAAATAAGTTTGATGGATCACCTTCGAGTGTTGAACCTTGGGTCGGATCAGTTGAACATCCAAGACTTAATGAGGCTATAGAGATATTTAATAGTATAAAGGATGAGGATTTAGGAAAGACTGAGTTGACAGAAGGATTGAACAGGCTAGTAGTCAGAAATAAGATGACTATTGAGGAAGCAGCTGAGGTGATTAAGGCTAATGAGGAAATTGCTCAGCGTGACCTAGATGCATTGAACAGCCTTGATTTGTCGACTTTGAGCCCAGTCACTGAGCAGAAGGAAGGAGAATGAAATGGACTGGATATGGTTTGTGGTGGGTTGGTTAGTGCTATGTTGGGCGTTGGCGGAGGTAGAGTGGGGAGAATAGTCCGTTCAATAATTTAACGGTCTCAGCCGACCACATCTATCAACACCATCAGCCGACCGAAGGGAGTGACAACTCCAGTTAGTCGCAATCAATAGATCGACATGGGAAGGAGTGCCAACGCCAGTGCCCACAACATAGTCATCAGTATTAATGTGGTGAATCTGATAATGATCGGCTGGTGATGATTTAGGTGAGGAAGTTATTGACTTCTACCATGTATATGTGGTATGATTTAATCAAATGGTGAGATGAACAATTAAAAACTCGATGGAAAAGGAGTAAATAATGAAACATCGTTTAGCAAGATGAAAGGAGAAAGTAATGAATGTAGAGTTTATGAGAGCTATGGGATTTGGTAAGCAGGTAGACCTTGTACAGCAAGGTAAATGTCCATTTTGTGAACAAGAAGTTAAACCCTCAGAATTTCGTGATGACTCATCGATGAAGGAGTATAAGATATCTGGAGTGTGTCAGAAATGTCAGGATGAGGTGTTTGGGTATATTCCTAAGGATTGATAGTTTATAAGTCCATTTAATCATTTTACAGACTCAATACGAAAGGGGCAGAAGCATGAATAAGGAAACTGTAGAAAAACTTAGACAAGAAGCAAAGGATGCCTATAAGGATTTAAAGGAAATAGAGTCGATATACTTAGAGAGAAAAAGGCTCTATTGTGAGAAATCTCAACGTTTCATGCAGGCCGACCACGAGCTTGCGATGGAAGATGGGAGGTATAAGAAGCTTCCGTCTAAAGCTCATGGACCTACGTCTAGAACAAAGCTAGATAAATTAACCTTAAATCAAATATACTCACTAGCGAAGAAACTAGGCGTCAATCTCAATCCTAGACTCAAAGGAGCGTAAAGTGTGTAATTGTAAAGATCCTGTGCGAAATCATGTATTAGGAATACGAGATCAATACATCCAGTCCCTCATAACTGGAAGGAGACTGATATGGGAAAAACAACTAATATTACAGAACAAGAAGCACTTAAAGCATTAAGCGATATTGAGGGTAACCCTAGAAGAGATGGGCAGGATGAAAAAGACTTTGCAGAAGCTATATCTACTCTTGAAAACTTTATAAGAGGAAAGGTAAAAGTGTTATTAAAAGGAGGCGCAAATGTCAGCTGATATCGCAAGTATCGCAAATGCACTTAGAGCGATTATCCAGAATCGTGATAAGAAGGCTCTTAACTATGCAGTTAACTATGCTCAGTATGGGTTGACTATGATTAACACAGGCTCGCCAAAGAAGGATATTAGGGTTCAGTTGCTTTACATCTTAAATAATATCACTCACTGGCGTGGGAAAGAGGCAACTATTGTTAGAAGTGTTATTAAGGAAGCTATTCACTCATGGAAAGGAGAATGAAATGGAACTTTACTTCAATCTTGTTAGGCCTGCGAAATCCTCAGGCGGTGACCGCTATGAGTGCGGTCAGAAAGGTGATGACCTTTGGATGGTCGTCTATGTCCCACAACTTATCTCGCGAGAAGGAGGAAAGGTGAAGGGGACGTTGAAAGTTATAATTGATGGCTTGGAGTAAATATCCCAAAATTTCCATTGACAACATTATAATAGTTATGTTACCATGTTGTTGTAAATTCGGGAGTCCGTTAAATTGTTTAACGGACTAATTATCATCACTAATTCAAGAAAGGAAGAAAAGATGGAAAAGCTGACTGTAACTGCAAGAGTACCGGCGAAGAAAGAAGGAGACAAGGTAGTTAGAGCTGAAATCGGTCCTGTGTCAATCGCAGTTGATACTGGATCTACTGCAGAAGAAATGATTCAGATGTTCGGCGACAAGGCAGTCAAAAGCAATGCCGAGTCCAACTGGATCGTGACTCTGCAGTCCAACATCAGAGCTCGCCTGTTAAAAGGCGAGACTCAGGAACAGATTCAAGCTGGCCTTGGCAGCGCCAAGATGGGCGTAGCCGTGAAGGGTGCCAAGGTAGACCCTGTCCAGGCCTACCTCGCCATGTTCGCTTCTGCAACGCCTCAGAAACAGGCTGAAATGCTCAAAGAATTGCAGAGGAAAGCAGCACAGTAATTTTCAACTGATCGAGTCCTCCTGGTTTCGGCCAGGAGGATTTTCTTGAGTTGAAATGCACCATGTTTCCTAAAGATGTGCCACAAATGAAAGGAGTAAAAGCAGATGTCAGAATACCAGCGCTGGAAAAACATTATGAAATGCTACCCGTTTGAAGAGAAACGGTTAGCGAAGTGGCAGCCTCCCTACATTGTCCAACCTAAATACGACGGAGTTCGTTGTCGCGCTATTCCATTACGCGTTATTTCATTAGAGACTCCAGTCTACGATAAGTTTGGTAGCGCCGACCGCGGCTACATATTACTATCCTCTGAAGAGAACGTAATCTATAGCGTTCCTCACATCAACATCTCACTTATGAATCTAGGAATACGAGCAGAGCTCGATGGTGAACTCTATTGTCATGGGATGAGTTTTGATGAAATAGTCTCGATCACATCTCGCACAGTAAACCTCCACGAGAATCACCGAGCTATTCAATTCCATATCTTTGATGTTGTCAACTCTGAGCCTCAGATGAAGCGCTCTTTAATTATCGAAAACTTACGCAATCTAAGCCCTTGGTTAAAAGTGTCTCCATTTTACATATGTGAAAACTTGGACGATATAATGAGGACATTTGATAAGATTATCAAGGCTGGTTATGAAGGTATTATTGTGAGGCATTTCCAAGCGCCTTATGAGCGCAAGCGCTCATTATATGTGATGAAGTTTAAGCCTAAAAAAGAAGATGAATATGAAATAGTTGGTGTCCAAGAAGAGATCGACAAAGACGGTAATCCCAAAGATACACTCGGAGCACTTGTATGCAAGAGTGGCGATGGTAACTTGTTCAAAGTAGGAACTGGATTCACTGAAGAGCGCCGTGCTCAACTATGGGATGCTCAGGGAATATTGAAAGGGATGAAGGCAGTAGTCAAATATCAACATTTAACAAGTGGGAAGCAAGTCCCTCGTTTTCCGGTGTTTGTGGAGATCAGACCGTAAAATAATTTAACGGACTAATTCAAACCAATGAAAGGAGAACAAGATGGCTAAATCATTCTTTATCGCAGGAGTAAAGTTTAGACCGAGAAGTGACATTGACAAGGCTATTAAGGAACTTAAGGCTGGTAACTACTTGGAACTCCAGCCCGAGCCAACTAACAAATTCGACCCTAATGCAATCAAGATCGGATACAACGAGGAAACTTCAGACGGAGTCGAGTTTGTGTTCCTCGGCTATGTACCAAAGAAATTTACAGCTGATGTTAGCGCTGATTTGGAAATAGGTGCAGATCTTGAGTGTGTCGTTGAAGAGGTAAATGTTTCAGCGCCAACCTACAAAATGTTCAAGGTTGTCATCAGAGATAAAGATGAAGAAGTAAACGAAGACATATAAATAAATCAAGAAGGAGAAAACTATGCAAGGTAATGATGAATCAAGAGAAGTTATTGGAAAAATAGTATTAACTATGGCTGAGAATGCAGATAAAGAATTACTAGACCTATGTAGTCTCGCGTCAGACAAATTATTAAAAGTAGCAAGTTTTATAAGCCCTCCTATACCAACAGACACTGAGAAGACGGAAGCTGAATGGCCTCCATATTTTTCAGATCTTCGAAGTTCTATACTGGCAATCAAGCGGCATACGAATGAATTGCGTAAGCTAATTGAACATGTAGAATTATAATAATAGAAAGGGGAAACTAATGGCTCGTAATTTTTATTGTGGAAACTGTGGCAAACAGCTAACTGTATCTCGTAAAGCAATCCCTCGTGCCGGAGTCATCTTGGACATAGTCCACTACCACGAATGTTCAGCTGAAATGCAATCTCTCGAAATCGACCTCAGCCATCCAGTAATAGCTGAAACATCCGAGGGAAAAGATAAGTTCGTTAAATCATTAAACGGACTAAAACCAACTATCCGTCCCTCCAGCATGATAGGCACTGATGATCTACGTGATCGGAGATTTGAGAAAGATGAAATTAAATCTACCGCTCCTCAAGCAATTCAAGATATAATCGGAGGAATGATGCCATCAGCACCTGCTCATGAATTTAAATCTGAAGGAGGGCTAGAAAGCGAGGAATGATCTATGAATCACGTTTACATTGTCAACAAATCAGCTCACGACTTTACACCGGCTGCAAAGTACGGGAAAATCATTTTTTTATCAGAAGGCTCGATGAATAGATACTCAGTCAACTCTATGTACCGTACCTTTTCAGATGTTATGAAAGATTCTGATAAGGATGATTACATAGTTCCTTGCTCCCTAAACGTAATGAATTCAATAGCCTGTGCAATCTTTGCTCATAGACATGGACGTTTGAACTTGTTGCTGTTCAAAGATGGCACATACTTAGAAAGGAGTATAGTGCTCTAACTTCTCGATGAAAGGAGAATAAGATGAACTCTGAACAACTTTATTTAAAAGATCTATTAATGGAAGTGTATGAAATGACTGAAGAAGAAGCAGTCTATGCTATCGAAGAGATTAATAAAAGACACATCGACTTAATAGACAAGGAGGTGAAATGATCTCTGAACGGCTACTTAAGAAATGGAGAAGGGATGCACTCAAGGAGATAGCTGAGATAGATTCTGGTAGTGGACGTATCATTGATAAGATTGGATATACTAAGACTATCAATGAGCGCATCCTTCGCCTCACTCAAGAACTCCAAGATCTTATTTTGCTGAAGAAGGGAGTGTGACTATGCTTCCAATCACTGAGCACCCTTCTTGGTTCATCCGAGACTCATCCAAAATAGACGATTATCTCGGCTGTCCTCGTTATTATTTCTATCGTCATATCTTGGGATGGGACATTGACCAGCCAGCTCATGACTTGATCTTCGGAGACTGTTTCCATCGAGCTCGTGAGCATCAACTATTATTCGGTTATGATGACATAGAAGGAGCATTCAATGCCTTCATGACTGAGTATCGC
>Ga0265293_10001475_pt1 | contig 51089 bp, 36 predicted proteins | sample Munlanlewell138R_FD_192505 | JGI IMG/M metagenome (GOLD analysis project Ga0265293, IMG submission 192505) | Leachate microbial communities from a municipal landfill in Southern Ontario, Canada - Leachate well 138R | ecosystem: Engineered > Solid waste > Landfill > Unclassified | place: Canada... | reverse complement strand
ATTCGCTACTTCGAAAGGGAGCTTGCTGGATTTGATGCGTCTCGCATCAAGCAAGTTCGTAGAACTTGGATGGGGAGAAGGGCTTTGCCAAAGCCCTGTAGGCGAGACGCCTACAATCCAGTAGAGATTCGCTACTTTGAAAGGGAGCTTGCTGGATTTGATGCGTCTCGCATCAAGCAAGACTGTGAGGGCTTGGGTGGAAAAGGAGGGCTTTTGCAAAGCCCTGTAGGCGAGACGCCTACAATCCAGTAGTGATTCGCTACTTCGAAAGGGAGCTTGCTGGATTTGATGCGGCTCGCATCAAGCAAGACTGTGAGGGCTTGGGTGGAAAAGGAGGGCTTTTGCAAAGCCCTGTAGGCGAGACGCCTACAATCCAGTAGTGATTCGCTACTTTGAAAGGGAGCTTGCTGGATTTGATGCGTCTCGCATCAAGCAAGTTCGTAGAACTTGGATGGGGAGATGGGCTTTTCCAAAGCCCTGTAGGCGAGACGCCTACAATCCAGTAGAGGATCGCTGATGCGAAGGGTGAAAAAGAGGAAACTTGCTGGATTTGATGCGTCTCGCATCAAGCAAGTTCGTAGAACTTGGATGGGGAGAAGGGCTTTGCCAAAGCCCTGTAGGCGAGACGCCTACAATCCAGTAGAGGATCGCTGCTTCCGAAAGAAAGCTGTTTCCGAAAAGGAAGGGTTTGGGTCAGATTTGCTTACAAGCCTCAAATAGCCGGCGGGCAGCTTCTTTTGCGGCTGTGGCATAGTCTTCGTCGCTGCTGGCAAAGATGATGCCGCGGGAGCTATTGATCAGGATTCTGGGCTCGGCTTTGTCGGCAATGGCATAATTCAATACAGCCTGGAGGTCTCCCCCCTGGGCTCCCACTCCGGGAACCAGGAAGAGGCGATCCGGCATGCTCTGACGCATGGCCTGGAGATCTGCCACCTGGGTAGCGCCCACTACCGCTCCCAGCCGCTCTACAGGATAATCTTCCAGCCAGCGAGGGATCGCCAGCTTGAGCCGCTGCTCGTGGAAAAAGTCACTTGCAGAAGGGTTTGAGGTAAGCGCCAGCACAAAGGCAAAGCTGGTATCCAGCTCCAGGATTGGTTTTAGCACATCCGCACCCATCAGAGGATTGATAGTGATGGCATCCACTTTCAGGTCTTTGAAGAAGGCCCGGCTGTAGGCTGCCATAGTGCTGCCGATATCTCCTACCTTGCAATCCAGGATCACCGGAATCTCCGGGGGAATGCTGGCTACGGTCTCATACAAAGCAGCGAGGCCACGGAGTCCATCGGATAGATAAAAGGCGAGATTGGGCTTGTAGGCCGTGGCATAATCCTGCGTGGCTTTGATGATGGATAGGTTAAAATCCCGAATCGGATTTACAGTATCTTTCAGGCAAAGCGGGAGCTTATCCAGCTGAGAATCCAGGCCTATGCAGACATGGCTTCTCAGCTGGTGATAACGCTCGTGATATTTATGCCAAAAGGATTTTGACACTATCGTCCCCATCAATATCTTGAAGGGCCACCTTGATGATTTCTTCCTTGGATGTAGGCACGTTTTTGCCCACATAATCCGCCTTGATAGGCAGTTCCCGATGGCCACGGTCTATCAATACCGCCAGTTGGATTTGACGCGGACGTCCAAAATCCATCAGGGCATCGATGGCCGCTCTTACGGTTCTGCCGGTAAAAAGCACATCATCCACCAAGACTACAATGGCATCCTCAATCTCAAAATCCAGATGAGTGCCTTTGATCACAGGCTGGCGGGCGATGGTGGAAAGATCATCTCTATACAAGGTAATATCCAGGATTCCCACGGGGATTTCCTGATTTGAGATCAGTTTCAGATAGTCGGACAGCTGATTCGCCAGGGGGACGCCCCGGGAGCGGATTCCCACCAGTCGTATTCTTTCCAGGCCTCGGTTTTGCTCGATAATTTCATGGGCCATACGCTGAAGACTGCGTTTCATCTGAGCGCTATCCATGATCTGACTTTTTACTTGCATTTGGTCTCCTTTATCCCACCTTGATTACGGCCATTACATCACCTTTGCTAACGTTTGAGCCAGCAGAAAGCGGGGTCGCTACCAGGGTTCCTTCCACAGGGGAAGGGATGTTGTTGTACATTTTCATGGCTTCCAGTACCAATACGGTCTCGCCGAGTTTTACCTGATCGCCAATCTGTTTTTCATATTTTACCATCATTCCCGGCATGGGAGCGATGATGGTTTCTCCGGCTGCTGCGCTTGGGGCAGCTTCAGCAGCGGCGGGCTGGGGTTTGGGGGCGGCGGCGGGGGCAGGAGCCGCTGCTACAGGCTGGGGAGCTGGCGCCGGGGCGGGGGCCGCAGCAGGACGGCGGGAGACCACTCTGGGAACTCCGCCTTTTTCTGCTACTTCCACACGGTAGTAGCTGCCATCCACAAAGACGTCAAATTCACGGGCATCTTCGGGTTTTTCCACAGGGGCGGGTTTTTCGATCAGCTGGCCTGCTTTAGCTTTTTTGATAAGCTCTTCTTCGGCTTGCACTTGCTCCAGGGTCTTGCCTTTCATCTCTTCGGGCATGGGGTCAAGGCCGTATTTTATCCTGAGGAACTTCTTACCGGTAAGGTTGTAAAGGGCTACGATAAGCTGATCGTCGATGTCTTTGGCCAGGCCTTCGGTTTCCTTTTTCACCTGATCCATCGCGGGAGGGATCACATTTCCGGGTCTTTCGGTGATGGGGGTTTGTCCTTTGGGATAATCCTTCAAAGCTTTTGCCTGCAGGTCTTTGTCTATAGGCAGGGTAGTCTTGCCATACAGGCCATAGCAGAGGTCTTTCACCTGTTCGGTGATGCGGGCATATTCGCCATCTTTGGTATCAAAGAGGGCGTTGTTTACGCTTTGGATGCCCACGATCTGGCTGGTAGGAGTCACCAAAGGAATCTGTCCAAGGTCTTTACGCACTTTGGGGATTTCTTCAAACACGGCATCCAGTTTGTCCAGCTCTTCCATTTGCTTCAGCTGATTTACCAGATTTGAGAGCATTCCGCCCGGAGTCTGGTGGATGATAACGTCTGTATCGATGATGGAGAATTTGTTTGTGCTGGCAAAATCCAGATATTTGGGGATGTCTTTTTCCATTTCTTTGCCGATTCTATTGAGCAACTTAATATCCATACCGGTATCGCGGTTTGTGCCCAAAAGTGCGATCACCAGAGGCTCTACGCCGGGATGCGAGGTGCGGTAGGAATAAGGGCCCATGCAGGTATCGATGATATCCACACCGGCTTCGATGGCTTTGAACAGGGAAAGATCGCCCATGCCGGAGGTAAAGTGGGTATGCAAGTGCACCGGCACTTTCACGCTTTCTTTCAGGGCTTTTATGAGCTCGTAGGCATCATACGGGGCGATGAGGCCAGCCATATCTTTGATGCACACGCTATCGGCACCCATATCCTCAAGCTGTTTGGCCTTATTCACATAATAATCGATGTTATAGGTATCTCCACCCATGCGCTGTTCGGTGAGCGAATAGCAGATGGAGCCCTGGAAATGCTTTTTGTTTTTGAGAACGACCTTCACAGCGGTCTGGAAATTGCGGAAGTCATTCAGGGCGTCAAAGATTCTGAATATATCAATACCGTTATCGCAGGCACGCTGAGTAAAGGCCTGAACCACGTCATCGGCGTAATTTTGATAACCCACCAGATTTTGCCCTCTTAAGAGCATGGAGAATGGGGTCTTGGTGATATGTTCTTTCAGGGTGCGAATGCGTTGCCAAGGGTCTTCGCCCAAAAAGCGGTGCATGGCGTCAAAAGTGGCTCCACCCCATACTTCCATGGAGTAATATCCCACTTGGTCCATAAGTTTTGCCACATGTAGGAGGTCTTCGGTTCTGCCTCTGGTGGCAAATAGGGATTGATGACCATCGCGAAAGCTGAGGTCCTGTATTTTGATAGGATTGGCGGCTTTTGGCCGATCCGCTTCATAGCGCATCTTGGTCTGTTCGATGATGCCGTGTTTATCCATTTATATCTCCTTTTATCTGTTTCTTTTTATTAGTCTGCGTTGAGTAATATCGCGGTATTGCATGGTAGTACTGCGTCCGTAAGCTGCCCAGGGATGGCCTGCATTGCCCCAGATGGGCTCCTGGTAAGGGGTCTGGGCTGCATCTGCACTTATCAAAGCCATCACAGCAGAGATGGCGGCGATTTCTTTCTTATCTTTAATCATAATATATCCATTAAGCGGGCATATTGCCATGTTTTTTAGGAGGCAGGCTTTCGCTTTTGGTGCTGGTGATTTCCAGGGCGTCGATGAGTCTTTTCCTGGTCTCAGAAGGCAGGATCACTGCATCCACATAGCCGCGTGAGGCTGCCACATAGGGGTTATTGAAGCGCTTTTCATAATCATCTATCAGCTCAGCTCGTTTGGCATCCTGATCTTCGGCGCCGGCGATTTCTTTGCGGAAGATGATGTTGGCTGCGCCCTGAGCGCCCATCACGGCAATCTCCGCAGAAGGCCAGGCAAAGACCATGTCTGCACCCAGATGTCTGGAACTCATGGCGATATAGCTGCCGCCATAGTCCTTTCTGGTTACCACTGTGAGCTTGGGCACCGTAGCTTCGGAATAGCACCATAAGAGCTTGGCGCCGTGGCGGATGATGCCGGCAAATTCCTGATGCGTGCCCGGCAGATATCCCGGGACATCCACGAAGGTGACCAGAGGGATATTGAAGGCATCGCAAAAGCGGATGAAACGGGAGGCTTTGTCTGAGGCATCGATATCCAGGCAGCCGGCCAGCACGGTGGGTTGATTTGCTATAATGCCTATGCTGCGTCCATTCAGGCGGGCAAAGCCCACGAGGATATTCTGCGCATAGAAAAAGTGGGGCTCAAAGAAGACGCCGTCATCCACTACGGATTTGATCACATCCCGCATGTCATAGCTCTGTCGGGGGCTATCCGGGATGATGCTGTTCAGCTCCGGGCATTCGCGCCAGGGATCGTCTGTGCACTGGGTCCTGGGAGGGTCTTCCATATTGTTTGCGGGCAGGTAGCTCAGCAGAATCTTGATCTGCTCGATAGCGTCGGCATCGCTCTCACAGGCAAAATGGGCATTGCCGCTTTTACTATTGTGCGTCATAGCTCCACCCAGCTCTTCCTGAGTGGTTATCTCGCCGGTGACCGCTTTGATCACATCCGGCCCGGTGATAAACATAAAGCTGGTCTTCTTGACCATAAACACAAAGTCGGTCATGGCAGGAGAATAAACTGCCCCACCGGCGCAAGGCCCCATCACGGCCGTGATCTGAGGAATCACTCCGCTGGCCCGGGAATTTCTAAAGAAGATATCGCCATAGCCCTTCAGAGCATCTACCCCTTCCTGGATCCTGGCGCCACCGGAGTCGTTGATCCCGATGCAGGGAACTCCGCTTTTCAAGGCCATATCCATCACTTTACAGATTTTGGCGGCGTGCATTTCACCCAAAGAGCCGCCGCGGGCAGTGAAATCCTGCGAGAAGGCAAATACGGGGCGGCCATTTACCAAACCGTGCCCAGTAACTACTCCATCGGAGGGAATATCGATATCTTTCATGCCAAAATTGTCACAGCGATGGCTGACGAACATATCCAGCTCCCGAAAGGTGCCGGCATCAAAGAGTAAATCAAGCCGCTCACGGGCAGTGAGCTTGCCTTTTGCTTGCTGTTTGGCGATGGCTTTTTCGCCACCCATCTGCAAGCTCTTCTTTTCTTTATCCAGCAGTATCTGGATACTCTCTTGTGTGGTTTGCATTTATACCTCTTCTTTATTCATTTCATACTCAAAAGACTACAGTAAAGACACATGGCAAAATCCCCCTGCTTTGTCAAACAAAATATTAGGGACGGGGGAAGAAAGGGGAGTTTTTTTGGAGTAGAGAGGGTTGAGGGTGAGATGGGGAGATGGAGGAAGTTGAGAGGGTTTAGTGGTTTAGTAGGTTCAGATGCTTTTTAAGATACTGAATCTTCAATATGCCTTGAAAGACTTTAGCTGGCGGCTTAGCCGCCATTCACAGGGCTGACACCCGCAACAAGACTTTTCCCCCGCCTTTCAAGGCGGGGCAAACCGCAGCTATATTTACCTCTTGCGCGTGTGATCTTGATTTGGCTGCGAAAAACGTCTAAACTCCCTAAACCCTCTCTCCCCAATATAATCAGATGGGGCAATTCGTAGGGCGCCTATATAAACTATCGTAAATGTGAACATACAGCTGCGTGTGCCTGGCCTTTAAAGGCCAGGAAAAAGTCTTGGCCAGATAGCTGCTCCGCGATGTGCCGGTTAAAACCGGCACCTAAAGTCTTTCAAGGAAGCAAACTACCATAACGGACGATGCCACGCTTTATATTGGCAATTAAACCCAGCTCCCGATATCTTTCAAGGAAGCAAGCAGATAGCAGCATCACTTTATTTCACTACCGGCACACGGATAGTCTGGCTGAATCCCGAACGGGTCTTTATCCGCAGGATGTGCATCCCTGAGGCTTTTGCAGCAAAGGGGATGGTGATCTCCCGAGCGGGATTTTGCGTGTGGAAGCTATCCAGCTTTTGCCCCCGGATATTGTAGATATCTATATCCAGAAGGGGCAGAGCTTCTGGAGCTTTGTGCCTCAAAACCAGGTTGCCCTTGTGAAAATAGGCAAAAATATCCAGGAAGGGGGCACCAGGCTCCGGATGGGAATCACTGAGGGATATACTCTGGAATGTCTGAGCCGGGATCAGGTCTATATCAAAGCTTTGATCATCATGAATAATATGGATTTGCTCCAGATCATAATCCGATTGGTTCTTTAGCTGGATATTGAGCTTACCGCCCGCCTGGCTGCTGGATACTATGCGTAAATCTTCCAAAGCAATCATCCTGTCCAGGACCTGCTCCAGGGTATCTATCCAAAGACCCCTGTGGGTCTGATAGTAATCTAACATAACAAGCCTGTCATTTACATCTTCCCGAATCTCATGTACACCATCGGGCAAAACGGTATAAAAGGGGATCAAAGCGGAGGTTTCGGCAAAAAAGAAGTGTGTATAGACCACGCAGAGCCCGTTTTCATTCAAGAGACGGTCGAGATTCTCTGCTGTGAGCTGATGTTTCATATCGCTGAGATATCCGATTTCGGTGGCTTCCCAGGTACCCATTTTGGTGCGTCCATAAAACCACACAGGGCGTGTGAGATGGTCAAATTCGTAAAGTCTGTGCGGCAGGCGCCAGGGCTCCGTAAAAGAATTGATGGGATTGGTATAGGGAGCATCACCCAGCCAGACATAATCTATATTGGAGTCGTTTATGGCATCGAGTATATAGTATTCACTTTCGGGATTCCAGCCTTCGACGCAGAAGTCTTCGGGGTTGTTTCCCCAGGAATGGTCTATCCAGGTGCGGATATTGTATTCGCCCATTTCATGAATCAGATTTTGATAAGTCTGATAAGATAGATCTCCAAAAAAACTATAGGTGTGATATCCAATGCTGATGCCATGGTCCATCAGCGAAGACCAGAGCTCTCCTAAAACCGGCTTTGAGGCGCCAAAGACGGTGTTTGTGAGCTTGATATTATTGGCGATAATGCCTTGATTCAGATATTTTGGGCTATTGGGGTCGGAGGAGCCAAAATACACGGCGTTCATCCGCTTAAGGCCTTCTCCATCAGCATCATTTGTGATGACGAGTGCTGCCCTTTTGTCTCCCAGCCAGCGATTAATCTTGATCACAGCAGGCCTGCTCTCAAAGATGAGGAAGCTGTAATAGTTTTCATCTCCCGGATGACGTTTCATGGTATCGGTCAGGGTATCAAAGTAATTCAGCTCAGGATTGAAGCGGCGGGCAAAATGCAGGCTGTTGTCATATAGCCAGATGGTATCTTCTGAGATCCAATCAAGATTTGCGCAGCCCTCATAGTTTGATCCCACTATCCACAGGGAACTGTCCGCAAATTCATATTCAATGATCCTATCGGTGTATGGATACAGATATTGATTCAGCGTGGCATCACGCTGAGAGATGGCTTTCGGTCCGCGCAGAATCTGCTGGGGCTGCCTTTCCGTAAAATTAAGCTTCAGGCCAAAATCACGAATATAAATCTCATCAAAAAAGCGGGCAGAAACCTCGACCTGCTTGGCCGGAGCGTGAAATGCCCGAAGGTCCTTGACCTTTACGTCAAACTCCATAAGAGCATGCGTATAGCGAATGATCACGCTGTCTGCAAAAACCGTGGCCTCCGAATCAAAGGACAGATCACTATGCTGCATTTGAGCGTGCCGGATAGTAACTAAAGGCTCAAGTTCAAAATAGATGCCATTCAAAAAGTAGCTGCCATCTTGAGTAAACCAGCCTTGTGCCAGGATCACGCCGGGCACAAAGAGCAGAAGGCAGAGGATATAAGCGTATTTTCTAAACATTTCAATTCCTTTGGGTGGCAACGCTTTTTCCTAAAAGATAGCGTTGCTTTAGTTTTTTGAGATCGGTATATTGAGAGAGCAATAACCCCAATAAGGTGAGGCTAAGGCCGATAATAGTACGGAGTCCGATCTGATCTCCCAAAATCAGAAAAGCCAGCACCACGGTAAAGACGGGGATCAGGTTTGTAAAGATATTGGATTTTGCCACCCCCAGGCTGCGGATCACATCGGTAAAGAGCACAAAGGCTCCGATAGTGGCAAAAAGCGACATTGCTATAATGGTATAGATACCTTTCAAGGAATGACTTACGTTCATGAAATGACTGCCATCGACGATCAGGAATAAAGGCAGAAAATACAGGGTGCCAAACAGGCTCTGGTAAGCAACTATGCTCAAAGTGCTGTATTTCAGGGTAAGTGGTCTTACTAAAAGGCTATAGCCTACAGCTCCAAAGATGGCCAGGGTGAGGAACATAATGCCGATGAGAGTGGCCTTGAGCTCTGTGCTACCAAAGCTCATTATCACCACGCCGAGACAGGATACTATCACACCCAGGATCACATAAATACTGAGTCTTTCTTTCAAAAACAGCCAGGCCCCCAAAGCGGCAAAGATGGGGATGGTGGCGATGATGATGCTGGCCAATGAGCTGGATACATATTGCATGGCGTTGGCTTCGCCATTGAAATACAAGAAAGGCTCAAAGAATGCCACGCCCATCAGGCGCCAAAGGTCTTTGCCTGCTATCTTCTCCCATTTCCGGCCGATCAGTATTACCGCAAAAAGTATGCTGGCAGCCAGAAGCAAACGTAAGAATACTACCTCGTAGGGACGATAAGTTTCATAGGCTATCTTGTACCAGACGAAGGTGATCGCCCAGCAAAACATGGCTGCGATGGCACGCAGATACGTGACCCAGAGTTGCTTAGGCTTTGGTTTAGACAAAGTCTTTCACTTCTCCGGCTGGGATATGTTTGAGCTTGCCGCCGTCGTTTATATCACGGCAGGGGCCTGCTTCGATCTTACCGCTATCGGTATAGCCGCGTAGCTCCCAAAAGCCGGGCACGTAGTGGTCCATCAGCTCTATTTTGACGATGCTTTTGGCGGATTTGTAACCCCAGAGATAGGGGGTAAAGCCTCTTACCGGTCCGCCATAATCTTCCGTAAGCAGCTCACCATCAAAGGCCCAGGCCAGCAGAGAGCGCTCTTTTTCGGCGATCTTCCGCGGGATGGAGGTATCGTAGATCAGCCCCACAGACCAAAATCTAAGCTGGGTGCAGGAATCTCGCACCTTTACCAAATCCAGGATGTCAGCCATAGCCACGCCGGTCCAGGCGCCATAGACAGACCATCTGGTAACGCTGGTAAGCCTTGCATTTACGGTGCTTTGCGGCAGATTCTGTAAATCCTGCCAGGAGAGGGTAAGGGGATTCTCACAAGAGCCGGATATTTCTATCTTCCAGTCTTCCCGTTTTAAGCTGCCAGGATGGCCTTCGGCCCAGAAGATGGGGGTATTGAGTTTGGCAAGTTTATGCATCTTTGTCTCCTAAATGTGCGATAATATCTGAGGGAGTGAGGGAAAAGCTGAGCTGCTTTTTGCTAAGCCTTTCTGCAGTCTGGCCCATAAGCAAGGAGGCGGAAGTGGCGGCAATATCCAGCGTAAGGCCTTGAGCGGCAAAAGATGAGATAATGCCACAGAGCAGATCGCCGCTTCCTCCGGTGGCCAGGGCGTCGTTGCCTGAGGTCAGTAGCGCAGTTTGAGCCTCATCCATATAAATACTGGTGTGAGATTTGAGCAGAATAGGGCATTTTACTTTGGCCTGATAGCTTCTAAGTGCCTGCAGCATATTTTGCTTTAGCTCTCCCATGTCGAGGCCGGCCAATCTGCAAAACTCGCCCTTATGCGGAGTGAGCAGGAAATTGCCTTTGGATAGATACTTTGTAAGCTTCGGGTGCTTGCTGATCAGATTCAGGGCATCGGCATCCACCACGGTGGGGACCTGAGACTCGCTTAGGATTAGTTCCAAAAGGGACAGCGCATAGGCATCCTGGCCCATTCCGCAGCCGATGGTGATGGCATCTGCCTTTTGGATGAACTCTCGCAGCTGCCGGGCATCCGGGGTCTTGTTATCCGCAGTTTCGGGGATGGGATGTACCATGATCTCATCTGTGAGGCTGGTATAATAAGGGTAAAGCTCTTTGCGGATATACAGATAGATGAGTCCGGCCCCGCTTTTCAGAGCCGCTTTGCTGGCCAGTCTTACGCTGCCCAGATAGCCGATGCTGCCACCGATAATCAGCACCCTGCCATAGCTGCCCTTATGGGCATCATCATGGCGCTGGGGGAGGATGTATTCAGTGATGTGGTAGCTATTTACATCTTCTTTGTAGCTGGTGGGAATGCCGATGGGGATGGTGAATGTTTCGCCGCAATACTGCCGGCCATTTTCCAGAAGATGGCCGTATTTCAGCTCTTCTATAGCCAGGGTGATATCCATCTTCATGCTGGAGCCGGCTCCGGTATTGGCATCGATGCCGGAGGGGATATCGATGGCAATCTTCAGGGAAGGATATCTGTCAAATCCCTCAAATATCTCCTGGATAAAATCTGGCATCTCACCGTGAAAACCTATACCAAACAAGGCATCAATCAAGATTCCAGGGGGCAACAAGTTATGAGCGAGGTGAGTTCTTATTCTATCCGCTTTTTTCATATCATGGATCACTATGCCCAGGCTCTCACACAGCTTTCGGTTTTGCGCAGTCTCCGGGCTCATTTTGCCGTCTCCCAAGCTCAGGATGGTAAGCCACGGACAGCTATCATGCAGATGCCTGGCAATCACATAGCCATCTCCGCCGTTGTTTCCCTGACCACAAATAATCGCCACTCCTCCGGCCAGCTCTTTGCTGCATCTTTGTTTGATAAAATCTGCGCAGCGCGCTCCAGCTACTTCCATCAGGATAGCAGATGAAACGCCAAGGTCTTTTATAGTGCGATTGTCCATCTCACGCATTTCTTGAGGGCTAAGAACTATGTTCATGCTTTGCTCCTTTTACTTTCTGTGGTATGAAGTTTGATCTCGATGGTAGTGCCTTCATTGATAGCGCTTTGCACCACCCGGATGCGTCCCAGATGATATTCTTCGATGATGCGCTTGGAGAGGCTGAGCCCCAGGCCCCAGCCGCGGGTCTTGCTGGTTACCCCCGGTTCAAAGATCTTCTTCCACTGTCCGCGGGGGATGCCTTTGCCTTCATCACGGATCAGCACATATACGAAGGGGCTTTTATGGGTGGCAGTCACGATGATATTGCCTCCAATGCCGGTCATAGCATCCACACAGTTTTTGATCAGATTTTCCATAGTCCATTTGATGAGCTGGTAATCCATCATCACTTCGATGCCATCGATTTTGCTGATCAGATGAATCTCGATACGAGAGCCCAGATGCGGCATGCGGTGACGGAAATATTCCACTATATCGCAGAGGATATCATGCAGGTTATGCGGCTCCAGCTTGGTGACGCTGCCCACTTTGCCGAAGCGGGAGGCGATGTTTTTTAAGTGGTCCAGGTCTGCGCGCATAAAGTCAAGAATCTGATCCATATCCGGGCGCGTCACTCCTTCCGTCGGGCTTTGCGAGATGTAATCTATCCAGCCCATCAGCGAAGTGATGGGAGTGCCAAATTGATGTGCAGTTTCCTTGGCCAGGGATATCCAGAGCGTATCTTTTTCACTGCGCTTGAGCAGCAGCAATCCGTAGGAGCCAAAAAAGACTACCATCAGCGCCAGAAACAGCTCCAGGATGATGATATAACGGATGTAAGACAGGGATTGGGGATTGCTGAAATAGATATAGCCCAGAGAGTCCGCTTCGTTCGATAGCGGTATCTCTGTCATGGTGCTTTGCCGGGTAAGCAGATCGGACTGTTGCACCATAGACAGGGCGTGGAATCTGATGTTTTCACTGATCTCGACATTGCGCCAGAACAGCGGTTCCCGATTGCGGTCTGTCACGATGATCTCGTAATCTATATTCTTGATAAAGCTCTCAAAAGAGACTGGTTTGCTATAAAATGCGTAGCCTGTGAGGCGACCATCATCCACCAGGGCGGTTTTGATCATCTTAGTCATCAGCTCGCCCATCATAAACTGGGTATTCGGGCTCAAATCCTCATACAAAGAGTCGCTTGACACCGGGATGTTTTTCCAGACCAGGGGCTGCATATCTTCGTCTGTTATAATCACCGGAATAGGATTATCCGGCATGAACTCAGTGGAAACATAATCCCAGAGCTGCTGCTGAAAATCCCACTGAGCAGCGAATTGGAGGTATTTTGAGCTTACCTCCGTGAGCAATTGAGCATACTTCTCCGCAGCCCGCAAGTAGCTATCGGTATATGCGATATACTGTGCAAAGATGCGGGGGACATATTCCTGCTCTGCCTTGGCTTGTTGGATCAGAACCTGCGTATAAATCCCAAAAAACACGAAGATAAGCAGCGAACCGCCTACTATATAAAGCCGCAGGGTCTGGAAGCGATTACTGGTTCTTGGCGGTTTCCCAATGCGAATCGAGTTCTTCAAGGCTGGCCTCATGTATATCGGTTTTGTTATATTGTTCTTCTACATGGCGGAAGCGTCTGTAAAACTTACGGGTGGCATCTTTTAAGGCCGCTTCGGCGTCAATATTCAGTTTACGGGAGAGATTTACTATGCTAAAGAGTAGATCGCCCAATTCTTCTTTGATAGCTTCAGCATCGTCTGCCTTCAGAGCATCTTTGAGTTCCTGATGTTCTTCATCGATCTTGGCCAATACCGGAGGCAAATCCGGCCAGTCAAAACCCACCGAAGCTGCTTTTTCCTGAGTCCTGTGAGCCTGAATCAAAGCCGGCATGCTCTTGGGAACGCCGTCTAATATGCTTTTCCGCTCGGTCTTCTCCTCCTTCTTGATGCGTTCCCAATTCATCTTCACGCCCTCGGCATCATCCACGCTGAGATCGCTAAAGACATGAGGATGGCGGCGCACCAGCTTATCGACAATGGCCTTCAGCACATCCTGAATCTCAAAAGCTTTGTTCTCCTGCGCGATCCGGGCTTGAAACACTACATGCAGCATGAGATCACCCAGCTCTTCACACAGGGCTTCATAGTCCTGCTCTTCGATGGCTTCCACCACTTCGTAAAGCTCTTCAATAAAGTTTGGCACCAAAGATTCGGGGGTTTGGGCAGCATCCCAGGGGCAACCGGTATCGGGGTCCCTGAGGGCGGCGATGATATCGACTAATTCTTGAAACTTTTTCATTAACTATCCTTGTAAATGGCTTTGTGGTTGTGGCAATAGGCATTGATGCCGGCGAAATATATCCAGATGAGATGATTCCAGCGGATGGTGCTGGGCAGCGAGCTGGTGGCTGCAAAAAGGACAAGAGAGCTAAGATAGATCAGGCTCAGATACTTGTCACGTCCCGTGCTGTTGCGGTACTTTTTGTAAAGCATATACAGCCATCTGATATAGATGTACAGGAATCCCGCCAGGATGATGATGCCAAAATTGCCCATAATCTCCAATATCCAATTATGGGCATTGATGATCCCCGCAGTGCGAAACTCGCGGTCTGTATCCATATAATGCTCGATATTCCCGCCTCCCAGGCCCATGAAGCCGGAGAGCGCCGTAAGATCGAAAGTCTCCACAAAAAGCTGCTTGCGGATATTGATCGAGCTCATCTGCACCGTCCTGCTCTCTTCACCGAAGCTGCTCACCTCACGGCTTAGCATCTTCAAGCCAAAATTCAGCAAACTGGGTGCGTAATGATTCACTCCGCCCACTATCAGAGCTACCAGCAAAAAGACCATCAGCCAGCTGCGGGCTGTGCTATGGAAGGTCAAAAACCACAGCAGTACTGCAGCCATCGCCAACATGGCAATACGCGCTCCTTGAACTATGATGATGAAGGCGGAGATCAGGATAGCTATCAGAGTGCCGATTCTCACCCATAGGCTGATATAGAGCTTTGGCAGAAAGAGCAGAAAAGGGAAAAGCAGCACCATAAATGCCGCCATAATATTCTCGCCATAAAAGGGGCCGGTAGGACGATAGAACTTACTGCCGTAATATTTTGAAGGCGGCAGATGATTCAAGCTCAAGACCTCCCAAACTCCTACAGCTATATATAAAAATGAGATGAAAGCCAGAAACAGATGCAGCCTGCTTAGCAAGCGGTGATCCCGGAATACAGCACTGAAGAACATAAAGAGAAACAGATACCGGAAGATGAGCAATGAATAATCCGCTGCCAGCAGGCGGTCTTGCGCCCAGATATAACTAAACATAGAGTAGCCCAGCCACAAAAGCAAAAAGAGCACCGGCTCAAATTCCTGCTTCCGGATCAAGGGAGTTTTAGGATAGATCAAGACAAAGCAGATCGCCACAGGCATCATCGCAAAGGTGTATAGAGTGCTCACGCCATAATTGATCCGAAAAAACTCCAGTAAGGCCAAAAGACCTGCCAGTCCCCAGATCATGATGCGGGGGCTGAGCTTCTGATTTTGCGCTCTGAGCACCAGGGTGGCGGCTGTCATCTTAATCCTGCCGGACTTAGTGTTTTCCTTTGAGCGCAGCTTTTATCTTTTGCACCAGCTCACTGTTTTGTTGTAGGCTCTCACAGATCAAAGCGATCACACAAGAGATAATGAAGGCTGCCATAGTGATGAGTATCACTATAATTGCACGTTTGGGTTTGGAGCGCCTTCCGGCCTCGCGGGGAGCATCTATAAGCTCAAAGCTGGGCATGTCTTTGAGCTCCTCCAATTTTGCCAGTTCATACTGGGGATACAGATATTCGATCACGGTTTTCTTGATCTCCAGATTCATCATCAAAAGGGCCAGTTGCATGCTGAGATCGGGGACTTTGTCGATCTGGATCAGATAAGACGGCGCCAGCACCTGGCTGCTATCTTCCAGCTCTTTCACCTTCTGGGCTAAAAGCTCTTTTTTGGCGCTGAGGTCCAGAACTATCGGAGAGGCTTCGGAATATTGAGTCTTAGCCAGGTCCAGCTCAAGCTCGGTCTGCATATATTGCGCCACAGTCTGAGCATAGATGCTGATTATTGCTTCGGTCTGCTGATCCAGTGCTACAGATTTGTTATTAGTTTGAAAATCCCGCAAAGCCATGGCCAATGAGTCCACCTCAGCCATATTCTGTTCCACCTGCTCTTCCAGGAAAGCACGTTTCAGCCCGCCTTTGGACATGCGACTGTTTTGATTGTACTTTTCCAGCTCATCCAGATAGAAGTTCACTATATCCACAGACATAGCTTTGTCCTTAGTTTCCGCACTGATGCTGATGAGATTGCTCTCCTGATCAAAGACCAGACGGATCATCGAGCTTTGCACCTTGCGTAAAGCCAATTCAAGGGCATAATCATGAGGCTTGGTGATCTCAAAATAGGAGATCAGATCAAATTCCTGTATCACCTTTTCTCTGAAGGTGCGGCTTTTCATCACGGTGATAAAATCCGTAGCCAATTCCCCTTTTTGCGTCTTGATCATGCCTCCGCCCACCATATCCAGCAGGCTCGTGCTAAATCCACCTATCCCATCTGATTCCGAGACGGGGATGATAGCCGCCCTGCTTACCCAATAGTGCGGGGCCAGCAAAGCATATATGATGCTGCCGATGATAGCCAAAACTGTAATGATGATGATCAATTTACGGTGCTTGGCCAAAATTAGGGTCAGATCCAGGATTCCCAGGTCTTTAGTCATGCGATACCTCTATTTTATCTTCCCCGTCCAAAAGGTACAATACACTTCTGGCCAGGGTATATGCCTGCAGCTTTTCGCTGAGGGAGTGGCTTGCTTGAAGCTGAGCCATATCTGCCTGCAAGTCTTTATCCAAATATAAAGCTGCTTGCTGAAGGCAGGTAAATTCTTGGTTCAGGTGCCTGCGCAATTCCCCATTACTCTGCCACCAATAGTCAAAAGGATTCATATTCAGGCGGTTTGGCTGCCCGGTGATCATGCGCTTGATCTTGTCTGATCCCCGCCAGGCGTTGTATTTGAGCTTTACCAGCCAGAAAGGGTCTGAAGCGCGGGCTCCGGTTTTCTCCCAAGTGTGACGGGCAGCCACAGGAAAGCTGTATTTCATCCAGGCCAGATAAGCGCGGCTGTCATAGCGCCCGGCAGGATCCAGATTCATAGCATACTGCATAAATTCCGGCTCCATAAAGGCAGATATGCTGTGCGAAAACTGATACGAAGCCAGATCGCCATTGGTCATCCCGTTTAAAGCCCGGTTATAGAAAACAAAAGCTTCGTGATTAGGATACTTATCCCGCACAAAATCAAGCTCAGAGGCAAAGCTCTGCAAGAGTTGGGTGGAGTAGGCTGCAGCCACAAGATTTACCGGACTGTGCCCCCGGGTAGCCAGATAGCTGCCCTTCATGATGTCCCCCACCTGTCCTGAATGCAAGATGCCATAGTGCTCCAGGGGCAGGCTTTGCAACGCGTCATACAAATGCGCAGCTCCATGCAATACGATCTGCCCTTCATGATACCGCAGATTCTGCTTGATGTCGTACAGATACTCCCCACCTTCCAGAGAAAAGAAATGCAGCTTCAGCTTGAGCTCTCTGGCAATATCTTCTGCGATGGTGGCATCCAGATAACCCGGCTCACTGAAGTTCAATACCGAAAAGCCTTTGTAGCCAGATTTGTGGGCTGCATAGACTACCAGGCGAGAATCCAGCCCACCGCTAAGGAAGGCCAGATGTTCATAATCTTCATCCCGGGCAAAAGCATCCGACACCGCTATCGTAAAAAGCTGCGAAAGCTCCCTGAAGCTCTTATGCGTAGCCTGATGCAGGACATCAAAATTCCAGCTGAAATAGCGCGATTCATCCAGAGCGCCACCTTCGTAGCTCAAACAGCTGGCCGAGGGCAATTGCCTGACCTCTTTGATGGTGGTAAAGCCTTCCAGCATATAGCCGTAACTGAGCATCATCCGGGCGCCCAGGTCGCTTACCGAGCACTGAATGCCTTTTCCTGCCAGGATATCCACGATGAGCTTGATCTTATCAGACACGATGATAGTATCACGCTGATGGTAATAGTACAATCTCACCGTATTACCTGAGTTTGTGAAGACCTTAAAATCCCCTGAAACCACATTGTAGCAGGCCACAAAGAATTGCCCATGCAACTTGCCCAGGATGCTATTATCCTGCATAGCCTGCCAGAATAGCTCTTTGAGGTCTTGCACTGCATAAGCATCCCTCAGGCGTTTGCCATTGGCTATTATGCCTTCCAGGATCAGAATCTCATCCCCCCGCTGCTCGGTGAAAGAATCCGATATATTCTTTTCCGGAGCCTGATGATATAGCTTGCCGGGCACCAGCTCGGCCGATTTTGGGCATGGGATATTGCCAGGATCTGGGGGCATTTGCAGCAGACAGAACATCAGATTTTCAGCTCCAGCCAGGGCCTTATTGCTTCCGGCAGCTTCAAACTGCCATCAGCCTGTTGATAGGTCTCCAAAAGCGCAATCATCAAACGCGGTGTGGCTACTCCCGAGCCATTCAGAGTATGCAGATGGCGCAGCTTGCCCTCAGCGTCTTTATAGCGGATATTGGCACGCCGGGCCTGAAATTCTCCAAAATTGCTTACAGAAGATACTTCCAGATACTTCTGGCTGCCGGGAGCCCAGACCTCCAGGTCGTAGGTTCTCTGGCTGGCAAAGCTTAGGTCTCCGCTGCAGAGCGAGAGCACCCTATAGTGCAATCCAAAGGCTTTCAGGATGTCTTCGGCATCTTGCAGCATCTCATCCAAAGCTGCCTGTGAGTCTTCCGGCTGAACAAACCGCACCATCTCCACTTTGTTAAATTGATGCAGGCGTTGCAGCCCACGGGTGTCTTTGCCATAGCTTCCTGCTTCTCTTCTGAAACAGGGCGTATAGGCCACAAACTTCTTTGGCAGGTCTTTGTAAGACAGCACTTCATCCGCGTAAATATTGGTTACCGGCACTTCCGCAGTGGGGATCAAGAAGAGATCGTCTTCCGCTATGTGATACATATCCTCTTCCAGTTTGGGCAATTGCCCGGTGCCGGTCATGGCCTTGCGATTCACTGCCAAAGGCACCATCAGCTCTGTGTAACCGTGTTTTTGCAGATGATACTCCAGCATAAAATTTATGATGCAGCGCTCCAGACGGGCTCCAAATCCGCTGTAGATCGGGAATCCGCTGCCTGAGATTTTAGCGCCGCGGGGCAAGTCCAGCAGCCGATTAGCTTCTGCTATATCCAGATGGTCTTTGAGTTCAAAATCGTAATTTAGCGGCTCCCCTTCATGGCGAATCACCTCGTTCAGGCTTTCATCCAGCCCGATAGGCACGCCTTCCTCGGGGATATTGGGGATAGTGAGCATAAGCCTATCCATCAAAGCATTAGCCTGGCTCAGATCAGCCTGGATAGCTTTGATTTCTGCGGCTACCTTACCCATTTCGGCTATTTCAGCCGCAGCATCCTCCCGGGCTCTTTTCTTGGTGGCAATGATCTGGGATACGCTATTTTGCTGAGCTTTGAGATTGTCAAATTGATATTGCAGCCTGCGCCGCTCTTCATCAGCGCTGAGCAGAGCGTCCAGATCAGCTTTTTCGTTTTTATTCCTGATAGCCTCCCGGATGATATCGGGATTTGCCCGGATGTATTTGATGTCTATCATTTGCGGCTCTCCAGAGCAATGTCTATCATTTTCAGGTATTTATCTGCTTGCAAAGAAGCTCCGCCGATGAGCCCGCCATCAATATCCGGCATAGCCAGCAGGCCAGCAAGATTTTCCGGCTTTACGCTGCCACCATAGAGTATAACTATCTCATCTGCAATGGCTTGATTGTAGGTATTATTCAGCCAGCTGCGGATGATGCGATGCACTTCCTGAGCCTGTTCGCCGGTGGCTGTGCGTCCGGTGCCTATCGCCCAAACCGGTTCGTAAGCTATCATGATATTCTCTGCATTGTATATATTTACATTGCGCAGACAGCCATCTAATTGCTCCAGAATCACTTCTTTGGTAGAGCCGCCATCGCGCTGCAGAAGGGTTTCACCTATGCAAAGTATGGGTTTGATGCCATTATCCATCAGCATCAGAAGCTTTTCCCGCACGAGCTCATTACTTTCGTCATGGTGTGCCCGCCGCTCTGAATGTCCTACTATGCTATATTCCAGCCCCAGAGAACTCAGCATCGCTGCGGATACTTCTCCGGTAAAGGCTCCTGCAGGATGAGAGCTGACATCCTGCGCCGCTATTTTTACGGGGCTGCCTTTCAGCTCCCCTTGCATCAGGTCCAAAAAAGGATAGCTCGGGGCCAATATGGGCATAACCCCGGCCATATCTCTTGCCATCAGCGAACTTACGATTGCTTTACAAAAAGCACGAATATCTTCTAAGCCTTTATTCATCTTCCAATTGCCAGCGATTACGATTTTACGCACATCTCACCTCGAATCTTTTTTTACTTATCAAATACCATCCTGTAATTCTGCCAGATACGTCAAGAATTTTCAGTCTTTCTGGCTTTTCTGCCTAAACTATTGGCTGCGGATATTCTGCTATTGTGAAAATCCACTTTTTGATTTATTATATAATAAAGCTTCATTTACAAGGAGAATGATATGTACTCAGACAAGCGGCCCAAAGTGATAGTAGAATTCGGATCAAACTCCGTTAAAATCATGCAGATACATAGTCTTAAGGCTCAGCCCCAGAAGGACTTCCGAGTCCCTCTGCGCCTGGCTGCAGAGCTTCAGCCCTCCGGAAATCTCTCCGAGCATGCCATTTCCAGTATGATCGCCCAGATTCAGGAAGTGCATCGCCAATATAGCCAGAGCTCGGATATCCGCATCTTTGGCACTCAGGCCCTGCGCCAGGCCCAAAACCGGCAGGATATTGTAAAAAGGATCAAACAGGAAACGTCTTATCCGCTGCACATCCTGAGTATCCAGGAAGAAGCGGAAGCGGCTTTCCGGGGCATTCAAAGCGGGATGAAACTCCAGGGCAAAGTCCTTTGTTTTGATATCGGTGGAGCCAGCACGGAGATCGTTATCGCCAGTGAAAAAGGCAGCCCAAAAAGCCAGAGCTTCCCCATCGGAGCCGTAAATCTGAGCCGCAATTTTTACAAGCATCAGCCCATCCGCATCTGCGAATATAATTTCATGACTGCTTATATTAGTGAGCAATTGAGATTAAAACCATTCAAACGAAGCATCAGCCTTATCGGCACCGGAGGCTCTGTGGTAACCTGCGCCAAGGTGGCCTTGGGACTGCCTCAAATCCAGGAAGATAAGGTGAACTGCTTTCGGCTTAGAAAATCTGAACTCATGCGCCAAATCCAAACTTATCGGGCCATGAAAAGCCAGGACATCGCTAAAATACCGGGGATGGACCCGGCCCGCGCCGATGTCATCCTCCCCGCCTGTATGATCATGTATAGACTGATGGATATCTTTGGGCAGGAAGAGATTATTGTCAGCAGCAGAGGGGTGAGGCATGGACTGGTGAGCATGGAGGTTTAGCAGGTTTAGAGGGTTGAGAAGGTTGGACTGAACTCGTGCTGGATTGAATGCTTGCTGGACTGGGCTTTTGCTGGACTGGGCGTCTGCTGTACTGGGCGTCTGCTGGATTGGATGCGTCTCGCGTCCAGCAAGGCCAGAGGCCTTGAAAAAAAAGGAAGCAAAGCTCAAGAAAGGGAGTAAGCTAAAAAAGGGAGCACAGCCCGTGCTCCGCACCTTTGCTTTGGACTTGCAGCTGATTCGTTTTTAACTCGAGTTGACTCGAATCTTCGAGTGGAATCGAGTTAAAAACGAATCAGAAACAAATTGAAGGCTAAGGAGGCAGTAGCGAAACTAACTCACAATTTAGAGCTTATGAAAACGCAGTTTAGTTGGTAAAGAATACAGAGGATCAACATCTTTGGCTACAATCCACAAACCCCGGTGAATGCCCCCAATCCAGACCCTAATAGTTTTTGCCCCAAAGCCTTGTCAGCCGCTACTCATAGCTGCCGGCACTACGCCCATTAGCGGGTGTCCCCAGCCTACAGACCCCAAGCAGTTTCCATCCCTCTTGAACCTCATCCCTGAAAAATGTCAGCCTACAGAGCCCAGCCTCAAGTGTCTATATACAGCGCAGGAATCAGGCCAATAGTCTGGAATCAGTTTAGTTAACTTGCTGATATACAGATAGGGCGATTTGCCGCCAAAGGGAATGTGGTATAATCTACCACGCTATCTGAGCTGAGCCAGCGGGATAAGAGTTAAATCTACCCTTATTTCCGGTGGATTTCTATGCCTAAAGCGCTTAGCTTTTTAGAGAGATTGGATTTATCCATCTTCAAATAAGAGGCTGTTCTGCTTATGTTTAAGCCGTTCTCTATAAAAGCTTGCTCCAGAAAATTGCGTTCAAAATTCAGCACAATCTCGCGATAGGACAGGTTTTGCTCTTCCTCAGAATTCCGCGTTGTGGTAAAATCTACCACATTTAAGGTGTCACTTGAGGAAAAGACCACGGCATGTTCCGCAAGGTTTTTCAATTCCCGGATATTTCCTGGATAGCTCTGCTCCAGCAGCCAGGCGGTAGCCGAAGGAGTTAAGGATTTGGGCATAATCTGATGCCGGATGCAGAAGCTATTGATAAAATGCAGGCAGAGCGGGATGATGTCCTGAGTCCTTTCCCTGAGTGGCGGAATCTCGATATGGATATTGCTGATGCGATAATACAGATCATCTCTAAAGCTGCCATCTTTGATCTTCTGAGTCAGGTCTTGATTTGAAGCGCTAATGATACGGGTATTTATGGTTTTGGCTTTGCCTCCCAGCTTTTGAATTTCCCTCTCGGAGATCGCGCGCAAAAGCTTAGCCTGTCCCGGCAGAGGCAGTGTGCTGATTTCATCCAGAAAGAGGCTGGAATTTTCAGCGTATTCAAAAAAGCCCTTACGGCTTTCTGTAGCTCCGGTGAAAGCACCTTTTTCATAGCCGAAGATTTCTGCTTCAAAAAGTTCGTGAGGGATAGAGGCGCAATTTACTCTCACCATCTCCCTGGCACTGTGATCTGACAATCTGTGAATAGCGCGGGCGGCGAGTTCTTTGCCAACTCCGGTTTCTCCGGAAATCAGTACCGGCGCATCGAACTTGGCAGCCCGGATGATGACATCATAGACCTTTTGCATGGGAGGCGAGCTGCCGAACATGCCTATGGAAGATACTTGCAGATTGCGCAGCTCTTTGTGCATGGCGATACTTTCGCTAAGGCGGGAAAGCCGGATCAGAAGATGCTCTTTGGCTATGGGCTTTTCGATGAAGTCACTGGCACCATATTTGATGGCATTCACGGCATCAGGAATGTGTCCGGAGCCTGAGATCATCAAAATAGCCATATCCGGAAATCTGGCGTGAGCTTCTTCCAGCATGCCAAAGCCATCCTGCAAGGCCGGGAAACGCATATCCTGCATCATCAGATCAAAATGCTGCTCATCTAACAAAGCCCGAACTTCCTCACAACTGCTGGCGGTTTCCACCAGATAGCCCTGAGAGCGGATCAGGTCCGCAGTAAGGCGGCAAAACATATAATCGTCATCTGCAATCAGGATTTTGATCTCAGCCATCGTGCTTTCCTTTTAACCAGAGCAGAACCGTGGTGCCGGCGCCTTCTTCGCTCTGGATCTGGAATACTCCGCCCATGGAAGCTATGATCTTGCGGGTTTCAGGAATGCCTATTCCGGTGCCGGACTGGTTTGTGGTAAAGAAAGGCTTGAAGATATCATCCATATATTTGGCGGGTATGCCTTTACCGCTGTCTTCCAGCTCTACCAAGATGCTGAGCCCTGGCTTGGGACTTTCGTGGGCAGGGAATTCCTTGATCGTGATTTGCAGATTGCCGCCATCCGGCATGGCTTCAGTGGCGTTGTTTATAATATTGACCAGCGCCTCTTCGAATCTGATAGGCTCGATGCGGGCGTGGATGGAATCGAGCTTGTAATTTTTGATCAGATTCACATTGTCTGGAATCCTTATTTGTTTGATGGCATGTTCTATAGAAGGAATCAGATCCTGCAATTTCAGATCATAATCCCGCATTTCGGTAAAGCGCTGGAAGGCATGAGTAAAGACGCGGATCTTTTCGATCTCGCTTTTCATCATGCCCACATACTCTTTATGGGTTTCGTTTTCAGTAGAATCCAGGACATCCAGGGCCAAGATCACGTTGGTGATATGTCGGCGCACGTGATGAGACATACGGCGGGCGGTTTCAGCCCATTCCAGGCTCTGTTCATGGCTGTCGTGAGTGACGCTGAACAGGCATATCAGATAACGGGGTCTGAATCCTATGATCTTTTCAATGTGCAAGCGCACCGTTTTCCCGGCAATCTGCTGCTGGCTGTCTTCATGATCTATCCATTTATTATTCAGACATTTTAAGGCATGGGAAAAGGCAGGCAGGCTGTCATGCAGGTTTGTGATACTGGCTTTGGGATTGTGCTGCAAAATCAGGCTTAGGGCAGCCTTATTCATGAAGCGTACCTTGCCCTTTTTCGTAACTAAAATCATTCCTTCTTCCAGTAGATTGATGCTGGCAGCAAAGCTCTTTCTCTGTCGGTTTAAAATGAAAATTGAATAAATCGTGAAAAGCAGTAAGACTAGGGCTATCCAGGGAAGAGCAATTTTGAGGTATTCGTATATATAGTTTATAGCTGGAATCCTATCCAGAGAATAAAGAATGAGTGACTTATCTGAAAAGACTCCGATTTGACGCCGGTCGATCCTTCCGGTATCAATCACCTCCAGCCGGATATTCTGGTTTGGGCAAGGATTCTTTAGCCTGGCCTGCTCAACAAATTGGTGATCTAAGACCACTATTTCATCTTTGTTGCTTAAAGCAAGGATGGTTTTGTATCCCTTTTGCTGGATGTCTGCTATAGCCAATAGGCGTTTAATATCCAGCACCTGGCGCAGGGTGATGTCTTCCAGACGCTCGTTATAAAGCCTCAGCCCCCTCTGCTGGTCATTGACCACAAGATAATGCTCTGCCGAATTGTCCAATCGCCTCAAAAAGTCAACATCAGTATCGATTTTCAGAGTATTTGGCAAGTTTAATTCTTTGATCCGTTTGAGCTGGCCTGCTTCATACTTTAGCCGTAAGATCATATCAGAATCTGAATTTACACCTGGAGTGCTGATCAATACATAAATATCCCAGATGCCGTCCTGATCCACATCACGAAGCTGCAGCCCGGCTTCGCCCAGGCCATCAAAGATTTTATGCTGATGCAACAAAGCCCCATGCCTGTCTAATATACAAATATGACCGCTTTGATCGTCAAGACCATTGAGGCGGGCAGGGGTGTTATTATGGGCTGAATTTACAATAATAAACTCACGCTCATTGTCCATGTCCAAATCTTCAAAATACAAGCGGACAGGCTGGCAAGGCGTTCGGAAAAACCACTTCAGAGCACCCGTCTCAAAATCAAAAACCATCAGCCCGCGGGGATTTGCACTAAAGCCGTCTATGGCTAGGCAAACCAGCTCCAGCTTGCCGTCATCGTCAATGTCATCCAGGAATTGCGGATCAATCTGAGCAGCCCATTTATAGCTTTCCACATCCATGAGATAGTCATCCCGAAGGTAGGGCTCAAAGTGCTTCATCTCACGCTTCAGAGGCAGCTGCCAGGTGTATTTGGCACCGGTGAAATACAGCTTCCTGCCGTCATTGTAAGAGAAAAACAACCAGGGGCTGTTGTCGCCAGGATCGTTTATGGTTTTGAGGCCAGATACCTTGCCTTCAGCGATGTTGATTTGGGAGAAAGCTTTACCATGCAGGTTTTGAAGCAAGATAGCGCTTCCTGCGCCTTGATCTCGTATGGTGATTAAAATCGGTTTACCATCTGAGCGCAAATCCGCCAAAAGAGGCATACCTGCATTGCTATCAAAACACCGTGAGGATTGCTGTTTTAGCTCATGAGTATGAAACTGGCCGATTCTTTTGCAGGAACTCAGGCCAAATGTAAGTAAAATCAATAAAGGAATAGTCATAAATAGCTGTTTGCGATCTTTCATGGTTCAAGCTCCCGTTTGAACACCTGAATATAGATGCACTCTGTGCTACAGCCTATTTCAGCGGGATACAAGTCTGCTCTACTTCCCGCTCCTGAAAAGGCTGATAAACTTTGATAAAGCAAAAATATCAGCTTTGAACTTTTCCTCATCGGGTCCTCCCCTGTCTGTGATCAAAGCAAAGTTTATAGGCAAGGCTTTTATCGTCAAGAGAAAAGCTCAGTTGCTCAGCTATATTACTCTGCTCTGGCTAACTGCAACCAGGTAAATATAGGGCTGAAAACCAATGTTGTCAGCCCTATAACTTTATATGTTTAATGTAGTTATCTGCTAAGACAAAGCCGTGTTATCAGTGCTTTTCTTTGCAGAGTTCTATCAATACACCATAGGTAGATTTGGGATGCAGAAAGGCGATATCAGCATTATGTGCACCGGGTCTGGGCTCTTTATCGATCAAGCGGACTCCGCCTTCTTCTACATTTTGCAGAGCTTGGGGCAGATCGTCCACAGCAAAAGCTATATGATGAACGCCTTCGCCTTTCTTTTCGATAAATCTGGCTACAGGGCTATCTTCGGAAGTAGGCTCCAGGAGCTCTATCCTGGTATCGCCACAAGGCAGAAAGGCTACCCGCACTTTTTGTGAGGGCACTTCTTCTATCCCTTCCAGCTTCAGGCCGAGCTTTTCATAAAAAGCTATCCCAGCTTCCAGGTTCTTCACTGCGATGCCGATATGCGATATCTTCTTTAACACTTTATGCTCCTTAATTGCCGTAGTTTTTGGCCAGCTTGAAGCCCAGCTTCATCGCTTTTATATTCAGGCTCACAAAGGCAGGTTTCACCGATTCTTTGATGGAAGTCTCCAGGGATTTCTCACTCACGATATCGGTTATTTTTACTAAAAAGGCCAGAGAGAGCACGTTTGTAGTAATGGCACTGCCCAGCTCTTCTTGAGCGATCTCGGTGAAAGGCAGCTCATAGGTATTATCTGCCACTATAGCCAGATTCTTCACAAAGGTGGTATCGACTATCAGGATTCCGTCTTCGCGCAAATCAAAGATATATTTATCACAGGCTTCCTGGGTAAGCGCCAGCAGACAGTTAAAGTTTGTAGCTTCTGGAAAGAAGATATCGCGGTCACTGATGATCACATCAGCGCGGGAATATCCTCCGCGGGATTCGGGGCCGTAACTCTGGGTCTGGGTGATCTTGTGCTTGTCCAGCACAGCAGCCCGGGCCAGAATGATGCCGCCCAGGATCAATCCCTGTCCACCGCTTCCGGAAAGACGGACTTCATAACTCTTTTCCATCTGATTCTCCTCCCAGTTTTTGTGCGTATGCTTGTAAAGCCGCATATTCTGCTGTATATTCCGGGCGGATATCCTTGCGCAGGATACCGCGGACTATTTTGCCTTCCACTTGTTCTTTAGGCAGTTTTTCCACAGCGGTCAAAGGCACGGAGTTATCTCTGAATTCAGTCATCATCTGAGGGGCTCCGCCCTTTTTATTCAGCCTTCCGTAAATCACAGGACAGGCCGAGATCACTTCGATAAGGGAAAATCCAGGGTGCTCCAGTGAGGCCTGGATGTAGTTTTGCATCTCAGTAACGTGGAAAGCAGTGGTACGGGCCACGAAGCTCGCTCCAGCTCCCAGGGCCAGATTGCAGATATTAAAATCCGGTTCGATATTGCCATAGGGAGAGGTAGTAGAGATCGCAGCATGAGGCGTGGTGGGAGAGCACTGGCCTCCCGTCATGCCGTAGATATTGTTATTCACCAGGATCACGCTGAGATCGATGTTTCTGCGGGCGGCATGAATCAGGTGATTCCCGCCGATAGCGGTGCAATCGCCATCTCCGGTGACTACTATTACTTTCATGTGTGGCTTGTGCAGCTTGATGCCGGTGGCAAAGGCGATAGCGCGCCCATGCAGAGTGTGCAGCGTATCTACGTCTATGTAAACCGGCATCCGCGAAGAGCATCCGATTCCGGAGACCATCACGATATCATCGCGGTTCAGATTCATCGAAGCAATTGCTCTGATCACTGCACCCAGGATGATGCCGTTACTGCATCCGGCACACCAGACATGCGGAAATTTCTTGTCGTGTCTCAGGTATTGATGTACTATTTTTTGAGGAATATTAGCCATATCAGATTACCTCCTTGATTCTGCGCAGGATATCATTTGGCGTGATCAATTGTCCATTAACTTTCTTGATCAGGACTACGTCACCTTCGCTCTTGTCTTTGGTCAGGCGGATGATCTCGCGGCTAAATTGACCTTGATTGAGCTCCGGCACGATCACGGTTTCTACATTGCGCAACATCTTGCGGACTGCGTCATCGGGGAAGGGCCAGATGGTCAGGGGTCTGAGCAGACCTACCTTGATTCCTCTATAGCGTGCCATAGCAATCGCTGCCTTGGCGGAGCGTGCGGTGATTCCCGCAGCAAAGATCGCTATTTCGGCATCTTCCATCTGATGGCTTTCGATCTGCACCAGGTCCCTGATATTATGGGTGATCTTTCTGCGCAGTCTATCGTTCATCTCTGCGGATTCCGTGGGTTTACCGGTGGGAAATCCGTGAGAGTCATGGGTGAGGCCGGTCACGTGGAAGCGGTAGCCATCGCCAAAACTCGCCAGAGGTGAGAGATACTTTTGATTTTCGTCATAGTGTTTATACCAGTTTGGAGGCACAGTGGGTTTGATTCTGCTGATTACGCGCACTTTTTCCATATCGGGCAATGTCACGGATTCACGCATGTGTCCTATCACTTCATCCAGGAGCAATACCACACAGGTGCGATATTTCTCAGACAGATTGACCGCGCGAATGGTGAGCTCATAGCTTTCCTTCACGCTGTCAGGATAAAGCACGATCGCCGGGGCATCACCATGTGATCCCCATCTGGACTGCTGGATTTCTCCCTGTCCGGGGCTCGTAGGCATGCCGGTAGAGGGGCCATTGCGCATCACGTTCACCACCACACAGGGGGTTTCGGTGATCTTGGCAAAGCCCATGCCTTCCTGCATCAGAGAAAAGCCCGGTCCGCTGGTGGCGGTCAAAGCCTTTGCTCCGGCCAGGGAAGCACCGGTGATAGCACAGATAGAGGCAATTTCATCTTCCATCTGAATGAAGGTTCCGCCACGCTTTGGCAGCTCGGCAGACAGGATTTCGGCCACTTCGGTAGATGGAGTGATGGGATAGCCGGCAAAGAAATTTACTCCGGCATCCAGAGCACCATAAGCCACGGCCTCATTGCCCTGCATGACCACGGTCTTGCGCTCCAGACTGCTCTGCAATTCATTAAGCTTGCTTTCGGCTTTCACTTTCTTTTTCTGTGTACCGGCTGCTTTGCTTGCCTGAGGGGTCTTTACGCTTTTGCTTGTTTTTTTGTTTTGCATCATTTCTCCTTGGCTCCAGTGATCGCAAAATCAGGGCAGAGGCGATCACAAGTCTCACAATGTATACATTTTTCGGGTGCCTGTACATAGGGCGAACCGTCACTTCTGCGTCCAAGGCATCCAGTGGGGCAAAAAGCTACGCATATCCCGCACTTTTTACACCAATTGTAATAGATCAGCACTGGGGAATCCTTCTCTGCCGGAGCCGAAACTTCGGTGGCTTCCACCTCCATTTTTTCCGGAGCGTCTTCCTCTCTGATGATCATGCCCATACGGTCTTTGGTGACTTTGTTGGACATTATACCTCCAGTATATTTGTATATATATTTATTTCTTAGTCAGATGGCTTTTGAAGAAGTCACCCAGGCGTTTTACTCCTTCGTCGTTCTTTTCCAGAGTTTCGTAGGAGAAGTTCAGGCGCATGGTGTTTTTCCCGCCACCGTCACAGAAGAAGGATGTGCCAGCCACATAGGCTACCTTTTGTTCTTTGATGCAATCCATCAAAAGAGCGCCGGTATCCATATATTCTGGGGCATTGGCCATCATAAAGAGTCCGCCTTCGGGCTTGGTCCAGGTGATCTCTTCGGGCATGTATTTATCCAAAGCTTTCAGGAAGCCTTTTTGCTTCGTGGAATACAGCTTGCGGATGTCTTCGATCTTGGGGTCCAGCAATCCTTTTTCAAGGTAGCGGGCTGCTATCCTCTGAGTAAAGGGAGGAGTGCAGAGGTCTGTAGCCTGTTTGGCCACCACGATCTTATCCAAAACATCGGGATGAGCCGCTACCCAGCCGATTCTAAAGCCGGGGCAGAAGATCTTGGAGAAAGTGCCCAGCATAATCACGTGGCCTGTGCCATCCAGCTCATACATAGTCTTCTGAGTCTTGCCTTCATAGCGCAATTCGCGGTAAGGGCTGTCTTCGATAATCAGCACATCATACTTATGCGCCAGTGCAAGGATCTCTTTTCTGCGCTTCTCGGTCATGGTTACACCAGCAGGATTCTGGAAATCCGGAATCAAATAGATGAACTTGGGCTTTTTGCCGATCGCAGCCAGTTTCTTCAGCTCGTTCTCCATAAATTCAGGGTCTTCACCCTCATCATCCATGGGAATACCTATCATTTTAGCACCGTAGGAATTAAAGGCAGAAAGACCGCCCAGATAGGAAGGCAGGCCTACGAATACACTGTCGCCACGGTCTATGAAAATCTTGGCGATCAGATCCAGAGCCTGTTGAGATGCTGTGGTAATAATCAAATTTTCCAGCTTCATGTCGATACCCTGGGAATTGTAACGCTCTACCAATTGCGTGCGCAGAAGGTTATCTCCCTCTGTGGCGCCATACTGCAGAGCTTGGGCAGCTTCGGTGTCCATTACTTTTATCATGATCTCTTTGAGATCTACAGTGGGAAAGGTTACCGGACTGGGAAAGCCGCCACTGAAGGAAATCAAACCCGGAGTGCCCAAATACTTGAGCAACTCACGAATAGCTGAACGTTTCATCCCCTTAACATTGGTGGAGAGTACATCTTGTAAGTCGGTGATCATAGTGATCCTCCATTTATCTTTATTTTTCTTCGTAAACTAAAACTTTCTTATTGGTCTTACGCCAGTTCCGGTAAGCTTCTTTGATCTCAAGCTCCCAGACTATGCGTTTGTCCATATCTTCAAAGGTAATAATGTCTATGTAAAAAGTTCGTTTGTTTTTGCCTACAAAACTCTTCTTGGGGAATTCCACCACGATTTCACCATCTATATTCAAGATGGTAACCTCATTAAGAGATACCCCTTCAGCTATTTCTAATATAGCTCTGGCCTCGACGCTGCCAGTTTGCACATCGCGAAAGTGTATATTCATACATTCTCCAGTTTTATCTTATAGACCCATATTAAACTATCGCTTTAAAGGTCAAGTGATTTTTTTTGCAAGCAATAAAACAGGCTGAATAGCAATTTCTGGCAATCCTTCAAAATATTGAGCCATTATTTTGATAATAAATTCATTGGCTTTATCTTAGCTTACATACATGTCCATATATTTCAGTTTACATCTTTAGCACTTAAGATTCTTGATTCCGGCTGAATATGCTCTAATTGGAGTCCCGGCAGTTCAGATAGCAAATACCGACCAGCCCATAATCCGACTCTCGTAAAATGGGGGAATGCCAGAAAGAAATTTTTCTTGTCAGAGGCAGCTGTATAGCTTATCTTATCCATTAAATAAACTTAAGGAGAAAATACCATGAAAAAAGGAATTCTCATTCTGTTCTCGCTGCTCTTTGTTGTGACAGCTTTCGCGTTTGACCAAGGCACTATCAACCTTGGCGGATCAGCGTCATTTGAGTCTGTAAAAGCAGATTCAGATGCAGATGCCGAGAGCATAATCAGCATAAACCCAAATGTAGGTTACTTTGTGATTGATAACCTTAGTGCTGATTTAAATTTAGGATACATTGATTACGATGGCGATGTTTCCACGTTGTCAATAGGAATTGGTGGCCGCTATTTCTACAGAAACCTGTATGGCGGACTTCAGTTTGATTATCAATCTATGAGCATAAATTCAAGTGACTACACAGCAATGTACATTACGCCAAAATTTGGCTATGTGATGCCTCTGGCTGAAAACGTCTTTATAGATCTGGGCCTGAAATACCAAATGGGTGTTGGTGACTACGGTGGAGATGGTTCGGGGAGCAACGAGTCTTCCGTCCTCCAAGTTGGCGTTGGTCTCCAAATCTTCCTATCAGACCTATTCTAATAAATTCTTAACTTGAAAGCAAAGCCTTCTCCCCATGGAGAGGGCTTTTTTGTGATCAAGATAAGGTAAGGGTGTGATACGGATCAGACACATCAGAAACGCCTGACATAATTGGCATTATCCATAATAATTCAGTAGTCAGCAAAGCTGGAAAAGCAGGCGCAATCCAGGCCGGATAATATGCCTTAGCAGAACCTGATAGCGATACCATGCTTTGCGCCCCTTGCCATACATTTGATTTTAATTCGCTATTAACTCGAGCTGACTCGAAGCTTCGAGTGAACTCGAGTTAATAGCGAGTTAGCTGCAAGTCCAAAGTAAAGGCGCTGTTCGTGGCTGCAGCAGGCTTTGAAGCTGATTTGGATTGAGTATGAACAATCTTGATAAATCATCTGCCTGGGGTCTGCTACAAAACTGGCATTCCCCCGAAACATAGAATCACTATTTTGATAATAAATTCATTGGCAATATCTTAACTTTCATCCATGTCTATGTGTTTCAGTTTATATCTTTAGCAGTTAAGATTCATGTTTCCGGCTGAATATGCTTCTAATTCGAGTCCCAGCGTGACGCCATTTTACGTGAAAACAGATTTTTGGAGTTTACATGAAAGATGATTGTTTGGAGTTGAAGCGCCATACGGAGTCTATGCATATACTACCAATTACTTAGGCGCTTTGACTTCAAAGAATCTGACTTTCATTCCCGGCTTACGAAAGTCGGCTTTCAATAAAGTTCAAACGCCTTACGATATTACGCATTTATTATCAATTACTTAGGCGTTTGGACTTCAAAAATCTTGCTCTCATTACCGACCCTAAGAAATCCATTTCATGTGAGTTCAGATAGCAAACACCGACCAACCCATAATCTGACTCTCGCAAAAAAATAGGGGAATGCCAATGCCACGAAACGCTTGACAAAAAACTTGCTATCTTTGAAATGGTGTATCATTAAACTAAGGAGTTATATCATGAAGAAAGGAATTTTGATCATAATATCCCTTTTTGTCGTCTGTTCAGCCTTTGCCTTCTCAAAAGGCACTTTAAATCTGGGTGGGACAGCTTCCTTGCATATTCACAAGGATGATTCTGACGCAGATGCTCAGAGCACCTTTATCCTGCGTCCCAAAATAGGCTACTTTATCGTTGAAGATAACTGCATAGACCTGATATTTATTTATGAAAATTATTTCCAGAATGACGATAGCATATCTGCCCTGGGTCTGGGCATCGGTACTGCATATTTTCTGAAGCAGTTTTATGCCGGGATCGATTTTATTTATGAATCCCTGACTATCGATGCTTCCGAATTAAAATCAAAGGCTACAGCTATGTTTGTGAACCCAAAATTAGGCTATCTGGTGTCTTTGACCCCCAATGTCTATCTGGATTTGGGAGCGGGATACACTATGGGAATAGGAGATTATGGCGCAGATTCAAGCGGAAGCAATTCCAGCAGAGACCTTCACTTCAATCTTGGCCTGCAATACTATTTCAATAGATAAACTGCATCAGAGTGCAGACTTGATATAAGCTCTCCTGCGAGAGCAGCAAAACTTACAACACTTTGAAATCAGAAAAGAGGCGCCGTTAAGACGCCTCTAATTCTTTGATCATTTATCTTTAGCTTTATCAGAGCAAGGCTTTACTCTGCCGTGATTTTGAAAAAGGCTTTCTCTTCTGCGGGGTCCAAGAGGTATTCGGTCCCGTTGGTGCTATCGAAAAGCAGGTAACCCATAGTAGGATCATTGGCTTTATATATATTATACGTGTTGGCATTGGCCACCGCATCCCAGCTCAATAAAGGCAATCCCGTGATGGCATCTATCATGATGCTGGCCACAGGGGCCTCAAGCTGCGCTGTGGGCAAACCAACGAAGAAGTTGTTTAGCATGAAGTCGTTATCATCGTTCAATTCAAGAGAGCCGGCAAAGAAGGCAAAGCGCAGATGTCCGGTATGCCCGGTCAGGGGAATGCTGATGGTTTCACCAGATACGGGGATATCGTGCAATACATATTCAGAGCCGCTATTGTTGTATTCTCTTACGATGTTTGCAGGTGACCAGCTAAAGCCATCTCCGATGAGGATGGCAAATTGATCATCCGTATTGGCGTAATTTGGTGGGGTGCCATCCGGAGTCTGGCCTGATCTCAATACCGCTGCATCAAATTCCAGGACATAGTCCTCGGAGGGGATATTGAAGAGCGGAGAGATGAGATAGCCGCTGAGAGGTCCCCATTGGTTCAAGCGTGCAGCTTTATCATCCCCGGGTATATTGAGCCAATCATCCTGTTGCCATTGACTGGAACCACTTGTGCCCATACCCGCGGGGTCTGCAAGGATGCCGGCGTGATGGGTCCATCCTGTAGGAGGAAAGTCGCCATCAAAATCTTCCAGATGGGGAAAGCTTACAATAGCAGGGTCTGCCATGGTGGTGAAACTCCAGAAGGGACAATTCATTGCCGGGCCAAAGCTATTGCGGGGGATCACTCTCCAATAGTAGGTGGTACCATAGTCCAGATACTCAGCAGGGGTGTAGCTGGTGCTCGTGGTGACAAGGGCATTCTCGATATTAGAGGGAGGATCGTTTGTGCCAAACCACAGTAGATAGTTTGTGGGTGATCCTCCGGTGTGTTGCCAGCGCAGGATAGTGTCGATTTCGACGTCTGTAGCCTCATGGACAGGAGCCAACGCTTCGGCTGGAGTGGGTGGTGCAGTAGTGGGGGTGATAAGCCAGATATTGGGGCGGTATCTTTTACGAGAGCCGCTGGAAGTTGGAAACGAGCTACTGGCAGTCTTATAAGCTGAACTGTAATAGCTTGTATCCGTAGTACGGAAAGTGGGAGGTCCGCCTATTCTGGAGCCGTCACGGTTTTCCCAGAGGATTTGCAAATGCCAGCCTCCCGAAGGGTCCCAGGTATAAGGCATGTCCAGACTAATCTCGTTCCAGCCGGGACCATTCCAAGCTACAGGGCCCGAGTAAACCAGGGTAGAATAGGATGGGTTTTGATATGATGTGCTGCAGTCATCATCGTAGAAATATCCCATATAGATTGCTTGATCGTCCATCACGTAGTCAGCTTGTTCATTATCTACATAAAAGGCAATCTTCTCGATGTTTTGGACTGTGGTAAAGCCAGCGGCTGTCAGCTCTGAATTCTTGTAGATGATTTTGCTCCAGCCGTAATTTGCATAGCCATAAACCGGCACCTTGTTTTGGGTATCGGTATCAGTGCCGATGATGTAATCGCCTGCGCTAAGCATCGTGGCGCACAGCAGTAGGGTGAAGATTAGCAGTAATATCTTTTGCATGTTTTCTCCTTTTAGATAAAGGCTAAATAGCCGCAGGGAAATCCCTGCGGCTTTGATATATAGGACCTTGTGACTATCTCATGATAATCATTTTCCTGGTCATATTCTGGGATTCTGTGCTGAGTTTGTAGAAGTAGATCCCGCTTCCGCAGAAACTGCCTTTACTGTCTCTGCCGTTCCATTGCAGATTGTTTGTGCCTTCTTTGACCGGGAAGCTTTTGACTGCCTGGCCAACGATGTTATAGATCGTTACCGTGCCGCTGTCCCCGGCTTTCACGGAAACTTCAATATTGGTACTGCTGTTTGCCTTGAAAGGATTGGGATATGCACTTCTCATGGTGGTCTGAGCAGGGAGTTCCGGGCTGCTTGCACCGGTCACTTCCACATACTGCGGACCGAAGAAAGAGCTGTGAGAATAGTCTGCAGCTTCCAACCAGTAATAGTAGGTGTTATTCATACTTACTTCGTAGTCTTCCAGGCTGTAGCTCTGAGTGGTGGAAGTATTGGTGGCCTGAATCATCACAGGAGTCATCAGGATGGCGCTACCGAGATCATCGCTTTCATTACGATATACTCTGTAGCCCAGCATATTAGTCTCAGATTCACTGATCCAGCTGAGTTTCACGAAGTTCTGGGCAGTAAGCACTGCGTTAAAGCTGCTGAGCTCTACAGGAAGGGTGGGGTCTGCATCGCTAAGAACGATGGGGACGCCCAGGTCTTTTGCTCCGCTAACCGGAATATTGAAGGTGATGGTACCGCCGACGTTTTCCACGGGAGTCCATTCGCCACTGCTATAGTATGCGCCCCAAGGAGCTGTGGTGGTGAAGACCACACTCCAGGGACCGGTGCCTGCGAGTTCCAGATAGTAACTACCGGCTACGACCATGCTGCCATTAGGCCAATCGGGAATGATGCCTTCCGGATTGAGGTTGGCATCGCCACCGGTGATCAGGACTGTATCGCCGCTATCACCAATGGGGGTAACTACACCCTCAGGAATGTCGGCTTCTGCTTCTGGCAAACCAACGAAGAAGTTGTTTAGCATGAAGTCGTTATCATCGTTCAATTCAAGAGAGCCGGCAAAGAAGGCAAAGCGCAGATGTCCGGTATGCCCGGTCAGGGGAATGCTGATGGTTTCACCAGATACGGGGATATCGTGCAATACATATTCAGAGCCGCTATTGTTGTATTCTCTTACGATGTTTGCAGGTGACCAGCTAAAGCCATCTCCGATGAGGATGGCAAATTGATCATCCGTATTGGCGTAATTTGGTGGGGTGCCATCCGGAGTCTGGCCTGATCTCAATACCGCTGCATCAAATTCCAGGACATAGTCCTCGGAGGGGATATTGAAGAGCGGAGAGATGAGATAGCCGCTGAGAGGTCCCCATTGGTTCAAGCGTGCAGCTTTATCATCCCCGGGTATATTGAGCCAATCATCCTGTTGCCATTGACTGGAACCACTTGTGCCCATACCCGCGGGGTCTGCAAGGATGCCGGCGTGATGGGTCCATCCTGTAGGAGGAAAGTCGCCATCAAAATCTTCCAGATGGGGAAAGCTTACAATAGCAGGGTCTGCCATGGTGGTGAAACTCCAGAAGGGACAATTCATTGCCGGGCCAAAGCTATTGCGGGGGATCACTCTCCAATAGTAGGTGGTACCATAGTCCAGATACTCAGCAGGGGTGTAGCTGGTGCTCGTGGTGACAAGGGCATTTTCGATATTGGTGGGGGGATTGTCTGTGCCAAACCATAGCAGATAGTCATCAGGTGAACCGCCGGTGTGCTGCCAGTTCAGCTTAGTATTTATATCAATATCTGTAGCTTCATGGACCGGAGCCATTGCTTCGGCTGGAGTGGGAGGTGCGGTAGCCGGGGTAATAAACCAGATATTGGGGCGGTATCTTTTACGAGAGCCGCTGGAGGTGGGAAAAGAGCTACTGGAAGTCTTGTAAACCCCACTGTAGTAGTCTGTATCTGTAGTACGGAAATAGGGAGGTCCGCTGATCCTGCTGCCGTCACGGTTTTCCCAGAGGATTTCCAGGCTCCAGGGAGTGCTGGGGTCCCAAGTATAGGGAGTGTCCAGGGTTATCTCTGTCCAGCCCGGGCCATTCCACGAGACCGAGCCAGAGTAAACCAGAGTAGAATAAACTGGATTCTGGTAGGAAGTAGTACAATCATCATCGTAGAAAGCTCCCATATAGATTTCTTGATTGTCCATCACGTAGTCGGTGTGTTCAGTGTCCACATAAAAAGCGATCTTCTCGATGCTTTGGGCTGTGGTAAAGCCTGCGGCCGTCAGCTCTGTATTCTTGTAGATGAATTTGCTCCAGCCGTAATTGGCATAGCCATATATCGGCAGATACTTTTGCGTATCGGTATCGGTGCCGATAAAGAAATCTCCTGCACTGAGCAGGGTGATGCTTAGCAATAGGCTAAAGACAAGGACGATAGTTTTTTTCATGTTATTCTCCCTTATTTGATCATGGTTAGTTTGCGTGTTTCACGCGTTGTATTGGTCTGAAGGCGCAGATAATAGACTCCACTGGCTACGGGATTTCCCGCTTTATCCGTGCCATCCCAATTTGCGGTATGAGTTCCCGCGGTTTTACTTTCGTTGACTAATTCTTTTACTTGCTGTCCTCTGAGATTGTATATCTTCAGGGAAATCCTTTCGGTCTTTGCGACATTATAGCGTATGGTGGTACTGGGGTTGAAGGGGTTTGGATAGATATTGTCCAGGCCGCTGCTGAGCACCGGAGTATGGACGTCAGTATTGCTGATGGGGTTGATGTTCCACCAGAACATCAAATCCTGCATCCACTGCATCCGATGATTATTATTGGTCAGCTGAGAAAAGTCAAAGCTGAAATACATGGTTTTGTAAACCGGAGTATCCACCGTGGTAGCAGCCACACCATGATAGAGATAGGCGTTTCCATTGATGGGACCGTCTTCAAAGGCATAAACGTAGTTTGCGCCAATCTCAGGATAAGGCACTTCGTCGTAATACGGGCTTCCGGCTTCGTCATTGGGGAAAATGCAATCCGGGGAATTGGCATATACTGGATATTCTACACCCGCTGTGCCCACTGGAGTTCCCGGCAGAGCCAATATGGTGCCATGTTCATAGCCAAAGCTATCCGGGCCGCCCAGACCGTTTGTGCCTCCGCCAAATCCGGTAGCAATATAATGAGTGCGGAAATAACCACTCATCAGCCGGCGGATCGGGCTGGAATTGCTGTGTCCATGCTGTCCGGCGGCTAATCCATCAGAAGAGAACCAGAGGTTTTTGGGGTCTTGCACTGTTCCCAAATCCAGATAGTCTGTCAAAACTTCTGCAAAGTACTTCATCTTGTCATTCGTAGAGCCTGTATTGGCATAAGCCAGCACAGCTTCATATTGGGGATCGATGGCATATTCGGCATCCTCCTCCCAATCATAGACATCATAGCCGATCTCTTGCTCTTGCATGGCGGCTTCATAGATGGGCAGTTCAAGACGCTGGTAATCCTGATTTCCACTATAGGCTATCAGTACCTGAGCATCCGCTGTGGGCAAAATCTTGAAGCTGTAATAGCCGCTCGGAGCATCTGCGGGCAATCGGCTCATGTTATCCTGTGCGTCGATAGCCTCAAAGTAGTATTTGAAAGTGGCGCCCAAAGGAATATCAGCAACGGCGAAGCTATAGTCATTTTGCTCCACTTCTGTATATTCGGTAGATTGCCATCCCGCACCCAGATCATAATGCAAGGTTACGCTGCTGAGCTCGCTCATATCGATGATGTGGGCGGCCAACTCAATATCCCGGGAGAAGGTGTTTCCTGCCGCTTTGTGAGTGATGATGGGACCTTGATCGTCCTCACCACCGTAGAAGAGGATGGCCAGGCCTTCGTGCAGAAGGTTTCCGGCAGGCTCCACCCCGATATAGCTATTGCCCTGCACTATCTCCCGCAGGTAGCAAAGGCCGGTATCCGCCGCCTCATTTTGGATGGCGATGGTAGCGCTGCGTCCAAGGTCATGAGGAATAGTGGCACCGGTTTGCCCGGTAGATACAGTGTGATATTGCATTTTGATATCACCATTTTCATGCAGGATAACCTGGAATTTCAAGAGCTGCTCGGCTCCGCTTCCAGCTCTGAACCTCAAAGAATCCCATTGAAAGACCATATAACGCTCCGGTGCAGTACCAAAGCTCTGGAAAAATATGTCTCCAGTGCCCTCATCCGCTTCCAGATCATCCCAATATACGGCGATCAAAGCAGGCATTTGGGTGTAACCGGGGATGGGGTACATGTAGTTGAACATATTACCGTCACCGCCCCAGCCGGAACCCGGGTAATTTGTGTACCAGGTGTTTTCCGCCAAAAGGATTTCGCCATTGATGTCCACATAGGCTTCATCGTAGTCTATACCGTAAAAGGAGAAGTCAAAAGGCAGCGGGATGGGCTCACTGAAGTTGTCATCACCATAAAAAACATCCACTCCATACATGATGGTGGAGACTCCGGTTTCGCTGATCTCGATCCAATCATACTCAGGCCCCAAAGGCTCATTGCTATCTATATAGCGATAGCCAAAGCCATCCGGACCGCCGCTGCTTTCGCGGATCACCACTTCACCCATGTGGGTATGGCTGTTGTTATCGGGATTGTCATCCAAAGTAAGTATGTGGAAATGGTAAGAAAGCTGGCCAATCTCAGCTGGAGTAAAGCTCTGGTCAAAGCTGACAGGGACGCTTTCATCGGGGAGGATTTCGGCGTTTACCATAGCGGTCTCGTTGTACAAAATCTCCAAAGCGTCGTTTGTGACGCTCAGCTCCACCTCTATGCTGCCGTTGAATACAGAAGTTCCGGCATTGCCCACCCTGATCTGAGGATAGAAGGGAAGGCCTACGAATTCATGATATCGGGGATAGATCACACGCCAGACATACAGATCAGCCGTGGGGTCGGCCGAAACGCTTACCGAGATCTGGTCTGATGCAGTTTGATTAGTCTGCGTATCCAGGAGCGTGAAAGTAATATCTTCGCTGCCGCTAAAATCCGGAGCGCTGAAAGTAACTATCAGTTCATCAATATCCACTGTGATATTAGTGTTTCCGCTCACGCTGAGGCTGGCAAAATTCAGATCGGTCATCACTATATATTCGCTAAAATCCATCTGCAGCTCTTCGCTTTGATAAAAGCTAACCGCGTCCGGCAGATTGAGTTCCGGGTCCACCGTAGGCACCTGCCCCACCTTCACATCATCCAGGAGCACGCCATAGGTTTCGCATTCCCAGTAAAAAGCCAGGTAGATGCTCAGGCCGGCATAGCTGTCCAGGCTTACCGTGCCCATTTGATATGTGGTGCCCAGGTCTTGCATATGCAGCAGCAAAGTATTGAAATTGCCGGTTTGATTTCCGCTGGTGGATAGATATACCTTCAGGTTTTCTGTGCCATACCAGGAGCGGGTGTAAAACTCCAGAAAGTCACCTTCGCTCACGGTGATCTGTGGCGTAATCAGCCAGTCCTGATTTTGATTTGGCAGATAGTTATCCACAAAAGCTGCGTGATTTCCGCTGTGGGGGTTGTTTGTGACCACGCGCCAAAAGTTGCCATCGCCGTCATCATGCATAGTCCATCCGGCGGGTAGGTTGGTGCTATCTTCAAAGCCTTCGTTTATATGCCATTGCGCCAGAAGCAGGCTGGAGCACAAAAGAAGGAGGATTGTGATTATTCTCGTTTTCATGATTACCTCGTTATTGAATTAGTGATTAGCTGGGGGTTTTCGATCTGCAAAAACCACTCAAGATTACCGCTTACATCACCGCCCAGAGAACGGTTGTTTCCCCAATATACAGAGAGCAGCCCGCGGGATTTTTGTTTGAAAGAAAGGTCTATATTGGCCAAAGAGACATTGGGATTAGTGCCCAGACAGATGAGGGCGATCTTCCTGCCGTCCTGGCCGCCGGCCATAATGGCTTTGGCCAGCAATTTCTCGTTGCTTTTGGCCGAAAAGCTCTTAATTTCGTTGTTTTTGATTACCAGGCTTGGCTGGGAAATCTGTTCTCCAAAAGCGTAAGCCACATCTCCCCTGATCTCCCCATTCATACTTAAAGGTTTGGGGACCATCAGGATTTCTCCGCCAGGATAGTTTATCACCGGACTTTGACAGGGATGGTTAGTAAAGGATCCGGTCTCTGCGAAGATCTGCTGCACTCCAAAGCGCAAGTTTGTGTCTTGACCGATCAGCTCCAAATATTCCTTGTCCTGATATTTGCTACAGGTCTGAAGCGTGTCTTTGCTGAGCTGCTCATAATCTATATCCAGAGCTTTCCAAAATTGCAATTCGCTCTCTATAGATTTGTCCGACAAAGTGTCCCGCAACAGCCCCGGCATCATCGCCACCCGGATTTTCTTCTGCTGAATGATCTGTCCGCTTTTGGCAAAATGCCCGAGCCTGAGCTTGAGTTTGTCCGGATCGGTCAATTGGATATTACGGGCTTCGCCATTGAGATTGAGATATACGTCGCTAACCCTCAGCAGCCGGTTGAAATGCTCGTAATCCGCATTAAACGCCGGCAGAGAAAACTCTTCGAACTTGGCTTTGAGCAGCTCGGTATCCTGATAGATCAAAGTGGTGCGGATGCTCATGCGCCCGGCTTCCAAAAGAATCTTTTCTACCAAAGGCAGATTGTATTTTCCGGTAACGATGAGCAATTTCTGCCGCGCTTTCAGCTTCAGAGAGTCCTTCAAAAGACGCGAAGCGATCACAGCAAGAGGCACGCCATATTCGCTTCCAGGATGTTTTGAATCACATTCCGGCTATTGATGGTGCCTTCGCTCAGGTGCTCTCCCAAAGCAAAATCCAGCACGAAATTCTTGGCGGTGGCGCGATAGTAAACCTCCTTGCCGTTTGAGGGGATATCTTCCACCAGCTGGATCAAATCGGCCTCCAGAAGCTTGTTCAAATGGTAATGAACCTTTTGCTTGCTCACTCCAAAAGCCGTAGCCAGCTGCTGACAGGTGGCGGCAGAACGGATCAACTCCCTCAACATCTCAAACTTGAGGTCATTGGCGAGTTCCATCACCTGGGCATGCTGGGATACTATCTTGACATTTTTTATCATTTTCTTTCCTTTCTTCGTAATCTCAGGCCTTGCCTATAGGCTCCAGCCTTGCTCTATTATCTTACCAAGTCTCTATATATAAGACGTTAAAGCATCTTGAACAAGAATAAAACAGCTTGGGCAGATTGTCAAGAACTTTTTGACCATTAACTGAGATTATCCATAAATACACTGCTATGTCGGGCTGATTTATGGCTGTTTTCGATAGAATCAGAATGGGATTTTGGATTAAAAGGATGAGTTTCCTTTTTGGCATGCCCAAAATGAGCTTAAAAAAGGGAGTGCAGGCCTGCACTCCCTATTCAGTTTATTGTTATCCCCGGCAAACCGCTTTCCAGCAGAGCCTGCCTTCTCGTAAGGTAAGGGGACACTATATTTAAGTCGCTGCGGCTTCCTGCATAATCCTTATCAGGGTAGCTTCCACTTCCAGAGCGATTGCCGGAATATCTTTTGCATCAAACGTTGCCAGCACAATACTCGGCTTAAGAGTTGCCATAATGGTCTTGCCACCCTCTTCATATACAGAGATGCGGCAGGGGAGGAAACTGGAAACCCCCATGTCTATCCCCAATACCCGTTGGGCAGTGTGAGGATTACATACCTCCATGACCTTGCATTTACGCTCGAAAACCAGGCCTTTATCTTGCATCAATTGTTGCAGGTCGTGCACATGCACCACCCCAAATTTATTGGCAACTACAGCAGCTTTCAGCGCTTCAATGGTAGCACCAAAGCTTTTATCAGTACTTTGTGTAATCAATATCTTATCCATTGTCTTTCCTATTTATCCTTTTGCTTGCGCAATAGCACTATCAATATCGCTAACAGCAAGCCAATTATGACTATACCGATTGCGGCAAGCAGCCAGGTTAAGCCACCATACCAGTTGTTCATCCAACCCCAGTAGCCGTGCATCATGATAGTCTCCTTCTGCCTGCTGCCTTTAAGGCAACAGCCAAGTTATATTTGTATAAGCACGCTTACACACGTGTTACACATACATATAGTCTATCTTGTTTTGGTGCAATAGCAAGGTGTTTTTCTGCCTGCTAATATGTTTTCGCTTTTATCGTAGGCTTACTCACTTAAGTCCTTACTTTTTATGCGCAACAAGCGGGCATTGATTGCCACGATTACTGTGCTTATGGTCATCAAAACAGCTCCATAAGCAGGACTAAGCAGGATGCCAAAGGAATATAGTACTCCAGCAGCCAGAGGAATAGCTATCACATTATATCCAGTGGCCCAGAGAAGATTTTGCACCATTTTGCGATGGGTTGCTTTTGATAAATGGATCACCGAAACTACGTCCAGGGGGTTGCTTTTTACCAGGATCACATCCGCGGTTTCTATAGCTACTCCAGAGCCTGCTCCGATGGCGATACCCAGGTCTGCCTGGGCCAGAGCTGGAGCATCATTTACGCCATCGCCAATCATTGCCACGCGCATTCCTCGGGCTTGCACTTCTTTGATTTTATTGGATTTATCCTCAGGTAGGACATCAGCAAAATATTCGTCAATGCCGATCTTTTCGGACACCCAGGCCGCGACGCGCTCATTGTCTCCAGTCAACATTATAGAGCGAATACCAAGAGCTTTTAAGGCCTGGATGGCATGGCTTGATTCTTCTTTGACAATATCTGCCAGGGCTATGGCTCCGGCTAAAACATCGTCGATAAACACAAAAACAACTGTCTTGCCCTGTGACTGTAGATCAGATATCCTGGCATCCTCTGTTTCTATGTTCTGTTCTCTGAGGTATCCGGGTCCCATTATCTTGATTTCTTTACCTTTTACCTTTCCCATCGCACCTTTTCCGGTTATTGCCTGAAAATCTTCTACTTCCCACAGATCATCAACAGACTCTGCGATAGCTCTGGCAATGGGGTGTTCAGAATAAGCCTCTACTGAAGCGGCATACTTAAGCATTGATCCTTCATATTCCTGGTCAAACGGCAGCGTATCTGTCACCCCAAAACGCCCTTCGGTCAGGGTTCCGGTTTTATCAAATATCACTGTGCTCAAAGAGCGGGCCTGTTCAAATGAGTTTCTATTTCTAATCAATAGTCCATGTGCTGCTGCTATGGATGTGGTCGCCGCTACTACCAGAGGGATAGCCAGTCCCAGGGCATGCGGGCAACTGATAACCATCACTGTCACTGCCCTTTCCAAAGAAAATGCCAAGTCCTGATTCACGATAAAAAACCAGACTAACAGAGATATCGCACCACTTCCCAGGGTTACATAAGTCAACCACGATGCTGCCCTATTTGCCAAGTCTTGAGTTTTGGATTTGCTCTTTTGAGCCTTTCTTACATGCTCTATTACGCGAGCCAAAAATGAATCTTCTCCAGTTCCTTTTACCTCCACCGTCAGAGAGCCTTCTTCGTTTATAGAACCGCCTATCACTTCATCGCCTTTCTTTTTCGTAACCGGTTTGGATTCTCCGGTAAGCATAGCTTCGTTGACCGCGGATAGTCCTTCTATGATATCACCATCTGCAGGGATCTTTTCACCCGGTTTAATAACTATTTTATCGCCTTTATTCAGAAGATGAACCGGGACGTCTTCGATGCTGCCATCGGGCATGATCCTATGAGCATCGCTGGGCAAAAGCTGGGCCAGAGCATCAAGGGCCTTTGAAGCACCCATTACGGATTTCATCTCTATCCAATGCCCAAGCAGCATGATATCAATCAAAGTTACCAATTCCCAAAAGAAATCGGTACCGCTGAGTCCAAACAGAACCGCAGTGCTATAAAAGTAAGCTGTAGATATCGCCACAGCTATTAGGGTCATCATCCCGGGCTGCTTTTCTTTTAGCTCTCTGATCATGCCCTTTAGAAATGGTAAGCCGCCATACCAATACACTATAGAAGATAAACCAAAAAGCAGAAAGGGGGCGAGGGGGGATTTGACAATGACAGGAATTCCCAGCAACGATAAGAACATTGGCGACAGGATAAGAATCGGTATGGTAAGGATCAACGAAACAATAAATTTTTTCTTAAAATCATTTAACATGTGATCGTGATGATCGCCCGGATGCTCCGTATCAGACCCATTCTTTTTATGATTCATAGTGCTCGTATCTTTTTTGTGCGATTTATCCTTACGATCGTGCTCGGTAACAAGATTTAATAGCATAATGATTCTCCTTGCTTTTGCTGATTTTGCATTCATTAAACTCAAAAGATCAAGATTCTGTTAGATACATAATAATTCGATCTTTGCTATATGCAACAACTACTTGAGTCCTGAAGGCTGACATAGATTCATCTCGTCTCCTTTGCAGTCTGCCTGGATGGGGCGGTATCCGGGAGGGAATTCCGATTTCTTATCGCACAGCAGATCGACATTTTTTAAGCAGTTGTCAATATTCCTGTTAAGCAGGCATTCCCCCATTTTTCAAGAGAGCCTAATTATGGTCGAGTCGATCTTTGCTATCTGAAATGTCGTCTCTACAGGACTCAGGTGATTGTGTGGCATATTGTTTGCTATCTGAAATATCGTCCCTACAGGACTCAAGAGATTGTCGGGTTTGTGTTTTGCTATCTGAAATGCCGTCCCTACAGGACTCAGGTGATTGTCGGGTTTGTATTTTGCTATCTGAAATGCCGTCCCTACAGGACTCAGGTGATTGTGTGGCATATTGTTTGCTATCTGAAATATCGTCCCTACAGGACTCAGGTGATTGTGTGGCTGGTGTTTTGCTATCGGGAATATCGTCCCGCTGGGACTCAGGCGTTTGGGTAGCTGGGAGGGCCTCCCAAGTGCTAATCCACGCTTGTGCCTTCAATTTGATTTTAACCCAGTTTTAACTCGAGTCCACTCGAGGCTTCGAGTCAGCTCGAGTCGAACACAAGTTAAAGCCAAGTCCAAAGTTTGGGTGGGCGGGGAATTCCGATTCCCCGAGCGAACTTAAGTTCGCTGAAGCTTGCGTTACTGAATCACTCCACAGCCGAATCGGAGTTCGGCTTCTCAAGATCCGCATCCCAAGATTCGCTCCCCCGGATTCGCTTTCTCAGAAAAAAGTGTGGACAAAAATCTCAGATCTCAAGCATAGGAATCTAAGAAATGATAGCGGAAGGAAAGCAGATGTCAAAAAACAAGCGCGGCAGCCTGATCAGGCGGGTCTATCGCAGCTCCATCACGGAAGGAGCCTTTGCCCAAGTTTATGGTAATCTGGCTCAGATCGGCAGTTCGTTCATCACCAAACTCATGGTTTTGATGGGCGCGGGGCCTCTGCAATACAGTTTACTCTCCGCTATAGGTCAACTTTCCGCGATATGGCAGCCCTTGGGAGTGGCTTTTTCGCATCATATTTCGCAGAGGAAGTGGCCTTGCATCTGGATTACTTTGATTGGGCGGTTTCTGACTCTGTTTTTGGGGCTGGCGCTGCTGTTTCCGTCTCGCCAGGATGGCATCTGGTTTATGCTCACGCTGCTCTTTTTCAGTGCGGGATTTCAGGCCACGGGGGCTAATATCTGGATCGCCTGGGTGAGTGATCTGATTCCACTGCGCATCAGAGGCAGATTCTTGGCGCGGCGCAATCAGATTCTTTTGGTAATCGGACTGATTATAAGCTACGTGGTCAGCTATCATGTGGACCTCTTTGAAGGCGGCAGCAGAGGGCTGAGCTATATTGCCCGTCTGGGCGCAGAGAGCTTTTTCGTTCCACAGAATCAGGCGCTGTTTCTGGCTTTTATCTTTATCTTTGCCTCCATCATCGGGATCATAGGACTGTCTTTTCTAGCTTTGCAACCGGAGCGGAAACGGGCTCATTTCCCCGCACAGAGCCTCAGGCAGGTCTTTCGTGAGCCTTTTCAAAACAAGAATTTCCGGCTGCTTCTGGTATTTGGCTCCTGGTGGATGCTGGCCACCGGAATCGGCAGTCCATTCTGGAGTCCCTTCATGCTAAAGAATCTACAGATGGGGCTCTTTGAGGTGCAGCTGTATAATACTCTGCATATGGGCGCATCTCTCTTGTCCTTTGGCTTTTGGGGTAAGTTTATCGATCGTTTTGGCAATAAAACCGCCATGAAGATTTGCGTGTTTTTAGGAGGACTGAATCCGCTGTTTTGGCTGTTTATGACTGCCCAAAATCATTCAATCCTCTGGATAGAAGGCATCTCCTCCGGATTTATGTGGGCTGGAACGGGGATCATCACCACGAACTTTGTGCTGTCTATCGCGCCAAAACGCCGGGAGCAGGCTTATAGCGGAATCTATGCCGCGGTGGTAGGACTATTTATGATGAGCTCCACCCTGGCCAGCGGTATCTTCTACCCCGATAGTCTGAATCTGGGATTTCGGGTCTTAGACCCTGAACAGGTGGTCTTTGGAGTGGGAGCTTTGGCGCGCTGGGCTGCCCTCATCCCTCTGGCTCTGGTGCGTGAATACCGCTCTGTGCCCCTGCGGGAAGCCTTGGCTTATACCATGAGCAGGATCATAGGTTGGCGGCTGAGAGTGGGGAAACGGGGCTAAGTGCTAAGGCTGAACTATCTTTATTTGCAAGCTATAGAGTGCTTTACTTTACTGGGCACCATACATCGCAGGGCCTCAAACTCTCAGCAATAGCTGTAAATGAATGAGTAAGGGCACGATCAAATGACCGTGCCCCAATCCTCATTTTGGCTATGCCTGAGAAAACCTTTTACAGAAAGGCCTTAAGGCAACCTATAGTCATATGACACTATTTCATCAGCATCATCTTGATAGTTCTGCTTTTTCTTTCATGTACCACCTGGGCAAAATATAGTCCTGAACTCACAGGGCTATTTCTATGATCTCTGCCATCCCATTGAATGCTGTGCTGGCCACGTTCCATAATGCAATTCGATAGTTCTCTGACTTTCTGGCCTCTAATATTGTAAACAGTTAATTTTACCTTTGAACTTGTGGGGATAGAGAAACTTATCGTCGTAGAGGGATTGAATGGATTAGGATAATTTGAATGCAGGGCCAAAGTCACCGGCAGTTGTTCATTATCCGCTACTAAGCTAAAACTGCGAAAGCCATAATGCTCTGGTGCGAGACTATGGGGAGGATCAGTATTGATCTCGTACAAATCGGAGCTGGGAATAGCTGTAACGACTGCTTTATTTTCAGAATATAGCAAAAAGCTGAGATTGCCTCCTCCTTCTTCCGGTGGGGTCGAATATGCCAGGATCTGAATGGGATATGCCTGGATAACCCTGGCTCCGATGCATTCATCATCCTGAAATACGCCAATCTCAGAATATTCCTGATTACCTTCGATTGATTCTATCATGATAGTTTCATAATCGGGCTTATCTTCAAAAGTAAAGTGAATTGGTTTTTGTAGTTCAACAATGTCCGGAGTGGTCAGAGGACTGTTCCAAACAAAAGAACTATTCCGCGTAGCATGAATCATAATGGAATCTCCATATTTCAGATGTGGTCTTATGCCATCGACGATCCACTCTCCATTTTCTTTCTTCATACTCCATCTTTCAGCCATGATATAGTCTATGGAGTTGATGGCACCCAGTAATGCTTCTTGGGGAACAGCTCTTTCATAACATGGATATGTGTACCAGTGCCATTGGCCCCGGTATAATGGATGCACCATCAGGGTATCCACTATTGTCCCCAGCTCATACAGCTTTACATCTTCAGTACTGTTTATTCTCAGCTTATAGCCAGCCGGGCTTTTTAGAGACTCCAGTCCATAATAAGTCCAGTGATTGTTAGAATACTGAGCAGAATCTTCATAATGCAATATGTCGTGAAGATAAGGGACTAAAGATAGATTTGCATATTCAATGGATTCACCGAGCCCATCCCTTTGCAACCTGGGATATCCTACCCAGTTCCATCCCGGATGTAAGCTTCTTCCTGTGGCTGAATAGGGAAATTCCTCTGGAGTTACCATCTCGATTCGGTATCGTTTGACTCTTCTTGCCGTAAGAGATGGAGCATTTATTTCAAAGAGTAGATCATACATGCCATCTGCATTATTTGGAAACTCCTGTAACACCTCAGCATATGCATAAAAGTAATTGCTATATACGCCATCATCTGCTTGTCCATCATTATGAAAACCGTCGTCAAACAAAATTATCTCAAAAGACCAATCATCTCTTACTAAGCAGACCCTAACGTCGGCACCTGTAACCGGATTAAGATAGTCTTTTACTTCCACTGATAAGTGTAATGGTTTGTTTAAATCATGTTTACGTGGAGGAGAAGAGAAATGTACTTCCAGGTCAGACTGGACCTGGGCAGAGAAACTATAGCTTGCAACAAATGTGCTTGTAGGAGGGCGTACGATTACAGCTTCCCAAACACCCTCGTCTGGGAAAGTAATCTCTGCCCTCCCCAAAGATGTATAGAATTCATAATTATCTGGATTCTGCGTTACATCCACCCCACTGGGGCTTAACAAACTGAAATCAATAATGTCGGTGCTTTCGGTACAATAACGATTTATGGAAATATTTGCTGTTAAAGAGTGAGCATTTTTATCCACAACAAACTGAATGCTTTCTGTGTCCTGAGCAGGATTTGGTCCTGTATATGACCTGTTTTCGTCAATACTGGATGAGCTTTGCCTTATTTCGTCCAAAATCGCATTTATATCCTGATAATTCTCTGAAATATATTTTCTGCTCCAAGAGGATCCATTTCCCCACTCTGCAATGCTATTCATGAGCGTATTTGTTTGACCTTCATTATATGGATAGTCGCCATTGTTGTTGGTTGGATATGACTTGTAGCGCATTGTATGGCATTGAATAGCGTACGGCACATATGAATACAATAAACGATCATGAATCTCGTCTGTTGGATCGTGAAAAGTGCCATCTGGTAAAGTGGTGCCATTAGGTAAGCAGTGCCATCCATCTGATAGAGTTACAAAATGCTTTGGTCTAACCATTTCGTCGAAACATAAGTACCCGTTTACAAAAGGCGTTCTCATATCTGTTGAGTAAGTATTGTAAGGGTAAGTGGCAGGAAATGTGATTACGCTATGCCCACACAAATAATCCTTGTTGTTGAGGATAGGGGTAAGACCAAAATAACCGCTTGGGATCCTCTTGATGGTCACATCCTGTAGATACTGACCATCTACCTCTGCTGCAAAACCAAACACACCAACCCGATCGCCATTCTGCAACTGAGCTACAAACTGCCTGGCTGTTCTTGCTAATTGTGTTCTATCGGTCATGCTGGGTGAGCAATCCAAAGCCAAAACTATATCAATTGAGGGCGGTTCTATAACCTTAAAACCCGGCTCTGTACGCCCATCAAAACCATCCATCACATCCGCGGCAGTGAAAGCGTAGTGAATAAGGCTCTCATGCTCAATCTCCGGGATGCCAAAATCTACGATTATGTCATAATTCCCAATCGCATTTTCTGCTATGGCAGGGATAGTCCAGATAGCTCCGTTCCATCTCCCGTTTGCATCGGTGCTTCCCGTTATAGGCATGAAATCACTGGCAAGGTGATCGTTTATGGTGGATACTAAAGCTCCATTGACATACGTATATTCATCGTGCTTTATTACATATACTTTGAAAGCGGTATTCTGAGGAGCTTCGGTAATGTTTACATGCACCTCGTCTCCCGGAGAAAAGGAGTTCCTCGGCCTTAGCGCAACGCTATAACTCTCCACTTTGGGGTAAAAATGAAAGCCACGGGATTCATAAGCCTTCCTAATGGCCTCCTGCTTCAGGTTTAAAGGATAGGGCGCATCATCATCACCCACCCGGTTCATGAGGATGTTGTAGAAATAGCGGGGTTTGTAGCGATAGGCATTGTTCTGGGGGATTTCTTCCTTTACCTGATTTAGTGAATGAACCAACAATGTATCGACCCCATTGTTTCCTTGTTCACCGGGAGGGAAGAGGTCATTATCTAGCAAACTCCACCAGGCGGAGGCGAGGAAAATTCCTGAAAAGTAATTACTATATCCCTCTTCATTTAGTGACCAGGGGTTCACTG